>Ga0247822_10002633_pt1 | contig 11514 bp, 8 predicted proteins | sample 13C_Cellulose_Da_FD_192423 | JGI IMG/M metagenome (GOLD analysis project Ga0247822, IMG submission 192423) | Soil microbial communities from agricultural site in Penn Yan, New York, United States - 13C_Cellulose_Day30 | ecosystem: Environmental > Terrestrial > Soil > Agricultural land | place...
CCCCCGACGCACCCGCCGGGACGATCGCGACGGTCGTCCCGTGCCCCGCGGCCGGAGCGGACGCCGACGTCTGGTACTACGACGGCATCGGCTACATCGGCGGCAGTGCGACGATCCCGCTCGGCGGGACGGTGCGGTTTCACGATCTCGGAACCCACACGGCGGATCACGTGAACGGCCTGTGGTCCGCAAGCGGCGACGCGGAGCTGTGCGTGCGCTTCGACGGCGCGGGGGGCTACGCCTTTCGCTGCTACTTCCACGCCGAGGAGACCGGCACGATCACCGTGACTGCGCCGAACTGAAGCGTGGCATCCTGCCGCCACCATGGAGCGCGCACTCGCGACACTGACCGACGCGGGGTTCGAGATCGCGCAGGTGTTCGACGCGCACGCCACGAAGGCGCCGGGCTGGGACTGGCTCGCCGACGGGCCGCGCACGGGGATCCTCGTCGGCAATACGCGCACGCTGTGGCAGCCGTTCACCTCCGCGGTGCGCGCCGACCCAGCGCTCGCCGCGGATCCGAACAAGCTGGACCGCTATACGGAGCGCACACTCGCCGGCGCGTTCCCCGACGCGCGCATCTATTACTCGTTCCGCCGCTATGACGGTGCGTTCCTGCCGTTTCAAAAGCTCGCGGTCGCGCTCGGCCTCGGGGCCATCGCGCCGATCGGGCTGGTGATCCATCCCGACTACGGGCCGTGGTTCGCGCTGCGCGCCGTCATCCTCGTAGATGGAGTCCCGCCGGCCACGGCGCGTGGACCGATCGCCTTGCCCTGTCAGTGCGAAGCCGGCTGCCGTGATGCCCTGGCGCGGGCGCAGCGCGAGATGACCTGGCAAGCGTGGCTAGGTGTGCGAGACGCTTGCACCCTGCGGGCATGGCGCTACTCGGACGACCAGGTCCGCTACCACTACACGCACGCCTGGCCGTCTGTCGATCCCGCGCGCAAGTCGCCGGGTTGAGATAGACTGCTCATCCGTGCAGGATGTCCTCGACAGCTTCCACCCGCTCGTCGCGGGGTGGTTCCGCGAGCGGTTCGGGGACCCGACGGATCCGCAGCGAGAAGGCTGGCCGCGGATCGCCGCCGGCGAGGATGTCCTGATCGCCGCGCCCACCGGCTCCGGCAAGACGCTCGCCGCGTTCCTCGCGTGCATGGACGAGCTGGTGCGCAGGGGGCTCGAGCAGCCGCTGGGCGATCACACGGCCATCCTTTATGTGTCCCCGCTCAAGGCGCTGTCGAACGACGTGCAGCGCAACCTCGAGGCGCCGCTCGCCGAGCTGAAGGCGTTCGCGGCCGCGCGCGGGGTGACGCTGCCCGAGGTGCGGGTCGCGGTGCGCACCGGCGATACGCCGGCGTCCGAGCGCGCGAAGATGGCGAAGCGGCCGCCGCACATCCTCGTCACCACGCCCGAGTCGCTCTACATCCTGCTGACGACGGACAAGGGGCGCGCGGCGCTCGGCCAGCTGCGAACGGTGATCGTCGACGAGATCCACGCCGTCGCGGGCGACAAGCGTGGCGCGCACCTCGCGCTCTCGCTCGAGCGCCTCGATCGGCTGGTCATGCAGTGTGTGGGCCGCACGCCGGTGCGCGTCGGCCTGTCGGCGACCCAGCGGCCCATCGAGCTGGTCGCGCGGCTGCTCGTCGGCACGCGGCGGCCGCTGCCGCACATCGTCGATGCGGGACACCGCCGTGCGATCGATCTCGCGATCGAGATCACCGACGACGAGCTCGGCGCGGTCGCGTCGCTCGAGCAGTTCGAGCGCGTCTACGATCGGATCGCCGCGCTGGTCGAGCAGCATCGCTCGACGATCGTGTTCGTCAACACGCGCCGGCTCGTCGAGCGTGCGGCGGCGGCGCTCGAGCATCGGCTCGGCGAGGAGCACGTCGTCGCGCACCACGGCTCGATGTCGCGCACGCTGCGGCTCGCCGCCGAGCAGAAGCTCAAGCTCGGGCAGGTGAAGTGCGCGGTGGCGACCACGTCGCTGGAGCTCGGCATCGACGTCGGCGCGGTCGACCTCGTCGTGCAGCTCGGCTCGCCGCGCTCGATCGCGACGCTGCTCCAGCGCGTCGGCCGCTCGGGCCACCACCTCGGTGGGCTGCCCAAGGGACGCATGTTCGCGCTCACGCGTGACCAGCTCGTCGAGTGCGCGGCGCTCGTGCGCGGCGTGCGGCGCGGCAACCTCGATCGGATCGCGCTGCGCGATGCGCCGCTCGACATCCTCGCGCAGCAGATCGTCGCCGCGTGCGCCGCCGAGGAGCTCCCGGAAGACGAGCTGATCGCGATGGTCCGCGGCGCGACGCCGTACGCCGACGTCGCGCCGGAGAAGCTCGAGCAGATCCTCGAGATGCTGTCCGAAGGCGTGTCCGATCGGCGCGGGCGCACGGGCGCGCACCTGCATCGCGATCGCGTCGCCGGCAAGCTGCGCGCGCGGCGCGGGGCCCGGCTCGCCGCGATCACGTGCGGCGGCGCGATCCCCGACAACAACAACTACGCCGTCATCCAGTGGCCGGAGGAGACCAAGGTCGGCGAGGTCGACGAAGACTTCGCGATCGACAGCTCCGCGGGCGACATCTTCCAGCTCGGCAACACGGCGTGGAAGATCCGCCGCATCGAGATGGGCCGCGTGCTCGTCGAGGATGCGCGCGGCCAGCCGCCGACCATCCCGTTCTGGTTCGGCGAAGCACCCGCGCGCACGCGCGAGCTGTCCGACGAGGTCAGCGAGCTGCGCGGAGAGATCGAGCACCGGCTCGCCGCGAGCGAGGCGCCCGACCAGCCCCGTGGAGTAGACGACATCGCGGCCTGGCTCGTGGCCGAGACCAGCATGCCGCCGACGGCGGCGCAGCAGCTGGTCGCGTACCTCGCGGCCGCGCGCACCGCGCTCGGCGCGCTGCCGCGCAAGGATCTCCTGGTCGCCGAGAGGTTCTTCGACGAGGGCGGCGGCATGCAGCTCGTGCTGCACGCACCGCTCGGTGGCCGCATCAACCGCGCGTGGGGCCTCGCGCTGCGCAAGAAGTTCTGCGTGACCTTCGACTTCGAGCTGCAGGCGGCGGCGACCGACGACGGCATCGTGATCTCGCTCGGCCAGCCGCACAGCTTCCCGCTCGACACCGTGTTCGGCTACGTGCCCTCGCACCAGGCCGAGGAGACGCTCGTGCAGGCGCTGCTCGATCGGCCGATGTTCGAGATCCGCTGGCGATGGAACGTCACGCGCGCGCTGACCGTGCTGCGCCGGCGCGGCGGCAAGAGGGTGCCCCCGCACCTCGTGAAGATGCGCGCGGCGGACACGCTCAGCGTCGTGTTCCCGCAGGCGGTCGCGTGCGGCGAGAACATCGTCGGTCCGCGCGAGGTGCCGGATCACCCGCTGGTGTTCGAGACGATCCGCGACTGCCTCGTCGAGGCGATGGACCTCGAGGGCTTGCGCGGGATGATCGAGCAGCTCGAGCGCGGCGAGATCCGCGTGATGGCGCGCGACACGGTCGAGCCGAGCCCGCTCTCGCACGAGCTGCTCAACGCGAACCCGTACGCCTTCCTCGACGACGCACCGCTCGAGGAGCGCCGGACGCGCGCCGTGCAGCTGCGGCGCGGCCTGCCTGCCACGATCTCGGCGGCTGGGATCGACGACGTCGGCGCGCTCGACGAAGGCGCGATCGCGGCGGCCGCCGAGGAGGTCGCGCCCACCGTGCGCGATCCCGACGAGCTGCACGATGCACTGCTCGCGCTGTGGCTCGTCCCCGAGCAGCTCGGCCGCACGCTCGCGCCGGGCGTCGAGGATTGGTTCGAAGCGCTCACCGCGACCGGGCGCGCGTGCCGCCTGCGCTGGCAAGCCCCGGCCGATCCGGGGTGCCCCGCATCGCCGAGTGGCGATGCCAAGGTGGACGAGCAGGTCGGCATCACGCACGCGGCGTGGGTCGCGACGGAGCGGCTCGGCGCGGCGCGCGCGATCCTCGGTGAGGCGATCGAGTGCACGCCGATGATCGCGACCCCGGCGTGGGCGAAGATCCCCACGCGCGAGGAGGCGATCCAGCGCATCGTCTCGGCGCACCTCGATCATCGCGGACCGGTCACCGCGCCCGCGCTCGCGGGCGAGCTCGGCCTGCCGGTCGCCGACGTGCTCGGCGCGCTGCTCGCGCTCGAGGGAGACGGCGCGATCCTGCGCGGGTCGTTCACGCCGGGCGGCCCGACGCGCAAGGCCACCTCGACGATGCGCGAGGCGCTCGTCACCGCCGGCGACAACGACGTGCTGCTGCAGCTCGAGTGGTGCAACCGCCGCGTGCTCGCGCGCATCCATCGCCTCACGCTCGCGAAGCTGCGCAAGGAGATCGAGCCGGTGGGCGCGGCCGCGCTGATGCGGTTCCTCCTGCGCTGGCAGCGGGTGTCGCGCCACACGCAGCTGATCGGCGCCGACGGCCTCGCGCGCATCGTCGAGCAGCTGCAGGGCTTCGAGACCGCGGCCGGCGCGTGGGAGCGCGAGGTGCTGCCCGCGCGCCTGCACGGCTACGATCCGAGCTGGCTCGATCAGCTGTGCCTCGCGGGCCACGTGGTGTGGTGCCGGCTCAGCCCGCGCGCGAGCACCATCGCCGAAGCCGACGCGGACGCCGCCGCCGCGGAAGCCGCGATCGCCGCGCGGGCGGCACGCCGCCCACGCACCACCGTCGATCCGATCAACCCGTACGACATCGCGGAGGCCGCCGCCGACGCGGCCGAGCGCGCGGGCGGCACGCGCGAACAGATCGCCGCCGCCGCGGCGCAGGCCCTCACCGGTGCGCGTGCGCCCGGCTATGGCGAGCAGGTCATCGTGCAGCTCGTGACGAGCTCCGCGCTCCTCCGGCGCACCGAGGCCGCCGCGGCCGCGCAGGCCGCGCCCGCCGACGCCAGCGCCTCCGACGACAACGACACCGTCGTCGATGGCGCCCACGTGGGCGCGCCGACCGGAATTCCGACGAGCGGTGGCCGATGGGGCGAGGTCGCCGCGAAGGTCCGCGCGCGCGCCGCGAAGCGAGCGAAGTCCGCACGCGATGCACGTGGCCGCGACGAGGCCAACCGCGAGCATGACCGCACCGCGAACGATCGCGGCGAGCTCGATGGCGGGGGGCCAACCGGCCGCGACGGCGACGTGCTCGAGCCCGACCTCGACCGCCGCGAGCTCGGCGACAGCGCGAACCGTCGCGGCGAACGAACCGCGCGCGTGCGGACCGCGCCTTCGCGGTCGGCGCCGCTCGCGCTGATGCTGCGGCGCGATGCGACCTGGTTGCGGGCTGCCGCCGCCGTGTGTCAGGGCGAGCCGCCCGTGCTGAGCCCACTGGCCGAGCAAGTTCGCCAGGTGCTCGCGACGCAGGGCGCGTCGTTCCTCGCGGATCTCGTCGATCGGCTCGAGCTGTCGCCGGGCGAGGTCGAGGATGCGCTGTGGGAGCTCGTCGGTGCGGGCGTCGCGACCGCGGATGGGTTCGCGAGCCTGCGCGTGCTCGTCGATCGCAAGCGCGGCGAAGTGAAGAGTCTGTTCGACCGTGCACTCGCCGCGAAGGACGCCGCGCTACCGCCCGTACGCAAGTGGCAGGACGCGATCAAGAAGGCCCGCACGCGGGACCACCGCCGGCCCGGCCACGCGCTGCGGTCGCTGCCGACGGCGGCGGGCCGGTGGTCCCTGCTGCCGTCGACGGAGACGAGCGCGAACGGGAACGGGACCTCGAATGTGATCGATGCGGAGGCATCGGCGCGCCAGCTCCTCGCGCGGTACGGCGTCGTGTTCCGCGATCTGCTCGCGCGCGAGTCGAGCCTGCCGCCGTGGCGCGACCTGCTCGTCGCGTTGCGCCGCCTCGAGGCGCGCGGCGAGATCCGTGGTGGCCGCTTCGTGACCGGGTTCGTCGGCGAGCAGTTCGCGCTGCCCGAAGCGCTCGACGAGCTGCGCGCCGTGCGCAACCCGAGCGCATCGCCCGACGTGTGTCGCATCGCCGCGACCGATCCGCTCAACCTCGTCGGCATCTTGTCGCCGGGGCCGCGCGTGCCCGCGATCGTCGGCAACGCGATCCTGTTCGTCGATGGCCAGGCGGTCGCGTCCGTCGAGGCGGGCAACCTGATCCGCCGCGCGCCGCTGCCGCCGGGCGCCCGCATCGACGACGACCTCACGTACCACGCGCCTCCCAAGCCGCAGCCGACCGTCTCGCAGGCCGCCCTCCCTTTGTAGGAAGGCCGGGGACGGACCGACCAGGGCTACGCGCGAGCTGCATCGCGTTCGACCGGACCGCGGATGCTGCGCCATCTGCAGTGCGAGATTCGCAGACCTCCTGAGAGACCTGCAGCGCAGGGACGTTCACTTCGTCTGCCCGGTGATGCGCCCGCAGGGACGGCGGTGTAGCGTGCGAACGTGAGCGCGAGCCGTACTGTCCAGAGCATCCCGTTCCTCGGGCCGCTGCTGGCGACCTGGCGCGGGCGGTTCATCGCCGTGTTCCTGCTCGCGCAGCTGCTGATCCCGCTGCACTACTACGCCGGCCGCAAGGACCCGCACGACGAGCGCTTCGCGTGGCGAATGTTCTCGCCGATGCGCCTCGCGAGGTGCGCGCCGATGATCACCATCGACGACAAGCCACTACAGATCGAGACCGAGTTCCACTTCGCCTGGATCAAGATCACGCAGCGCGGTCGGTTCGGGGTGCTCGAGGCGATGGGCGCGCGGCTATGCGCGAAGCACCCGGGATCCGAGGTTCGGGTTTCGGTCAGGTGTACATACGTCGACCGCGAAGACCGGACCTACGGCGGCTACAACATGTGCAACGTCCCCGAGCTGTAGCGATGGCGAAGAAGCGAGCGCGCAAGAAGGCCGGGGCGTCGACGCACACCGCGTCCGCAGCGACGAGTGGCACCGCGTCCTCGGCGAAGTCCTCGGGGGCGGCCGCGAGGCATGTCGCGACCGCGGCGCCCGCGCCCGCCTTCTTCTTCGGCTACGAGGTGGCGTGGGCGAAGCTGCTGGTCGTGCGCGTCGTGGTGTTCGGCATGCTGGCGCTCGACAGCCTGCTCCAGATCTCGCACGCGCCTCGCTACGGTGCGGGTGGGTTCAACGTCGCGCACCTGCCGGGCCTCGATGCCCTCGGTCCCGGGCGCGTCGCGTTCGGTGCGGGACAGCTCGTGTGCAGCTACCTCTTGGTGCTGGCCGCGTGCGGCGTCGCGACGCGCGTGGCGCTGCCGATCGCGACCGCGCTCTATGCGTGGCTGTACTTCGGCAGTCAGCTCGACTCGTACCAGCATCACTACCTCGTCGCGCTCGTGCTGCTGCTCGCGTGCTTCGTACCGTGGCAACGCCCACCCGAAGCGAGACCGAGCACGCCCGTCCGCACGTGGGCGGTGCGGCTGATCTTGATCCAGCTCGGCATCCTCTACCTGTGGGCGGCGATCTCGAAGATGTCGCCCGCGTGGCTCGACGGCCGTACGCTGAGCAAGCAGCTCACCGGCGGGCTCGGCGAGCTCGTCGTGTCCACGGTCGGATGGAAGAGCGCGGCCGGGCTGACGATGCTCACCGAGCTCGTGCTCGCGTTCGCGATCTGGATCCGCCCGGCGTGGCGCATCGCCCTGCCGCTCGGCATCGGACTCCACGTGCTGATCATGTACAGCGGCCTCGAGATCGGCCTGTTCGCGTGGCTGATGCTCGGGTTCTACCTGCTCGTCGTTCCGGATCGCGCGTACGTGTGGATCGCGGAGCGCGTGAGGATCCCGCGCCCGCACGTCGGCTCGTCGACGGTGGCGTGGAGCGCGGCGATCGCGTGCCTCGCGCTCGGCCTCGTGCTCGCGCGTGTCGTGCGGCTGCCGCACGCGCTCATCCTCGCGGCGCTGCTCGCGGTCGTGCCCCTCGCGACCGTCGCTCGCCGGCGCGTCCCGGCGGCCATCATCGCCGCTGGACTAGCACACGTCGTGGCGATCGCGCTGTGGCTCGTCGTCGACCGCACGACGTCGCAGGTCGTCGACTACTACCGCTACTGGGGTGGTGACTCGCGGCGACGCGGCGAGGCGGCGATGGCCGAATCGGCGTACCGCACCCTGACCGAGCTCGAGCCCGAGGCACCGAGCGGCCACCTGGGCCTCGGGCGGGTGCTGCTCGAGCGCGGCGACGAGGCCGCCGGTCTCGCGGAGCTGCACCGTGCGCAACAGCTCGCGCCCACGAAGGCGACCGCGTTCTTGGTCGAGGCGCAGCATCTGGCGCGCGCGGGCCGCAAGGCGGAGGCGCTCGAAAAGGCGCGCGCCGCTGTCGCCGCGGAGCCAGCGAACCGCAGAGCACGCGGGGTGTTCACCGCGCTCGGCGGTGACGCCGCCACGCTGCCGGCGGCCGCAGCGCCTTCCGCCGCCGACGATGACGACACGGAGGAGCGATGAGCGCGGCCCCGCGCGATCGCCGTGCGCGCGCCACCAAGATCATGGCGCAGCTGGACGAGTACATCCCGGCGCCGTCGATCCCGCTCGATCACGGCACGCCGTTCCAGCTGCTCGTCGCCGTCGTGCTCTCGGCCCAGTGCACCGACGCGCGCGTCAACATGGTCACACCGCCGCTGTTCGCGCGCGCCCCCGATGCAAAGGCGATGGCGGCGATGTCCGCCGACGAGATCATGCCGTTCATCCGCACCTGCGGGCTCGCGCCCGCGAAGGCCAAGGCGCTCGCGGCGACCAGCCGCCTGCTCGTCGACCGCCACGGCGGAGAGGTGCCGCGCGACCTGCATGCGCTCGAGCAACTGCCCGGCGTCGGGCACAAGACGGCGAGCGTGGTGATGGTGCAGGCGTTCGGCGAGCCCGCGTTCCCCGTCGACACGCACATCCATCGGCTCGCCGGTCGGTGGCAGCTGTCCCGCGCGCGCAGCGTCGAGGAGGTCGAGCGCGATCTCAAGGCCGTGTTCCCGCAGGAGCGCTGGCACGACCTGCACCTGCAGATGATCTACTTCGGCCGCCAGTTCTGTCCGGCGCGCGGACACGTGCCCGCCGAGTGCCCGATCTGCAGCTGGGCGATGTCCAAAGCGCGCGCCGAGGCCGAGCGCAAGCAAGGCCTCAGCAAGCCGGTGAAGCCGAAGCGCGCGGCGCGCGGCTAACGCTCCGACCACGCGGCGAGCTCGTTGCCGCATGGATCGGTGAAGTGAAACCGCCGGCCGCCCGGGAAGGCGAAGATGTCGCGCGTGATCGTGCCGCCTGCGTCGAGGACGCGGCCGCGCGCCGCCTCGAGATCGTCGGTGTAGATCACGACGAGCGGCTTCGCGGGGCGATGCGAGGCGTCGGCGCTGAAGCCGCTGCTCACGCCGCTGCTCGCCGTGTCGACGTACTCGTCACCCCAGTCCTTGTACGACCAGCCGAACGTCGCGCCGTAGAACGCCTTGACCTTGGCGATGCCGGCGGCCGAGTCGGCGGGCAGCTCGATGTAGTCGATGTGGTTCGGGTGCTTCGGGCTCGTGCTCATGCGGCGACCATAGCCGCACCCCGATCGACGGTCTTGAAGAAATCGGACATCGAGGTGGTGTCGAGCGAGCGAGCGGCGAGCTCCCTGGGCGTGGCTCCGGCGAGCGCACGGACCTCGCGCGTCAGGTGCGCCTGATCGAGGAAGCCGGCGTCGGCGGCCGCGCCGGCGAGCGTCATCCGATGATCACCGAGCACGACCAGCGCACGCTGGAAGCGCAGGATGCGATGCAGCAGCTTCGGCGCGTAGCCGGTCGCCACGCTCACGCGGCGCTGGAGCTGGCGCGCGCTGATCCCGACCTCGCGCGCGAGCTGCGCGACGTGCGCGCCGGGGTGGCGCGCGAGCCACGCGACCGCGGCCGCGGCGAGCGCGTCATCGTGATGGCGGTTCGCGAGGCGCGCGACGAGGGCATGCTCGAACGCGGCGAGCTGCGCCTCGATCGTCCCGCCCTCGACCCGTGCCACGAGCTCGCGCGCCGGGCGTCCCCACACGTCGGCGAGCGCGACGTCGCGATCGACGAGCTCGCTCGCATCGACGCCGAGCGCGGTCGCGACGCTGCCCGGACGGAACCGCGCGCCCACGATCACCGTGCCCGCCGCGAGCTCGACGTGCTCGACGCGCGTCGCGGGCCCGACGACAACCGGAGCACCACCCGCGATCGAGATCAGATCAGCGCACGCATCCGGCACCACGGCGTGCGTGACGCTCGCGTCCGCGACGTGCACCCACAAGCACGCGACATGGCGCCGGATCGACGGCGGGGGCAGCAGCTCGCGATACACGCTCACCGTCCCAGGATAACTCTCACCTCGTTCCACGCCGAGCCCGGCAACGCCTGGTAACCCGCGGTGTGCAGCGAACCGGTCGTGCGGATGCTAGCTCTGTCGGCTCATGCGCCGTCACAGCCTCGCGTGCCTCGCGGCCGCGATCATCGGATGCCACGCGCGTCCCTCGCCGAAGGATCCGAGCGTGGAGGCCGCCTTCCCGGCGACGCCCGCCTCGCCCGGCGACTCGCTCCCACGGCAGCTACGCGTCGTCACCTTCAACGTGCACCGCGAGGCAGGTGACAAGGTCATCGACGGCATCCGCGGTGATGCAGCGCTGCGCGCGGCCGATCTGATCGTGCTGCAGGAGGTGCATCGCAAGGAGCCAGCGACCGAGCCGTGCAGCGCCGCGTGCTCGCTCGGCAAGGACCTCGGCTACTACTCCGTCTACGCGCCGGGCCACGTCCAGGGCGATGGCACCGACGGCGTCGCGATCGTCTCGCGCGCGCCGATCCTGTCGACGCAGGTGCTCGAGCTGCCCGCGTTCGAGATCGGCTTCAACAACAGCCGCCGCGTCGCGCTCGTCGCCACGCTGCTCGTCGACGGCGCGCCCGTCACCGTCTACGCGGTGCACCTCACCAACCGCCTCACCGTACGCGAGCGCCGGAAGCAGCTGCTGCCGGTGCTCGAGCACGCGAAGCAGCAGACCACGCCCGTGATCATCGCCGGCGACATGAACACCGTGCCGTTCACCTTCGTCGGCAACGTCGTCCCGATCCCGACGGGCACGCAGGACGACCGGCTCGAGGAGCTCGTGCGCGCGCACGGCTTCGACACACCCTGCGCGCGCAGCGGAGCCACGTTCCGCCGCATGGGCATGAAGCTCGACGCGATCTACACCCGCGGCTTCGTCACCCACCGCTTCGCGACCGCGCAGGCCGGGCGGGTCTCCGATCACCTGGCGCTGTGGGCGCTCCTCGAGCCCGTGTTTTCCAAGAGTTAGAAACGTGGGGACGGGCCCCTTTTCCTTTGGGCTTGCATCGCGGGCGCGGAATGAATATTCATTCCTCTACGCACATGACGCCGCCTGCCCCGAAGACTCGCCCGAGCAGCCCGGCCATCGCCGGCGCATCGGCGACCGGCGGCGCGCGGCGCGCGGCGTCGACCGACAAGCGCGAGGCGATCCTCGAGGCGGCGCTCGACCTGTTCGTGGAGCGCGGCTTCTTCGGCACGGCGGTGCCCGAGATCGCGGAGCGCGCCGGCGTCGGCGCGGGCACGATCTATCGCTACTTCGATTCGAAGGAAGCGCTCGTCAACGAGATCTACCGC
>Ga0247822_10002637_pt1 | contig 11509 bp, 8 predicted proteins | sample 13C_Cellulose_Da_FD_192423 | JGI IMG/M metagenome (GOLD analysis project Ga0247822, IMG submission 192423) | Soil microbial communities from agricultural site in Penn Yan, New York, United States - 13C_Cellulose_Day30 | ecosystem: Environmental > Terrestrial > Soil > Agricultural land | place...
GTATCGACTACCTTAATAGTAGCGAAGTGGCGTCCAGCCGTATCGTTGAACCCATCGGTCTGTTCTACTATGGGATGGCGTGGCACCTGATCGCCTGGTGTAAAATGAGGAATGGTTATCGTGACTTCCGCACAGACAGGATACAAACACTGAACACCGACGGTACCAGGTTTGATCCGCGTAACCTCTTAAGCTTACAGGAATATCTGACTACAATCGTCCAGGCCAATCGCGAAGTTCATCGCGTCGTTGTTTTGTTCGACGATTCTATCGCAAAGTTTGCGCGCCAGTCCCGGTACTATCACGGTTTTGCTTCCGAGGAGTCGATAGACGGCAAGGTGCGCATGCATTTTCTGTCGTCGTGTCTGCATTCGCTTTGCCGGTGGCTGCTGACCTACGGAAATATGGCAGAGATCGAATCACCCGATGAAGCAAAAGATCTCATGGTCGATCTGATCGAAGAGTTAAGTGCTCACTATGCGCAGTCTGTTACCCGCTGATCATGCTGGACGCCGAAAAATTCAAGCAGACTGCAAATCGTCGTAGTGCTGAGAATAAGAAGTACTTACAGAAAGTCAAACAACGCGAACCCCGTAAGGTAGATGAAGCATTTCACCGCCTTCATGAAGAAGTGTTCGAAGAGATCAATTGCCTTACCTGTGCGAACTGCTGCAAGACGACCAGCCCGATTTTTTATCCCACCGATATTGAGCGTATCGCGAAAGGTATGCGCATGAAGCCCGGTGCTTTCGTTGAAAAGTATTTGCGCATTGATGAAGACAACGATTTTGTTCTGAAGAGCTCACCCTGTCCATTCCTGGATGATGAAAACTATTGCGTGATTTACGAAGACCGTCCCAAGGCCTGCCGCGAATATCCCCACACAGATCGGAAGAAGATGGTGCAGATTACTGAACTCACTTATCGCAATACACTTGTCTGTCCTGCAGTCCTCGAGATCGTTGAACGGCTGAAGCAGGTTATCTCCTGATTAAAGAATCTTATTGGTGTGGGAAGTGAAGTGAATGATAAGGGTGGCGTATCTAGCTCAACCCAGGTGGTACTTGTCAGTTCAGCTCTGGTAATGCACTGCAGTAATTGCTAAAGAGATTTTTAATCACTGACGTTAAAGCCGAATTCATAGCTCGTGAAACTTCCTTAGATCATCATTAGCGACACTTCGTCAATTCATCGCTGGTGACACTTTTGTACTTCACCGCTAAGGAATCGTTCCCGGCTAATGAAACTTCTGCAACTCTTCACTGAGATCGCGCGCAAACTCATTATAGTCTACTATAAATCCCGACCTTCCCTTAACAGAGAACACATTGATCAAATGATCATGTGTATCAATCTCGTCAAAAATGTCGCGCTCAAAATCTTCAATGTTGAACTCTCTCACGGAAAAGCCCCGCCATTCACTTACCGCACAGGCCTGTGCATATTCGGGTGCCGACCACACTGAGAACAATGTCTTTTCACCAAAGCACGCGATGGCCCAGTCTCCACCTTCATCGACAAGCGAATACATTTTTTCTGTGTCGGCAACGCGCTTCATAAAGTATTGATATCGCGCGGTCGGCTCAAGCTTTGATGTTGCTTCAATCTCCTTCTTCGTTATCTTCACGGCCACTGCTTGAATTTACTTACCCTTGTCACGGCGTAAGTTATGCATCTCTCACGTTACGTTGACCCCGATCAGACGAGCGTCTGTGCTGCCCGCCAGTGTCCGGTTAATGGCGGCAATCTCGGCATTGTCTTTAACAAACAATCAACGAGATTATATTACCGGTACATCTCCCAGAGACAGGCTTCGTTTTCAATCACTTAACTCTGAGAATTGTAACAAATATAATAAAAGCAAAAAAGGGGTGCCCCATTGGGACACCCCCTCCAAATGTCAAATCCAAATATGGTTAAGCTACCTGAGCCTGCAACTTTTGGTTTAGCACAGACTTAGGAACTGCGCCTACTTGCTTGTCAACGATCTGGCCACCTTTGAAAACCAGTAACGTCGGAATGCTGCGAACACCAAACCGTGCTGTTACAGAGGGATTTTCATCAACATTGAGCTTGCCAATAACAGCCTTACCTTCGTAGTCACCCGCCAATTCCTCTACAACGGGTCCTATCATTTTGCAGGGACCGCACCATTCGGCCCAAAAGTCTACCAGTACAGGCTTATCAGAATTGATGATCTGATCAAAGTTAGCATCGTTGAGTTCTATTGCTTTTCCCATTAGAGTATAAAATTAAAATGTTGTTTTTGCCTTCAATAACAGCAACGCAAAGGTAAAATATTTAGTTCAAACACCGCAAAACAGGCCTGGCGACACCTAAATAACGACCGAAACGTCCACTTCTCCCGCCTTTTTCATCTGCTTTACCATTTCGTTCACCGGGTTAACCCTGAACTTCCGGGACAGCAATTCGAGCTGAATGTTTTCCCCGGCATCCTGAATCTTGAAGTAAAGCGGTGTACTGCCCGCATGCGTTGTACAGGCATCCTCAATAGCGCCGAGCATTTCCGCAGTCAGATCGGACGCGTTTACCTTAACCTGCACCCCTTTACTTCGCTTAAGGCCGAGTTCGTTCAGCAGATCAATATTTCGCACCTTAAACTCCAGATTCTGCTGGCCCCACGTATTTCGAACCACCATGCCCTCTACGAAAAGGAACCATCCAATGTTCATGAAGTTTCTGAACTTGAGATAGTCTTCGCCGAACATGGTAAAAGTATAATTGCCGGTATAGTCCTCGAGTGTAAACTTGCCGAAGGGTTTGCCGGTTTTAGTGGTCCGGTGTTCAACTCCTGAAACGATCCCGCCCATCTTGATGTCACGTCCAACAATTGTCTCGAGGTCAGTGAGCTCACCGCACGCCGTCTTACAAAACGCATCCATTTCAAACCTGAAATTATCCAGCGGATGTCCCGAGATGTAAATGCCAACAACTTCTTTTTCGAGGTTCAGCTTTTCGATTTCTGAGAACGGCTCCACGTAATCGATCCGCGGTTTCGGCATAGCTGTTCCGGACGGACCTCCAAACAAACTTGCCTGTGCGCTTTGCTCTTCCAGTTGCGTCCTTGCGGCAAAGCGTATTGCCTTTTCGATAAGGCTTACGTCATTGTCTTTTGCGAATACATACTGGCGGCGATGGATCCCCGCAAAGCAGTCGAACGCGCCCGACAGGGCAAGGCACTCATAAGTTTTTTTGTTGGCGGCTTTACTCGTCAGCCGTTTGGCAAAGTCAAAGATGTCGACGTATGGCCCGGCGGCTTCACGCTCCTGAATGATCGCTTCGACGGCGGCATCGCCTGCACCCTTGATAGCCCCTAATCCAAAGCGGATCTCACCGTCCTGGTTTACGGCAAAGTAAACTCCGGATTCATTCACGTGCGGACCGAGTACTTTGATGCCAAGACTGCGGCACTCTTCAATGAAGAACGTGACGTTGTCGAGGTTGCTCTGCGAATGGGTCAGCACGGCAGCCATGTATTCCGCCGGGAAATTTGCTTTCAGATATGCGGTGTGATAAGCGATGAGCGAATAACAGGTAGAGTGTGACTTGTTAAACGCGTATTGAGCAAACGCTTCCCAGTCGGTCCAAACCTTTTCGCATACTTCGATAGGATGGTCGTTCTTCTTGCAGCCGGCAATGAACTTGTCTTTCATCTTATCAAGTACCGCCTTCTGCTTCTTACCCATCGCCTTACGAAGCACGTCGGCATCACCTTTACTGAATCCGGCAAGCTTCTGCGACAGCAACATTACCTGCTCCTGGTACACCGTGATCCCATACGTCTCAGCAAGGAATTCTTCCATGGCAGGCAGATCGTATTTGATCGGCTCGCGGCCATGCTTGCGATTGATGAACGTGGGAATATATTCCATAGGCCCCGGACGATACAGGGCGTTCATGGCGATGAGATCCTCAAACTTATCGGGCTTTAGCTGACGCAGGTATTTCTGCATGCCCACACTTTCAAACTGGAATGTACCCGTTGTTTCTCCGCGTTGAAAAAGCTCATATGTTTTTACATCGTCGAGGGGAATCAGATCAACATCGATTTTGATGCCTTTCCCTTTTTCGATGTTACGCAACGCTGTGTTGATAATCGACAACGTTGTAAGCCCAAGAAAGTCCATCTTGAGCATGCCGGCGCTTTCAACAACACTGTTGTCGAACTGCGTTACCAGCATGTCGCTGTCGCGTGCTGTTGCTACGGGCACAAACTTCCGCAGATCATCAGGCGTGATGATCACTCCGCAGGCATGCGTACCGGTGTTGCGTACCGATCCTTCGAGGATGACCGCCTGCTGGAGTACCTGTGCCTTCAGATCAGATCCATTCTTAATGGTGGCGAGTTCCTTCACTTCGTCGAAGGCTGTTTCGAGAGACGTTCCCGGCTTCTCAGGGATCATCTTGGCGAGCATGTTCGCGTCGCTCAAGGGAAGTTCCATTACCCGCGCGCAGTCTCGTATGGAAGATTTGGCCGCCATCGTACCGTAGGTGATGATCTGTGCAACCTGGTTCTTTCCATACTTGTCGATCACATAACGCAATACACGATCGCGACCTTCATCATCGAAGTCAATATCAATATCAGGAAGGGATACGCGGTCCGGATTAAGGAAGCGCTCGAACAGCAGATCGTACTTAATGGGATCGACATTTGTGATCCCAATGCAATACGCGACAGCGGAACCTGCTGCTGATCCGCGACCCGGTCCGACAGACACACCTATCTCGCGGGCCTTGCGCGTAAAGTCCTGCACGATCAAAAAGTATCCGGGATAACCTGTCTTGCGGATGGTTTCCAGCTCGAAGTCCAGCCGGTCCGTTATGTCAGGCGTCAGCGTTTCATATCGTTCTTTTGCTCCTTCATAGGTGAGATGCCTGAGGTATTCGTCTTCGGTATTAAATTCATTCGGGATGTCGAACTTGGGAAGCAGCACACTTCTTTCCAGCGTATAGGGCTCAATTTTTTCGAGCACTTCGCTGATGTTGTCGATGGCTTCAGGGATATCGCTGAAGATCGACTTCACCTCGTCCTGCGATTTAAAATAATACTCCTGGTTCGCGAGTCCCAGACGGGTGCCACGGCCATGACCGATTGGCGTGGATTGAAACTCGCCTTCCTTGATACAAAGAAGTACGTCGTGCGCGTTGGCCTCATCCTTGGTTAGGTAAAAGGCTTCGTTTGCAGCAATACACTTTACGCCGTACTTCTCACCGAACCGGAGAAGTGTTTCATTAATGCGGTCCTCCTCCGGCAAACCGTGGCGATTAAGTTCTATATAATAGTCTTCACCGAATACACTGTGCCACCATTTGAAAGCTTCCTCAGCCTGTTTTTCACCAACATTGAGGATCAGATAAGGCACCTCGCTCGACAATGATCCTGTAAGCGCAATGAGATCCTGCCGGTACTCCTGGATCAGTGCCTTATCCACCCTTGGATGGATGCCGTATAGCCCTTCCGTGAAACCAAAGGAGCTCAGCTTGGCCAGGTTGTGATAACCATTCTTGTTCTTCGCGAGAAGTACCTGGTTAAAGCGCTTGTCGGGATTGTCCTTTGTAAACTTCAGCTTTAATCGTTCCTCGGCAACGAATAGCTCGCAGCCAACGATCGCCTTGATTTCATGGTTGAATGCTTCACGCACAAACTTGAACGCACCATACATGTTACCCACGTCGGTGATGGCCAGTGCGGGCATTCCAAGCGCTTTCGCTTTGGCAACAATGGATTTGATATCCGACGTCGCCTGCAGCACAGAGAACTGCGAGTGCGTATGGAGATTAACGAACGGCTTGTCTGTAAGTGCTCCGGACGTTCCCTTCAGCGAGTATGAACTCGCCTTGCGCTTTTCGCGCTTGGCAAAGTTCGCAGCATCGAGATTCGGTTCTTCATATACGACTTCTGCTGCAGGAACACCGGCCAACGGTTTCACTACCTGCTTTCCGATCAATCCGAAAAAGCAGCGCGCTGTGGCCGCAACATCGTATGCTGCATCGTGGGCATCGCCGAAATCACGATCAAAAAGTTTCTTATGGAGTTCTAACAGCGTGGGCATTTTCAGTCGCCCGCCTATGCCTCCCGTTAGCTGACAGAACTCGGTGGAAACTACCCCCGTGTCTAACTTATTCAACCCAAGCAGCGCGTCAGTAGCGAGCTCACGCCGGATAAACTCGGCGCCAATGATATTGATATCGAACTCGATGTTATGTCCCACCAGAAGTTCTGTACGCGATAAATCATCAGCGAACAACTTCAATACTTCCGTGAGGTCCCTTCCTTCGTCTGTTGCGCGCTTTGTTGATATCCCGTGAATCTGTTCCGCTTTGTAGGGGATATCGAATCCATCCGGCCTGATCAGATAATTTTGGCTGGCAAGCAACCCACCCCGGCCATCGTGAAGCTGCCATGCCAGTTGAACAAGGCGCGGCCAGTTATCGACGTCAGTGATGGGTGCAGTCTTATTATGCGGAAGACCTGTGGTCTCCGTGTCAAAAATCAAATACATTAACTAAAGTGGTTGTGGGGTAAAGTTAACGTCGTTATTGAAATTGGAAGTTGAAAAATGAGAATTGTTGCACATGATTTTGCCTGTCAGTTTAGGGATCGGTAGATGCTAACCTCCTTTAAGTTGCATAGCTCAGACAATTACCCTTTCCGTTAATCGGTACACATCCTCTAGCCAATCGCCTCCTTGAATGGATCGGAGCCACCCTTGACTTCGGCAACAGTATCGCCCTGATGAAGGAACCGATGGCAGTTGTCAGGACGCTGGCACCCTACGCTAACGCGGAGTAAATGCGTCCTAATAATACGCCTTCATTATAATACAGCTTCATTAATGAGAACAGGATGCGTGTCAATCGAAGTTCCCTGATCATCGGAGAATCAGGAAAGCCGCAATCTGAAGACGCAATTTCAAGAAGTCGAACATCGTACAAGGATCAACTGCCGGCGGTCCGAACTCATTTCCAGACTCGGGACTCGAGTTCCGTACTGGAACTAGCAGAAAACGATTGTTATTACACGGTATTTTCTAAATGATTGATGCACAGACCCGTTTACATTGGGCCTGATTATTGGATTTATACTATCAAACACCCAGATTCAGTAATGAAACGCTTGTTCGATACAGTCTTAAATTTTTTCAAAAGAGAATGGTTCCTTCTGGTCGCTGTCGCAGCGATTGCTATCATTATTACTGTATTCGAATTACTTTAGGAAAGCCCCAATCTTTAATAGCCTTTTCATACTGAGCCCTCAATCCAGTGTCCTGAGTTGTTCATGGTACATGGAGTTTTTTGAGGAGTAGCAACGACCGGTAAAACGGCATTATGAGCGGTCACACTTGTCTTAAAAACGCAGTAGGAAGTGCTCAGAACTAACTATCCAGGCTTCCAATTTAGAATTCATATAAAATGCACCTCCTTTTGGTGTTAACCGCTTTGGGGAGTAATTTTGGCCGCAGTCAAAAAACGGCACTAACTTCTAAATATGAATTGGTTCACGAGACTTCTGACGAGTACCCTCGGCAGAAAAGTGATGATGGCGATAACCGGCCTGTTTCTCATCCTCTTTTTAATTGTTCACCTTATTGGAAACCTGCAGCTTCTGAAATCCGATCAGGGTCAGGCTTTTAACATTTACGCGGCCTTCATGACGAGTAACCCGCTGATCAAAACGGTCAGCTACGTCAACTATGCCGCCATCCTCGTTCACGTAGTTTGGGCGTTTCTCCTTACGAAACTGAACCGTGATGCCCGCGGCCCCGTTGGCTATGCGGTAAACAAAAATTCGTCAGCATGGACTTCCCGTAACATGGGAATCCTCGGATCACTCATCTTTATCTTCCTCGTAATCCACCTTCGTGGATTCTGGGCTCAAATGCACTGGGGCGATATCGGGATGGCTACCTATGAAGGCAAACCATACAAAGACCTCTTCACCGTTGTTGATGTGGCCTACTCGAGCCCTGCTTATGTGCTGCTCTATGTGATCAGCATGTGTGTGCTCGCATTCCACCTGTGGCATGGCTTTTCCAGCGCCTTCCAAACGCTGGGTCTTAATCATTTGAAATACAATCCGATCATCAAGTTTGTAGGGCGCGCGTTTGCCATCGTTGTGCCTGCGCTGTTTGCGCTGATCCCGATCTGGATGTACCTCTCTTAACGATCTTTTCTGTACAGAAGCGATATGAAGCTAGATTCAAAAATCCCGGAAGGTCCACTCGCAGAGAAATGGACGAAGCATAAGTTCAACCTGAAGCTTGTCAATCCGGCGAACAAAAGGAAATACGACGTCATCGTAGTGGGTACCGGTCTGGCCGGCGCCTCAGCAGCTGCCTCTTTGGGTGAACTGGGCTACAATGTGAAGGCATTTTGTTTTCAGGACAGCCCCCGTCGTGCGCACAGCATTGCCGCACAGGGTGGTATCAATGCAGCCAAGAACTATCAGAACGACGGTGATAGCATTCACCGCCTCTTTTATGATACTATAAAAGGTGGTGACTATCGCGCACGCGAAGGCAACGTATATCGCCTCGCTCAGTGCAGTGTTAGCATCATTGACCAGTGCGTCGCCCAGGGCGTTCCTTTTGCCCGTGAGTATGGCGGGCTGCTGGCTAACCGTTCATTCGGTGGCGCGCAGGTATCCAGAACATTTTATGCACGTGGTCAGACCGGACAACAGCTCCTGTTGGGTGCTTACTCGGCACTGAATCGTCAGATTGCCAACGGCAAAGTGAAGATGTACAATCGCACCGAGATGCTCGATGTGGTGCTTGTCGACGGCAAGGCGCGCGGCATCGTAACGCGCGATCTGGTTACCGGTAAAATTGAATCACACAGTGCCCACGCAGTATTGCTTTGCACGGGCGGATATGGCAACGTCTTTTATCTCTCGACGAATGCCAAAGGATCCAACGTGACGGCTGCATGGCGCGCCCATAAGAAAGGTGCGTTGTTTGGCAACCCTTGCTACACGCAGATTCACCCGACCTGTATTCCGGTGTCAGGCGATCATCAGTCAAAACTCACACTGATGTCGGAGTCGCTGAGAAACGATGGCCGTGTATGGGTGCCCAAGACGGCCAAGCCAGGGCTTAAGGCTAAAGATGCCGCTTCGATTCCTGAATCTGAACGCGACTACTTCCTCGAACGCAAGTATCCTTCATTTGGTAACCTTGTACCACGCGACGTGGCTTCACGCAACGCTAAGTATATGTGCGACGAAGGAAGGGGCGTAGGATCTGGCCTCGCCGTATTCCTCGACTTCGCCGATGCGATTAAACGCGACGGTCGCAAGACGATCGAAGCAAAGTATGGCAACCTCTTCGACATGTACGCTCAGATTACCGGCGACAATCCGTATGAGATGCCGATGATGATTTATCCCGCCGTGCACTATACCATGGGTGGCCTTTGGGTTGACTACAACCTCATGACTACTGTACCAGGTCTTTATGCACTGGGCGAAGCGAATTTCTCCGACCACGGCGCCAACCGCCTGGGAGCAAGTGCCCTCATGCAGGGACTCGCCGATGGATACTTCGTTATTCCTTATACCATTGGAGATTACCTCGCCGGACTTCCCTACGAGAAGGTTAGCACCGATCGTCCTGAATTTAAGGAAGCAGAGCAAAAGGCTTCCGGAATGGTTAATCAACTGCTCTCCATCAAGGGTAAAAAAACTGTTGATGAATTCCACCGCGAGCTTGGTTTGATCATGTGGAACTACTGCGGCATGTCGCGTACGGCCGAAGGGTTGAAGACTGCGAAGACCAAGATCCAGGCCGTTAAGGCTGAGTTCTGGAAGAACGTAAACGTGCTGGGCTCCGGCAACGAACTCAACCAGGAACTTGAAAAAGCCTGGCGTGTAGCCGACTTCCTGGAGCTGGGTGAACTTATGGTAGACGACGCGCTTAACCGCGGCGAATCATGTGGTGGTCACTTCCGCGAAGAATCACAAACACCCGATGGCGAGGCACTCCGCAAGGACGATGAATTTGCCTACGTATCTGCATGGCAATACATGGGCGACAATCAGGCCGAAGTACTCCACAAGGAATCTCTCGTGTTTGAGAATGTTAAGTTGACACAACGCAGCTACAAGTAATTACGCAGCCTTTATTAATTATGAAGATAACGCTCAAGATCTGGCGCCAGAAGAACAAGGACACAAAGGGTGAGTTCAAGACTTACCAGCTTAACAATGTGTCCACCGACATGTCGTTCCTGGAAATGCTCGACGTATTGAATCACGATCTCATCCACAAGGGAGAGGAGTCGGTTGCTTTCGATCACGACTGTCGCGAAGGTATTTGTGGGATGTGCAGCCTTTACATCAACGGGCGTCCACACGGACCGTTGCAGACGACGACCTGTCAGCTGCACATGCGCACGTTCAAAGATGGTGAGACGATCACCATCGAGCCCTGGAGGGCAAAAGCATTCCCGGTCATCAAAGACCTGGTTGTAGACCGCACCGCTTTCGATCGTATTCAACAGGCGGGAGGTTATGTTTCAGTGAATACCGGAGGTGTTCCTGACGCGAATGAAATTCCGATTCCCAAGAAGATAGCCGATGAGGCGTTCGATTCAGCAGCCTGTATCGGATGTGGTGCCTGCGTAGCAGCATGCAAGAACGCATCGGCGATGCTGTTTGTAAGTGCAAAAGTATCTCAGCTTGCGTTGCTTCCACAGGGCAAGCCAGAGCGTAAAGAGCGCGCTGAAAAGATGGTATCACAAATGGATGCAGAAGGCTTCGGCGCATGCACCGTAACGGGTGCATGTGAAGCAGAATGTCCGAAGGGAATCAGCATCACCAACATTGCCCGCCTGAACCGCGAGTATCTGTCGGCCTCCTTTACTTCTTACGAAGTACAATCAAAAGGCGGAGGAGACTAGATCATTTGGTGATTGGGGGATTTGCTGATTTGGAGATAAGGTTTCAGGGCACCGGCGGTGCCCTGATTTTTTTATTTGGTACCCTGATTTTTTTTTGGATGGTATTCTCAGATACACGCTGGCTGCAGGATTCTTACCGGATCAATATTGAGTGGTGGATGCTTGGTGCCGCTGGCTTTATCCTGATAAGGATTCCGCTACTCACGGTTTCGTATTATTCGATCAAAGCAGCCGTAATCAATCGGTGAAGAGCATGCGGGCTGATTAACCAAAGCCTCCGGCACCGGGACGTGTATGTTTTAGCTAAACCATGATCAGAGCCCCTCTTAGTGAGGCGCGGTGCCTTTTTGCCCTGCCGGATGTTTCTTTTTGCCCTGGCTAATATTAGCCGCCAGAACGGTGATCATACGCACCAAAGGGGTTTCTCAATCTTATTGAACTGTATGTAAAGTGCTATCAGTCGTTAGGATATCCCCATGATATCTCCATGATAAGTCCAATATAAGTCCATGATAAGCCCACCTTATAAGGATGGAGATATCTATAATATATTATCATATTGATTTTACATATAAATCTCCTATAT
>Ga0247822_10002639_pt1 | contig 11507 bp, 7 predicted proteins | sample 13C_Cellulose_Da_FD_192423 | JGI IMG/M metagenome (GOLD analysis project Ga0247822, IMG submission 192423) | Soil microbial communities from agricultural site in Penn Yan, New York, United States - 13C_Cellulose_Day30 | ecosystem: Environmental > Terrestrial > Soil > Agricultural land | place...
ACGCCGGACAGGCCGATGATGCCCACCATGTTGGGGAAGACCTGCAGGCCGTTCATCAGATCGCCCCACGCCCACACCAGCTCGGGCTTGCTCACGGCGCCGAAGTAGATGAGGCCGCAGTAGATCCAGCGATAGGGCTTCGTGATCTTCGGGCCACCGATGTACTCGAGGAACTGCTCGCCGTAGTACGCCCAGCCGGTGAGCGTGGTGTAGCCGAACAGGAAAGCGCAGAAGGCCACCACCCAGCCGCCTACGGGGATGGCCGTGTCGAAGGCCAAGGCCACCAGCGCCGTGCTCGTCTTCCCTGACTGCCACACTCCGCTCACCAGGATCGTGAGGGCACTGATGGTCGAGGTGACGAAGGAGACGATGAAGACCTCCATCACGGCATTGAGCCCCTGCTGCAGTGGCTTTTCGCTGCGGGCACTGCCGTAGGCCACCGCCGCCGTGCCGTACCCGGCCTCGTTGGCATAGATGCCGCGAGCGAGGCCATAGCGCATGGCGATCATCACTCCGACGCCCGCGGTGCCTCCCCTGGCTCCTTCCAGAGAGAAGGCCTCGCGGAAGATGAGGGCAAAGACCTCTGGGATCTGGCCAGCGTGGAAGAGGATGACCCACAGCCCGCCTGCCAGATAGAGGCCTACCTTCAAGGGCGCGAGCTTCTCGGCCACCCGGCCGATGGAGCGCACGCCGCCGATGATGACGAGCCAGGCCAGCACGGCGATGCCGATCCCGGAGGCCCAGGTGGGGATGTGGAACTGGCTCTCCAGCACCACGGCCATGGAGTTGGGCTGGGTGAAGGGCGTGGTCGTGAGCGCCGCGACTCCGGCCACCAGGGCATAGATCCACGCCAGCGCGGGCGAGCGGAGCCCCTCGCGGAGGTAATGCATGGGCCCCGCCGAGACGTGCCCGCCCTGGATGGACCGGTAGCGGATACCGAGGATGGCCTCGGTGAACTTGATGACCGTGGCGAAGAAGCCGTAGCACCAGATCCAGAACACGGCGCCCGGACCGCCGGAGACCACCGCCGTGGCCACGCCAGCGATGTTGCCCGTGCCGATGGAGGCTCCCAGCGCGGTCATGAACGCCTGGAAGGGCGACAGCGCCCCGCGAGCGCCCTCCTGCTGTGCTGGGACCAGGGTCCGTGCGGCCTCTGGGAAGCGCCGCACCTGGACGAAGCGGTAGCGGAAGGTCAGGAAGAGGCCGGTGCCCAGCAGCAGGGCCAGCATCCACGGACCCCAGACGAAGTCACTGGCCCAGAGGATCGCGCGGCGGAGGTGATCGAAGATCATGCGTGGCGCACTCTACAGCTTCTGCGCAAGCAGCCGCAGACCTCCTGGATTGAGGGTCCCCAGCGCTCTTGGGGAGATTGGGCGATCGAAGCGTGGAGGGTCTCCATGAGCGGAAGCTCTCGCGGGTGCAACGCCTCTCCTGGGAAGATAGGCAGAACCCAGGACTACCCCATGAGCTCTCGCCCTCTGCTATCCCTCTTGATGATCGTGTTCCCTCTGGCACTGCCAGGGAGCGTGGCGGCCCAGTCCGCTCCAGCGAAGGTGCCACCCGCTGCGGGTCGAGCTCCCACCGCCCTGGCGAAACCACGTGCGCGTGACCTGGGGATCCCATTTGGGGGACAGCCCGGGCCGCTGGACGCCATCACGGACGTGCCGGGCGTCGAAGTGGGCCACACCACGCTCATCTCCGGGCAGGGGCGGCTCGTGGTGGGCCGAGGGCCGGTGCGCACGGGGGTAACGGCCGTATGGCCTCGAGGCAAGGCGGAGGTGGCGCCCGTCTTCGCGGCCACGCACGTGCTCAACGGCAATGGCGAGCTGACGGGGACCCACTGGGTGAACGAGTCGGGGCTGCTCTACGGTCCGGTCCTGCTCACCAACACCGTCAGCGTGGGGACGGTGCGCGACGCGGTCATCGCCTGGGGCTTGAAACGAGGCCGATCCTTCGAGCTGTCGCTGCCCGTGGTGGCAGAGACGTGGGATGGCATCCTGAACGACATCGACGGCTTCCACGTGAAGCAGGAGCACGTCCTCCAGGCGCTCGACAGTGCGAGCCGGGGGCCAGTCGCTGAGGGCTCAGTGGGAGGCGGGACAGGGATGCTCTGCAACGGCTTCAAGGGAGGGATCGGCACAGCCTCGCGGAAGCTCTCTACGGAGCAGGGTGGCTACACGGTCGGAGTGCTGGTGCAGTGCAACTACGGCAAGCGCCGGCACTTCACGGTGGCGGGTGTCCCGGCAGGGGAGGAGATCACGGACCTCCAGGCGTGCACGACCAGCGATCGGCCACCCTCGAGCCCATTCATCACCCACATGCCCACCTGCACGAAGCAGGGAGCATCCTTGCCCTCCTATCCAGAGGGAATGGGCTCGATCATCGTGGTGGTGGCGACGGATGCGCCGCTGCTGCCGCACCAGCTGGAGAGGATCGCCCGGCGTGTCCCGCTGGGTATCGGGAAGATGGGAGGAATAGGGGAGGACGGTTCGGGGGATCTCTTCCTGGCCTTCTCGACCCAGACCACGGTGCCCGCCACGCCGGGCCCAGTCGCCACGGTGTCCACACTCGCAAACGAGCGCATGAATCCGCTCTTCGAGGCGACGGTGCAGGCGACCCAGGAGGCCATTCTCAACGCGATGCTCGCCGCAGACACCATGACGGGAGCGGACGGGATCCGCATCTTCGCCCTGTCTCATGATCGGCTCATGGAGACGATGAAGAAGTACGGCCGGAGGTAGCACGTGTATGCCATGGAGCTCTTTGCGCAGCTCGATGACAAAGCATCAAACCCGTATTGCAGTGGCGTGAGCAGAGGCTTCGTCCCGCTGACGCGCTCAGAAGAACTCAGGCGCGCACCCGCGCGAGGACCAGGGCCAGGAGTCCTCCTCTGTGGAGCGAGGCCAGAGCCCACCCGTGCTGGGAATAGGGTGAGGCGCCATCGCGGCAGGTGCGGGAGGAGTGCTCCCCGGCGGCACTTCGCGCCAACTGGTATGGTGACCGGACCAGTTCGTGCAAAGCGCGCCCGGCCCACCCGTAGGCATGGGCTCGGGAGCGGATTGAGCCACCTCAGGAGTCTGCGCCGAGAAAAGAGAAGCTTCAGCCGGCTCGCTGGCCACGAGCGCCTGGGAGGCGGTGCGGAGTGCTTCCACCGGCTCGCTCACCTCTGACCTCTGTGTCACGGTGGAGTGGTCAGCCGACTCGCTGACCTCAGGCCCTTGCGCCAGGATGGGGTGGGGCTCCGCTTTCACCTCCGGCGCTTGCCTCTCAGCGACCATGAGCGAGGCCACACCATAGGCTTCGCAACTGGGCGCCAGCGCCTGGAGCACGCGCTCATCGCTCACCTGCAGCAGCGCTGGCAACTGGCAGCGCAGCGCCTTCACGTCCTTGCTGCATAGCGCCTCCAGGGCACACTGCGTCCACCGGTACAGCGCGGGAGAGTCCAGATACGGCTCCACCCGGCCAGCCATACTGCGGCAGGTCTGCTCCAGGGTTTGAATGAGCAGCAAGTGGCCGGGCCGCTGGGCCGCCAAGGCTGCCTGGCGCAACAGCTCGAACTCCAGAGCCAGCCACCTGGGACGCTTCAGCTCCCAGCACACCGCACTCCCCAGCAGGAAACAGGCATTGCGCACCTTCTCCAGCTCCTCCTCGGAGGCTCTCTCGCAGCAGGCCACGAGCAGTTCCACCGTTACCTCTCGCTTTAGCTCCAGGTAGCCGGCCAGCAGCGCGTGCCGCTCTGGGCGCGCGGGGCCCTCTCCCAGCAGGGCTGTGCCCAGGTTCTCCAGCCTGACCGCCTCCTCCATCACCACGGCGCGCGCCCTTCGCCCAGGGTGCACCTGCACCAGCCCTCGCGTCCGCAGCCGCACCAGGGCCTCGCGGGCGGTGGCGCGAGAGACACCGTACTGGCTGGCCAGAGTCCTTTCGGAGGGGAGCTTGCCCCCCTGTGGCACCAGGCCCAGCGAGATTCTCTGTTCTAACTCGGCCTCAAGCTGCGTGACGAGCCCCAAACGCTCCATCCCTTCCCTCTCCTCGTTGCAGGTGTCTGTCCATGCTAGTCATTGCGTCTGACATTGCGATAAGAGACAGTGCTCGTGGCAGCGCGGGTGGCGTGCGCCGCCGCGCTCGGTGCTCACGTTCTGGCGCCAGCCAAGGGGACTGCTACGGGCTTTCGCGGGTGGTTGATCTCCGCTCCATGAAGTAGCGGCGGCGCTGGGGAGTCAGCTTTTCAATGGCGTAGCGGAGCATGGTGCGCGGCATCTCCCTGGCATGACGCTCCAGAAAGGCCTCCAGCTGAGGCAGATCCCTCTCGCCTACCTCGCGCAGCATCCACCCCGTAGCCTTATGGATTAGATCGTGCTCGTCGTGGAGCAGCCGCTCCGCGATCGCCAGGGTGTCCTTAAAGTCTCCACGCCGGATGAACGCCTGCGTCGCGATGATGGCGATGCGCCGCTTCCACAGCGAGGAATCCTCCGCGAACATGTACAGCATCTTCCGGAGCTCTGGGTGCGCGATCAGGTGCTCTCCCATGATCTTCGGCGCCACCGTGTCCACGAGATCCCAGTTGTTCAGCCCGGCCAGGTGTTTGAGGCAGAAGTCGAAGAGGCGCGCCCGAGCCTCCTCGCGTGCCTTGCGGAACTGCTCCGTGAGGATGAGGAACCCCGTGAGCCGGTGCTCGTGAATCGGGCTGCCCACCAGCTTCGCCAACTCGGGGAGCGCCGTGTCACGGTGGCGCTTGGCAATGCGGCGCTGCTCCGGCACCGTCACTCCCAGGAACTGATCGCCCTCCGCATACTCGCCCGGCTGCGTCTTGAAGAACCTGGGATAGAAGGCAGCCTTCTCAGCATTTGCAGCCTGAGCCAGCTCCTTCTTGATGGTCTCCGAGGACATCATCCCGCTCCCTGAGCGGCTGGCCTTCAGCATCGCACTCCATTAGACACCTTCGTATGGACGGTGACTCCGGGAAAACATCCTTTACGAAGCTGCTCGTTGCGGATGGCGAGCGCTCAGTGCGCTTCTATGAGGCGCTCGGCTTCGAGCGCGTGCAGTCCGAGCCTCCCTTCCTCCACCTGCGGTGGGGCGGCAGCGCGGACGTCTACCTGGTGTCCACCCCGGCGGGCGCAGCCCTCCAGGGTCGGCGGGGGCTCGGCGTGCTGGTGGGGTTCCGTGCAGGCCCTGAAGGAATTCAGGCGGTGATCGAGCGTGCGTTGAAGCTCGGAGTCGAGGTGGACGGGCCCACCCTCCAGCCCTGGCACACGCGCGAGATCCTCATCACGGATCCCGATGGGTACCGGCTCAACTTCATCGAGCCCGCCTGAGCCCGAGGCCGCTCAAGGCCGCTTCGCCGGGTAGAGGTACTTGAGGATGTCGCCGATGCGCCCGGCCCAGGCTGTCTCGGTGTGCACGGCGCCAACCACCTCCAGGTACTTCAGGTCCTTGTCGAGCTTCCAGCCCTCGGCCACCAGCGCGTCGCGCAGCAGGCGCGCGTCCTCCACCGTCTCCTGGCTCCCCTTGGATTCCTCGGTGCCGATGTCCACCCAGATCCTCGAGGGCTGCTTCTTCTTCAGCGCCTTCACCCGCGCGACGATGTCCTTCTTCGCCCAGAACACCGAGGGCGACACCACCGCCAGACGCCGGAACACCTGGGGATACTTGATGCCCAGGTGCATGGTGACCAGCCCTCCCAGCGACGAGCCTCCCAGTCCCGTGGACTCGGGCTCTGGCTTCGTGCGGAACGTCCGATCGATCATCGGCTTGAGCTCCTCCACGAGGAAGCGCCCATACGCGTCCGCCTTGCCCCCGCCGAACTCGGCGAACTCGCCGGTGTCCTTCACCTGGGTGTACTCGTCAAAGCGATCCTCGGTGTTGTAGACGCCAACGATGATCAGCGGCTCCACTTCTCCGGCCTGCACGAGCTGGGAGGCCGCCTCATCCACACGCCACTCCGCGCCAGAGTAGGCGGTGGCGACGTCCATCAGGTTCTGCCCGTCGTGCATGTAGAAGACGGGGTATCGGCGCTTGGGGTTCTCGTCATAGCCGGGTGGCAACCAGACGATGACGTCCCGCTTGCGCGGCAGGAAGCGAGAGCTCACCGCGCGCAGGTAGCGGATGTCGCCCACGAGCGTGTGCTGGACGGGCGCCTTGTTCTGGTCCGCCCAGCGGGCCACGGTGGGGGTGACGTGCTGCTTGCCCGTGCCCACCTTGAAGGTGCGGTTGGAGACCTCCTGGCCGTCGGTGTCCTTCTCCACCGTCTCCCACGAGCCGCGCGTCACCTTGTACTCTACCGCCACGCCGGCCGGCAGGGTGACGGTGCCGTGGTAGCGCCCATCCGGCGAGCGCGACAGCTTCACGCCCGCACCGTTCCACTTGCCCAGGACCTCTTCATTGCCGGAGATCCACACCTCCGCGTCGGCGGGCGTCTCCAGCGGGACCGCCACATCGAAGGTGACCGTGGTGCTCTTGCTCTTGGCACTGGAGGCCGGGCTGTTGCCGCAAACTCCCAGCCCCACGGCCAGCCACAGGAGGAGAGCCACTCGGGAAGCATGTCGCTGCGTCATGTCCGGCAGGATAACCCAGGCCCTCCGTGATTGTTTCGGACGGGCCTGGCCCCGAGCTTCCCGTGTGGGCTGCTCAACCTACGAGGCCTTCTTCTCCGGCATGGCGTGCGGTGTGGGCCCAGGCTCCAGATCGCGCTCGCCCAGGTTCACGGCGCCCACCCACCGCAGGCGGTTGAAGCGGTTGAGGTTCTTGTTGGCCACGATCTGGAAGCAGGTGGAGCTGCCCTGCGCGGCGATCTCCACGGACCACGCGAGGAACACCTGCCACAGCCGGAACCACCACTCGCCGTACGTCTTCACCACCTCCGCGCGGTGCTGCATCCAGTTGTCGTACCAGCGCGAGATGGTGAGCGAGTAGTGGATGCCGATGTTCTCCACGGAGTGGATCTCGAAGCCGGCCTTCTCCAGGTGATCCACCACGAAGCTGAGCGGCATGGAGGCGTCCGCGCCCGGGAAGATGTACTTGTTCATGAACAAGCCCCACACCAGATCTTCCAGGTTGAAGGCCAGCATCCCTGTGCGTGCGCGCAGGCCGGCGATCTGCAGGAAGAACAGGCCGTCGTCCTCCAGCAGGCCGTACACCTGCTCCAGGAACTTCCCGAAGCGGCGCACGCCCACGTGCTCGGCCATCTCCAGGCAGGAGATCTTGTTGTAGCGCTCGGCGGGAATGTCCCGGTAGTCCATGATGAGCGCGCGCGCGGAGCCGGAGACACCCAGACGGGCACACTGCTCATTGGCGAACGCGGCGCCCTTCTCCGCCACGGTGACGCCGGTGGCGTCCACGCCGTAATCGCGGGCCGCGTAGGCCGCCAGCGTTCCCCAGCCACAGCCGATGTCCAGCAAGCGCTCGCCCTTCTTCAGCTGCAGCTTCTCGCACACGAGCTTGATCTTCTGATCTTGCGCCTGCTCCAGCGAGTCGTCGGGCGAGCGGAAGAAGCCGGAGGTGTAGACCATGCGAGGCCCGAGGAAGGCCCCGAAGAAGTCGTTGCCGCGATCGTAGTGGGCGCGGCCGATGCGGATGTCCTGCTCCTGCGAGTGGATGATCACCTCGGGCAGGAAGCGCGTGAAGACGAACTTGAAGTGGTCCGTCACGAGGCTGTAGTCCACCACCGCATCGCGATGTTGAATGAGGTCGCGGAAGTCGCCTTGGATGTCGATGCGCTCATGGATGTAGTCCTCGATGAGCGTGGTCATGGGGACCTTCTGGCCCCCGTAGCGTGAACGGACTTCTGAGTCTTTGGGGACGATGCGCTGGTGGAGAGCCGTTTCCATTCGGACCTGAGGTGCTGCCAGCCGCGAGAGTGCGGACTTGGGGGGGATGGCATCCTCGCATCCCCTCACCCGAGGTCTCACAGAATTCGCCGTGACGTGAAGCCGTCCGGTGCGCTCAGAGCGGCGGCTGGCTGACCAGCGAAGGAGTAGCCTCCTTGAGCTCCTGCGTGAACGCCTCGGGCTCGTGGAAGCCCTTGCTGCTGATCTCCGCGCCGCGGAAGAGGGCCCAGCTCTGCATGCCGCGCTGGAAGGTGCGCGTCATGTGCCAGAGCTCGAGCGAGCTGTTGGCCAGGTAGAGGTAGAGCACCCGCTGGGGATTCCAGGGATTGGGCACCGCCAGGGCCAGGCCATCGTCCGGGCGGCCATAGGTCTTCCCCTGCCACCGGAAGAAGCGCCGGCCGATCTCCACCGGGAGCTTCTTCTCCGCGGCGAGCCGCGCCACCACGGCGTTGTCCTCGGCGCCGCCGAAGACGACCAGATCCCGCTCGGCCAGCTCCTGGTCCGTCACCTCGGCGTCAGGCTTGAGGGGAGGGAGCAGCTCCACCGAGGCGTCCGCTATCGCGTCGCGGTAGTTCAGCGCCAGCGTGCGCTGGGACTCGACCTGCCGTGCCGTGCCGTGGACGAAGAGCAGCTTGTCGAACTCGTCCAGCATCTGAGGCAGCGTGTAGTGCTGCTCGCGGCGCACGGGGATGTCGCTGGAGGAGTTGAACACCACCCGCAGCGGCTTGTCCGCTGTGTGGAAGGTGAAGCTCTCGTTGGCGCTCTTCACCTCCACGCGCTCCAGGATGCGGCCCTTCTCGGTCCATACCTCCACGGAGGTGACGAAGTGGTAGGGCGCGCCCGCCTGCTCCACCTTGAGCGCCACGTCATAGCCGTCCTTGCCCTTGACCAGCCGGGACTGGATGCGCGGCTGGGGCAGGCCGGTGCGCTCCAGCCACTGGGTGATGAAGGGGCGGAGATCTCTCTTCGTGGTCTCGGAGGCCACCTTGATGAAGTCCGCGGTGGTGATGTTCCGGTTGGCGAAGCGCTCGTGGGTCTTCTTCATGACTTGGGAGAAGGCCTTGTTGCCCAGCAGCAGCCGAAGCTGGTGCAGCAGGAAGGTGCCCTTGGCGCGCGGCACCACGTAGTTGCCATACCGGTCATAGACCGTGCGTACGGACGTGGCTTGCAGATCTCCCTCGCGCGCGGTGACGGTGAGGAAGCGGGTGTTGAGGTCCGCCAGCGCATCCCGCTGCTGATTGAAGGCCTTGTCGGCCTTCTCCTTGTCCTCTGGCAGATCCTTCAGGAGGCTCCAGTAGGCCGCCGAGCCACTCACCAGCCAGTTCTCTTGCTCCGTCGAGGGGAAGATGGTGTTGGCCCACAGCAGCTTCTCGTCGAAGGACACGGCCTCCTGGAGCTTGCTGAGATCGCGCTTGGGCGTCTTGGCCTCGGGCTCGGCCTTGCGGGCGGCGTGGGCGGCCTTCAGCTTCTCCGCCACATAGATGGGGCTGAAGGCGGTGTAGCCCAGCGAGAGGTGGGGCGTGGCGCCAGGGAGATCCGGGATGAAGCGGGTGCCCACCATCTTCTCGCGCAGCGTGGTCTTCCCGTAGTGCGCCAGGAACATGAGCTTCTCGGCCATCTCGCTGGTGGTGATCTTGCCGTCACAGGCGTGGGGACGGTTGATGGGGCTGGAGGCCAGCATCCGGATGGCGGTGTCGAGGGTGAAGCCGCCCTTGCCGTACTGCTCGTAGCTCTTCCAGAAGGCGATGTCCCGGTTCCAGGTGTTGAAGGCCAGATCCACCGGGGCGTTGTTCGGGTTGGGCACGTACTCCTTGCGCACCTCGATGTCCCGGTTGTTGTTGTTGGCCCAGATGAAGTCCTTGAGGTTGCCCGGAGTGTCCGCGGCGGCGCCCTTGCTCCCGGTGCGCCACAGCCGCGCCTTCTCCGTGCCCAGCAGCAGGCAGGCGCCCTCGTCCGTCTTGATATCCGCCAGGGTCCAGTCGTTGGTGTAGAGCCCGTTGTTCTTCTCCTTGAGGATGCGGGCCACGTCTTCGATGGAGGAGGCGTACTGGGCCGCCTTGCGGATGCGGTTGCTCTGCGGCGTGCCGTTGGCGTTGAAGGGCGTCTGGCCCACCGTCGTCTCGCCAATGACGATGCCCGCGCTGTTGAGCATCCAGTCCGAGCCGCTGTGGATGCCGCCCGGGAAGGTCTGCATCACGAAGCGGTGTCCGCGGGTGGGCTGCACGTCCAGCATCACATCCCAGTGCACGCCCGTGTAGCCGTTCCACATGAAGATCTGGCCCATGATGAGGCGGCCGTCATGGGTGGCGGACTTCGTGGCCACGAAGGAGGAGCAGTGGTCTCCCTTGCCGGCCTGCTCGGCCTCCTCCTCGGCCTTGAGGAAGACGCGGCCGGACAGCGGCGTGGCCGTCACCTTGTTGGCGGACTCGAGCTGGCCGATGTCCACTGCGGAGTTGAGGGCGACGATGTCCAGCAGGTCCAGCTCCCGGTCCTTGAACTTCGCGCCGCCCTTGTTGGCGCCATCGGCGATGCCGCGCATCTCCTCGAGGAACTCGGGCTCGTACTTGCGCAGGAAGAGCGAGTCCGTGAGCAGCCGGATCTGGTTCCAGCCGTTGCCCGCGTCCGCCTTGTCCTTCTGGATGCCCAGCTTCTCCATGTAGCGGACGATCTCCTGGGGGACGAGCTCGCCGAACTGGCGGCCGCGCTCGTAGGGCTCGCCCTCGATGTGGACGTAGATCCACCCGGCCTCGTCGTAGCGGAAGCCCTTGCCGGCCCAGCGCACGGACTCCAGGGGGATGTACGTGGTGATGTCGTCCACCTCTTCCAGCCGCACGTCGTCGACCCACATGGTGCCGGAGGCCTTGCCGTTGCGGCCCAGATGCACCTGCACGCGATCGGTGCTCAGGGTGGCGAAGAAGAACGCGGAGACGCGGCCGCCCTGCTCCGAGCTGGGGGCCGGCGCGCAGTTGGTGAAGGGGAAGCTCTGCATGGAGAGGCAGGCGCCAATGGCGGTGGGGTAGCGCGCCGTGGGGTCGGCCTGGACGCCGCGGGTGCGCACACACGCGCTGATGCGGTAGAGGCGGCCCTCCTGCAGCTTGAGGGGCGTGGACTGCACGGTGGTCTCCGCGCCTCCCGGAGGGTTCTGGATGGAGAGGCTCCGGCTGCCCTCGGCACGCACGGCGGTGTGCGTGCTCACCTGGCCCGGGCCGGACACGGACCAGCCCGTGGGCACGCCGGCGCTGGCGTAGGCCTCGAAGCTGGCGTTGGCCACGGGGATCGGCCCGGCCATGGAGGGAGCGGCGTGGAGCAGCGTCAGCGCGGGGAGGAGGGTGAGGAGCAGACGCGGGGGCGTGCCAAGGTCGATCATTCTCGTTCCCATGCTGGGAGGGGAGGCCCCAGCGCAGTAGCTGACAGCGGTTGTACCTGGAGAAGGGGCTCAATGGCAGAGCCGACCCGTCAAATCTTCTTGAGGAAGACTTCGCGGCTTACCCCGAGAGTGAAACCGGGAAATCCTCATTGTGAGGGCCGCCGAGCGCGGATCGAGAAGCGAGAGAGCAAGGAGGCGCTTGCCACCTGAGAGGGGCACCCGACATGATGGGTAGGATGGCGGATGCTCGCTTCAACCAATACGCGCGAGAGTGGCTGCTCGAGAGCCTTGCTCAGTTGGTGCGGCACCAAGGG
>Ga0247822_10002640_pt1 | contig 11505 bp, 6 predicted proteins | sample 13C_Cellulose_Da_FD_192423 | JGI IMG/M metagenome (GOLD analysis project Ga0247822, IMG submission 192423) | Soil microbial communities from agricultural site in Penn Yan, New York, United States - 13C_Cellulose_Day30 | ecosystem: Environmental > Terrestrial > Soil > Agricultural land | place...
CCCCCGCCCGGTCGCGCAGCATGACGCGGGTGCCGGCGGGGGAGACCAGGGCGATGCTCAGGTCGCCGATGAAGCTGTGGATCACGTCGGCGTGGACCCGGATACCGGCGATCGTGCCGCCGCCGGTGAGCTCGAGGTGGCTCTCGACCCCGGCGGCGACATCGTCGGGGATCAGCAGCACGGCCTGGGTCTCGGCGCTGGTGACGCCGGTCGCCGGCGGCGCCGGCGGCACGGCCGGCCCGCCCACCCGGAACTGGATCACCTGGCCGGGCGCGCCGATGTCGCTGATGACCAGGCCCGAGCCGGAGCGGTCCCAGCGGCGCGAGGAGGGGGTGGTGGAGTCGGACACCACGACCCCGGCCCTGGCCGGGAACAGGTCGTTGGCGTCGCCGACGTTGGCACCCTGCTCGAGGTCGAGGTGGCCGTCCGCCTGGAGCAGCGCGCACTGGTAGTGCTTGGCCGCCGTGCCCTCCTGCAGCTCGTTGGAGCCCAGCTTGTCGCAGTGGTAGATGGCCAGCCCGCTGCTCGGAAGCTGGGTGTCGGCGCCGAGGTGGCTGCGGTTCTCGACCATGAAGTACTCGTTGGGCGCGCCGGTCCCGAACCTCAGCACGCGCGCGTAGTCGCCGTGGGCGGCCTCGAAGGTGCCCGGCCCGAGCGTCACCACCTGGTCCGGCCAGCCGGCCAGGTCGCGGAGGTAGGCGCAGAGCGCGGCCGGGGCGCGGCCGTCACCGAGGTGGTTGCCCGACGACATCACGCAGTAGCGGCCGAGCCCGGAGCTCTTCTCGAGGTCGCCGTCGCGCTGGCCGTAGTCGTACAGGTCCGGGAAGCGGCACAGCTGGTGGCCGGACTCGTGGCAGAACGTCCCGATCGACAGGTCGACGCGGCTCCGGCCCATGCTGGTGATGGTGTAGAAGTAGGTGCGGATGCCGCCGGGGAACGTGCGCTGGAACACGCTGTTGTGGGGCCAGAACGGCATCTGGTAGATGGTCAGCCCGGCGTACATGAAGCTGAGCGCGTCCACGACGCCCTCGTTGCGCGAGTCGTAGTCGTGCAGGTCGACGCCGCCGGCCAGGGCGAGGTCCAGGGCCTCGCCGATCAGCGGGGCCGCGGGCGAGGGGGTGCCCTCGGGGACGAAGTACGAGGACATCGGCCGCGACAGCGTCACCGGGCCGACCACGTCGTTGGAGTAGTCGAGCTTGCCGTTGGACATGGACAGCCAGAAGTCGCGGACAGAGCCGCGGTTGCCGTCCAGGGCGTAGCCGGGCTGGTTCAGCAGCGCGTCCACCTCCCCGGTCGTGACCGAGGAGAGCTGGTCCGGGAACTGCACCAGCACGGTGAGCCCGCGCACCGTCCCGCGGCTGACCTGGCGGCCGGGGAGCAGGCCGTCGGCCGGCCCGAAGGTGAGCTCCAGGTCCGGGTCGTCGGCGGCGGACGGCGGCTGCAGCGCGCGGCTCCGGACGGCCACGCGGTCCCGGCGGACCCGCGGCCATTCGTTGAGGTGTTGCGGTATTCCCGGCGGCGGCGGCTTGGTGATCGGCACCCGCGTCGAGACGAACCAGCCCTGGGCGAGCTGGGCGTAGCAGTACAGCCCGAGCCCTGTGTCGTACACCACCGTGTAGCCCGACGTGGTCTCACGGCGCGCGTAGAACTCGTCGCCCCACACCAACAGCTGCACGGGCGGCCCGGCTTCCTGCGGGTACAGCAGCCGCTCCCCGAAGATCGCGCTCATCCTCGACCCTTCCCCTCGATGGACCCGGCACGCGGTCTGCCGGAACGTGGCTCAGTGCACAAACACGGTGCAGACGGTCTGGCCCTGGTCGGCGCCGCGGGTGACGACCCCCTTTTGCCCGCTTTCCGCCAAGCTGATCGCGAAGCTCGAACCGAGTCAAGCATGCTCTGGTGGATGTGCTCGCGCGGGTGCTGAAGAACACGATCGCGCGGTGCCATCCGGCACTGCCGGCCGGGCACTGGTCGCTGGTGAGCTCCAGCACGCCTTCATGCAGACCCCTGGCGGCTGGCGCGGTGGGGGCCGCCAACGACTACCTCGACCCCGACTACCGCCACCAGCTGGTCGGCCAGGCCAAGCACCTCCTCCAAGCCCCTGAGCGGTTCCGCCCCACGGGCACGACCCCGTAGTCTTGTGCCATGGACATCCGGGCGGTCGCCTTCGACGTGAACGGCACCCTGGTCAGGATCCTGACCCAGGACGGGATGGACCAGATCTTCCGGTCGGTGGCCCATTTCCTCACCTACCAGGGCATCGACCTGCACCGGCACCAGATCCGGGACCTGTACTTCGGGACCATGAAGGACCAGCAGCAGGCCAGCTCGGAGGAGTATCCGGAGTTCGACGCCGTCGCGATCTGGCGCAGCATCGTCGAGACGCACGCGACCGAGTTCACCCGCGCCCTGCCGCCCGGGAAGCTGGAGCAGATGCCCCTGTTCCTGGCCGAGATGTACCGCGGCATCTCCCGCTGCCGGCTCCGGCTCTACCCGCACGTGCGCGAGGTGCTCGACGTGCTGCGCGAGCGCCACCCCCTGGCAATCGTCACCGACGCCCAGAGCGGGTACGCGCGCGGCGAGCTGCACAAGGTCGGTCTGCTCGACTACTTCGACCCGATCGTCGTCTCCGGCGACCACGGGTACCGCAAGCCCGACCGGCGGCTCTTCCAGCTCGCCCTCGACGGCATGGGCGTTGCCGCCGAGCACGCCCTCTACGTCGGCAACGACATGTACCGCGACATCTACGGAGCCCAGGCGGCCGGGATGCGGACCGTCATGTTCGATTCCGACCAGGGAGCGGGCACCCACCTCGACTGCGAGCCCGACCACACGATCACGGATTTCCGCGATCTGCTGAAGGTCCTCGACCTGCCCTGAGCCGACATGGTCTGCACGGTGCCGGTCATGGGCGTGTCCACACCTAGCTCGTGGACCGGTCCTCAGCGGAGCCCGCGTCATCTGGTGCCCACAACTGGAGCTCGGCCAGGAGCGGCCCGGCGTTCAGTGCCGTCAGCACCGCGTGGGCGTCCCGCAGTCGGTGCCGTCCGGCCGGCTGGCCGAGGGTGAGCAGGCACCGTCCAGCGCCGAGCAGTGCCCGTGCCCGCTCGAGCTGGTGGCCGTAGTCCGCCCAGCGGGCCGCCGCCTCGTCGTAGCGCCGCGCCGCCTGGTCCAGCGCCCCGTCGGCCTCGGCAAGGGCGGCACGTGCGGTGAGGAGCCCATGTCGGTTGCGGGCGACGCCGTCGTGCGCCTGGGCGGCGAGGGCCTCGGCGGTGCCGCGGTCGCCCAGGGCAAGACAGACCCGCACCAGCTCGGCGACGTACTGGCCCAGGTACCAGCGGCCGCCGCCCCGGTCGCCGACCAGCCGCTGCACCTCGTGGAGGAGACCGCGCGCGGCCGTGTGGTCGCCGGCCGCCTGCTCCACGGCCGCGGCCACGGCGAGCGCGGGCACCAGCAGCTGCAGGTCGTCGATCGCGCGTGCTCGTGGCAGGAACTCCCGCGCCAGCACGCGGGCGGCGTCCACCCCGCCGCGCCACAGCAGGACCGTCGCCTTGATCTGGTGGGCCATCTCCGACATGTACTGGCCGCCGTGGTCGCGCTCCCAGGCGATCAGGGCGTCGGCGGAGTCCACCGCCTCGTCCCAGCGGCCAAGGTCCAGCAACGGGGTCAGGGTCGCCGACCGGATCCACGCGGTCCCCTCACCGAGGCCACGTCGCTCGGTGAACTCGATGGCCTCCTGGCACATCGCCAGGGCCGCGGCGGGGCCCTCGCTGAGCCACAGCGGCTCGATCAGGTTGTTGTAGACCACCGCCGTGTCGTAGCCGGCGCCCACCTCCAGGCCAATGGTGAGGGCCGCGCGGAGGTCGTCCATCCCGCCGAGGTCTCCCAGGTCGCCCCGCGCGACCCCGCGGGAGTCCAGGGCCCGCAGCCGCTCCTCGGGCAGCCCGCCGAGCTGGTCGGCCAGGGCGAGGGCCTTGTCCGCCCACACCAACGCCTCCTGGGGGTGGCCGGACATCACCCGGTCCATGGCCATCTGTGCATAGGCCGAGCACAGCTCCGGACCCGGCGGGGCACGCTCCAGCAGCTCAACGGCGCTGCCCAGGGCGTCGCGGGAGCGGCCGGCCTCCCCCTGGTTCCACAGCACCGACGACAGCCGGTTCAGCGCCTCGCCCCGTCCCACCAGGTCACCGTCCGCGGCGAAGCCGGCGATCGCCTCTTCGTAGAGGTCGGCCGCCTCGGCGACGCGGCCGGCCTGGAAGGCCGCCCGGCCGGCCTTGGCGACCACCCGGGACCGTCCGGGCGTGCCCGGCTGGGAGAGCTCCAGCGCCTGGCCGTAGTACGCCTCGGCCCTGGCCACATCCAGCCCGATCGTCGAGTCGCCGGCCAGGACCAGCGCCTGACGGGCCGACTCCTCCAGCTCCGGCAGGCCTGGCTCCCTGGCCGCACGGGCATGGACGAGCGCCTGGGTGAAGTGGTAGGCGATCAGCTCGGCGCGGTCGGCGACACGGTCGCCAGCGAGGGTCTGGATCCACTCGGCGGCCGCCCGATGGCGTCGGGAACGGCCGGTCCTCGGGATCTGGGCGTACGCCACGTCGCGCACGAACCCATGCCAGAAGGTGTATTCGGACTCGTCCTGCACCGCCGACCGCCGCGCCGGGCGGATCAGCTCCTTGCGCTCGAGCTGGGCCAGTCCGTCCCGGACCTCCTCCTCGCCGACACTGCCCATCGTCGCGAGCGCTCCCAGCCAGAACACCTTGCCGAACACGGCAGCGTCCTGCAGCAGCCGCTTGTGCTCCGGTTCGAGGGTGTCGAGACGCGCGGCGATCAAGGCCTGGATCGTGTCGGGCAGGAGCAGGTCGGGCGTCCGTGCCAGGTGCCCGCGTCCGGTCAGCAGCCCCCGGTCGGTGAGCAGGCGGACGAACTCCTCGGCATAGAGGGGGTTGCCGCCGGCCCGCTCCAGCAGCAGCGACTGCACCTCCACGGGCAGGATCGACTGGCCGAGCAGCACGGCGATCAGCTTCGCCGTCTGCTCGTCGCTGAGGGGCGACAGCGAGATCGTCGCCGCATTGCGCCGTCCGGCACCCCAGCCGGGGCGCAGTTCGAGGAGCTCGGGCCTGGCCGTCCCCACCAGCAGGAGGTCCACCTCGCCGGGCTGGTCGGCCAGCTCCTCGAGGAACTCGAGCAGGGCTGGGCGGGCCCAATGCAGGTCCTCGATCACCAGGATCAGGGGACGCTGGGCCGCCACCAGGTGGAGGAACCGCCGCCACGCCATGAACGACTCGCCGCGGCTCGCGGACGCCTCCGCGCCGGTCGCGAGCCCGACCAGCGGGGCGAGCCGCGCCTTCAGCCACTCGCGCTCCGAGGAGTCTCCGGCCACGGCGGCGACCGAGGTGTCCAGCTTGGCGGCTCCCTCCCGCGGGCCGTCCGACTCCAGGATGCCCGCCTGCGCCTTGACGATCTCCCCCAGGGGCCAGAAGGCGAGGGTCTCGCCGAAGGAGAGGCAGCGGCCCCCGCGCCAGGCCACCAGCTCCGACTGGGCATCGACCATGGCGGCGAACTCTCGAACGAGCCGTGACTTGCCCACTCCTGGCTCGCCGAGCACGGTGACGAGCTGAACGGCGTGCTCGCTGAAGGCCTGCCGGTACCGCAGTTGCAGTGCCGCAAGCTCGGCACCGCGGCCGATGAGCGGGGTCGCGGGCCGTTCGGCCACGTCCACGCTCGGACGGCTGCGGGCGCCGGCCACCCGCCAGATGGGCACCGCCTCAGCCTTGCCCTTGACCCGGACGGGCGCGAGCTGCTCGTACTCGAAGAGCGTCTGGGTGGCCCGCCAGGTGGCCTCCCCGACGACCACCCCGTTGACCGGGGCGACACCCTGCAGCCGGGAGGCGGTGTTGACGACGTCGCCGACCACGCCCTCGCTGCCGGAGCCGGGCGCGAGGGCGACCAGTGCCTCGCCGGTGTTGATGCCGATGCGCACCGCCAGCTCGAGTGCGGGATGGGCCTGGTTCAGCTCGGCAATCGCATCGAGCATGCGCAGCGCGCACCGCACCGCCCGCTCGGGGTCGTCCTCATGGACCGCCGGGACGCCGAACACCGCCATGACCGCGTCGCCGATGAGCTTGTCGAGGGTGCCGCCGACCCGCTCGATCTCGCCGCGCAACCGGGTGTGGTAGGGGCGCAGCATGGCGCCGACGTCCTCGGGATCGGCCTGGTCGGAGCGGGAGGTGAAGCCGACAAGGTCACAGAAGAGCACCGTGACAACCTTGCGCTCCTCGCCCGGCGGCTGGCCCGGCCCGGCCAGCGACGACCCGCATGCCCCGCAGAACCGAAACCCTCCGGGGTTGTCCTGCCCGCAGCTCGAGCACCTGCGCATGGCTGCAGTCTACGGGCCTGCTCAGCTCGTCGCGTCCGGATCGAGGAGGGCGGCGGCGGTTTCGGCGTGCCTTGGGAGGCCGAGGTCGCGGTAGCGGTTGCTCGCGTCGGTCGAGAGGGTGGTGGCGGTCTCCTGGTCGCCGGGGCCGTTCCGGGCGAGCAGCATGCGGGCTCGCCAGAACCCGAGGTCGACCTGTTCGATGCGGTTGCCGAGGGCCTGGGCGGTGGTGAGGGCTGTGGTGAAGTGGCGCTCGGCGGCGTCCCAGTCGTGGGCGGCGGTGGCGACGATCGCGGCCCGGGTGCTGACCAGGCGGCCGTCGAACGAGATCCAGTCGTCGAGGGCGAGGGCCTCGTCGAGCAGGGGGCGCAGTGCGGCGACCTCCTCGGAACGGCCGGCAAGGGCGAGTGCCTCGACCAGTCCGAGGAGCATGTTCCAGGCCCCGATCGAGCTGGTCCGGCCGGCCACCGGGAACCCGGGTCGCCGGGCCTCGACGATCTCGACCGCCTCGTTCCCGCGCCCGGCGCGGGCCAGGTGCAGGGCGAGGTGGGCGGCGCTCTGGCCGCCGATCGCCCCGGGAGCCTCGAGCTGGTCGGCCAGGCGCAGCTCCCCCTCGGCGGTCTCCCAGTCGCCCCGCCAATGGGCGGCCAGCCCGAGGTAGATATGACCGACGTACAGCCAGGGCAGCCCGCCGCGTTCGCAGATCTCGACCACGTGCTGGCCCATCTCCTCGATGAAGGCCAGGTCGGCCCGGTAGACCCCCTCGATCCGGATGCGGCTGGCCCCGACCAGGAACTCGGCCCCCAGATGGCCGAGCCGCTCGGCCATCGGCGTCACCCGCTCGGCCAGCCCGGTCAGGCGGGCGGCGTGGGCGGCGGTCGGCTCGGGCCTGGCGAGCGTCCTGTGCTCGTACTCGACGAAGGCCAGGACCCCGGTCAGCTCCCACAGGCTGCCGGTGGCCTCGTACAGCTCGGCCGCCCGCAGGCCGGCCGCCACCCCGTCCGCCAGCTCCACCCAGGCCATGTGATGGATGGTCTGGAGCTGGAGCACGTCGGCCAGGGCGGCCTCGTCGCCGAGCTGGCCGGCCAGCTCCCGGGCGGCCGCGAACATCCCGGTCGCGCCGGCGTAGTCGCCGGCCAGCCCGCTCACCCACGCGGCGGCGGCCAGCAGCCGGGCCCGGTCAGGGTTGGGCAGGTCGCCGAGCGCGGCCAGCCCGCGGCTGGCCACCGCGACCGCCTCCTCCCACTTGGCGGCCCAGCCGAGCTGGTAGGACATCACACCGCAGAGCCGCCCCAGCGCCTCGGTGCGCCCGAGGGCCTCGTACAGCCGGAGGGCCTCGTCCATGACCTTGAGCGCCTCGTCCCAGCGTCCCTGGCTGCGCAGGGCCATGGCCAGCCGCTCGACCAGCTCGGCCAGGGTGCCCCGGTCCTCCTTCTGGGCGCCCGGCTCGCGCTCGAGCAGCGAGACGGCCCGGGCGAAGTGGTCGGCGGCCTCGGCGTAGGCGGCCGTCTCCATCGCCCGGTCGCCGGCCATGCGCAGGTAGCGGACGAGCCGGCCGTCCTGTCCGCCCGCTCCGCCCCGGGCCAGGTGGTAGGCGAGGTCGGCCGCGTAGGCCTCCAGATCGTCGGCGTGGACCGCCTCGATCGCGGCGGCGATGGCGAGGTGGAGCCTGCGCCGGCGGATGGTCGAGGCGTTGGCCAGCAGGGTCTGGCGGATCAGCTCGTGCGCGAAGGTGTAGCTGGACGCCCCGCTCTTGGAGGGGGTGATCAGCCGGGCCCGTTCGGCCTCGTCGAAGGCGTCGAGCAGGTCGCCGCCGGGCTCGCCGGCCACCCGCTCGACCAGGTCCAGCTCGAACACCCGGCCCCGCACGGCGGCCGCGAGCAGCGCCCGCTGGGCGGCCTCCGACAGCCGGGCCAGCCGCTCCCCGACAACCATGCGGACACTGGAGGGGACCTCGAGGTCCTCGATGCGGAGGTCGTCGCGGAACCGGCCCTGGTCGTCGAAGAGCACGCCCAACTCGGCCAGGTGGAGGTAGATCTCCTCGGCGAAGAACGGGTTGCCCTCGCTCTGGGCGTAGATGCCGTGCACGAAGGCGGCCGGGGGCTTCTGCCCGGTCAGTCCGGCCACCAGCGCCGCGACGTCCGCCTCGGTCAGCGGTCGCAGCGCGAGGCGGGTCGCCAGCCGCTCGCGCACCAGCTGGTTGAGGATCCGGGTCAGCGGTGAGGACGGCTCGACCTCGTTGTCCCGGAAGGTGCCGACGACCATCACCGGCATGTCGGGCAGGTTCGGGGCCAGGTACTCCAGCAGCAGCAGGGTCGACTCGTCGGCCCAGTGGAGGTCCTCGAAGACGAGCAGGAGCGGGCGTTCGGTGGCGGCCCGCCCGATGAACTCCCGCATGCTGAGCCACAGGTAGCGACGGGCCTGCTCGGGTGGGAGGTCCAGCGGCGCCGGGATCTCGGGGACGACCAGTCGCAGGGCGGGGGCGATGCGGGCGATCTCGGAGGCCGCCTCGCCGAGGGAGTGGCGCAGGGTGGCCGGGCTGCGCGGGGTCACCATGCCCTGCTCGATCATCTCGGTGAAGGGCAGGTACGGCGCCTGGCCCTCGTCCTTGGCGCTGTGACCGGTCAGGACCCGCAGCCCGCGGGCGTCCGCCTCGGCGTCGATCTCCTGCAACAGCCGGGTCTTGCCGACCCCGGCCTCGCCCGAGACCAGCACGAACGAGCCGTGCCCGACCCGGGCGTCCTCGACCGCCCGGCGCAGGTCGGCCCGCTCCCGCTCGCGGCCGATGAACGGGGTCTGGACGGGCCTGATGGCGCCGCCGGTCTCGTCGCGTCCCCACTCCGCCTCGTACAGCCGCCAGCGGTCGGGGAACCCGCGGAGCCAGTAGAGCCCGCGGTCCACGAACGAGAAGCCTCCCGTCGCCTTGACCGAGTCCCGCACGGCCGCGGTGACCAGGATCTGGCCTCCGAACGCCTCGGACATGACCCGGGAGGCGGCATTGACGGCCTGACCGTAGAGGGTGCCGTCGCGCTCGACGGCCACACCGTGGTGCAGCCCGATCCGGACCCGGATGCGGCGGTCGGGGTTGTCCCGCCCGTACTGCTGGAGGGCTCGCTGGATGGCGACGGCGCAGCTCAGGCCGGCCGCCGGCGTGCCGAAGGTGGCCATGAACCCGTCGCCGAGGAAGACCACCTCGGCGCCGCCGTTCGCGCCGATGGCCCGCCGGACGATCCCCTCGTGGTCGTGCAGCATCTCGTCGGCGATCCGGTCACCGTGCCGCGCCCTGAGCTGGGTCGACCCCTGCACGTCGGTGAACAGGATCGTGACCGGCTGGCCGCCCCGCGGGCTCGCCATCATCGCGGGCGGGGCGGCCCGGCCTGGACCCGATGTGGTTCGCGCATGGTCCCCCGGTGGTCGATGCCTGAGCTGGATTGTCCCAGCTTCGCCGAAGGTGTGGGCGACCTTCAAGGCGCACGCCGGTGACCAGGCGGCTCCCGCAGATTAGCCATGTCGCCTGGCCGCCGGCGTTCCTACGGCCCCGCTGGCGGCCGGCGACCCGGCGGTGGCCGCCGCCGGCGACATCGCCTGCGCGCCGCCGGCGAGGCGCACCTCGAGCGGCTGCCACCATCGCGATACCTCTGACCTGCTGGTGGCCGGTGGCTACGACGCCGTCCTGCCGCTCGGGGACCTGCAGTACGAGCGCGGCCAGGCCAGCGCGTACCGGTCGGTGGACGACCCCACCTGGGGGCGGGTCAAGGCCGTCACCCACCCGGCCGTCGGTGACAACGAGTACTCGGGCAAAGGCTGCTCAACAGCGGGCGCCGCCGGCTACTTCGGCTACTTCGGGTCGGCGGCCACGCCGCGCCAGCCGTCGTGCCGGACCGCCTGCGGCGGCTACTACAGCTACGACCTGGGGACCTGGCACATCGTGGTGCTCAACACCGAATGCAGCAAGCCCGGGGTCGGGGGCTGCACCAGCTCCTCGCCGCAGGGCCGCTGGCTGGCCGCCGACCTGGCCGCCAACCCCAGCCAGTGCACCCTCGCCTACTGGCACCGGCCGCGCTGGCAGGACAACGGGCGCACCAGCGGGAGCTCGAGCTATTTCGTCCAGGCGCTCCACAACGCCGGCGCCGAGGTCATCCTCAACGGCCACGAGCACCTGTACGAGCGGTTCGCGCCCCAGACCCCGGCCGGCGTCGCCGCCCCCGACGGCATCCGCCAGTTCACCGTCGGGACCGGGGCAAGAACCGCCACGGGCTGAGCGGCACAGCGCCCCGCAACGCCCAGGCCCGCAGCTCCAGCGCCTTCGGGGTGCTGGCCCTGACGCTGCACCCGACCAGCTACGACTGGCGGTTCGTGTCAGAGGCGGGCCGGACCTTCACCGACTCGGGCAGCCACCCCTGCCACTAGGCCGTCGTCCGGCTCACCGGAGAGCAGGTCCTTGCCCCGCCTGAGGACCACCTCCAGCCAGCTGCCGGCGATCACCGAGGTGACCAGGGCGAGCATGACCAGCATGGTGTAGAAGCTGTCGTCGATGATGCGCGCGTCCAGGGCCACCGAGGCCAGGACGATCCCAGGGCCGCCGCGGGCGTTCAGGGCCACCGCCAGGTTGCGGGCGCCCGACCGGCCCTCCCCGACCAGCCGGGCCCCGACATAGCAGCTGACCGACTTGACCAGGCAGGCGAACCCGAGCAGGAACAGGAAGAACCACGGCTCGAAGGAGCCGACCAGGTCCAGCCGCAGGCCGACCACCGCGAAGTACAGCGGCACCAGCGTGGCCGAGGAGACGCCGCTGATCGCCCGGCGGGCCCAGGAAGCGGCTGGTGTCGTACAGGCCCAGGAACGCCAGCCCGGCCAGGAACGGCACCACGTTCCCGACCACCGCGATCCCCAGGATGGGCTTGCGCTCGCCCCGGGACAGCAGGGCCCGCAGCTCGGTGCCCGAGCAGTACATCAGCAGGAGCAGGCCGAGCTGGTAGGCGATGCCCAGCCCGGCCTGGGTGGCCGCGCCGCCGTGGAAGACGGCCCGCTGCCAGCCGGGAGCGAGCAGGCCGAACAGGGTGGGGCCGAGCAGCAGCCCGCCGAGGATCTCGCCGGCCACCCGCGGCTGGTGCAGCCGCACCGCCAGCCGCGGG
>Ga0247822_10002643_pt1 | contig 11502 bp, 4 predicted proteins | sample 13C_Cellulose_Da_FD_192423 | JGI IMG/M metagenome (GOLD analysis project Ga0247822, IMG submission 192423) | Soil microbial communities from agricultural site in Penn Yan, New York, United States - 13C_Cellulose_Day30 | ecosystem: Environmental > Terrestrial > Soil > Agricultural land | place...
CGCTGACATCGTGCATTTTGTCCGATAGTCATCGTATGCCACTGTCCGCCTTTATCGGTGCCGTCTCGCTCTCTCGCGACCGCCCGCACGCGCAAACGCAGGGCAAGCCCCTGCCACGGACCTGGTATCGGCCCCTGCAGCTGCTGTGCTCGTTGCTGGCTCGTCCATTCGTGGGCGGGCTGCGCCGGCGCGTGCAGGAGCTGGAAAGTCAGCTCGAGGTGCTCAACCGTTGCAGCATCGTATCGAGCACCGACGCCAGCGGCCGCATCACCCACGTCAACGAGCTGTTCTGTCAACTCAGCGGCTACTCGCGCGAGGAGCTGATCGGCCGCAATCACAACGTGATCAACTCGGGCCTGCATCCCCGCAAGTTCTTCATGGACATGTACCGGAACATCGCCACCGGCCATCCCTGGCGGGGCGAGATCCAGAACCGGGCCAGCAACGGCGCTTACTTCTGGCTCGACATCACCATCATCCCGACCATCGACTGCTCCGGCCGCGTGATCCGGTACACCTCGGTGTGTGTCGATATCACCGCCCGCAAGCAGGCCGAAGCGCTGCTGGCTCAGCTGCGCGAGCGCCATGCGCGAGCCATCGACGGCTCCGGCGTCTGCCTGTGGGACTGGGATCTGGTGCGCGACTCGATGGAATTCGACGGCAATTGGGGCCCGATGCTCGGCTACACGGCCGAAGAAGCTGAACATATTCCGCGCGACGCCTGGAACAGCGCCATGCATCCGGACGATCTCACCGTCACCCTGCACCAGATCGATCGGCACTGTCAGGGCGAGACGCCGTTCTTCGAAAGCGAAGCTCGCATGCGTCACAGGGACGGCCACTGGGTGTCGCTGCTGTTGCGCGGCTCGGTCAACTCGCGCGACCAGAACGGTCTGGCGTTGCGCATCTCCGGCACCGCCGTCGAGATCTCACAACTGAAACACGCCATGCGCCAGGCCGAGCAGTCCGAAGCGCTGCTGAAGACCGTCATCGACCTGCTGCCGCAACGAGTGTTCTGGAAGGATCGCGACGGTCGCTTCCTCGGTGCGAATCGCAACTTCAGATCCGATGCAGGCTTCGACGACATCGTCGGCAAGACGGACCAGGAAGTGCCGTGGGCCGGCGCGCAGCCCGATGCTTCCCAGGACCGGCATGTGATGGAACACCGCCAGCCCGTGCTGAACCTGGTGCACCAGCTCACTCACGGCGAGCACACAGAGTGGCGCACCACCAGCAAGGTGCCGCTGATCGACGCGCGTGGCGAGGTCTGGGGCGTGCTGGGCACCTATCAGGACATCACGTCCTTCAAGGTCGCCGAAGCCGAGCTGATCAAGGCCCGCAATGCCGCCGAGGATGCGAGCAAGGCCAAGAGCGAATTCCTGGCCACCATGAGCCACGAGATCCGCACGCCGATGAATGGTGTCATCGGCTTCACCGACCTGCTGCTGCAAACGCCGCTCACGCCGGAACAGCAGGCGATGGCCAGCACCATCCGCGATTCCGGGCAGGCGCTGATGACCATCATCAATGACATTCTGGATTTCTCGCGCATCGAAGCCGGCCGCATTTCGGTGGAGTTGTCGCGGGTCGACGCCAGGCAGATCGCGCGAGATGTACTGGCATTATTGCGGCCACGCGCCGAGGAAAAAGCGCTGGAGCTGGACGTGCAATGGCCCTCGGGAGTATCCGCCGCCGTGCTCGGCGATGCCGGCCGCCTGCGTCAGGTGCTGGTGAATCTGGCGTCGAACGCAATCAAGTTCACCGATGCGGGCCGCGTCACCGTTCGCGCCTCCGATGCCGATGGCATGCTTCTGCTGGAAGTCGAGGACACGGGCATCGGCATCACGCCCGAACAGCTGTCGCGTCTGTTCGCCAAGTTCACGCAGGCCGACTCTTCGACAACGCGCAAGTACGGCGGCACCGGCCTGGGTCTCGCGATCTCCAAGCAGCTGGTGGAGCTGATGGGTGGCCAGATCGGCGCGCGCAGCCAGCCGGGTTCCGGTTCGACCTTCTGGTTCACGCTGCCGTTCGCTCAGCGCAGCGACGCCACCAGTACGAATCGGGTGCTCAAACTGGATGCGCAGCTCGAGGCAGCCGATCAAAGGACTTCGGGCCCGTGCTCCCAGCCTCGTGTGCTGGTCGTCGAGGATCATGCCGTCAATCGCCTGCTCGCGACCCGGTTGCTGGCCAGGCTCGGCTGCGAAGTGGAATTTGCCGAGAACGGTCTGATGGCCTGCGAGCGCACCTCGCAACAGAGTTACGACGTCATCTTCATGGATTGTCAGATGCCCGAGATGGACGGCTATGAAGCGACGCGCGTCATTCGCGAGCGCGAGCGGACCGCAAACCTGCATACGCCGATCATCGCGCTTACCGCCAATGCCATGACCCAGGATCGCGACCGCTGTCTCGATGCCGGCATGGACGACTACATCACCAAGCCCTACTCCGCGGCCGACTTCGCACGAACCTTGCAGCGATGGTGCCCGCCTCAGGCGGTGCCCGCAATCGGCATGGAGAAATAAACCGTCGCGCCGCGCCCTTCGGCGCCTTCCGCCCAGGTGCGCCCGCCGTGACGCTGGACGATACGCCGAACGTTCGCCAGGCCGACGCCCGTGCCCTCGAATTCCTTTTCGGCATGCAAGCGCTGGAACACGCCGAACAGGCGATCGGCATACTGCATGTTGAAGCCGACGCCATTGTCCCGGACGTAATAAACGACTTCATTGTCGCCCACGTCGGCGCCGATCTCGATCCTGGCCGGATTGCGCGGCCGCGTGTACTTCACCGCGTTCGCCAGCAAGTTGATCCACACTTGTTTCATCAGCTGCGGATCGCCCACGGTGTCCGGAATGGCGCGACGTTCCCAATCGATGTGGCGATCGCTCAACTCCGGCCCGAGCTCCTGGAACGTTTCATCGATCAGCTGGTCCATGCGAATGCGCTGTCGATGCATGGCTGCACGGCCGATGCGTGAGAAGGCCAGTAGATCGTCGATCAGCCGGGTCATGCGCAGCGCCGCGTTCTGCACCGTCTGAACGTGACGCCGCTCTTCCGAGTTGAGCTTGCTGCCGGCCGACATTTCCAGCATGGACACATAGGAATGGATGTGACGCAACGGCATGCGCAGGTCGTGCGAGACCGAATGACAGAACGACTCCAGATCGGCGTTCGCGGCCGACAGATCGTCGTTCTTCTCGCGCAGGGCATTGTTCAATTCCGTGACCTGCTCGGCAATACGGACGCGCTCGCCGATCTCTTGTTCCAGCTCGTGGCGAGCCTTGTCCAATTCGACGAATACCGCGACCTTCGCGCGCAGCACCTCCGGTTCCAGCGGCTTCATCAGATAATCCACCGCGCCCGCCGAGTAACCGCTGAAAACCATTTCGGCGGTACGCATCATGCCGGTGAGAAAGATGATCGGCGTGGCCCGTGACCGCTCGCGCGCGCGGATCAACGCAGCGGTCTCGATGCCACTCATACCCGGCATCTGCACGTCGAGCAGAATCACCGCGAAGTCACGTTCGAGCACGCACTTGAGCGCCTGCTCGCCGCGCCGTGCCGTGATCAGATTCTGACCCAGTCCTTCCAGCACGGCTTCCAGCGCATCCAGATTGGCCTGTTCATCGTCGACCAGCAGAATGTTCGACTGGTGCACGGTTTTGATCATCGCCGAAGTCCTCCGTCTTGCTGCCCGCTCAGCGCACCTTGCGATACAGGCGATGGCGTCGCGACAGCAATTTATAATCCGATTCATGCCGGCTCAGGTGCAGCGATTCACTCTGGCCCAGCCCCAGAAATCCCAGTCGCACCAGGCTGTCGCCGAACAGCTGATGCACGCGGTAACGCAACGCTTCGTCGAAATACATCAGCACGTTGCGACAGAAGATCACGTGAAACTCGTTGAACGAGGCATCGCGCGCCAGATCGTGGCGGAACACGGCGATCCGATCCAGCACGGCTCGATCGAGCACGGCCGAAGTCTTGCCGCGAACGTAGTAATCGGACAGCGCGCGGATGCCGCCGGCTTCGCGATAATTCCGTTCGTACTCCTCGAGCGCCGACACTGGCAGCACACCGCTACGTGCGTTTTCCAGCACCGCCTCGTTGAGATCGGTCGCGTAAATGCGGCAGCGGTCATACAGACCCTCTTCACGCAACAGAATGGCCAGCGAATAAGCTTCCTGTCCGGTGGAGCAGCCGGCCACCCACAGCCGTGGGTACGGATAGGTCCGCAGCAGCGGCACGACCCGATCCCGAAACAAACGAAAGAACGAAGGATCGCGAAACATGGTCGTGACCCGCAGCATGAGCCGATCGAGCACGTGCGCGAGAAAGCGCGGATCGTCGCGAATGCGATCGCCCAGCTCGCCGAGGCCCGACAAGCCCTCGCCGATCATCAAGCTGCGCAAGCGACGCTGCAAGGCGCGCCTGGTATAGCCGCTCAAATCGACGCCGCTCAGGTCGAACAACCGGTCGAGAAACTGCTGCAACTCCGGCCCGACGCCGTGCGCCTCGTTCGCCGCAGCGGCACGAGCAGGGATTGGATGTTCGTCCGGGACCATGACCGCGCACGCGCTCACTGCGCTATCGCTGCTTGTACAGCCACACGCGCAGCATGGAACGCAGCTGATCCAGATCCACCGGCTTCGCAAGGTAGTCCGAGGCCCCGGACTTCAAGCACTCCTCGCGTGCCCGCGTCATTGCCTTGGCGGTAAGTACGATGATGGGCAGATTGGCGAGCCGTTCGAAGCGGCGAATTCGGCGGATCGCCTCGAAGCCATCCATCTCGGGCATCATCACGTCCATCAGCACCACATCGAAATGTTCCTGCGACAGCAGAATCTCGATGGCGGCCGCGCCGCTCTCCGCATAGCGCACCCGCATGTGATGACTTTCGAGGCCGGCGGTGATGGCGAAGATGTTGCGCACGTCATCGTCCACGACCAACACACTGCGTCCGCGCAGCAGCGGATCTTCCTTGCGCGCTCGTTCCAGCAATTGCCGCCGCGATTCGGGCAAGCGCGACGCCGGGTAATGCAACAGCAGCGCCGTTTCATCCAACAGCCGCTCGGGCGAGCTCGCATCCTTGATGACGATGGCCTCGGACACCGCTCGGAGCTCGGTCTCTTCGGTGCGTGACAGCGGCTTGCCGGTGTAGATCACGACCGGAGGCGAGCTGTTGCCGAGCCGACGCTGCATCAATGAGATCATGTCGGCGCCGCTCATGTCGGGCAGCACCAGGTCCGCGATCATGCAATGGAAATGACCTTCGCTCAGCGCCTGCAACGCCTCGGCCGCCGTCCCCTTCGCCACGATCTCGACATCGGTGGCGCTGAACAGCTCGACCACGGCGTCGCGCTGGCGCTCGTCATCCTCGACGATCAACAGGCGGCGCGTGGGATTGTCGAGCAAGGCCAGCGTCTCGCCGAGTACGCGATCCAACATCTCGCGTGTCACGGGTTTGTGCAGGAACGTCAGCGCCCCCTGCATGAGGGCGCGCTCACGCTGATCGTCCACCGAGATCACGTGCACCGGCACGTGCCGCAGATCCGGATCGTGCTTCAAGCGATCGAGCACGGCCCAGCCATTGCTGTCCTTGAGCAATAGATCGAGCGTGATGGCGCTTGGCTTGAAGCGTCGCGCGGCGCGGACCGCCTCCTGCGCCGAGCGCTCGACGACTACTTTGAATCCTTTCTCGCGTGCAAAGTCGGCCAGCACCGCGGAGAAACTACGGTCGTCCTCGATGACCAGCAGCATGCGGTCATCGGCAGTGAGATTGGCACGATCGTCATCGGCGGCCTCCGAGGCGTCACCGAACATCTCGATGTCGGCCAGCTTCGACTCCTCCACGGCCGGCCGCGTCGCGACTCGGGCCACTGGCGGCGGCTCCTGCGCCTTGACGGACGCAATGCCGGCGGTCAATGCCACAGGCAGGTACAGCGAGAACGTGCTGCCGGCTCCCGGAGTACTTGCCAGGGTGAGCGCGCCCTGTAACAAACGAGTCAGCTCGCGACTGATCGATAGGCCCAGCCCGGTGCCGCCGTAGCGCCGTGCAGTCCCGGCATCCGCTTGTTGGAACGCTTCGAACACGATCTCCCGGCGATCGTCGGGAACGCCGATGCCCGTGTCGATGACTCGAAATGCAATCACGGCCGGCGAGTTTGCGAGGCTGGGAACATGATCGCCCCACCCGGAAGCGGCGCGTTCGATCCTGAGGGTCACGCCGCCCTTGGACGTGAACTTGAACGCGTTCGAGAGCAGGTTGCGCAGGATCTGTTGCAGGCGCCGGCCGTCGGTCACCAGCGTCTCCGGCACGTCGGGACCGACCTCGATGGCGAACTGCAAATGAGCGTTCTCGGCGACGTGATCGAAAACCTGGCGCATTTGTTGCGCGATCTCGCCGATCCGCACCTGCGCCGCATCCGCAGTGGCGGTACCCGACTCGATCTTCGCCAGGTCCAGGATATCGTTGATCAGCTCCAGCAGATCGTTGCCCGCGCCGTGGATGGTGGTCGCCCGCTCGACCTGTTTTGGCGTCAAGGTGCCTTCGTTGTTCTCGGCCAGGATCTTCGACAGGATCAACAGACTGTTGAGCGGCGTGCGCAGCTCGTGCGACATGTTGGCCAGAAACTCGGACTTGTACTTGGAGCTGAGCGCCAGCTGCTGCACTTTCTCTTCCAGCGCGGCCCGCGCCTGCTCGACCTCGCGGTTGGCACGCTCGAGCGCTTCCCGCTGTTCCTGCAGCACCGTCGCCTTCTCTTCCATTTCGACGTTGCTCTGCTGCAGCTCCTCGTTCACCTGCTCCATTTCCACGTTGGCCTGCTGCAATTCGAGCTGCTGCTCGCGCAGCCGGTCCGACATCGTGTTTGCTTCCTCCAGCAGCTCTTCGGTGCGGCGCGATGCCTGCAAAGCATGGAGCACGGTGCCGAAGCTGTCGCAGAAGCGTCGGAGCAAGGTGAGTTGCGGCGCCGAGAAGCCGGTCAATGTCGCCAGCTCCAGCACGGCTTTGACCTTGCCTTCGAACACCGCGGGCAGCACCGCTACCTGAGCGGCACTCGCATGACCGAGCGCCGAGCTGATGCGCAGGTAGTCTTCGGGCACTTTGTCGAGCACGATGCCGTTGGCGTCGCGGAAGCACTGACCGATCAATCCCTGGCCGCGGACGATGCTTTTCGGTGCATTCTCGCTGGCGTACGTGGCCTGCAGCTCCAACTTCTCGGAGCTGTCGTTCTCGGGAACATAGATCAGCGATTGTTTCGCGCCGACCAGAACCGCGAGCTCGGCAAGTATCTTTGCGCCCAGCGTGGCCGGATCGCGCGCTCCTTCGAGCAGGCGTGACAGGCGCGCCAGGCTGGTATTCATCCAATGCTGTTCGGACAACGCCTGCTCACGGGCGGCGATCTGTGCCGCCATGTGATTGAACATCACGGCGAGCCGACCCAGTTCGTCATCCCGCGCAGCCACGACGGGTTGCTGATATTCACCCCGCCCCACTCGCGAGGCGCCTGCCGACAACGCCGCCACGGGACGCAGGATGCTACGGGTTACCAGCCAGCCGACCAGCGCGATGAGCAGCACGGCCGCGAGCGATCCATAGCGGATCAATTGCCGCGTGACCAGCTCACCCGCAGCGGCAAACTGACGCCGTTCCGCCAACAGGCGGCGATCTTCCGCATCGATGGCAGCGGTAAGCTGATCGATGCGTTCCATGATGGCGGTGCCGCTGATCACGGTCGCCTGCAGATCCGAGCCCTGCTGCTGGAACTGTTGTCGCAGGGCCCCGAATCGTTGCCTGACCAGCGGCACCAGCGTGCCGACCGATTGCTGTTGTATGGAGTTGTCCGCGGTGAGCGTTCTGAGCTCGGCGAGAATGCGTTCGGCATCCACGACCGCGGCTTCGAACTGTTCGCGGAACATCGCAGCGTTGGTCAACTTGAAGCCGCGAGCCGCCGCCTCGGCCTGCCGGATCTGGCGTATGGCGCGCTCGTTGGTGCTGATCACTTCCAGCGAGTGCTGCACCCATTGTCGTTCTTCACCCGCGGCCTTGAGCCGTGAGCTCAGCGTCATGCTGAATATGGCCAGCAACAGCAGTGCGACGCCAAAGCCGGCGCCGATGCGCACGCCGACGGGCAACCATGAGCGGCGGCCGGGCTCTAATGGAACCGCGGACAGCGGGCCGTTGTCGATGCCAGCCGTGGCGCCGGAATCCATGCTGAGAGCAGGGTCAGGCAGCCCGGTCTGTCCAAACGAGCTGGCGTGCATAATCCACTAACTGTTGCGACATCGGCGCGATCACGAGGTAAAAACTGCAGCACGATAGGGATGGCGGCAATGGCTAGCAATCGGTAGTTAACGCGCCTGCAGCAATCGGACGTGGGGCCGGAGGCGGCCGTGTACCGATCATTGCCATGTCGCGCTTCGTTGCCGCGCCAACCGTGGCAACGACAACTGATCTGCCTGAGATGCCGGGATTTCCGGCGCGATGTACACTGCTTCAGACGAGACGGGACATCAGGGAGAGGTGGGGATGAACAAAACAACGCACCCGGTCGTCCATATCCTGGATGACGATGACGAGGTTCGCGAGGTACTGACGGCCGTCGTACAAGCCGCCGGCCACATCGCCATGTCTTACGGCCGGCCTTCGCAATTCCTGGAAAAGCTCGATCATGCCCAGCCGGGCGCGCTGATCCTGGACGTGCGGCTGCCGGAGATGAGCGGCCTGGAGCTACAGCGTCATTTGATCCGCATCGGCTCCATCCTACCGGTGATCCTGATCACCAACCACGCCGACATTCCCATGGTCGTGGAAGCCATGCGGGAAGGCGCCTTCGACTTTCTGGAGAAGCCGGTCCGGCACCAAGACCTGATCGATCGGGTCAACGCGGCCCTCAAGAAGGATGCTCACAATCGGGAAAGTATCCGTCGGCATGCGGATATCCGCTCCCGCTTCCTCACGCTCAGCGCCCGAGAGAAGGAAGTGCTGCAGCTGGTGGTGGATGGACGCGCCAATAAAGTGATTGCGCTGGACCTGGGACTGAGCGAGCGGACCGTCGAAGTCCATCGCGGCAACATCATGGACAAGATGGGCGCGCAGTCGCTGGCGCACCTGGTCCGCATGCACATGATCATCCAGGCCGGCATCGGCCACGCCTGAGGCCGGCAACTCCGCTGCGCCGGCGCGCACATTGTTCCTTTGGACGGTTGCGCAGGCGCTGAAACATCAGCACGCTGGGCCCGCCCCTTAAGCGGAGGTGCGTATAGATGCGGACTCCGGGTGGTGGGCGGGCTCTTTAGACTCATCGCAAAATCCAGGGTGCAGCGAAGCCGAACAGAACAGGCGCGCGACGAGGACATCCCCTGAACAACAAACAGAATGTTTCCTCACCGACTCCGGCCGCTGCGATGGCGGCACCCCTCGGCCCGCCGCCGGCCTTGATCTCGTTCGCTCGTACCGTTGCCGTGCTGTGTATCGCCATCGGCGCCACCGCGCTGATCGGCTGGTGGCTATCGCAGCCGATATTCCAAATTCTCGTGCCCGGCCTGGGCACGCTCAAGCCCAACACCGCGCTTTGTTTCGTCCTTGGCGGGATATCACTGGCCGGATTGGCGACCCACTCGCCGAACGTTGGAATATTCAGCCGGTGGTTGACGCAAGCGCAGCCGGCGGCAGCGGCTTGTTTGCTGCTGATGGCCGGCGCGACTCTGCTCAGCTATGCGCTGCGCGCGCCGGACGGGATCGATCGCTTGCTCGTACCCCATGATCCGCCGAATCACATGATCGTGTTTCCGTGGCGCATGTCGCCCATCTCCGCGATCGGCTTCAGCCTGCTCGCGATCGCGATGCTGCCGTGGCCCGCCCGGTTGAGGCGGCTGTGGCTGGCCCTGGAGCTGTTCATCCTGCTCGTCATGGTGAGCTCGTTCATCATGGTGCTGGGCCATGTGTATCAAGCGGCCTCGCTGTATTCGCTGCCGGGCTTTTCGGTCGTGGCGCTGCATACGGCGCTCGGCTTGCTGGTACTCACCAATGCCGTGTTGGCCGTTCATCCACGGTTCGTGTTGGCAGGCCAGGTCATGGCACCGGATCGGGCAGGTGCGGAACTGCGCCGCTTGTTGCCGGCAGCCATTCTGCTGCCCGTCATCGTCGGTTGGCTGCTGCTGCGAGGCCAGCAGCGCGGTACGTATGACGCCGAGATCCGCCTCGCGATGTTTACGGCGCTCAACATGCTGGGTTTCTCCCTGCTGGCGTGGTGGAACTCCCAGATCGTCCGGCGCAACGACTATGCGTTGCTCGCCCATTTGCGCCGTGTCGAGGCGGTCGCCGAGCTGGATCGCGCCATTTTGGGCATGCGTTCCACTCGCGAGATCGCCGGCAAGGCGCTCGATCATCTCCGGCGCATCATTGCATGCGACGGTGCCAGTCTGATCGTGTTCGATCGCGATTCCGGTGCGCATCGGTTGCTGGCTGCCGGCACTTACGGCGCCACGAATTTCATTCCGCGCGTGCATTCGGTCGCAAGCTATGAAGAAGCGTTGCGCGATGCCGGCTCCGATCAAACCCTGTTGCTGGATGACGTACGGACCGTCGACTCCAAGGCGGCGTTGTTCGATGAGTTGCGCCAGGCCGGCGTTGCTTCCTACGTGGGGCTGCCGTTGCGCGGCGAACAGCATCTGCTCGGCATGCTGGAGCTGATCGACGGCCGCGCGCACTGCTTCAGCGAGGAATCTGTCCAGGCGGCACACAGCATCGCCGACCAGCTCGCGATTGCGCTCCAACAGGCGCTGCTGCGTGAAGACATCGAGCGCCACACCGCATCGCTGGAACGGCGCGTGGCGGAACGCACCCGAGAGCTGCAGGCAATGAATCAGCAGCTGACTTTCGCCAATCGCGATCTGGAAGAATTCACCGCGTCGGCCGCGCATGATCTCCGAGCGCCGTTGAACGCGATGTCGGGTCACTGCGGCATGCTGCGCGATGTGATCGACCAGCAAGCGGATGAAGAAGCCGGTCACCGCATGCAGCGCATCGAGGCGTCGGTGCGGCGAATGAACGATGTCATCGACGGCATGCTCGATCTGGCCCAGCTGACCAAGATCGAGCTGGTGCGCAAGCCTATCGACCTGAATGCAGTCGCAGCCGAGGTGATCCAGGAGCTACAACTGCAATATCCCGGTCACCGCGTGCGTTTCGACGCCGACTGCGGTCCGCCGATTTGCGCCGACCCGCGCTTGATGCGCAGTCTGCTGGTCAATCTGTTGGGGAATGCTTGGAAATATACGACGCGTACCGCCGAACCTGCGGTGACTCTGGCGCGCAAGGAAGATAAGGGCGGCGGCCCCGCATTCGTGGTCCAGGACAACGGCGTGGGCTTCGACATGAAGTTCGCCCAGCATTTGTTCGAGCCGTTCCGGCGCATGCATACGCTATCGGAGTTCCCCGGCGTCGGCATCGGCCTCGCTACCGCTGCACGCATCGTGCAGCGGTACGGCGGCACGATC
>Ga0247822_10002644_pt1 | contig 11501 bp, 6 predicted proteins | sample 13C_Cellulose_Da_FD_192423 | JGI IMG/M metagenome (GOLD analysis project Ga0247822, IMG submission 192423) | Soil microbial communities from agricultural site in Penn Yan, New York, United States - 13C_Cellulose_Day30 | ecosystem: Environmental > Terrestrial > Soil > Agricultural land | place...
CACCGGGGCGATCCCCGGTGGGTCGGCGCTCGAAGACTCGCTTGACCCACCTTACGAGAATTCGCACAGCGACTCGACGTGCGCCGCCGAGCCGTCGCGGAGCCAGCCGTCGAGTTGCGCCTGATCCTTCAGTTGCTGCCCGCGGGCGCGTGGAACTACCACGAAGCCGCACCGCACGTCCGGCAGCGCGGTCATGTCCCCCCACAGTTTCTCGAACTGGCAGACGGGATACACGTCTTCCTGCCCGTGGCCCCACCGCTTCTTCACGTCCTTGAGCGTGACGTATGTCGGCAGTCGGGCCGCCATTCGGTGGACTGCCCCCGTCACCTTAGCGGCATCCGCGAGGTCGCCGCGAGTCAGTCCGAACGCGCCGAGCAGTCCGTCGATGTTCACCCAGGATGTCAGCGAGTTGTAATACGACAGGTCGAACTCGGCTTCCTCCCGCGGCAGTGCCAGCCCCTCCAGGATACGCGCCCGACCGTCCACCCGGGCCAGCCCGCCGCCGCGGTCCTCCAGCCGTCGGCCGATCACCTCGAATGTGAGAGGGCGGCCGGAGGCGGCGTGCAACCCCAGCAAGCCCGGGTCCAGGTCGGCCCCCAGGGTGTCGATGTTGTGGACCATCAGGTGTTGGAGTTGTGGGTGCTCCGCCAGCAGTGCGCCCAGGGTGCCGTTGCGGATCAGGTTCGGCACCTCGTACCAGTGGCCGACCGGGTGCAGGCACTGCGCCGGGTCGTTGTCCGTGTAGTCGGTTCCTTCACCCACCGACTTCGCCCAGCCGATGAGTGCTGCGTGGGCACTCTCGCGGACTTTCTGCCGCTGCTCGTCGAGTACCTGGTGGGTCGTCTCCTCCCAGGCGAACCGCAGGTCGCGTTCCATCGGCACGAGCCGTAGTCCGACCGCCATCCCCTCGGAGAGCCGGACCGGGCCGGGATAGCCGTGGCGGCCGTGTCGCTCCAGGTACTCGGCGATCGGCCGGTGCGTCAGGTAGCCGGTCGTGAAGACGTGAGGGACCGCCGCGCCGGACCGCGAGCCGGTCCGGCGGCTCTTGGCCAGGTGAACTTCGAGGAACGTCCGGTGCCGGTCGCCGAGCTGGGCGAACGGGTGCAGGGCCTTAACCACGCCCGCCCCCTGGGTCCACCGGCTGCCGGCGCCTGCCGCCAGCGTCACCGCCGCGACCTGCCCGCCGGCGAGCAGCGCAAGCCCGCGCTCGACGTGGTCCCTCCCGACGCCGCCGCGGGCGTCGGTCACGTCGCCGGGGCGGACGTCCTCGATCGTCGCCGAGACCGGTAGACGGTTCTGGGCCAGCCCGATCAGCCCCCGCCGCAGGTCACAGCGGATCCGCTCGTGCTCCTCGCGGTCGAACCCGTGTCGCTCCAGCATCTGGTCGAGGTCCGCGCGGCGGTCGGCCCCGGCCTTCGCGGATCCCGGCATCATCCGGTCGAACAGGAGTTCCACCATTCCGCCAAGTTCAGGGTTCGCTCTCGCCGCGTGGCCGAGTCGCTCCAGCTCGCGCCGCCTGGCCGCGGGAAACGACCGGTGGTCCTGCTTCAGCCAGCCGGGGACCAGGATCGCGTAGTACCCCCGCGGCATCAGCACGTCGTCCCCGGCCAACAGTTCGGCAGTCGTCCCGTGCGGGTTGATGGCGAAATCGTAGACGACCGGGCTCATGGCGAACGGCAAGCTGTCGGACAATTCCGCCCGCAGTTCGGTCATGGCTGTCTGAAGGAAGCCCTGTGCTTCCCGCTTGCGGTACGGCGCCACGATGAAGCCCATGCCGCCGCCGGACATCCCGCCGAGCATCCAGAAGCCCCAGAAGTCCGCCCCGAGATGTTTGCGCGTGCGACCGATCAGCGACTCGGTGAAGTGGTTCGTCGCCGCGGGGATGATCGCCTGGATCGGCCCGGCGAAGTTGCGGGTCGTGGCACCACCGAGGCCGCGAACGTCTCCCGCTTGAAGCAGGCCGACGATCTCGTCGAAGATGCCGAGCGCCTCCTGTCGCGCGGCCCACTCCCCCTCGCTCCGCAGGAGGTACTTCTCGGTGACCATCTCCAGGATCGGGCCGACGTTCTGGGCCATCCCGCCGTGGACCAGGACGAGACTCTCCTCCAGCCGGCGGCGGGCGTCGGGCGAAACCCGATCCGGACCCAGGACCGTGTGCCGGGGCAACAGCCGGCCGCGGCTGACGCCATGCTCCGGGTCGCCGGGCGCGGCGAACTCCCCTTCGATCCGCTTGACCCCTGGCCAGACGCCGCCGGAATCCTGCCACCCGCCGCCGGACCCGCCCAGCCACTCGCCGAGGATCGCCCGCGCGGCCACAAGCCGCCGTTCCGGTTCCGTGAGTTGTCCGGTGAGCGACCTGGTCTGCCCAGTTGCCCGCATGCACACGGCGATGATCGCGGCGAGAAGGTTCGTCGAGACGGCCAGCCGGGATCCCTTGGGGATGTCGTTCACGCGGCAGACGATTTCGATGCCCAGCCCCGGCCCGACCACCGCGGCCAGCAGATCAGGCAAGTCGCGGCGTGCCCCCTCCAGCCCGGGCGGCACCAGGCCCGACGCGATCACCCCGGCCTTGATTAGCCCGAGGTAATCGCGGGCGAAGTCGAACACCTCGGCCAGCGTCTGGACCTCTGCCGCGGCATCCAGGTCCACGCTGACCAGCCGCAGCACCGGTTCGTCGATGACGCGGAAATACACCTCGATGGGCGGCCGCGGCTCGGAATCGCGGCCGTGAACGCCGAGGTCCACGGACACGTTCAGCACCCGGGCGCCCTCGGGGTAGTCCATGCCCAGGAAGAAGATGTCACTCCACCCGGAGTGCGATAGGTCCATCCGCACCGGGGTCCGCTCGCGGAGGACCGGGAACGGTGCGTCCGGCGCCGGCCGTCGGGTCAGCTCCGGGAGGACGCGCAGCGGGTGGTCGCCGGGCACACCGGTGCGGAACATCCAGCGGTTTCCGGCGACACCTCGGACGCTGCGGCGGACCTGGTCGGCGAGCGTCTGAAACGCCAGCCCGTAGTACGCCGCGGCCAGGGCGCTGGCGAGAGGGTCGCTCGGCCCGCGGGCGGACTGCTCGGAGCGGAACACTCGCACCGCCTCGTCGAACCGGCGGTCGAGCAACCGCTCGACACCGACGTAAGGGATGCAACCATCGGCCGGAGCTGCCGGCCGGGCCGGGAGGTGGAACCGGTGAATCGCGTACAGGAAGAACAGCGCCCGCACCCGTTCGTACAGGTTACTGCTCTCCCGTCGGAATGCGTCGAGCGCGTCGCACTCCGCCAGCAGGGCCGGGTAGGGCAGGGTGGAACACGCGACCTCCAGGGGTCGGTTGCGCACCGCTGGATCTGTCGAGCGGATGATGTCGGTCAGGGGCATGGAAGAGTGGTGATGTTGTGGGGTGGTGAGGTGGTGGGGCCGGCGGCGGCTAGGTGTCTTCCACCGCCTCACCACCCCGGCCTCACCAGCCGATTATGCCCGCTGAGCGAGCAGGTCTACGATCTGGGCCAGGACCTTCTCGCGGTCCACACCGTCGAGCGCGAGGGCGAGTTGGGCGGTCAGTAGCCCGTACTTGACCCCGATGTTGTACCGCTGGCCGTCCACCTCCAGCGCCAGATACCGCTCGCGGCGGGACAGCTCGGCGAGGACGGGGGAGAGGGAGACGGACTCCCCGGGCCGGGCGGCCGCGGCCCGGGCGGCGAGCAACTCCATGACGACCGGCGTGAGGACGTGGACGCCGAAGAAGCAGAGGTAGAAGCCGGCCCGCAGTCCGGGCACCAGCAGCGCCTGCTCGGCCTCCGTGGGGGTCGGTTTCTCCAGAACTGTCTCGATCTCGTACAGGTCGGCCTTCTGGGGAACCCGCCGGCCGCCGACCGCCCCGTAGTAGGTCAGCACCGTCTCACGGGTCGGCTGGACCGCAGAGACGGCACACCGCTCGGCGCGGGCGGCGTCGGTCACCTGCTGCGCGGCCCGGACCTGGCCGCGGGACCGGTACAGATGGTCGCCGACCATGTGCAGGAATGGTTGACCGTCCGTGAACGCCCGGGCGGTCAGAATCGCGTCGCCGTACCCGCGCGGCTCGGACTGGACGACGAACTGGACCCGGGACGCGTACCCCCCGGCAGCGCCGCGGTAGGCGGCATCGTCCCCCGGGGCCACGACGACCGCCACTTCCTCGGCGCCAGCCTGGACCGCCTCTTCGACCAGGATCTCCAGGGCTTTCTTCTCGACGCCATCCCGGTCCACTACTGTCTGGAGCGGCAGTGCCCGCTGGTCCCGACCGGCGGCTGTGATCACGGCCTTCCGAACGTCCATCGTCGCGTACCCCGTTGGTTCCATCCCGGATGTGGCGGCTACTCTACGAACCCGGCCGGCCGCTGGCTCATGGCCCGTGCTTGGCGGACTCCAGCAGGGTCAGGTAGTCATGGGCGATGCTGCGACCGTTGAAGTCTGCGCCCGTCCGCGTGTCCGGGTCCCAGTAAGTGAGGGCCAGTCGGAACGCCGCCGCCGCCGCATCCACCTCGCCCGTCTCCAGGGCGAGCAACCCGCGCAGGGTCGTCACGTCCGCCCGCTGGATCATCGCCCGGACGAGGCCCTGCACCCGGGTGCTGAACTCCAGCCGGCCCAGAACCCGACCGGGCAGCGTGGCAAGCGACAGCCGCATCGTCGGCCGATCGTCGAGGACCGCCTGGCCGATGGCGAGCGTCACCTGGGGGACGAGTGTATCTCCCCGCTGCGCGTCACCTGCCAGTAAGCCCATCTCCTCGTCGGCCGCGCGGTAGTCGCCCGCCGCCGCAGTCGCCAGCACCCGCTGCCAGCGATAGTTCCCCGCGCCCAGTGACACTTCCTGTTCGGGGGCCATCCAGTCCCGGACCTCCCGGACCCGGCCGGTCATCGTCAGCAAATCCAGCTCCAGTGCCATGCCCTGCGGCCCGAAGGCGGCCACGTCGGAGGCCAGCAGCAGATCCCGGGCCTTGCCCGCCAGGCCCATTCGCATGGCGAGGAGCGCCCGGTCGAGGACCCGCGACCCGGTCGCTTCGTCCGCGAACGCTTTCTGCCGGTCTTGCTCGACCTGGGCGACTGCCGCCAGTTCCTCTTCGGATCGGGCCAGGAGTTGGCGGAATTGTTCGACGGTGACGCCGCGCGGTGGGCCGGCGTCGCGCAGTCGGTCGAGGGCCGTGCGCAGGTGCTTCACCGCCAGGTCCAGGTAGCCGAGTTCGAGGTACAGTTGGCCCAGACTTCGATGGGCCTGTGCCTGCGACGGCCGAAGGGCGACCGCCCGGTTCAGCGCGGCACTCGCCTGGGCACACCGGAGCTGGAACAACTCGGGCATCCGCCGCACGGAGGCACGCTCGCGCGTGGACTGGATCAGCCGCAGGTAGCTCTCACCCAGAACGAGATGAGACTGGGCGTCATCCGGGTTCACGGCCAGCGCACGGCGGGCGGCGCGGATCGCCAGGAAGAGGACAGCCGGCGGCGTGTCGTCGCGAAGCAACACGAATTGCCGGTAAGACGCCAGCGCCGGACCGGTGAAGGGTGCGACGCCGCTCGCTCCCGCCCCGGGGGGCAGCAATAGGGTGAGCCGAAGTTGCGCATCCAGCAGTGAGCCGGGACCGGTCCAGGCGCTGGCCGCCCCGATCAGGCCAGCCGCGTGTGTCGCCTCCCACGCGGTCACGTGCTGGTCGGGAGCCTTGCGGACGGCGTTGGCATGCAGGAGACGCATGGCCGCCTCATCGTGGTCGATCGACCGCGGCGGGGCCGGCTCCCAGATCGCTTCCCACCAGTGACGCGTCCGCGCTTCCTCCTCGGGAGGTGCGCCGGTCAAGACCTTCTCCCGATCCGGGTGGAAGGCGAGACGGTTCAGGTCGATCTGCCAGTCCCTGAAGGGGTCGGCCGTCGAGGTCTGGGCCGGATCGCGCCACCCGAACACCGCGACGTCGCCCTCCTGAAACAACAGCGGCCACTGGTCCGGGTCGGCCAGGAACTGTTCCAGGGCGTCGAACAGTGTTTCGCGGTGCGGGTTGGAGACGACCGCGTGGGTCACGCCGGCGTCACGCATGCGCTCGACCCACTCCTCGCGAGTGCCGCCGGCCAGGGCCAGGCGTGCCGAGAGCACGCCGCGGTCCTCCGGACAAAACCAGGCGAACGCGTGGGCGGTGTCCGGCGACAGGTGCATCGTGAGGGTGTTCGGCCCCAACCGCCCTTCACGGTGCCACCGCGCGGCCGCCGCCGCGCAACGCTCCAGCGCTGGTGGCGTCTCGACAGCCCATCGTCGCGGCCCGAACGGCGGTGCCTGAAGCCAGCCGGTCCAGGCGCCGAGCAGTGCGGCCAGCCCCAGCGTCACCGCCGACACACGCGCGGCGAGAGACCAGAAGCCGGACGCCCGACTTCTGTCGCGTCCAGTCGCCCACTGCCCGTACAAGTACTGAAGGTTCCACGCCAGGACCGGACCGCCCACAACCGCGAAAAACGGAACGGCCCGCACCTGTATGGCGCTCAACACCGCCAGTCCGAGCCAGGGGAGGAACCGCTGCCAGCGCCAGCCGCCACGGACGGTCAGGACGAACGACAGCAGCCCGAGCCCCAGCAGAGGAAAGTAAGCCAGTCCGGCCGGGCTGCGTCCGAACTGCGTCAGGTAGGACCGCTGAAACGGAGTCGTGACCTCCCCAAGACCGGCCGCGGCCGCCCCGAGCGGCGTCCCCGACCACCCCAGTTCCGCAGGGGTGACGAAAGCATGAATGTGCGTCGGGTTCAACAGGCATACCGCGGCCAAACCGGCAAGTGACACGGCGCGGCGAAGTAACGCCCGGACCCGACCGTCCGCCGGGGCCTCGTCCAGGAGTTGCCCCAGCCAGATCAATGCGACTGTCCCGAGCCCAACGACGAACCAGGAGTCCACGTTCGCCCAGATCAAGAACAGGACTGCCAGCGGCCAAGGAGGCAGGAACGATACCAGCTTGCCCGGTCGGGGTTCGTCGCGGCCCTTCAAGGTGAGTAAGGTCAGGGCCAGGAAGAGATACGAGACCATGGCCGGCTGGAGCAGCAACCGCATCCCCATGGCGAGTAACGCCAGCACGGTGCAGCCCGTAGCGACCCACCATCCTGTTCCCGCCCGACTCAAACGGAACAGGGCGAGCCCAAGCCCGGCGACGAGGAGGGCCTTTCCGATGACCAGCCCCGCACCACCAGTGACCGAATACACACCGTAGCAGACCAGGTCGTAGAGCCAGGACTGGCCGGACGCCGCGTCCGCGATCGGCGCCCGCCCGTGCGCCACGTCCCGCCCGGCTGCCAGGTGGGCCCACAGGTCGCTGTTCTGCGCCGGGAACGACGCCAGTAGGAAGGTGAACAAAGCGATGAACAACGCCGGTAGGCGGCTCCGCCCTGGGAGACCTGGCCTCTGAGCCTGTTTCTGCGTGAGAGATCCCTCGCCCGGTCCGGCTGGCAGCACGGCCGAGGGCGACGGAGGTTCGACCATCGGTGTCATGGGGGGTCAGTCGAGCAAGGAGAAGATGGTAGGAGAACAGAACAGAGCGTGGTGAGTTTTCGACTCACACTAAAGGTGAAAACCAGCCTCGTCAATCACACGACCCAAACACCAGGCGGTCTGGCTGCCGAATAATTCTTGCTAAATTCATAATAATAATGATCTTTTCAAGTCGATTAGACGTTGATTTTATTAGTTTTCTTTACGGCATGTATTGACTTTGGCCGAGGAAAAGGTGATGACTTGAGGATAGGTTACAGCCCAGTTACATTTTCTATCGCCACTCGTCACTCGTATCGGGGTATTGGTATGTTTCGACGCCTCTCCCCACCGAAGCCCCCGGCCAGGGGCTTCACGCTCATTGAACTCTTGGTGGTGATCGCGATTATCGCGATCCTGATCGGTCTGCTCCTTCCTGCAGTTCAGAAGGTTCGTGAGGCGGCTGCCCGTACCCAGAGCCAGAACAACCTCAAGCAGATCGGCATCGCAATCCACGCCTGCCATGACGCCAACGGCAAGTTGCCGACCACGCGTGGTTGCTTCCCGCAAGCGGGCGAAGGAACGGTCTGGGAACTCGACAGTGTCCCGTCCCGTCACGGGTCGCTGCACTACTTCCTGCTGCCGTACATCGAACAGGAAAACCTGTACAAGGCCCCGCAGATTTCGCCGAACGATGGCAACGGCGGCGGCGGGACGCAGTCCTGGCGGACCAAGGGCAATGGCCTGAACGGCGTCATCAAGACCTACCTCGCCCCGAACGACCCCAGCGTCGATGGGACCGGCGAGGCGTGGAACAACAACAACGGCGAGCGGGGCGGAGCGGCCAGCTACCACGCGAACTGGCACGCGTTCCAGGGCGGCTGGGGTGAAGACTGGCAGGTCGGCGGCAAGGCCCGCATCCCGGCGTCGTTCCCGGACGGGACGTCGAACTCCATCGGGTTCATGGAGCGGTACGCGATCTGCGGCAACGGGAACAAGGGCAAGCCGTCCTCGCCGTGGGGTCAGTCCACCGTGTACGCCGAGCGGAGCTGGCAGGAAGACGGGTCGAACACCGGGCCAGTCGCGGAGTACTGGGATCAGGGTAGCGCCTTCGTGAGCCCGACGTACTGGATCGCGACCGGGCAACGTGGCGCGTCCAGCGATCAGGCCCCATTCGGCTCGCCCCGGACCATCCCGGCGGACTACCCGATCAACCGCGCGACGGGCGTCTCCACCTACTTCACAGTCCCTCAGGTCGCTCCGGCCATCAAGGATTGTGACCCGACCCGACTGACCACCTTCGGCGGCGGCGGGATGCAGGTGCTGTTGATGGACGGCAGCGTCCGCTCGGTCTCGGCGAGCGTTTCGCCCAACACCCTGGTCCGGGCGCTGGTCCCGAACGACGGCCTGACGCTGGGCGGCGACTGGTAGTGATTCCGTCGTCTCGCGACTGATGCCACCGCGGCTCATCGTGCCGGGCGAAGTCACCAGCGGATCCCGCTGGTGACTTCGTTCGTCTGTACTTGAGTCGCTTTATGCGTTTCTTGCGAACTCAGCCGAGTATTTATTTCAGGTGCATCCCATGTTCAGTCTTCGACTCCTCACTGGTACGAGCCTGATTGCCGCGCTGGCCTTACTCGGATGCAACAAGGGGAACGTCAACGCGCCCGCGCGGGTTTCTGGAAAACTGACCTACAAGAACCAGCCGATCAAGGCGGGTATGATGTTTCTGCACACGCCCGACGGTTCGAAGTACCCCGCACAGATCAGTTCGGACGGGACGTACTCCGCCACCGACATTCCTGCCGGCGAGTTGATAGTCACGGTCTCGACCGATCACCTCAGCCCGTCCCAAAAGGCCCCACAGGGCGCCGAGGCTGCACGGCGGATGAAGGCGCAGTCCTCTCAGATGCAGCAGCCTGCTGGTCCCGTCGAAAAGCCGTCGGATCACTACACCAAGATCCCGGACAAGTACTCGAACCCCAAGACGTCGCCGATCACCCTGGACCTCAAGCCCGGCCGTCAAGTCCAGGACATCGACCTCACGGACTGATCCCCGGGTCGGGCGAGTTGAAGTCGATCCGCCCGGGGGATAATGTGAAGAGCCGGGGCGGGTCCGCCCGCACTCACCCCGACGGGCGAGTCTTGTCCATGCCTCGTGTGCTCCGCTTACTTCTACGGCTCCCACGCCGCGCCTGGGTGATAGCCCGGGCGCGGCCCCTGCTGACCCTGCTGACGGTTGTCGTTCTGGCGGCCGGGACCGCGGTCGGGCTGTGGCGCTACGCCGTCCACCAGTGGCACACGGCCCAAGCCGATCTCGAAGGGGGCCGCCCCCACGACGCCCGCGAACGCCTCACGCTGTGCCTGAGCGTCTGGCCCCGTAGTACCGAGGTTCACCTACTGGCGGCGAGGGCCGCACGGCTGTCCGGCGATCTCGATGACGCCGAGTATCACCTGGGCCAGTGTCTCAAGCTAAACGATGGCGCGACCAACGCGGTGCAGATCGAGTACCTCCTGCTGCGGGTCCAGACGGGCGAGGTAGACGATGTCGCGCAGGCTCTGATCAGTGCCGTCGAGAGCGGACACCCGGAGTCTCCCCTCATCCTGGAGACGCTGGCCCGGTCGTACATCATCCGCCTCCGGTACAAGTCGGCATACGCCTGCCTGACCCGGTGGATCGAGCAGCAGCCGTCCGTTGCAACGGCATATCAGTGGCGCGGCTACACGCTGGAGCGGCTCAACAATCACAAGATGGCCGTCGTCGATTACCACAAGGCCCTGGAACTCGACCCCGACCTGATTCCGGTCCGGCTGCGGATCGCGGAAATGCTCCTGGAGGACAAGCAGGCGCCGGAGGCCCTGCCGCACCTGGAGCGGCTCTACCGTCAGGCGCCCACGGACCCACTGGTGCAGGGGCGGCTGGGGATGTGCCGGTTCCTCCAGGGCGACATCGCCGAGGCCAGGCGACTGATGGAGGCCGCGGTCGTTCACCTCCCGAAGGATCCCGAACTCCACGTCTACCTGGCCCGGATCGACCTGATGGAGGGGCGGGGAGTCGAGGCGGAGCGGCGGCTACGGATGGTCCTCGAGTCGGACCCATCTGACACCGAGACCCTGTATAATCTCGCCTCCGCCCTCCAGCTTCAGGGACGCACCGCGGAGGCGGCCGCCGTCCGCGCCGAGTACGATCAGAAGCGGATTGTCGTCGATCGGATCAACGAACTCCTCAAGGACGTCGCGGACAGCCCGACGGCCACGGCCAACGACCACGCTGAGATCGGCCGGTTACTACTGGAGATCGGGCGAGATAAGCTCGGCATGTACTGGGTGAACCGCGCCCTCGAGCGGGATCCGACGAATCAGCAGGCCCACCTGGCTCTGGCGGCGCATTACGACCGCAAGGGGGACGCCGTCAAAGCGGCCGGCCACCGGCGGCAACTCCGTACCGCGCCGGCTGCAAACGCTGTCACAAGCCCGCCTAATCCTGAGAGGCAACCGAACCCTTGAGACAGATCGAGTAGCTCATATGAAGCGGTTTCGGGTGGCGCTGGTGTCGGCCGTGGTAGCTGTCATCGGGCTGCTGTCGGCCTGGGGCTGTGGCCCCGGGACGGGCGGTCCGGTGCCCGAGGAGGTCCAGTCGGTCTCGGACCCGGACCTGGTCGGCCCGGACCTGTTCGAGGATGTCACCGCCGCGTCCGGCGTCGCGTTCGCGTACCGCAATGGCGAGGAAGTCCAGCCACCACACCTGGCGATCCTGGAGTCGCTAGGCGGTGGGCTGGCGGTTCTCGATTACGACGGCGACGGTCTGCTCGACCTGTACCTGGTCGGCGGCGGGCACTTCGGCGGGCCGGACAACAAACAGATCCTTGGTCACCCGGGCCGGTTGTACCGCAACCTCGGCGGGTGGAAGTTTCGGGACGTGACAGCGGAGGCAGGGCTGGACAGGTTGGCCGGCGGTACGCCGTGGTTCTACTCGCACGGGGCGGCGGTCGGCGACTACGACCGGGACGGCCGGCCGGACCTGCTGGTCACGGGATGGGGC
>Ga0247822_10002647_pt1 | contig 11494 bp, 12 predicted proteins | sample 13C_Cellulose_Da_FD_192423 | JGI IMG/M metagenome (GOLD analysis project Ga0247822, IMG submission 192423) | Soil microbial communities from agricultural site in Penn Yan, New York, United States - 13C_Cellulose_Day30 | ecosystem: Environmental > Terrestrial > Soil > Agricultural land | place...
CGCACGCCCGCCTAAGTCTCCCGCCGGGGAGTATCCTATGTGTTGCCGGGTTCTGCGTTTTCTGGAGCGGGCGTGCGTGTGATTGGCGAGGCTGTGCTCGGCCATTTAAGAAGTATCGGAAATATTTCGGACGAGGACAGCGCCGCCGTTCTCGCCCTGAGAGGGGACGTCCGCAGTCTTCGGCGGCACGAAGAAATCATCAAGGCGGGCGACAGTCCCGCCTTCTCGGTCGTCGTCCTGAGCGGTTTCCTGCAGCGCTACGCAAGCCGGCGCGACGGATCGCGCCAGATCCACTCGTTCTACATTCCCGGTGACGCACCCTCGCTCGAAAGCCTCTACCTCGACCGGGTCAACAATAGTCTTTGCGCGGTCGTCCCCAGCCAGGTGGGGCTGATCTCGCACTCGGCGCTCAGAGACCTTGTCCAGCTGCGCCCAAGAGTGATGAAGCTCTTCGGTCGTTCAATCCTTCGGCAGTCTTCGATATATTGCGAATGGTTGGCGCGGAACCCGCGACTACCCGCTCATGCCTCAATGGCCCATTTGTTCTGCGAGATGTTTGTCCGCTGCAAGGCCGCGGGGGTAGGCAGCGGGGACAGCTGCGACGTTCCCCTTACTCAGGACATGCTTGCCGAAGCGCTTGGCCTCACTGCGGTCCACGTCAACCGAACGCTTCAGCAGCTCCGCGAAACGGGGTTGGTAGACCACAAAAGCGGAATATTGGTCGTCAACGATTTCAAGCGCTTGGCCAGCTACGCCGATTTCGACCCGGCCTATCTCCAACTGAGGAACGGCCACGGCTGACCAAGCTGAACGGCAGCAAACGACATATTCAGAACGCGTGCAGTCGCGACCCAGTAGAAACCCCTACAGCGTGCCACGCGTTTGTGCGTGGAAACAGGAGTTAAGGAGAGTGGCCATGAAGGCTGTTTCGAAGATCCTAGCAGGCGGCATCGGTCTTGCTGCACTGGCGAGCGCGGCTCCTGCGGCCGCTCAATATTACCCCACGCCGGGCTACGGCAACAACAATGTCGTCGGTCAGGTCCTGGGTCAGATTCTGAACCCGCAGGGTGCCTACAACAACGGCTACAGCGGCAACTATGCCCAGAACGACCGCTACCTGGTCGATCGCTGCGCCGCGGCGGTCCAGCAGCGGGTCGGCGGCCAGTACGGCGGATACCAGCAGTACGGCCAGCCCTACGGCTACAACAACGGATACGCCTACGGGAATGCCCGCGTTCTGGGCATCACTAGCGTCGAGCGTCGCAATAGCGGCCTTCGAGTCCGCGGTGTGGCCACGACCGGCGCCGGCTACAATGGCCAGTACGGCTACAACGGCCAATACGGTTATAACGGTCAGTACAATCAGGCCGGCGAGCTCTCGTTCAAGTGCAACGTGGACTATCGCGGCCGGATCACCGACATCGACCTAGACCGGAACCGGTACGCGTATCGCCGGTACTAAGTTCGATCATCGATGTTGAACGGATGCGCCGGGGTCGAAAGACTCCGGCGCATTTTGTTTGTTCAGATCAAGCGCTGACGCTCAGCGTTTTCGCATGTTCCTCGAGCTGCCGGGCCGTCGTTCCCCAGCCGTCCTGGAAACCCATCTGCTCGTGCTGGTCGCGGTCCTTCGCGTCCTTGTGAAGCGCGACGGCCTTGTAGGCGGTCTTGCCGTTGCCGGCGTCGGCGAGGGTCACGACGGCGGTCATGGGGAAGCTTTCGCAGCCTTCGCCCATTTCATTCGGGCGGTAGTCCGGTCCCAGAGCGCTGGTCCACGTCAGCTTCTTGCCTTCGACGACTTCCAAAACGCACCCCGGCGTGCCGTGTCCGGTATCGAACCCATCCGGTCCGACCATGCGAATGCGGAAGACTCCTCCGGGACGAAGATCGAGCTCGCACTCGGTGATCTCGTAAGGTTTCGGCGCAAACCATTGCTTCAGATGTTCCGGATCCGTGTAGGCCAGCCACACCAGGTCGATCGGCGCATCCAGAGTTCGTTCAAGCACCAGGTCGTTCTCGCTGCTCACTGAGTTTCTCCATCGTTCTTGAGGGTTGAAAGATAGGTCTCGAACCGGTCGAGCTGCGCCTCCCATTCGGCGCGCCGCTCGGCGATCCAGGATTCCGCCGCGCCGAGCGCGTTCGGTTCCAGCCGCACAGTCCGCACGCGGCCTTTCTTTTCGGAGCGGACCAGTCCGCTCGATTCCAGCGCCTGCAGATGCTGCATGACCGCCGGCAGGCTGATGGTGAACGGCTTCGCAAGCTCCGAAACCGAAGCGGGCCCGCGGCTGAGCCGGGAAAGCACGCCCCGCCGGACAGGATCGGCGAGAGCGTGAAATGTCCGGTCGAGGCTCGAATCGTTAAGCATGTGCTTAAGTATCGAGTCGCGACTGAGGCGTCAAGACACTTAAGCGGTCGCTTAACTTTACTCTCGGCGGCATGCTCTCTATCGGCTCGCCATGACGGTTCAGCCCACCGAATCCATCCTCATCGTCGACTTCGGCAGCCAGGTTACGCAGCTCATCGCGCGGCGCATCCGCGAGACCGGGGTCTATTGCGAGATCTCCCCTTTCAACGCTGCCGAGGAGGCGTTCGAGCGCCTTGGCCCCAAGGGTATCATCTTCTCCGGCGGCCCCGCATCGGTCACCTGGGAGGATAGCCCGCGGGCCCCTCAGATTCTGTTCGACAGCGGCCTTCCCTTGCTCGCCATCTGCTACGGCCAGCAGACGCTTCATCAGCAGCTCGGCGGCCGTGTCGTCACCTCCGACCAGAAGGAATTCGGGCGGGCTTTCATCGAGATCGTCTCGCCCTCGGCTTTGTTCGACGGCCTTTGGAATGTCGGCGAAAAGCATCAGGTGTGGATGAGCCACGGAGACCGGGTCGAGAGCCTCGCGCCGGGGTTCGAGGTCGTCGCCAGCTCCGAAGGTGCGCCGTTCGCGATCGCCACGAACGAGGATGCCAAGCGCTACAGCCTGATGTTCCACCCAGAGGTCGTGCACACGCCCGACGGCGGAAAGCTGCTTGCCAATTTCGTGCGCCATGTTTGCGGCTGCTCGGGCGAATGGACGATGGGCGCCTTCCGCGACGCGAAGATAGCCGACATACGCGAGCAGGTCGGCAGGGGCCGGGTGATCTGCGGCCTGTCGGGCGGCGTCGACAGCGCCGTAGCCGCGGTCCTCATCCACGAGGCGATCGGAGAACAGCTGACGTGCGTCTTCGTCGACCACGGCCTGATGAGGGCGGGAGAAGCGGAGCAGGTCGTCTCGCTGTTCCGCAACAGCTACAACATCCCGCTGGTCCACGTGGACGCCAGCCGCGACTTTCTCGCCGGGCTCGAGGGCGTCAGCGATCCGGAGAAGAAGCGCAAGTTCATCGGCGCGGAGTTCATTAACGTGTTCGAGGCCGAGGCGACGAAGATCGGCGGCGCGGACTTCCTCGCACAGGGCACGCTTTACCCGGACGTGATCGAAAGCGTCAGCTTCACCGGCGGACCGTCGGTCACGATCAAGAGCCACCATAATGTCGGCGGGCTTCCCGAGCGCATGAACATGAAGCTGGTCGAGCCGCTGCGCGAGTTGTTCAAGGACGAGGTCCGCGAACTGGGCCGCGAGCTTGGCCTGCCCGACGCCTTCGTCGGCCGCCATCCCTTCCCCGGCCCCGGGCTCGCCATCCGCATCCCGGGCGAGGTGACAAAGGAGAAGTGCGATATCCTGCGCAAGGCGGACACGATCTACCTCGAGGAGATCCGCAACGCCGGGCTCTACGACGCCATCTGGCAAGCCTTCGCGGTGCTCCTGCCGGTGCGTACCGTCGGCGTGATGGGCGATGCCCGGACTTACGATTACGTCTGCGGCCTGCGCGCGGTCACCTCGGTCGACGGCATGACCGCCGACGTCTATCCGTTCGACAGCGCCTTCTTGAGCCGCGTCGCGACACGCATCGTAAACGAAGTCGAGGGCATCAATCGTGTGGTCTACGACTATACGTCGAAGCCGCCCGGTACCATCGAGTGGGAATAAGATGCATCGCTCGCGGATCAACGGCATCCTGATCGACTGCAACGTCGACGACATCGACGCCGCAGCGCGTTTCTGGGCTGAGGCGCTGGGCCGTCCGATCGATCCTGACCATCCAGGCACGCGCGGCGAGTATGTGATGCTGGAGAACCGGCCGGACGAGATCAGCGTCCAGATCCAGCGGGTGGATCATGAAAGCCGCATTCACCTCGATATCGAAACTGACGACATTCCCGCGGAAGTTGTCCGGCTCGAGAAGCTCGGCGCGAAGGTCCACAAGCAAATGGAGCGCTGGGTCGTCATGCAGGCACCAAGCGGCCAGCGCTTCTGCGTAGTGCGCGTGCAGCGCGAAGGCTTCCCGAAAGGCGCGATCGAGTGGGAGTAATTACTCCGCTGCGGTAACCTGGATCTGCTGTTCGATCACCACGGGCGGCTCGGCCTGAGCTGCCAAATATTGATGGATCGCCGCGACAACCTGAGCGCCATCCCCGACAGAGGCGGCAACGCGCTTCACCGATCCGGAGCGAACGTCGCCGACCGCGAAAATTCCACGGCGGCTGGTTTCCAGCGGCAGCCGGTCATCTCCTCCAGTCATCACGAACCCGCGCTCGTCGAGCTTGAGGCCGGAGCTCTGCAGCCAGTCGGTGTTGGGTTCCGCGCCGATGAAGGAGAAGAGATAGCGGCATCCTGTCCGCGTTTCGCTGCCCGTCGTCCGGCAGCGGAGCCGGATAGCCTCTAGCGCTCCGTCCGCTCCCTCCAGATCGGAAACTTCCGCTCCAATCACCACGCTGACGTTCGGCAGACTCTCGATCCGCTCGATCAGATATTGCGACATGGTTTCGCTGAGCGGCCGCCTGGCCACGAGTGTGACATGGGACGCATGGCCGGCAAGAAAGACCGTCGCCTGGCCCGCGCTGTTGCCGCCGCCGATCAAAGTGACCTGCTGGCCGCTCGCAAGCTCGGCCTCAAGCGGCGACGCCCAATAATGAACCGACGCTCCTTCGAACTCATCCAGGCGATCCACCGCCAGCCGGCGATATCGGGCGCCCATGGCAAGGACGACCGACCGCGCCTGGATCCGCTCTCCGGTGGCGAGCGAAAGATGGCAAGGATCGTTTCCGCACTCCAGGCGGATGGCCTCGTCGGGAATGGCCAGCTCGACCCCGAACTTCTGTGCCTGGCTGAACGCGCGGCCCATCAGTGCCATGCCGGAAATACCGGTCGGGAAGCCGAGATAGTTCTCAATCCTGGCGGATGCCCCCGCCTGGCCGCCGAACGACCGGCAGTCGATCGTCAGGACCGACAGGCCCTCCGAACCCGCATAGACTGACGTCGCGAGGCCCGATGGGCCTGCGCCGATGACGACCACGTCGTAGAGCTTTTCCGAGTTGATCGGACCCACCAATCCGACGCAGCGCGCCAGCTGGTGCTCGGACGGATTCCGAAGCAGCTTCCCATTGGGACAAAGGACGATCGGAAGCTCTTCGTCGGTCACCTGAAAGCGGCTGACCAATGTTTGGGCGCAGCTGTCATTGTCCGAATCCAGCCGCAGATACGGATGGCCGTTGCGGCGGAGAAAATTCACGAGCCTCAGCACGTCGGCATTGGCCTCGTGTCCGATGATGATCGGGCCAGCGCCGGATTCGATCAGGCCCATCCGCCTCAGAATCAGCGAGCGCATGATCCGCTCGCCGAGGTCGGCTTCGGCAATCAGCAGGGCGCGCAGTCGGTCGGGGGGAATTGCGACGGCCTCAACGTCGGTGAGAGCTTTTGAGTCGACTAGCACCGGGCGGCCGGACAATTGCGCGAGCTCGCCCATGAAGTTGCCGCGCTCGTGGGTGACGATGTGCGTCCGGACGTCCTTATGGTCGCGCTGCGTGACTTCGACCTCGCCGGACGTGATCAGCATCAGCCCAGGCCCGACCTCGCCGATCCGCGCCACATACTCACCGGCACGGAAGCTCCGCGGCTCTCCGAACCTGGAAAGCCGGGCAAGCTCGTCATCCGTCAGGCGCGGGAACATCTGCGCCCCGCGCGTCGCGATCAGGTTGCGCTGGCCGTCGCTCATTCGGCCGGCACAGGCTCAGCTGAAGCGGCCTTCGGCGCCGGTGCCTTCACCGGGAATTCCTGCCGCGAGGAAATGGCGATGCGGTTCCAAGCATTGATGAGCACGCCGGCTAGCGTCAGCCAGCCGATCTCGTCAGTCGTGAAGTGAGCCTTCAGGTCGTCGAACGCCTCGGTCGAAGCGTGCGTTTGGGAGATGAGGGTGACCTCTTCCACCCAGCGGAGAACCGCTCGCTCCTTGTCCGTATAAAGCGAAGATTCCTCCCAGGCATCGAGCAGGGTCAGGCGGTGCGGAGTCTCGCCGTCGGCCAGCGCCTCTTCGGTGTGCATCACGATGCAATAAGCGCATCCGTTGATCTGCGAAGCGCGCAGTTTGATCAGGTGAATGAGTTTGCGGTCCAGTTTGTCGGCGATCAGCCGCTCCATTTGGAGAAGGTGGCGATAGGCCTCCGGCGCAATCTGCGCGATGTTCATGCGCTGCTCGACACTCATCTTCTGCCTCCGTCTCTCGCCCAATTCGGACGGCCGGGCCGCGCAATGCGGCCCGGCGCCCCGTACCACAATCAACCCACTGGCGGCTCTTCGAAGATCTCGACTGCCAGCTTCGGCGCCTCCTCGGCCGGCGCTCCTCGCACGAACTCCAGAATGTCGCGGTTGATGAGCTCCGGATGCGTCGTCATGCATCCATGCGGCAGCCCCGGATAGTTCTTCAGAGTGCCGTTCTTCAGCAGCTTCACCGCGAGCGGCGCCGAATCCGCGTATGGAACGACCTGGTCATCCTCACCGTGGATCAGCAGGACAGGCACGTTGATCCGCGTCAGGTCGTCGGTGAAGTCTGTTTCCGAGAAGGCCTTGATGCAGTCGTAATGGGCCTTGATCCCGCCCATCATCGCTTGCCGGAACCAATTGCGAATGATGCCTTCGCTCGCCACCGCACCCGGGCGGTTGTACCCGTAGAAAGGCCCCGAAGCGATATCGAGATAGAGCTGCGCTCGATTGGCCACTACCGCCTGGCGGTAACCGTCGAACGCTTCGATCGGCATGCCTCCAGGATTGCTCTCTTTCTTGACCATGACCGGCGGAACCGCGCCGATGAGGACCAGCTTCGCTACCCGCCCGGGCTCCGCCCGAGCGACATAGTGAGTGGCCTCTCCTCCGCCGGTCGAATGACCGACGTGGACCGCATTGCGCAGGTCCAGCTTGGCCGCCAGCTCGATCAGGTCGGCCGCATAGGTGTCCATGTCGTTGCCCGTATCGGTCTGGGTCGACCGGCCGTGACCGCGCCGGTCATGGGCGACGACCCTGAAGCCCTCGCCCAGGAAGAACATCAGCTGGTTGTCCCAGTCGTCCGAGCTGAGCGGCCAGCCGTGATGGAACACGATCGTCTCGGCGTCCCGGGGGCCCCAGTCCTTGAAGAAGATCTCGGTGCCGTCTTTGGTCGTGATGAAGCTCATTGAGCGCTCCCAGCTGCGGGATACCGGCCGTCGGGACCGGCGCCAGTGTCTCGGCCGATTGGGCGGGCAAATACAGGCTCGTCGAACGCGTCGGAGTCGCGACGAAGCGCCCGTAACAGGATTCCAATGACGGTGCGATGACGAGGATCAGGCAGCGTCCGTTTGACCCTCAACCATGCGCGTGGCAACGCGCCGCCATGTCCGATCAATCAGCCAGCCAGAAGACCTGGGGCGGCCGTTTCCGCGGTGCCGCGTCGGACTTGATGACGCGGATCAACGCATCGATTCGCTTCGACAAGAGGCTGTGGCGCGAAGACATTGCGGGATCGAAGGCTCACGCTTCGATGCTTCGCGATCAGGGGATCATCGCGGCCGAGGATGCCCAGGCGATCCTGAACGGCCTTGACCGGATCGCGGAGGAGTTCGAGCGCGACGGCGTTCCCGAACGCGTCGAGCTCGAGGACATCCACATGACCGTCGAGCACCGGCTGACCGAGCTCATCGGGCCGGCCGCCGGCCGTCTGCACACGGCCCGCTCGCGCAATGACCAGGTCGCGACCGACTTCCGCATGTGGGTGCGAAATGCCTGCGCCCAGGCGGCGGCGAACATCCGTGAGCTCCAGCGCGCTTTGGTCGAAGCCGCAGACCGGCATGCCGACACCGTCATGCCCGGCTTCACGCACCTGCAGGTCGCACAGCCCGTGACGCTCGGGCATCATCTGCTGGCCTATTACGAGATGCTGCGGCGGGACGTTTCGCGCTTCGCGGATGCGGGTGAACGGATGAACGAAAGCCCCCTCGGCGCCGCGGCATTGGCAGGGACAGGCTTTCAGCTGGATCGCGATGCGACGGCGAAGACGCTCGGTTTCGACCGGCCGACAGCGAACAGCCTCGATAGCGTCTCGGACCGCGACTTCGCGCTCGATTATCTGGGCGCGGCTGCCCAGTGCAGCCTGCACCTTTCGCGGCTGGCGGAAGAGCTGATCATCTGGGCGAGCCCGCAGTTCGGGTTCGTGAAGCTGTCGGACGCTTTCTCGACCGGCTCGTCGATCATGCCGCAGAAGCGCAACCCCGACGCGGCCGAGCTGGTGCGCGGGCATAGCGGCCGGATCATGGGCTGCCTCACGTCGCTGATGGTGACGATGAAGGGTTTGCCCCTCGCTTATTCAAAGGACATGCAGGACGACAAGGAGCCGGTGTTCGAGGCCTGCGACCTGCTGGCAATCTCGATCGAGGCACTCGGCGGGATGATCGAGACCATCGAGTTCGTGCCCGAACGGATGCGCGCCGCGGCGGAGCAGGGCTTCTCCACAGCGACCGACCTCGCCGACTGGCTGGTCCGCGAAGCAGGGGTGCCGTTCCGCGAGGCGCATCACATCACCGGCGCGGCGGTGAAGGCCGCCGAAGACCGCGGCTGCGGCCTCGATCAGCTTCCGCTCGAGGTGCTCAAGCAAATCGACGGACGGATCGACGAGCGCGTGTTCGGCGTACTCAGCGTCGATGCCTCGGTCCGCAGCCGCACGAGCTACGGCGGAACCGCTCCCGAACGGGTCCGGGAGCAGGTCGCAAAGGCGAAGACCGAGCTAGGCCTTTAGCCGCCGCTCGCGCTGGCCGAGCGTCCGCAGGCGCAGTGCGTTCAAGCGGATGAAGCCCGCAGCGTCGCGCTGATCATAGTCGCCGGCGCCTTCCTCGAAGGTGACGAGGTCCTGGTCGTAGAGCGAATGCTCGCTTTCCCGGCCGATCACCGTCGCATTGCCCTTGTAGAGCTTCATCGTGACCCGGCCGGTCACATGCTCCTGGCTTTTGTCGATCGCCGCCTGGAGCATCTCGCGCTCGGGCGCGAACCAGAAGCCGTTGTAGATCAGGCTCGCATAACGCGGCATCAGCTCGTCCTTGAGGTGCATCGCGCCTCCATCAACGGTGATGCTCTCGATTCCGCGGTGCGCAGCGAGCAGGATCGTACCGCCGGGCGTCTCGTAAACCCCGCGCGACTTCATTCCGACGAAGCGGTTCTCGACGAGATCGAGCCGGCCGATGCCGTTGTCATGGCCGAGCTTGTTCAGCCGTTCGAGCAGGGTGGCGGGGGAGAGCTTCTCGCCATCGAGCGCAACGGCGTCGCCACGATCGAAGTCGATGGCTATGGTCGTCGCCTTGTCCGGCGCGTCTTCGGGCGAGATGGTCCGCTGGTGGACATATTCGGGTGCGTCAGCAGCCGGGTCCTCCAGCACCTTGCCCTCTGACGAGCTGTGCAGAAGGTTCGCGTCGATCGAGAATGGCGCCTCTCCGCGCTTGTCCTTGGCGATCGGGATCTGGTGCTTCTCGGCGAAGTCGAGCAGCGCCTCGCGGCTGGCGAACTGCCACTCGCGCCACGGGGCGATCACGCGGATGTTCGGCTCCAGCGCGTAATAGCCAAGCTCGAAGCGGACCTGGTCGTTCCCCTTGCCGGTCGCGCCGTGACAGACGGCGTCCGCGCCTACTTGCCGAGCGATCTCGATCTGCCGCTTCGCGATCAAGGGACGAGCAATGCTCGTTCCAAGCAAATATTGCCCTTCGTAAACAGTGTTCGCACGGAACATTGGGAAGACGAAGTCGCGGACGAACTCCTCGCGAAGGTCCTCGATGAAGATATTCTCGGGGCGCACTCCCAGCATTTCGGCCTTGCGCCGCGCCGGCTCGACCTCCTCGCCCTGGCCGAGGTCAGCGGTGAAGGTAACGACTTCCGCGTCATATTCGGTCTGCAGCCACTTCAGGATGATCGAGGTGTCGAGGCCGCCCGAATAGGCGAGCACCACCTTCAGCTTTTTCTTCGTCATTCTTTTCCTCGATTCAGGCGGCAGTGCCGGACAGCCAGAGCAGGCTTCCACGCGCCGTATGCATCCGGTTCTCGGCCTGACGCCAGACCGCCGATCGCGGTCCGTCGATGACGTCCGCAGTGACCTCTTCGCCGCGACGGGCGGGAAGGCAGTGAAGGAAATGCGCGTTGGGCGCGCGCTCCATCAGGGCACCATCCACCCGGTACGGGGCGAAGGTCTTGCGGCGTTCGGCGCTGTCCTTGTCGCCCATCGAGACCCAGACGTCTGAATAGACGATATCGGCGCCGTCGACGGCTTCGGCCGGGTCGACGACCTGGTTCACTGCGAGCATCGGCCTTCCGAACCCGAAGCCTATGGGGCTCGCAATGGTGAGCTGGGCGCCGAGCAGGACGCAGGCCTCCGCTAGCGAGCGGGAGACGTTGTTCGCCTCACCGATGAAGGCGATTTTCGCTCCCTCGATCCGGCCCAGCAGCTGCTTGATGGTCAGCAGGTCGGCGAGCGCCTGCAGGGGGTGGTCGGTCGCCGAAAGCATGTTGAGGATCGGCGCCGCGTCCACTGACGCCATCTGTTCCAGCAAGGCGTGATCGAACACACGCGCGGCAATGATCGCATGATAGCAGGCGAGCGTGCGGGTCACGTCCTCGACGCTCTCGCGTTCGCCGATCCCCAGCTCGTTGGGCTGCAAATAGACCGGGTGACCGCCAAGCTGGGCCGCCGCCAGCTCCATCGAATTACGGGTCCGGGCGCTCGGCTTCTCGAAATAGAGCGCAACGCCCTTGCCGCGCAGGGCGAGCGTGTAGCTCTGCTCGGACAAGGCAAGGATCGTTTGAAGATCGTCCGCCGACAGGTCGCGAATGGCGAGCAGATGCTTCACCAGCTCGCCTCCCGCTTCACCATCGTGCCCACGCCATGATCGGTCAGAAGCTCGATCAGCAGGGAATGGTGGACTCGTCCGTCGATGATGTGGGCAAAACCGACGCCCTGATCCACCGCATCGGCGCAGGCCCGAAGCTTCGGAATCATACCCTTGCCGACGCTTTCATGCTCGATGCGTTCGCGCAGCTCCGCCGACGTGAGACGCTCGACCAGCGAGCTCTCGTCCTTGGCATCTTCAAGCAGGCCGGGAACGGCTGTCAGGTAAACGATCTTC
>Ga0247822_10002649_pt1 | contig 11486 bp, 9 predicted proteins | sample 13C_Cellulose_Da_FD_192423 | JGI IMG/M metagenome (GOLD analysis project Ga0247822, IMG submission 192423) | Soil microbial communities from agricultural site in Penn Yan, New York, United States - 13C_Cellulose_Day30 | ecosystem: Environmental > Terrestrial > Soil > Agricultural land | place...
CTTTATATCTGCTTGTCGCTATCTAGCGAGGGAGCAAACTTTTCGTTGAGAGCCGGGCTAAACAGCCCGGCTTTTCTTTTTGCGGGTCTACGCATCTTAACCGGGCTTTGTCTTCCGCTTTTTTAGTCTTCCTGTCTTTTGCCGGTTAGGTGATTCGCTCGGGGTCAGAGGCGGAAAACCTTTGCCGCTTGTGGTTTGCCGCTTTCGTATTGCTCGGCGCTCCCATCATTTTTCCCCTTTAAAAACAGTGGGTTATGTTTTTTTGTGCGTTGGCACAGCTGTTGCTTTGTTATCAATAACAAAAGGTGGCAGACCCTTCCGGTTGCCGCTCCTGATGAATACAAGGCGAACTGAAATGTCTATCTCTTTCGAAAAAGCTCTCGGCATCCACGAATCGGCGCTGCATTTTCGCTCCGAGCGCGCCAGTGTGCTTGCGAATAACCTCGCCAACATTGATACGCCGAACTTCAAAGCGAAAGATCTGGATTTCAAGCAAGCCTTGAACCAAAAAATGAATGGCTCCAGCGGTTTTGATATGTCGACTACCCAGTCGCGTCATATTGATGGCAGTGGTTTCGGCACTAACGAAGGCGATGTGCTGTATCGCACCCCGCAACAGCCATCAATTGATGGCAACACCGTGGAAGACCAAATTGAACACGCCGAATACATGAAAAACGCGTTGGCATTTCAGGCGAGCTTCCAATTTTTAAATAGCAAATTTACCGGTCTTCGCACCGCTATCCGCGGCGATTAATCGCGCGCAGAGTTGTTGTTAACGCATTTTCCAGAAACATCTTGTAGGTAATTAATCATGGCACTTGGAAATATTTTTGATATCGCTGGCACAGGTATGAACGCACAAAGTCTGCGTTTGAACACTACCGCGAGTAACCTGGCGAATGCGCAATCCGCCAGCTCCAGTGTGAATGAGGTTTATCGCAGCCGCCAACCGGTGTTTGCGGCAATTCAACGCGATGCCATGCGTGCAAGTGTGACGGAAGATACTTACAGCGATAACGAAGTTGATTCTGCTGTCGGTGTGCAAGTGCTTGGAATTGTTGAGAGCGATGCACCTTTGCAACGTCGTTATGAACCAAGCCATCCAAAAGCAGATGAGCAAGGTTATGTGTTTTATCCAAACGTAAATCCGGTTGAAGAAATGGCAAACATGATTGCTTCATCGCGTTCATTCCAAATGAATGTTGAAGTGATGAATTCAGCCAAGCAAATGGTTCAACGTGTATTGACTCTTGGTCAGTAATTAGCGAAGGAGAAAAATTATGTCAACCGTAGCCGGCACAAGTAGTAGCTCCAGCGTTACCGACAACCTGAGCATTACCAAAAAAACAGAAGTAAAAAAGAACACCAACGAGTTAGGTCAAGCTGCGTTTCTTGAATTAATGATTACGCAAATGAATAACCAGAACCCACTGAGCCCGCAAGACAACAGCGAATTTGTTGCACAGTTAGCGCAATTCAGTTCGGTGGAAGGTTTAGAGCGTTTGAACACAAGTTTTAATAGCTTTGTGTCGAACAATGCATTGCAAGCTTCCTCATTAGTTGGTCGTAGCGTTACGGTTGAATCAGAGAAAAGTTCTTTGGTTAAAGGCGGAATTATTGCCGGTAGTGCAGAGCTCGCTCATTCAACTAAAAATTTGTCGATCAGTATTTACGATGAAAAAGGTGCGTTAGCGCAAAAAATTCCAGTTGGTGAAGTGCCCAAAGGCGAAATGGTATTTCGTTGGGACGGACAAAATATGGAAATTAATGGAAAGTTATTGGATTGGGAGGCTAAGGAGGATGAAGCAGTGGCAGCAGGTGAATATAAATTTGTCGTGACTGCAGACCAGGATGGAAAAAATGAAGCACTTAAAACATCGCTGAGCGCCAATGTTAATAGTGTGACAATCGGTGAGAACGGTAAATTGATTTTGAATTTGGCTGGTATAGGTCCGGTTGAATCAAGCAAAGTAAAACAATTTAACTAATAATCATCGGTTAAGTTTGATTTAAAAATTTGCACCAGGTGCAGAACAACAGAAATTTTAAGCCATTAATCTTTATGGTCGAGGTGTAATATGTCTTTCAATACAGCGTTAAGCGGAATTCGTGCAGCAAATACCGATCTGCAAGTGACCGGTCATAATATCGCGAATGCCAGTACTATCGGTTTTAAATCGTCGCGCGCTGAATTTGGTGATGTATACACCAGTACCTTGTTGGGTGGTGGTTCAAACACTGCAGGTAGTGGTGTGACCTTGCAAAATATTCGTCAACAATTTACTCAAGGAAATTTAAAGTTTACTCAAAACGAATTGGATTTGTCGGTAAACGGCGAAGGTTTTTTTGTGGTAGAAAAAAACGGCGAGCGTTTGTATACCCGCGCCGGTACCTTTGGTTTGGATAAAGATGGTTATATCGTTAATGGAACTGGTGCATCGCTGCAAGGTTTTGCCGCTGACGCTGATGGTAATGTGGGTGGTGTGTTAGGCAGATTGCGTGTTGATGTAAGCTCACAAGACCCGCGTCAAACCACTGGTGTTTACGCATCTTACAATGTGAACTCCAATGAAGTAGTTCTGGAAACAACAGGCTCACGTTTTTCAACTAACGGAACCGGCGTTGGTGTCGCAAAAACAGGTTTGATTTCTGCTACAACATCTACAATAGATTTTGGCAGTGTTGCCTTGCCAGTGACTGTTGCCGCTCCGCCAGCAGCTGCAACAACTTTTACAATGTCGCGCTCTGTGCCGAGTGGTGCTGTAGAAAACGTGACAATTACTTTGGCTCCGGGTGTTTACAATAACCTTACCGATTTGGCCAACGAAATTAACAACCGCAACTTTAGCGATCCTACTCCGCTGAATGTGCAAGCTTATTATGATTCAGCAGATAACCGTTTAAAAATTCGCGACATGGCAACAGGTGTTGCATCCACTTTGTCTATAACTCCTGGTACAGGTGCGAACAGTCTTACTGCCGCATTTCCTGGCACCTTTACCGTGGGTATCCCTAAAGTTACCAATGATTATGGCTCACATACATTAGTGCTCCAAGGCCCAAATAACGCTAAACCTGTAACCTACATTAGCAAATACGGTGCAAGTGCAGATGAAACTGCATCTGAATTAAATTCATTGGCGGGTGTATCTGCAACTGCAACTACCAAGGCAAGTATCCTGAGTACCATTCCTGCGGAAGTTGGACCACCAGCGATTCCTGCAAGACCTTTCACCAACAACGGCACCTTGAAACTCAACGGTGTGACTTTAACGTCATCCGGCAGTCCCGATATGACGGCGCTTGCAGAGGAAATTAATAAATTAAGTAAATCAACGTTGTTTGGGATCACTGCCAGCGTCAATAGCACAACCGGTGATTTGGAAGTTGTTTCTGCAACCGGGCGCGATTTGGATTTTTCATTCGGTGGAACCGGCGGCATTGTCGGCGTGCTGGGTGCCAGTGGTTTACAGCAAGTATTGGATACTAACCTCGATCCAACATTGATCAATAGCGGCATAAAAATTGGTGGCCAAATTACCGTCACTATGCAGGAAGGTTATTCAATTACCTCCAGCCAACCAACCGTGCCTGTCAGTGGCGGCAGCATGTTTAACTCGATTAATGTGCCAGGGTTTTTTACGCCTGTACCGATTAATGCTTTTGATCCAAATGATCAAAAAACATTTAACCACGCAACCACAACGCCTGTGTACGACAGCTTGGGTAATGTGCACTCCATGCGTCAGTATTTTGTAAAACAACCTTACGATTCCGCTGATCCAACCACATCACCAAACCACTGGAAAATGTACGTACAAATTGATGGGCAGAATGTTGGTGATCCTGATCCAACCTTGCCATCACCGCAAAATATCGCACCAACCATGGCGTCCTTCGATGTGCACTTCACTCCTGAAGGCACCATTGATAGCTCAATGACTGATGCTATTTTGATTTCCAACTGGACGCCGATTGGTGAGGACGGTGCGCCTATCGGAGCCTTGGGGCCATTGAATGTGTTGCAAGGCGGAACCATTCCGGTTGCCGAGCCACCAGCAAGCTCGAACTTCTTGATTGACCTTGAAGGTAGTACTCAATTTGGTAGTGGTTTCTCGGTAGAAGAGTTGGATCAAAATGGTTATGCAACGGGCCGCTTGGCTGGTTTGGATATCAGCAGTACCGGTATTGTGTTCGCGCGTTTTACCAACGGTGAAGCGCAAGTGCTGGGGCAGGTTGCCCTGGCTAACTTCAGCAGCGTTGAGGGATTGAAGCCGACTGGCGATACCATGTGGGCGCAGACGTTTGAATCAGGTGAGGCAATCATTGGCGCGCCGGGCTCAGCACAACTGGGCAACATCACCGCAGGTGCGGTGGAGGAGTCCAACGTCGATTTGTCGGAGCAATTGGTAAACCTGATTATTGCGCAACGCAACTATCAGGCGAACGCCAAAACTATTGAAACTGCTAACGCAACAACACAGACGATCATCAACTTGCGTTAATTTCGTTAGAGCGGCAAGCGGCAAAGAGCGGAAGCTCTTTGCCGCTTCTTTGTTGGGGTGGATTTCGCTTCCGGCTGCTTTTCTTTCTCATCTATATTTTTCCCTTCTATTTCATGTGCTTACCGATTAATTTCGGGTTGGCATCGCTCTTGCAAAAGTCCAGATAACGGCAAATCTGCCAAAAAACTAGCGCTCTTATCTGTTGTAGATGGCGTGCTGGTAAATCTGGAGAAACACTGTGGACAAAGCGCTTTTCATTGCGATGACCGGAGCCAAGCACAACATGCTGGCGCAGACCAATCGCGCCAATAATCTGGCTAATCTGAGCACGACCGGTTTTCGCGCTGACTTCGAGCAGTCGCGCAGCATGGCCGTTTACTACGGTGAGGGTCAGCCGACTCGCGCCTATGCGTTAACCGAATCACCTCGCTCCGAGTTCACTCCCGGGCCAATGATCACCACCAATAATCCGCTTGATGTTGCTATTCATGGCAACGGTTTTTTTGCGGTACAAGCACCTGATGGCACTGAAGCTTATACCCGCGCCGGCAATTTTGCGGTTGATGCTACGGGTATGTTGCGTACAGCAAATGGATTGCCTGTACTTGGTGATGGTGGGCCAATCAATATTCCGGAAAACAAAAAAGTAAATGTCGGTTCCGACGGCATTATTTCGATTGTGGGGCAAGACCAGGGGCCAGAAGCCATGGTGGAAGTAGGGCGCCTTAAATTGGTTAATCCCGCAATTACCGCAATTGAAAAAGGCGATGACGGATTGTTTCGTCAACGCGATGGTTTGAATGCTCCCGTGGCTGCAGAAGTGCAGGTGCGTGGTGGCATGCTTGAAGGCAGTAATGTGAATGCAGTTGATGAATTCACCCAAATTCTTAGCCTCGCGCGCCAATATGAAATGCAAGTAAAAGTGATGAAGTCAGCAGAAGAAAATTCCGCTGCATCAGCACAACTTTTACAAATGTCGTAACTGAATTAAATTTTTTTTAAATGCTTGTGCAGACAAGTAGTTAACTGAGGAATACATCATGCACGCCGCCCTCTACGTCAGTAAAACCGGTTTGTCGGCACAAGATCGTCAACTAACGACTATCTCGAATAACCTGGCGAACACCAGCACTATTGGTTTCAAGCGCGACCGCGCAATTTTTGAGGATTTGTTGTACCAAAACCAGCGTCAACCCGGTTCACAACAAACCCAGGAAACACAATTGCCTTCCGGTTTGCAATTAGGTGTGGGCGCGCGCGTTGTAGCAACACAAAAAGAATTTACCCAGGGCACTTTGCAAGTAACAGAGCAATCACTTGATGTGGCAATTGATGGTCACGGCTTTCTACAGGTTTTACAACCTGATGGCACCATCGCTTACACCCGTAACGGTCAATTACAAATTAACGGCGAAGGTCAGATTGTTAACGCAGACGGTTTTTTGCTGGAGCCAGCGATTATTGTTCCGGAAGGTGTTAATAAAATTACCATTGGCACCGACGGTAATGTAAACGCTTTTGCACCAGGCAATCCGCAACCGCAACAGTTAGGCAATATCACCTTGGTTGACTTTGTTAACCATTCTGGTTTGCAAGCGATTGGTGGAAACTTATTTGTAGAAACAGTTGCTAGTGGAAATCCCGTTGAAGGAACTCCTGGTGAAAATGGTTTGGGTGTGATCAAACAATATATGTTGGAAAACTCCAACGTGGATATTGTTGAAGAAATGGTAAATATGATTACCACCCAGCGCGCCTACGAAATGAACTCCAAAGTTGTTTCGACCGCCGACCAAATGCTTCAGTTTATTACTCAAAATCTTTAATGAGTGATTTGATTATGCGCACTCTTACTTGCAGTAAAACCTCGTTGAAATTGATGCTGATAGCGTTAGTGGCTGTCAGTCTCAGCGGTTGTTTTACCAACAAAAAGCCGATGCCGGATGATCCTGCTTATGCACCCACTATTGCGGCAAGTATGCCGGTGCCCACTCGTACGGAAGGTTCGCTGTTTCAGGATGCGTATGGATTAAATCTATTTGATGATCGTAAAGCGCACTTTGTGGGTGATGTGATTACGGTAACGCTAAGCGAGCGTACCGTCTCAAGAAAATCATCCGGTGTTGCAACCGGTAAGAAAAGTGGTGTGAATTTTAATGCAGGTCCGTTATTGGGTGTAAATCCGACGATTAAAGGTAATGAACTGACTACCACCTTGTCACAAGATCGTACTTTCGATGGCAGCTCTAATGCTGACCAGAGCAATAGTTTGCAAGGCAACATCACTGTGACCGTTGCAGAAATTCTACCGAACGGAAATTTGATTGTGCGCGGCGAGAAATGGATCACTCTGAATCGCGGCGATGAATTTATTCGCATCAGCGGCATGGTTCGTCCGGATGATATCGCACCGGATAACACGATTGTTTCAACACGTTTGGCTAACGCAAAAATTTCTTACGCTGGCACCGGTGCTTTGGCTGATTCAACTTCAATGGGTTGGTTGTCTCGCTTTTTTAACAGCGATTTGTGGCCACTGTAATTTTATCAGTGTAGCAATCGGCTTTGTATAGTATTCAGGTTTAACGAGGTTCTTTATGCGTAGTTTCACTTTTCTCATTATCGCAGTGACGTTGCTGTTCAGTACAGCGGCACAGGCTGAGCGCATTAAAGATATCGCGAGTGTAGCCGGTGTACGCGCTAACCAATTGGTCGGTTACGGTTTGGTGGTGGGACTGGATGGTACTGGTGACCAAACCACACAATCGCCGTTTACCACACAATCATTCAATAGCATGCTTAAACAATTCGGTATCACTGTGCCGGAAGGCGTGCGTATGCAGATGAAAAATGTGGCGGCTGTGATGATTCAAGCTGAATTGCCCGCATTTTCAAAACCCGGTCAAACAATTGACGTTACTGTTTCGTCAATCAGTAACGCAAAAAGTTTGCGTGGCGGCAGTTTGTTGGTGACACCATTAAAGGGTTTGGATGGAAAAGTTTACGCCGTTGCTCAAGGTAATTTAATTGTGGGCGGTTTTAGCGCATCAGGGAATGACGGCTCAAAAATTACTGTGAATATTCCCAGTGCCGGCCGTATCCCAAGTGGTGCGATTGTAGAGCGTATGGTGGAAACGAATTTCGCCGGCGGTCAGCCCATTGTGTTTAATTTACATCGCGCGGATTTCTCCACTGCAAACTCTTTGGCAAAAAGTATTAACGATATGCTTGGGCCAGATGTTGCGCGTCCATTGGATGCGGTTTCCATTATGGTGAATTCACCGGTTAATCCCGCGCAACGCGTCGATTTTATCGCGATGCTGGAAAATATTAATGTGACCATGGGCGAAGAAGTTGCCAAAGTCATTATCAATTCTCGCACTGGGACTATTGTTGTCGGTAAAAATGTGCGTGTTTCTCCCGTTGCGGTTACTCACGGCAGCTTGACGGTTTCTGTTGCAGAAAGTTTGACTGTCAGTCAGCCCAATGCACTTGCCGGTGGCCAAACAGTCGTTGTGCCAACTAGCAATGTGAAGGCAGATGAAGAAACAAATCCTATGTTCAAATTCGCACCTGGTGCGAACCTTGATGATATCGTCAGATCTGTTAACAACGTAGGAGCATCGCCAAGCGATTTGATGGCAATTCTGGAAGCGCTTAAAGAATCTGGCGCGCTCAAAGCTGAATTGGTGGTGATCTAACATGATGACTGTTGACACTGGCCTCAAGCCCGCACAAGTTCAGGATACGTATCTCGATCCAAATGCGCTTGATTCAATCAAGGCAATGGGCCGCGATAAAGATCCTGCGGCATTAAAGGAAGTTGCTAAAAAATTTGAAGCTATGTTCGTGCAGCAAATGCTAAAAACCATGCGTGAGGCAAATGAAGCGTTTGGTGAAGGCAATTATTTTGATAGCCAGTCAACCAAGTTCCACCGCGATATGCTTGATCAGCAAATGGTGTTGAATTTGACCAGTGGTGCCGGCATAGGTATCGCTGATCATTTTTATAAACAAATGCTACAAAACTACGGCGGTAGTATGAAAGCGGAGGCTGCGGGAGATGCTGTTGTTCACGATGGCGCGTTGCCTGAAGCTGTGAAATATAAAAAATCCTATGAGCAAACAACCGATTCGACTGAAGCCGATGCACTTGATGCATGGATAAATGACTTTGTGCGCATGAGTGATAACTCGCGCTTGCAATCCGTTTTTTCTGAGGGTGACCAACAATCGGTGAATGCGGAACAAGTTCCTGCGGTGCCCAACTATGCAATGATTCCGGCGCTGTTGAATAAGCCGCAACCTATTGTCTCTCGTGGCGGGCAAAAGGCCAGCATCAGCAGCAGTCAGGAAAATTTTGTGATGCTACTTAAACCTCACGCAGAAAAAGCGGCAGCAGAATTGCAAATTAATCCGGATGTGTTGATCGCCCAGATTGCGCTTGAAACGGGGTGGGGCAAGCATGTTATTCACAATAAACAAGGTGATAACAGTTTTAACCTGTTCAATATCAAAGCGGGTAGCCAATGGCAGGGCGATAAAGTCAATGTCAATACCTTGGAATATCGCGATGGTATTGCGGCGAATGAAAAAGCCGATTTCCGTAAATACGCGGATTACTCAGAAAGTTTTTCTGACTATGTGCGGTTGATGAAAAATAATCCGCGCTACCAGCAAGCGCTGGATGCTGGTACAAATTCTTCTGCCTATGCAGAAGCGCTGCAATCTGCAGGTTATGCAACTGATCCACAGTACGCGAAAAAAATTAAGCAATTGTTAAATAGCGATGCACTTAAAAGCCTTGGTTCACTTCCAGCAGTCAGCAGTTCTGAAGTGATTGGCGAGTTGAAAGAGACAGTGCAAACCGTTCTATCTATAGCGGCAACTGGCCGTCAATTAGCGGAGTAAGTGTATGTCAGGCCTTCTCTCTAATGCTATCTCCGGCCTGCAAGCCAGCCAGAACGCGCTGCGCACCGCCGGACACAATATTTCCAATGCGAATACTGCAGGTTATTCGCGCCAGGAAGTTAATTATGCAACTCGCCCCGAGCAAAATGCTGGTGCTGCTGGTTACATAGGTTCAGGTGTTAGCACCACTTCCATTGAGCGTGTAGTCAACGAATTTGTCACTGCACAGTTGCGTCTTGATACAACAACTTATAATCAGCTCAACTCATTCAATACTAGTATTGGCAAAGTGGATAAGTTATTTGCTGATGTCAGCACCGGCTTGTCTGGTGCATTGCAAACTTTTTTTGCTGCCATGCAAAACGGCGGTAATGACCCTGCGTCAACTCCTGCTCGACAATTAATTGTTACTGAGGCCGAAAGTCTAAGTGTACGTTTTAATAATTTGCATCAGCGTCTAGGTGAAATTGAAAAGAGCGTTAACACTGAAGTTCGTGCGATAACCTCGCAAGTTAATTCGCTCGCTAGCTCAATCGCTTCGTTAAATCAATCTATTGGCGAACTGCGCGCATCAGGTAACGGTAGTCAACCGAATGACTTGATGGATAAGCGTGATGAGGCATTACGCAAATTATCTGAGTTGGTTTCGTTACAGGTGGTGAATCAGGGCGATGGTAACGTCAATGTATTTATTGGCAATGGGCAGCCATTAGTTGTTGGAACAAAAGCCAGCACCTTCGCTGTCACTAATGACGGCAGCATCCAATTAACAGGAACTAACAAACCGGTTGATATTACTGAGCAAATTTCTGGCGGCCAACTTGGTGGACTTTTAAGTTTCCGTGATGATGTGTTGTTTCCGTCCATGAACGAGATGGGGCGCATCGCCCTTGCTATGGCGGATCAGTTTAATACGCTGCAGCAAGAGGGTATTGATCTGGATGGTGACTACGGACAGAAAATGTTTGGCGATATTAATGATCCAGTACTCGCCGCTAACCGTGTTGCACATGGACAGAATGCGCTTCCTTATGATCGCGTAATATCCGTCACCATTGACGACACCAGTAAGTTAACCACTAGCGATTATAGTTTTGAGATAGTTCCTGGTTCCAGCAATTTTGTGGTTACTCGGCTCTCGGATAAATCTATTGTTGAGCAAGGGACATTGTCCGGTGCATACCCGGCTACTATTTCATTTGATGGTGTCACCATCAATTTAACCAGTGGTTCTTTTCAGGGTGGCGATAAATTTACCATCCAACCAACTAAAAATGGCTCGCGCGATATTCACTCGGAATTAAAACGTCCGGAAGATTTGGCTTTCGCTTCTCCAATTCGCACATCTGGTAGCACCAGTAATTCTGGCAGCGGACTTATTAGTGCAGGTGAGGTGTTGAGTTTGGTGGATGCCAAGGGCAACCGTTTGCCAGCATTTTCTGAAGCGGGAAAATTATCGCCGCCTATTATTATTCGTTTTACATCAGCGACCACTTACGATGTTTTGGATAACAGTGATCCTGCTAATCCAAAAGATCTGGTGCCTGCGATGCGTGATCAGACCTACGTACCCGGTACCAGTAATAATGTATTCAGCACGGATGTTGGAGAAACGCGTGTAATTGGAACGGGTTCCCGCACTGGATTGCCAGAAGGGCGTGCGCCACAAACACTTGACCCGTTTTCAGTTCCACCAAATATGCCGATGATATCGAGCAGTGCTGGCCAAGCGAATGGATATTTGGCAGAACAATTAAACTTCACGTTTAAAGATCCGATTACCGGTGAAGTATCCAAGAAGACTGTGACAACAGTATCGGGCGCATCTGCTATGCAGACTGCTGCGCAAATCAGTTCGATGCCTGGTGTTTCTGCAAATGCCTACACCACTGCAACGATTACTGATATTAATTTCGACCCTGCTACCTACGCGCCACCTTTGCAGTTATCGATCAATGGTGAAAATTTATTAGCCTACAATCCCGACACCACTGGTTTTGCTTTTGATGTTCCTGATCCAAATGTCAGCGAAGTCGAATTTAATAATTATCTCGCGAAGCGAATCAA
>Ga0247822_10002650_pt1 | contig 11485 bp, 9 predicted proteins | sample 13C_Cellulose_Da_FD_192423 | JGI IMG/M metagenome (GOLD analysis project Ga0247822, IMG submission 192423) | Soil microbial communities from agricultural site in Penn Yan, New York, United States - 13C_Cellulose_Day30 | ecosystem: Environmental > Terrestrial > Soil > Agricultural land | place...
CTGCTCGCCCACCTGCGGGCGTCGGCGGCGATCGACGCCCGCGCCGCGCTGCCGGCGGTGCGCACGCCGACCCTGGTCGTCCATCGCAAGGGCGATCGCTGGATCCCGGCCAGCGCCGGCGCCGGGCTGGCCGCGCTGGTCCCGGGCGCGCGCCGGGTCGAGCTCGACGGCGACGATCACCTGCCGTTCGTCGGCGATCGCGAGGCGCTGGTCGGCGAGGTCGAGACCTTCCTGCGCGACATGCCGACCGTGCTCGAGGGCCCGGTCCGGCTGGCGACCGTGCTGGCCGCCCGCACCAACCCCGACGGCCTGGCCCGGCTGCGGCAGGCGATCGCGTCGATGCGCGGCGTGGTCCTCGACGACGACGGCGCGGTGGTGGTCGCCCAGTTCGACGTCCCCGGCGCGGCGCTGCGCGCGTTCCGCCACGGCGGCGCCACCACGGCTGCCGTCGACGCCGCGGTGGTGCCGGCCCATGACGCCGGCGCGCTGCGCGGGCTGGCCGCGGCGATCCGCGCGACCGCGCTGGCCGCCCCCGACGGCGCGCTGCGGCTCACGCCGACCGCCCGCGCGCTGGCCGGCGAGCCCGGCGACGACGCCGGCGGCGACGGCCGCGGGCTCCGATAGGAACTTCTTAGGGAACCCTCAAGGAACGTTTAGGTACACCGATCGCGCGGGCGACGCATCTTGCCGGTGTGTCGAGCAGGTTCGCCCTCCGCCTCCGCGCCGCGGTGTTCGCCGCCGGGTTCGCGCTCGCCGTCGTCGCCGTCGAGGCGGGCCCACGGCCGGCCACCGTCACCGCGATCACACCGGCCCGCGCGGCCGCCGTCGCGACCCCGCCGGCGACCCTGGGCGAGACCGGCTTCGACGCGCTCGCCGGCGAGCGGCTGGCGTTCGCACCGCAGTACCCGCTGTGGTCCGACGGCGCCCACAAGCGACGGTGGATCTACCTGCCGCCGGGGACGTGGATCGACGCGACCGATGGCGACGCGTGGCAGTTCCCGGTCGGCACCCGGCTGTGGAAGGAGTTCTCGTTCGGCCGCCCGGTCGAGACCCGCTACATGGAGCGCCGCGCGAGCGGCTGGATCTACGCGACCTACGTGTGGAACCCGGCCGGCACCGAGGCCACGCTGGCGCCGGCGCGCGGCGTGACCACCGACGTCGAGGTCGCGCCCGGCGTGACCCACGTCGTCCCCGGCGCCGGTGACTGTGTCGCCTGTCACGGCAACGGCGCCACGCCGGTGCTGGGCATGTCGGCGCTGCAGCTCTCCGTCGATCGCGACCCCGGCGCGCTGCACCGCGAGCCGCCGATCGCCGGCGCGATCGATCTGGCCGGGCTCGTCGCCACCGGCCGGGTCCGCAACCTCCGCGGCGGCCTGGTCGCCGCCGCGCCGCGCATCGCCGCCGGCACACCGGTCGAGCGCGCCGCGCTCGGCTACCTGCACGGCAACTGCAGCAGCTGTCACCGCCCCGACGGCCCGCTCGCCACGCTGGCGATGTCGCTGCGCGCCCCCGACGCGATCGCCACGACGGTCGGCCAGCACGGCCGCTTCGCGCTGCGCACCGAGCCCGCCGAGCGCACGCGGATCACGCCGGGCGCCCCCGCGCAGAGCGTCCTGCTGGCGCGGATCGCCAGCCGCAGCCCGGCCCTGCAGATGCCCCCGATCGGCACCGGCGTCGTCGACGCCGAGGCCGTCGCCCTGATCACCGCCTGGATCGAACAGCTCGATGACCACCTCTAGGAGAACTTGCATGCCCACCGTCTCTCGCATCGTGATCGCCTCGCTCACCCTCCTCGCCACCACCGCCTGCGGCACGTCGTCCGACCAGAAGGCCGAGCCCGCCGCCAAGCCCGAGGCCGCGCCGGTCGCCACCGCCAAGGCCGTCCCCGATCACGCCGCCGTGGTCGAGCGCGGCAAGTACCTCGTCACCACCAGCGGCTGCGAGGACTGCCACACGCCGCTGACCATGACCGCCAGCGGCCCGGCGCCCGACCCGAGCCGCAGGCTGTCGGGCCATCCCGAAGGCATGCCGCTGCCGCCGCCGCCGGCCGTCGGCGACGCGTGGAACGTCGCGGTGGCGGCGACGATGACGGCGTGGACCGGGCCGTGGGGCACGTCGTTCACCGCCAACCTCACCCCCGACAAGGACACCGGGCTCGGCACCTGGACCGAGGAGATGTTCGTGGCCACCGTGCGCAACGGGCGCCACCTGGGCACCGGCCGGCCGCTGCTGCCGCCGATGCCGCCCACCGTCGCGCTGTTCACCGACGAGGACCTGCACGCGATCTTCGCCTACCTGCAGTCGCTGCCGCCGGTGAAGAACCGGGTGCCGGACCCGCTGCCGCCGGCGAGGAGCTAGGGTGAGCGCCCCGCGCTCGCGCGTCGACCTGTTCGCCGCGCCGCACCGCGCCCTCCGGGTCCGGCTGTTCGAGGTCACCACCCGGGTGGCGGTGGTCGAGATCGCCTCGACCGCCGCGGTCGACGCGATGGTCGCGCAGGTCGAGGAGGCGCTCGCCTTCCTCGACGAGCACGCCGGGATCGAGGACCGCCTGATCCTGCCGGCGGTGCGGGCGATCTCGCCGGCGCTCGCCCGCGACCTGGCCAGCGAGCACCGCGGGCTCGACCGCCTGCAGCTCGACGTCGAGGGTGGCGCCGACGACCTGGCCGCGGCGCCGATCGGGGCCCGCTGCGCCGCCGCGACCGAGCTGGCCCGCCGGCTCGATCGGCTGACCCGGGCCCACCTGGCCCACATGGGTCGGGAAGAGACCGAGGCCAACCCGGTCCTGTGGGGCGCGCTCGCCGACGCCGAGCTCGTCGCGCTGCGGGAGCGGGCGCACGCGACGCTGGCCCCGGCCCGACAGGTGGCGTGGGCCGCGCTGCTGGCGGCGGCGGCGACGCCGGCCGAGCGGGTGGCCTCACCCGATCCGGGCTAGAATCGCCGGCGCTTGTCCACCGCGCCGATCCCACCGCTGCCGTCGGAGATGATCGAGTTCGCCCACGGCGGCGTCTCGGTCCTCGTCGGCACCTGCGGCGCAGATCTCGCCCCCGACTGCGTCCGCGGCGTCGGGATCCGGGTGTGGCCGGGCGGCTGTCGAGCGACCGTGTTGGTGCCGCTGGCGACCTCGGCGGCGTGCCGCGCGAACCTCGCGGCGACCGGCCGGGTCGCGGTGACCCTGGCGGCGATCCCGACCCACCGATCGATCCAGCTCAAGGGCCCCGCCGCGGTGCGCGACGGTGACGCCGCCGATCACGAGCTGGCCCGGCGTTACCGGGCCGCGTTCGCCCAGGAGCTCGGCTGGGCCGGCCACCCGCTGGCCAACGGCAGCCGGCTGGCGATCTGGCCGTGCGCGGCGATCGAGCTCGAGATCGAGCACGTGTTCGCCCAGACCCCGGGACCGGCGGCGGGCGAGCGCATGCCGCTGGCGCCGCGGCCGGTGGGGCGACCGTGAACATCCAGCTCGACAGCCTCGATCGCTGCTTCCACGGCATCGTGCCCGGCGTGATCGCCACCGCCGATCGCGACGGCGTCCCCAACGTCAGCTACGTCAGCCAGGTCCACTACCTCGACGCCAACCACGTCGCCCTGTCGTGCCAGTTCTTCAACAAGACCCGGCGCAACCTCGACGAGAACCCGCGGGCCAGCATCGAGATCTACGATCCGATGACGTTCGAGGCCTACCAGCTCAAGCTGCGCTTCGACCACTCCGAGCACAGCGGCCCGCTGTTCGAGGCGATGGCCCTGCGCATCGACGCGATCGCCTCGCACACCGGCATGGCCGGGGTGTTCAAGCTGCGCTCGGCCGACGTGTTCGAGGTGCTGTCGATCGAGCAGCGGGCCGGCTTCCTCGATCCGACCACCGAGCCGACCCCGCCGGTCGCCCTGCCCGCCGGGCCGCTGACCGAGCTGCGCGGCCTGCAGCTGGTCTCCGACCGGGTCAACCGCGCCGCCGATCTCGACACGCTGCTGTCGGGCGCGCTGCAAGCGCTCGACGAGGTGTTCGACTTCAGCCACGGCATCATCTTCGTCCCCGACGACAGCGGCGAACGCCTGGTCGCGGTCGCCAGCCACGGCTACGGTGACGCCGGCATCGGCGCCGAGGTCCGGATCGGCGAGGGCCTGATCGGCGCGGTCGCCGCCCGCCGCCAGCTGCTGCGCATCGCGTGCGTCGGCACCGAGCTGCGCTACGGCCGGGCCATCCGCGACGACCTCCACCAGCACACCGGCGCGGCCCGCTCCGAGCGCGAGATCCCGCTGCCCGGGCTGCCCGACGCCGGCAGCCAGATGGCGGTGCCGCTGCTGGTCCAGGACCGGCTGGTCGGCGTGCTCGCGCTCGAGCACCGCGAGGCCCTGACCTTCGCCCAGTGGCACGAGGCGTTCCTGCAGGTGCTGGCCAACCAGATCGCCAGCGGCATCGATCGCATGGCCGATCGCGACGACGACGATCGCGACGAGGTCGAGCCGGTCCGCGCCGTCGAGCCGGCGGCCGGCGCCCGCCGGCGCACTCTGCAGTACTTCCGCAACGACGACTGCGTGTTCGCCGACGGCGAGTACCTGATCCGCAACGTGCCGGCCAAGATCCTGTGGAAGCTGCTGCGCGCCCACCAGGCCGACGGCCGCACCGAGTTCGCCAACCGCGAGCTGCGCCTCGACCCGTCGCTCGGCCTGCCCGCGGTCAAGGACAACCTCGAGAGCCGGCTGATCCTCCTGCGCAAGCGGCTCGAGCAGAAGTGCCCCGAGATCCGGCTGGTGCCGACCCGGCGCGGCCGGTTCGTGCTCGAGCTCGACTGCCCGATCGAGCTGATCGAGCGCGAGACCGCCTGAGCCGCGCGCCCGGCCCGGCGGTCAGGGATCGAAGCCGATGACCGTGCCCGGCTCCGACGGCTCGAGCGACCACTCGAACCCGTCGATGAGCGCCAGCGAGTCGAAGTTGCCGTCGCTGGTGTCCCACACCGCGATGCGCAGGGTGATGATCTCGCCGCCGCGGACGTTGCCGGTGGTGGTCAGCCAGCCGGTGCCGCCGCCGACCTGATCGCGCGGCGACGTCTGGCACGGCGTGGTGCCCGGCTCGGCCGCCTCCATGCCGGTGCCGGCCAGCTCGCCGGCGCCGGTGCAGGTGTTGATGGTGCCGGTGACCGTGCCCATGCAGCCGGTCCGGCCGTTCTGGCAGACCTTGAACAGGCCGGTGTTGCCGTGGGCGAGGTTGACGCCGACCGGGTAGCGCATGCCCTGCGGGTCGACGTAGAAGGCGAGGTTCTTGTCGGTCGGGTTGGCCGGCTGACCGGACCAGGTCGAGTCGAGCAGCACGACGAAGAAGTCGTTGTACTCGGTGCACACCCACTCGGGGTACTCGGCGCTCATGAAGTTGGTGCGCAGGCTGAACGACTGGGCGTTGGCCGGCGTGCGGATCTTGAGCTCGAGCATGATCGGATCGTTGGCGCGGAAGATCCCGGGCAGCGGGATGGGGAAGTCGATCGGCGCCGGGCAGCCGGGCGCGTTGGGCAAGCGGCTGCCGTTGAGCTGGTACCAGTCGGCCGGGTAGTTGCTGCCGGTGCCGTGCGCGGTGCTCTGCCACGACGACGGGCCGGGGTTGGTGTGGTTGCTGGCCGCCGCGTTGGCGGTCGACAGCACGGCCATGCTGGCGCCGCGCTGGACCTGGGTCGCGCCGAAGTCGGGGCGGATCGAGCGCTGGGCCGGGCGCGGCGAGCCGGTGCCGTCGGCGAGGGTGAAGCGGGCGCTGATCACGCCCCAGTGGCCGCTGGCCTCGGTGGTGGTCTCGCACAGGTCCATCGCCCGGGCGTAGTCCATCGGCGTGCTCGAGTTCGACGCCAGGCCGCTGTCGCACAGCGTGGCCATGCCGGCGTTGTCGATCATGCCGTCGCAGTCGTCGTCGAGGCCGTTGCCGTCGACCTCGATCGCGCCCGGCCCGACCCGCTCGGGCGACGCGCAGCCCTCGGCGGTCGAGTCGCAGCAGTCGCCGTTGCAGCGGGTGAAGCCGTCGCCGTCCTCGTCGACGACGTTGTCGACCATGCCGTCGCAGTTGTTGTCGATGTTGTCGGCGCAGACCTCGGGCAGCGGGGTGACCTGGCCGTCGCAGGTGCCCCAGAAGCCGTCGGGCCGGCAGGTGCGCATGCCGCCGCGGCACGGGCCGACGTTCTCGGTGCCGGCGCCGCCCTCGTAGCAGGGCTCGACGACGCCGGGCTCGCAGCGCTGACCGGCGTCGGGGGCGCGGTCGTCGTCATCGTCGGATTCTCGGACCGACGGACCGCAGGCAGACGAACCGAGGGCGATGACCGCGAGGGCGATCGAGGCGAACCAAGGACGCATGGACGGCTTCTTTCTCGGCGGTCGGGCTCCCTCTCCGACCACCGCGGCGCGCACCGTTGCACAGGCCAACCTCGCGAGCGCAGATGGGCTTTCCTGACGATGGCTGGCAGCAACGCCACTTGGTGAGACGTGCGCGCCACAGGCGCACGCTGGCGCGTGCCGATCGCGGTGCTAGGTTGCGGCCCATGGGGAGACGAGAGGGGTTGAGGTTCTTGGTCGTGGTCGTCCTCGCCGCTGCTTGCGGTTCGAAGCAGCCCAGTCCGCGGAGCGCGACAGCGCCGCCGCCCGGCGCGAAGGCCAAGCTGGTCGCCGCCGCCGCCGACGAGCAGCGGCCGCCGCCGCACGAGCACGGCGAGAAAAAACCGAAAGGCCTGACACTGGCCACCATCGCCGAGGGCGCGGCGCCGATGGCCAACCTGGGGACGCTTCAGCGGTCGATCACGACGTCGTCGAAGGAGGCTCAGATCTACTTCGACCAGGGCCTGCGGCTCACCTTCGCGTTCAACCACGACGAGGCCGCCCGCTCGTTCGCCAAGGCGGCCCAGCTCGATCCCAAGTGCGCCTCGTGCTTCTGGGGCGTCGCGCTGGTGCTCGGGCCCAACTACAACGTGCCGATGCTGGCCGACCGGTTCCCGGCGGCGTGGCAGGCCCTGCAGCAGGCCCAGAAGCACGCCGGCGAGGCGACGCCGGTCGAGCAGGCGCTGATCGGCGCGCTGGCCAAGCGCTACCCGGGCGCCGAGCCGCTCGATCCCGAGGCGATGGGCCCGTACAACCAGGCCTACGCCGACGAGATGGCCAAGGTCGCGGCGGCCTACCCGGCCGACGACGACGTCCAGCTGCTGTACGCCGAGTCACTGATGGACCTGCGGCCGTGGCGGCTGTGGACCCACGACGGCAAGCCGGCGCCCGACACCGAGCTGATCGTGAAGACGATCGAGACGGTGCTGGCCCGCAACGCCGACCACCCGGGCGCCAACCACTACTACATCCACGCGGTCGAGCCGTCGCCCAAGCCGGAGAAGGCGGTCAAGGCCGCCGACCGGCTGGCGTCGCTGATGCCCGGCGCCGGCCACATCGTCCACATGCCGTCGCACATCTACCAGCGGGTCGGCCGCTACGCCGACGCCGCCCAGGCCAACCGCGACGCGACCGCGGTCGACCTCGCCTACATCGATCGGGCCCCGAAGTGGGGCTACTACCCGATGTACCTGGTCCACAACCTCGGGTTCCTGTCGTACGCGACGTCGATGGAGGGCCGGCAGACCGAGTCGCTCGACGCCGCCCGCGAGTCGGCCAAGAACTTCCCGCCCCGCATGCTCAAGATGATGCCGGGCATGGACTTCTTCATCAGCGAGCCGCAGCTGGTGATGGTCCGGTTCCGCCGCTGGGACGACATCCTCGCCGAGCCGCGCCCCGACGACGACTTCCCGACCCTGACCGGGCTCTGGCTGCACGCCCACGGCATGGCCAACGCGGCGACCGGCAAGCTCGACGCCGCCGCCGGCGACCTGGCCGAGCTCAAGGCGCTGCGCGACACCGTCGGCGCCGACGTCAAGGCGACCAACAACTCGGCGCGCGACATCCTGAACACCTCGGTGGCGGTCCTCGAGGCCGCGGTCGCCCAGACCCGCGGCGACGCCAACCGTCACGACCTGTGGGCCGAGGCGGTCAAGCTGCAGGACGCGATGGTCTACGCCGAGCCGGCCGACTGGTTCTACCCGGTGCGCCACTTCCAGGCCGCGGCGCTGCTCGAGGACAAGAAGTTCAAGCAGGCCGAGGCGGTGTACCGCGCCGACCTCAAGGCCAACCCCGAGAACGGGTGGGCGCTGTGGGGCCTGACCCAGGCGCTCAAGGGCCAGAAGAAGACCGGCGAGGCCAGGAAGGTCGAGGCGCGGTTCAAGAAGGCGTGGAAGAACGCCGACTACACGTTGACCACGACCGGCCTGCGCGAGCCGCCGGCGCCGCCGGCCAAGGCCGCCAAGCCGGCGCGGCGCTCGGCCCGCCGCTGATCGCCGTCGGCGCGCCGGCGGCCGGTCACTTCACGACGACGCGCAGGCTGCTGACCGCGGCGCGGTAGTCGCCGGCCAGCGTGACCACGCCCTTGAACGCCTCGCTGGTGTCGGTGATCTTGGCCGCGAACCAGTTGGTCTGGAGGGCGTCGACCCGCGACTGCGGCGCGCGGTAGACGTTGTCGGGGCCGGTGGCGTCGAGCGCGATCACGTGGGCGCCGAGCTTGATGTCGGCGGAGGTCGCCGGGCGGGTCCGCCACGCGTGCCGGCTCCACAGCCGCTCGCCGTTCTGGGTGATCAGGTACTCGCCCTCGTGCTTGGTCGCCGCCGACGGCGCCTGGATCGCGACCGCCGTGCGCACGGTGATGTAGCCGCGGTCGGGCAGCGGGGCGTCGCTGACGAACCAGTGGTCGGGCTTGATGAACGCGGCGTCCTCGGCGCCGCCGACGGTGAGCCGGGGCGACGCGTCGCCGTCGACGATGCGAAGGGCGTCGAGCGCGACCAGGTAGCCGCCCGACACGATCACGTGGCCCTGGGCGGCGGAGTCGACGCTGACGATGCGGCTGACGAACCAGCTGGTGCGGGTCGCGTCCTCGCGGCTGGTCGGGGCGCGGTAGACGTTGTCGTTGCCGGTCGCGTCGAGCGCGGCGACCAGCGCGCCGACCGCGAGCTCCTCGGGCGCCGCCTTGTGGGTGCGGTACGAGGTCCGGCTGGTGCGGGTCCCGCCATCGGCGAGGATCATGAACGTGGCCTCGCCGGCCGGGTTGGGCGGCGCGGTCTGCTTGCCGACCTGGGCCGACACGTAGCCGCTCTGGAACGCGTCGCCGACCAGGAGGTCGTCGGCCTCGAGGCAGTGGTCGGCCGGGGTCGGGCAGCTCGGCGCGCCGGCGCCACCGCCGGGATCACCGCCCTCACCGACGGTCGAGCCCCCGCCGCCGGTGTTCATGGTCGAGGTCGAGGCGACGCCCGCGACCTTGCAGGCCGCGGCACCAGTCGCCAGCGTCAGCACCAACCCCGCCCACCGCATGTTCTTGAGCTGCTTCACGACAGAGACTCCTTGGAGGACAAAGAACCGGCATCATCGGAGGGGGCGTGAAGCGGTGTCAACGCGCCGCGGCAGTGATCGGACCCGGGGGCGCGCCCGTGCGCGGGCGGCACGCGCAGGATCCGAAATTCCCGCAGTGTGCGCCCGACCGCCGACCGCACAGGCTGCCGGCGGGTGGGCGCACGGTTACAACGGAGGGTGCGGTTCGGTCGTGTGGTGGTGTTGGCGTGCGCCTGTGCCTGCGGCGGAGGTCCGCCGCCGTCGCCACCGCCGCCGCTGCCGGTCGATCTGGTCACGCTCGCGCCGACGCGGGTGGTCGACTCGACCGAGTACCTGGCCGAGCTGCGGTCGCGGCGAGAGACCCAGCTGCGGCCGCGGGTGCAGGGCTACGTGCAGCACATCTACGCCCGTCCCGGCCAGGTCGTGGTCGGCGGCCAACCGCTGGTCCAGCTCGATCCCGGCCGCCAGCCGGTCGCGGTCGAGCAGGCGCAGGCGACGCGCGCCGCGCGCGAGGCCCAGCTCGCGCTGGCCGCGCGCAACCTCGAGCGGGCGCGCGTGCTGGTCGAGGCCGGGGCGTTCGCCCGCCAGCAGCTCGACGACGCCCGGGCGACCTACGACGCCGCCCGCGCCGACGTCGAGGCGCTCGGCGCCCAGGTCGCCGGCAGCAAGGTCGACCTGAGCTTCTACCGGATCGAGGCGCCGGGGCCGGGGGTGGTCGGCGACATCCCGGTGCGGGTCGGCGACCTGGTCACGCCCGACACGCTGATCACGACGGTGACCGACAACCGCGTGCTCGAGACCTACATCACGATCCCGGTCGAGCGCGCCCGCGACGTGCGGCTCGGCACCGAGGTCCAGCTCGTCGACGACAGCGGTCGCCTGGTCGGCGAGGCCGCGGTCGACTTCATCTCGCCGGTGGTGGGCAGCCAGACCCAGTCGGTGCTGATCAAGGCCAACGTGCCCAACCCGAAGGGGACGCTGCGCTCCGAGCAGGAGATCCGCGCCCGGGTGGTGTGGCGCGCCCGCGAGGGCGTCACCGTGCCGGCGCTGGCGGTGGTGCGGGTGAGCGGCCAGCCGTTCGTGTACGTCGCCGAGCGGCGCGATCACGGCCTGGTCGCGCGCCAGCGCCCGGTGACCCTCGGCGAGCTGACCGACAACGCTTTCGTGGTCGAGAAGGGCGTCGGGCCGGGCGACCAGGTGGTGACCTCGAACGTCCAGAAGCTGCGCGACGGCGCCGCGATCGCGCCGGCGGCAGCCCAGCCGCGCCCCGGCGAGCCGCGCCCCGGCGCCGAGCCCCGGCGGTGATCCGTGTTCGTCGACTTCTTCGTCCAGCGTCCGGTCCTGTCGACGGTGTGCTCGCTGCTGATCGTGATCGCCGGCGCGATCGCCATCCCCAACCTGCCGATCGCCCGCTACCCCGAGCTGGCCGCGCCCCAGGTGGTGGTGAGCAGCACGTACATCGGCGCCAGCTCGCAGGTGGTCGAGGCGGCGGTGACCACGCCGCTCGAGCAGGCGATCAACGGCGTCGAGGGCATGCGCTACATCCAGTCGCAGAGCACCAACGACGGCCTGTCGTCGATCACGGTGACGTTCGAGCCCGAGCGCGACATCGACCTGGCCGCGGTCGACGTCCAGAACCGCATCCAGCCGGTGCTGGCGCGGCTGCCGGCCGAGGTCCGCAACACCGGCGTCACCGTCACCAAGACGTCGACGTCGATCGTGCTGGCGGCCGCGTTCTTCGCCGAGCGCGACGCCTACTCGACGGTGTTCATCTCCAACTACGTCGATCGCTACGTGCGGCCCGAGCTGCAGCGCATCAACGGGGTCGGCGAGGCGCGCATCTTCAACCCGCGCCTCTACGCCATGCGGCTGTGGCTCGACGCCGACAAGCTCGCCGCCCGCGACCTCACCGCCGGCGACGTGGTCGCCGCGCTGGAGGAGCAGAACCTGCAGATCGCGTCGGGCCAGCTCGGCCGCGAGCCGGCGCCGCCCGATCAGGCCCTGCAGATCAGCGTGCGGGCGATCGGCCAGCTGCCCGACGCGGCCGCGTTCGAGCGCATGGTGGTCGCCACCGGGGCCGACGGCACGCTGATCCAGGTCAAGGACG
>Ga0247822_10002651_pt1 | contig 11485 bp, 8 predicted proteins | sample 13C_Cellulose_Da_FD_192423 | JGI IMG/M metagenome (GOLD analysis project Ga0247822, IMG submission 192423) | Soil microbial communities from agricultural site in Penn Yan, New York, United States - 13C_Cellulose_Day30 | ecosystem: Environmental > Terrestrial > Soil > Agricultural land | place...
GCCAGTCGCAGGCGGTCAGCTCCATCTCGCCCACCGGGATGACGGCCAGGCGGGTCTCGCCCTGGGCCTTCAGGCTGTCGGCGATGCGGTCGACCTGGGCGGCGATCTCGTTCTCGGCGCTGGGCGGGGCCAGCAGGATCACGAAGGCCTGGGGCTGGCGGGCGCGGATCTCGCCCACGAAGCGGGCATAGGTCGCGACATAGTCGTCGCGCAGGGCCTGGCGGTCGGCCCATCGTTCGCCGCTCTTCAGCGGGGTGGAGAAGTCGTTGGTGCCCAGGTTGATGACCACGACCTGCGGGCGCCAGTCGTCGTTGGCGTAGGCGGGCGCCGCGCCCAGCAGGGCCTTGGGCCAGGCCAGGGGCAGGGTGTCGCCGGCCATGCCGTCGAAATTGCGCACGATCCCCCGGCCCGAGATGGCGTTGACCTGGCGGTCGGCGCCGTAGCGCTGTGCGGTCAGCGGGCCAAACGCGATGGAATTGTCGGTGGTCATCCACACCCCGTCGCCCGGGCAGGCGCGGACGTCGGAGGCGTCGCCATAGCCGACGCTGTGGGAGTCGCCGATGAACTCGATCTGGCGGCGGGGCGCGGCCAGCGGCAGCGCGCGGCCGCCTTCGAGGAAGAAGCCCCCGAAGCGGGCCGGGGCGGCCTGCATCTCGTTGACCACGCTGGCGGCCACCAGGTGGCGGCCGTTGGCCAGGCCCTCGATGCGGTAGAGGCCGGGGGCGGGCTTGACCAGCCGGCCGACCGGTGCGCCGTCGATGGAAAGATGCAGGATCTGGTCGCCAGCCCCGACCTTGAACAGCACGGCCTCGCCAGCGAAGACGGCCTCGAAGCGGGCGCTGGGCCACTGGTAGGTCCAGCCTTCGGCTCCGGCCACGACGCGGCCGCCGGCCAGGGCGGGCAGGGGCGTCAGGGCGGCGGTTTCAGGCGCGGGAGCCAGGCGCGGCTGGGCCAGCGCAAGGACGGGAACCAGGGCGGCCAGAGCCGCGGCCGTCAGAAGCCCTCGAAGTCCCATCGCGCCCTCCCATCGTGTGCGAAGGCCTTCGTGTAGCGGGTGGCGGCAATAAGGAAAGACGGAAAAGGTATTCCGGCGTCCCTCTCCCCTTGTGGGAGAGGGTGGCCTCGCCGAGCGAGGTCGGGTGAGGGGTCTCTCAGGCCTTTCTGAACAGGCCTTTCGCCCCCTCATCCGTCGGCCTTCGGCCGCCACCTTCTCCCGCAAGGGGAGAAGGATCACTTGGCGACGAACCCCTCGGGCAGTTCGGCGCCGCGCAGGTCGCAGCCGGCGAGGCTGGCGCGCGACAGGTCCGCGCCGATCAGGCGGGCGCGGGCGGCGCTGGCGCCCGACAGGTTGGCGCCGCGCAGGATGGCGCGGGTCAGGTCGGCGCGCAGGGCGCGGCCCTCGCCGATGACCAGCGGTCCCAGCTTGGCGCCCGACAGGTCGGCGCGGGCCAGGTCGGCGTCGGCCAGGCGCGCCCCGCGCAGGTCGGCCTTGCGCAGGTTGGCCCCGCGCAGGTCGGCGCCGACGAGGTTGGCGCCTTGCAGCTCGACGCCCTCCAGGTCCATGCCGAAGAAGATCGCGCCGGGGGCGGCAAGGCCGCTCAGCTTGCGGCCCTTCAGGCGGCGCAGGGGACGGAAGTCGACCTGAGGGATGTTGGCCGCGCGGCCCTTGGCGCCGCCGCTGGCGCAGAACGCCTCGTGCGCCTCGAGCAGTTCGTGCAGCGGCTGGTCGTCGACATAGATCAGCGGCGGCGGCGCGCGCAGCACCTCGGCGAGGTCGGCGTCCTCCAGGTTGGCGCCGGAGGTGTCGACCCCGGTCAGCACCGCCCGGCGCAGCAAGGCGCCCGACAGGTCGGCCCCGAAGATATCGGCGCCGGTCATGTCGACCCGGTTCATGGTGGCGTTGTTCAGCCGCGCGCCCGACAGCGTGGCGCCCGACAGGTCGGCGTCGGTCAGGTCGGCGGCGCGGGCGAAGGCGCCCGACATCTGGGCCCCGCTCATCTTGGCGCCCTTCAGCAAGGCGTAGTCGAGGCCGGCGCCGTCCTCGGCGTGGCGCAACAGACGGAAACCCTCGGCCCCATCCTGCACGGCGGTCAGGCCCTCGCGCAGGTCGCAGCCGGAGAGATCCGCGCCCGACAGGTTGGCGCCGCGCAGATAGGCCCCGCGCATGTCGACGCGGGTCAGGCGCGCGCCGCGCAGGTCGGCGTCCCGCAGGTCGGCGCCGTACAGCACCGCCCGATCCAGGATCGCCCCGCGCAGCGAGGCCCCGGCCAAGAGCGCGCCGGTCAGGTCGGCCTCGGAGAGATCCGCGCCGTCGAGCTCGAAGTGCGAAAGGTCGAGATAGGCCAGGGTCGCGCGCCGCCCGCCCGGCAGGCCCTTCATGTAACGGCCGTGCGCCTCCACCGCGGCCTTGACGGCGGCGGCGGGAGCCTTGCGGATCAGGCTCTGCGGCGATGGTGCGGGCAGGGGCGACATTGTTTGTTTTTATGAAGCGTTCCGGCCGTTTATGCCGAAACTCCGCTTAAGGAACGGTTTGTTTTGCGGCTGTGAAACAAGTCACAGCCAGCCTTTTCGACGGAACCAGATCAGGGGCGCCAGGGCGGCGACGAGCATCAGGCCCAGGGCCATGGGGTAGCCCTCCTTCCAGCTCAGTTCGGGCATGTGCAGGAAGTTCATCCCGTAGATGCCGGCGATCAGGGTCGGCGGCAGGAACACGACCGAGAACACCGAGAAGATCTTGAAGATCTGGTTCTGCTCGATGTTGATGAAGCCCAGCGCCGCGTCGAGCAGGAAGGTGATGTTGCCCGACAGGTAGCTGGAGTGGTCGGTGATCGACTGCACGTCGCGCTGCAGCGATTTCAGGTGGTCGCGCAGTTCCCTGTCGCCCTCGAACTGCTCGGCGAGGCTGGCGAAGGACAGCAGGCGCGCCAGGCTGACCAGGCTGTCGCGGGCCTTGGCGTAGACGTTCTGGGCCCGGCCAAGGCGACTGAGGATCTTTTCGAAGGCCACGCCGCGCGGGCGGACGAAGATGGCGCGCGACTGGGTCTCGACCTCGCTGGCGGTGCGCTCGAGGATGTCGGCGGTGCGGTCGACCACGGCGTCGAGCAGGCCAAGGAAAGTCTGCGGGCCGTGCGGGCACAGGCTGGGCTGGCGCTCGGCCTGGGCGGCGAACACCGAGAAGGCGCGCGGCTCGACGTAGCGGATGGTCACCAGCTTGTCGCCGGCCAGCACGAAGGTCACCGGCGCGGCCGTGGGCAGCTCGCCCTCGGCGTTGACCAGGATCGTGGCGGTCATGAAGGTGCCGCCGTCCTCCTGGTAGAGGCGCGAGGAGGCCTCGATCTCGGCCATCTCCTCGCGGGTGGGCAGCAGGAGGCCGATCGACTGCTCGACGGCCACTTCCTCGGCGCGGGTGGGGTCGACGAGCTCGATCCAGACGGCGTCGGCCGGCAGCCGCCAGTCGGGCGTGTGGCCGCCGGGTTCGAAGCCCGGGGCGCCTTGTCGGAGAACTCTCAGCATGGATCGACCCGGACCTTCACCCAACGGGTGTGGCAGGGGCTTCCGGTCGCGTCAACGCACCTGGGCGTCGATCGATGTGGAGATCAGCGCTGCTGCTGGGCCGGCTTGTCGTCGCCTTGGGCGGCGGCGATCAGGGCGGCGATGCGGTCGGTGGAGTCGGCGGCCTGGTTGATCATGTCCAGCGGGTTGGCGCGGACCGACGAGGCGACCTGGTTGGCGGCCTGCTTGGCCAGCGACACGGCGGCGTTCTGGGCGAGCGCCAGCTTGCTGGTGGCCGCGGCGATCGTGATCGCCTGCTGGTTCTGATAGATGAAGCCGTGGGTCGGATAGACCGTGGTGCCCAGATCGCGGATCGGGTCGTACCAGACCTTGACCTGGCTCCAGTCGCCTTCCGGCGAGACGTCGACGACGGTGACGTCCTTTTCGACCTGGCCGCGGGCGCCGTTCATGACGGACCAGTTGGCGTGGGTGACCTGGATCACCCGGTCGGTCAGGACTTGCGAAACGAAGGCCACGTGGCCCAGGTTCATGCGGCCGGTGGGCTTGAAGCAGAGGACGGCGCCGGCCTTGGGCGTGAAGCCGGTCTCGTACTTGCCGGTGGCCTGGCCCCACCAGGTGCGGGCGTCGCCGAAGATCTGGATGCCCGACATGAGGCGGGCGAAGGGGACGCACTGCCAGTACCCGTCGGCCACGGCGCTCGAGATCGGCGCGAGGCTGATCATGGCCGCAGCGGCCAGGGAACCCCAGAGGGCTCTCTTCCGTTTCGTCATGCTTGGGTACTCCCCCGCGTCACTGGGTAGGGGGATAACCCTGACGGAAAAATATGAAAAGAGTGTTTATTAGGCCACAGTGGCGGTTGCCGCCGTGCTACGGCGTCGCTTGGCCACAGACTTCATGAAGTCACGAGCGGGCTTTTCCACCAGGTGGTACGAGGCCGCTGACAGTGGAATCAAGGCTGCTACGATTAACGCCCAGACGGCCAGCGGCAGTTTGTCGCCCTCTATGTTCAAGAGCTTTGCCGCGCCGTTGATCGCCAGGATCTTCCACGGAATGCAGATCATGTAGGTCGAGTAGCTGATCTCGCCCAGATACACGAACATGCTTTGCGAGGCGAAGGTCGAACCGGCCTTGGCCAGGCGCGCCAGCGATAGAATAAATCCGCCCAAAATGGTCACGATCAACGCATCGGGCGCCTGAAGCTGCACCGTAGCGAGCAGAAGCAGGCCCGCGAAAGCGGCGCCGATTCCCGCGCCGCGCAGGCTGACGTCCTGGCTCTTCCACAGGGTGTAGAGCGCGCAGCCATAGAAGAAGCACGGCACGATGCGCAGGGCGCCCCAGCGGATCGTCGCCTCGGTCAGCGGGAAGCCGGCCAGCTTTTCGAAGGCGGGATAGAGGGCGGCGATCACCACCAGCGCGGCGCCGGTCAGCACCAGCGGACGGTTGCGCAAGCGCCACGCCACGAAGGCGAAGGCCGGGAAGCTGAGATAGGCGAACCACTCGGCCGAGATCGACCACGAGGGGTGGTTCCAGCCCGACACCGGCGCGAAACCCCAGGCCTGGACCATCAGCAGGTTGGCCGGCAGGGCGTCCCAGGCCAGCATGTTCTTGTCGACGGCGATGCCGACGGCCCCGGCCGCGAGGGCCATGGCGCCGACGCCCGCCAGGGTGAACAGATGCAGCGGATAGACCCGCGCCAACCGGTTCCACAGGAAGCCGCCATAGCCGAACCGGCCCTCGCCGAAAGCCGTCAGATAGACGTGGCAGAGGATGAAGCCCGACAGGATGAAGAAGGCCTCGACGCCGAGGTAGCCCTTGGCCACGACGCCGGGAACCGCACCCCCGACGGCGAGGTTTGGCCAGTAGTGGAACATCACCACCCAGAAGGCGGCGAAAAACCGCAATGCGGTTAGGGGCTTGATATGGGCGGCGTCAGGCATATCTGCTTCTTCCGTGTCCGAGTTTCGCCGCAATTCGCCGACCGCCGTTTGGCGGCCGCGGCGGGCTCAGCGGCGGGCTGGGACCTGCTCAATTCTTCTCCAGCCTAATCGGGACCCATGAACGAACTCCTTCAACTCGCCACCGACCCGGGCGCCTGGGCCGCCCTCGTCACCCTGGTGACCATGGAAATCGTGCTCGGGATCGATAACCTGGTCTTCATCTCGATCCTGTCGAACCGGCTGCCGCCCGAGCACCGCCAGCGCGTGCGCCGCATCGGCATCTCGCTGGCGCTGATCATGCGCCTGGCCCTGCTGTCGACCATCGCCTTCATCGTCGGCCTGACCGCCCCGGTCTTCAACCTGGGCATCGTCGGCCCGCTGGGCGCTCACGGCGAGCCGGCCTTCGAGACGGCCTTCTCCTGGCGCGACCTGATCCTGATCGCCGGCGGCCTGTTCCTGATCTGGAAGGCCACCAAGGAGATCCACCACACGGTCGACCCCAAGCACGAGAGCGGCGACGTGCTCGACAAGACCGGCGTGGTGATCTCGAACGTCGGCGCGGCGATCTTCCAGATCATCCTGCTGGACCTGGTGTTCTCGATCGACTCGATCCTGACCGCCGTGGGCATGACCGACCACCTGCCGATCATGGTCATCGCCGTGGTCGCCGCCGTGACCGTGATGCTGCTGGCCGCCGACCCGCTGGGCAACTTCATCAACGCCAACCCGACCGTGGTCATGCTGGCCCTGGGCTTCCTCTTGATGATCGGCACCGTGCTGATCGCCGAGGGCTTCGGGGTGCACGTGCCCAAGGGCTACATCTACACCGCCATGGCCTTCTCGGCCGGCGTCGAGGGCCTGAACATGCTCTCGCGCCGGGCCTCTGAGCGGAAGCACAAGAAGGAGTAGGGGCCCAGCTCCTCCCTCGCTTCAGCGGGAGGCAGAATTGAAAACGCCGCGAAAGCTGATCGGCTTTCGCGGCGTTTTTCGTTTCAGAAGACCCTCTCCCTGAAGGGAGAGGTGTCGGCGAAGCCGACGGAGAGGGGAGGACCTGCGAACCGGGCGCCTCTCCGGCAGCTGAAAACGTCCCCCCTCCGGCCCTCTGGGCCACCTCCCCCGGGAGGGGGAGGGTCTTTAGTGCGCCGCAGCGGGCGGCGGCTGGCGTCTCGGCGCCCGCTGGAGCATGCCCCGGGCGATCTCCTGTTCGCCGATCAGGGCCTCGGTGGCGCCCATCTGGCCCAGCAGCTCGACATCGGCGTCGGTGTAGGCGCGGGCGATGATCTTGGCGTCGGGATTGGCCGCGCGGGCCTGCTCGATGATCCTCGCCGCCTCGAACGGACTGGGCACCGCCACGAAGACGTGGGTGGCCTTCTCCAGGCCCGCCTTCATCAGCACCTCGGGGCGCACGGCGTTGCCCTGCACCACCTCGTAGCCGGCCTCGCGCAGCTCGGCGGCGCGCTCGACCTCGTCCTCGATGACCACCAGCGGGGTGCGGTTGCGCAGCCCCTCGGCCACGGCCTTGCCGACCCGGCCGTAGCCGACCAGCACCGCGTGCGGCTGGGCCGCGGCGGCCACCGGCGGGGGCGCCTCCCGGGCCGAGACCTTGACCATGGCCTTGTCCAGCCAGGCGAACAGCAGCGGGTTGAGCAGGATCGACAGGATGGCGCCGGCCAGGATCAGGTCGCGGCCTTCCGGCGGCAGCAGCTTCAGCGAGACGCCCAGGCCCGCCAGGATGAACGAGAACTCGCCGATCTGGGCCAGGCTGACCGAGATGGTCAGGGCCACGCTCTTGGGACGCTTGAAGGCCACGACGATGAAATAGGCGGCCACCGACTTGCCCAGCACGATGATCGCCACCGTGGCCAGCACCGCCAGCGGCTCGCGCAGCAGCACCATCGGGTCGAACAGCATGCCGATCGAGACGAAGAACAGCACCGCGAAGGCGTCGCGCAGCGGCAGGGTCTCGTTGGCGGCCTGATGCGACAGCTCGCTCTCGGCCATGATCATGCCGGCGAAGAACGCCCCCAGCGCGAAGGACACGCCGAACAGCGCGGCCGAGCCGAACGCCACCCCAAGGGCGATGGCCAGCACCGCCAGGCGGAACAGCTCGCGCGAGCCGGTGTGGGCGATGCGATGCAGGATCCAGGGAATGACCCGGCGGCCGACGATCAGCATGAAGGCGACGAAGGCGGCGACCTTGCCGATGGTCAGGGCGAAGGCGGCGGCGATGCCGCCGGCGCCGTGGGCGGTGGTGACCCCGCCCAGCGCGCCCGACAGCGCCGGCAGCAGGACGAGGGCCAGCACCATGGCCAGGTCCTCGACGATCAGCCAGCCGACGGCGATGCGGCCGCGGTCGGTCTCGATCAGCCGGCGCTCCTGCAGGGCGCGCAGCAGCACCACGGTCGAGGCCACCGACAGGGCCAGGCCGAACACCACCCCCGCGCCCCAGCCCCAGCCCAGCGCCACGGCCAGCCCGACGCCCATCAGGGTGGCGGCGGTGATCTGGGCCACCGCGCCGGGAATGGCGATCTTGCGCACCGCCATCAGGTCCTTGACCGAGAAGTGCAGGCCCACCCCGAACATCAGGAGGATGACGCCGATCTCGGCCAGCTGCGGGGCCAGTTGCTGGTCGGCGACATACCCCGGCGTGAACGGCCCGACGATGACCCCCGCCAGCAGGTAGCCGACCAGCACCGGCAGCTTCAACCGATTGGCGAGCGCGCCGAAGACGAAGGCCAGGCCCAGGCCCGCGACGATTGTGGCGATCAGCGAGGTATGGTGCAAAGGGCCTCCTTGACGGTCATCTTTTTCGGGCGTACTCAACCATTATGGGTGACGAGCCCGTGGGACGCCAGATGCCACACGCAAAAATTCTCCTTCCTGCCCAGTGTCGAGGCGCCCGAGGGCTGCTCAACTGGTCGCAAGGCGAGCTCGCGGACAAGGCGGGGGTGTCGCGCAGCACGGTCAAGGACTTCGAGACCGAACGCCACGCCTTGCACCATAGCACCGAAAGGCTCCTCATCGAGGCGCTGGAGGAGGGCGGCGCGGTGCTGATCCCGGCGGCGGAGACCGGCGAGCCCGGTCCGGGCGTGCGGCTGAAGACGGTCGTCGACTAGGACGGGAACCTAATCCAGGAGGGGCGGAGGCGTTGAACCACGAGGTTTCACCGGCGGACTACAAGGATCTGGTCCTGTTCCTGGCCACGGCCGGGATCGTCGCGCCGCTGTTCAAGCGCCTTCGCATCAATCCCATCCTCGGCTTCCTGCTGGCCGGCGTGATCCTCGGGCCGTTCGGCCTGGGCCGGCTGATCGCCGTCGCGCCGTGGCTGGACTACGTCACCGTCGACAATCCCGACGAGATCGGCCAGCTGGCCGAGTTCGGCGTCGTCTTCCTGCTGTTCATGATCGGGCTGGAGCTGTCGTGGGAGCGCCTGCGCCTGCTGCGCAAGTACGTGTTCGGCCTGGGCGCGGCCCAGGTGATCGGCTGCTCGCTGGCGCTGGGCGCGGTGGCGATGATGCTGGGCCAGACGCCGGTGGCGGCCCTGGCCATCGGATCGGCGCTGACCCTGTCGTCCACCGCCATCGCCGTGCCGGTGCTGGCCGAGCGCAAGCGGCTGCACGCCGAGGGAGGGCGGGCGACCTTCTCGGTCCTGCTGTTCCAGGACCTGGCGGTGGCCCCGATCCTGATCACCCTGGCGATCCTGGGGCGCGGTCACGGCGAGTTCGACGCCCGCGGCCTGCTGGCCCTGCTGCCCGCCGCGCTGGGGCTTGGCGTCATCGTGCTGGTCGGGCGGCTGGCGCTGCGGCCGATGATGCGCTCGGTCGCCAAGGCCAAGAGCGAAGAGATGTTCATGGCCGCCTGCCTGCTGGTGATCATCAGCGCGGGCCTGGTCAGCTCGCTGTCGGGACTGTCGATGGCGCTGGGGGCCTTCGTCGCCGGCGTGCTGCTGGCCGAGACCGAGTATCGCCACGAGGTCGAGGTCAAGATCGAGCCCTTCAAGGGCCTCCTGCTGTCGCTGTTCTTCGTGTCACTGGGCATTCGCCTGGACCTGTCGCTGCTGGTCGCCTCGCCGGTGCTGGTGCTGGGTACGGCGGTCGGGCTGGTGGCGGTCAAGGCGGTGATGGTGTTCGGCCTGGGCAAGCTGTTCGGCCTGTCCAACCGCGCCTCGGGCGAGGCGGCCCTAGCGCTGGCGGCGGGCGGCGAGTTCGCCTTCGTGCTGCTGGCCAACGCGATGGACGCCGAGGTGGTCGAGCCGGCCATCGGCCAGGCGGTGCTGGTGGCCGCCACCCTGACCATGTTCCTGATCCCGGTGCTGACCGGAGTGGGCGCGCGGCTTGGGCGAAAGGCCCCGGCCGAGACCACCGAGGCGCCGGACGGCGTCGACCTGTCGGTGGAAGAGCCCAAGGGGCGAGTGCTGGTCGTGGGCTTTGGCCGCGTCGGCCGGCTGGTCGGCGAGATGCTCGACCGCCACGACCTGCCCTGGATCGCCATCGACCGGGATCCCGCGCTCGTGCAGCAGGGCCGTCGCGCCGGCCACCGGGTCTATTTCGGCGACGCCGCGCGGGTGGAGCTGCTCGAGCGCTGCGGCCTCGACCACGCCCGGGCGGTGGTCGTCACCATGGATGGTCCGGAGGCCGCCGAGGCGGTGGTCGAGGCCGCCCGCGGTCACCGGCCCGACCTGACCATCGTCGCTCGCGCCCGCGACGCCCGCCATGCCGCGCGCCTCTACGAGCTGGGCGCCACCGACGCCGTTCCCGAGACCATCGAGGCCTCGCTGCAGCTGTCCGAGGCCGTTCTGGTCGACATCGGCGTGCCGATGGGCCTGGTGATCGCCTCGATCCACGAGCGCCGCGACGAGTACCGCAAGGTGCTCAACCGGCCCGACGCCCTCGGCGGGCGCCGTCGACGGCTGCGCGACGCGGGCTGAGCGCTCGGTCTTCGGCGAACTGTTCCGAGGGGCGGGTATCCCGACACCGTGCCTCAAACTTGGCTGTTTGCGTTGTTTTTCAGCGTCCCGGGCCTGCCGGACGCTACGGAAGGCCTTGCGCGGAAACGCTTTGCGTGCGAACCGAGGGGCGCGGGCGCCTTTCGAGGAGACCTTGCCGCCGAATTCGGCGCCGGGGAATTCGCAAGGCGTGACCGCGAGGTGTCGCGGGGGACTTCCGCCTCGGTGAAACTTTAGACGGTGTTGCCGAGCCGACACTTTCGCGGGACGCGCGCCTTGGTATAACGATGCTCGGCCGTTGGGCCGAGCAGGGCAATAGAGGGCTCTTGATATGAAACTCAAACTCCTGGCGGGAGCCGCCCTGGCCGCGGTGTTCGCCGCGTCGGGCGCTTCGGCCCAAGAGACCGGCTGGTATGGCGCGGTCGACCTCGGCTACCACTGGCCGACGGCTGTCAACAGCGAGTCGGACGCCAACGCTCCGGACGGCGCTCACTATCACTGGACCTGGAAGTCGGAGTCCGATTGGGCCGGCTTCGTGCGTCTGGGCTACCAGTTCACCCCGAACTGGCGCGCTGAACTCGAAGGCGGCTACCGTCCGGGCGACCTGGAAGGCGTCCGCGGCAACCCCGTCCGTCAGCAGCCGATCGGCCTCTGCACCCCGGGCGTGACGCGCACCGCCACGAACCCGAAGTGCGGTTCGCCGGAAGGCTCGATCGAGTCGTGGTCGCTGATGTTCAACGTCCTGTACGACTTCGCGCCGGACGCCAAGATCAACCCGTTCGTCGGCGCCGGCCTCGGCGTCAACCGCCTGGACGTCAAGACCCTGGGTCAGTTCAGCGGCGTGCGCACTCCGTTCACGACGGCCAACCCGGCCATCCAGAACCTGACGGTCGACGACGACGACATCGCCATCGCCTGGCAGGGCATCGCCGGCCTGGCCTGGAAGGCGACCGACAAGCTGAAGCTCGACGTCACCTACCGTTACTTCGCCACCGACGACCACAGCTGGAAGTCGACCGGCTCGCATTCGCTGCAGCCCGGCACCTTCGAAGGCCAATACAAGGACCAGTCGCTGACGGTCGGCCTGCGG
>Ga0247822_10002652_pt1 | contig 11484 bp, 8 predicted proteins | sample 13C_Cellulose_Da_FD_192423 | JGI IMG/M metagenome (GOLD analysis project Ga0247822, IMG submission 192423) | Soil microbial communities from agricultural site in Penn Yan, New York, United States - 13C_Cellulose_Day30 | ecosystem: Environmental > Terrestrial > Soil > Agricultural land | place...
GTCCACATGCCGGATGACAAGGGGCGTCCGTCTGTGAGGGTTGCGCCAGGCGGCAAACCGCCGATCTGCAACACGGTGTCAGGAATATCCCATCCGGGAGGAGCAATTTCCACGAGCAGAGGTCATGCCTCCGATGGTTCGGCGTAGGTCGTTGAGGCGACAATCAGTGTTGGAACTCTGTCCGGAGTTTTGCTGAGGGTCAGTATTTGCCCAACTGAGCCTACCGTTCCGTCGTGCGTAGATCGGCTCGGCTCCGATAAGACAGTCGCAAGCGTGGTCAGGATAACAACGAGAAGCGCACCAACCCCAAATCCCTTCCTCGCCAAGCCGGCGCCGGCAAACGGAGCGGCGAGTTTCCGACCGACCTTTGTCGAATAGTCTATCGAAACCCGGAGAGCTCGAGCGCAATTGCGCTTCAGCGAAATTATCGCGCCGTACATCATTGCGCAGTCCGGAGGACAAAGCCGCCCCTAAAGGTCCGTCAATTCGTGTGACAAAGTAAATGCGCACCTCCATCGATAGTTAACCACCGAGCTTTCTCAACGGCAAAGGTCAAGGTGGGAGCCCCGAGAACACTATTGATGACTCGCTCGAATTAACCCACGCGAGCGTTCGCAAATGCCCGATACCCGTGCGGGCGCTAAAGAAATTGGGTAGCAGAATGCAATTTGTGGTGAGCGCGCATGACAATCATTCGATCATTGCAGCGCAGTGGTATCGGTATCGTCAGTCTGCTCGCCGTTGCCGTGTGTGCCTATGGCGCTGTGGCCCAGGAGCCCACTAAGAAAGCCGAGCAATCCAAGATCATCCAGCCGGCGCCCGCTCCGCTGGCGCGGCACAGGGTCGCCATCCAGGTCAATCAGAACGACAAGACGGTGATGGACTTGGCGCTCAACAACGTGCGCAACATCGCCGAGTACTACAAGGAAAAGGGCGAGACGGTCGCCATCGAGGTGGTGGCCTACGGGCCGGGGCTGCACATGCTGCGCGCCGATACGAGCCCGGTGAAGGACCGCATCGCGCCGATGGCGTTCGAGAACTCCAGCGTCACCTTCATCGCCTGCGGCAATACCCAAGCCAACCAGAGCAAGGCCGAAGGCAAGCCCGTCACTCTCATCAGCGAGGCCAAGGTGGTGCCCTCGGGCGTCGTGCGTCTGATCGAGCTGCAGAGGCGGGGCTGGGCCTATATCCGGCCCTGAGCAGTCTGCCCAAAAGCCAAGGGAAGCGGCGAATGCGTTCCTACATTGCGACGATCTTCGTACTTTCGCTTCTGGTGATCGCCGGCCCGCTGACCGCGCAGGCACAGACGCGAGCGCAGGCTCAGCGGCTTGGCGTGCCCTTAGAGCAGGCGCGATTGGATCCTCGGGGCTCGGCAGCCGCCAATGAGCTTGCGCACAAGCAGCGGATCAACGCTTGGACTCTCGGTCTCGCGGCCGGGCGCACGGAGGGCGCGCCTCTGCAGTTCGCGGCGGAGCTCGCGCGCGTTCTCGACGACGGTGACAACATGCGCGTGCTGCCGATCGTCACGCGCGGGCCGTTCGACAACGTCTACGACCTGCTCTATCTGCGGGGCGTCGATGCCGCCATCGTCTACGGGGATGTGCTCGATCACTTCAAGAGCAAGCCCGAGTTCGCCAACGCTTGGCAGCGCATCAACTACCTGCTGAGCCTGTTCCCATCGGAAGTCCACATATTCGCCAGGCCCGAGATCAACTCCCTGCAGGACCTCGCCGGCAAGGTCGTCAACTTCAATACGCCCGGTACCGCAGCGCACTTCTCGGGCCCGATCATCTTCAGGCAGCTCGGCATCGAGGTGAAGGCGACCTTCATTCCCCACACGGTCGCCATGGAGAAGATGCGGCAAGGGACTGAAGTGGCCGCGACGTTCTGGGTATCCTCCAAGCCTCTTGCGCCCTTCCTGAAGGGCAAGTGGCCCGAAGGGTTCAAGTTCCTTCCGGTGGAGTACTCCGACAAGCTCGAGTACTACACCCCGTCCTACCTCGAGCACACCGACTATCCCGCGTTGATCCCGAACGGCGGTCGAATCTCGACGATCGCAGTGCCCGCCGTGCTCGCCGTCTATGACTGGCCGCGGGGCAGCGATCGCCATCAACGCCTGGTGCGGCTGGTCGACTATCTCTTCGCTCGGATCGATAGGCTGCAGAAGGAGCCCGGCTATCACGAGAAATGGCGGGACGTGAACATTGCGGCCAACGTGCCCGGATGGAAGCGCTTCCAGGCGCTCCAGGATAAACTCGACAAGCTGAGCGGCATTACCGCGATCTCAGCGCGTGATTCGGCAACTGCGCCCACCGGCCAAAGCGCACGTCGCAGGATAGGAAATTGAGACCGCCGTCCCCGGTTTGAGGCGGCGCAAATGCGCGCCCGCTGCGCCTTATCGTGCCGCTTTCGATATTTGACGGCCGAGGAGGTCGTCGGATAGTGCGATTGTTGCAGTGCATGAGTCTGTTGATTGTCTGCGACACCCAGTCTCGTGGGATCAACTTGGCCTATACGCGGCCGACGAGCGCGCTCAAACCTTCCCCGCCGCGGAGAAGATCCGCTCCGGTTCTTACGCTCACCGGAGGTGACGAATTGAAGGCCTCCTGCTACGGGCGGCAGCCGCGCAGGATTTTGGACCATTCTAACCTTCGCAGTTGCTGCGGCGGATGAGTCCGGAGTTGGCGCGCATCGCGCGTTCGCGGCACTGCGGCGACTCCGTGTGCTATTGGGGGCACTGCTGCCGCAGTGGCGGCTCACAACGGGCACCTGCAGTCGCCGGCCCGCAAAACTCCGTGCAAAGGCTTCTTTATTTTACGAACTCGCCCCCTAATCGTCCTGCCGCAGGATGTCGCGCAGCGTGGTGCCGGCGTACTCGGTGCGCATGCGGCCTCGGCGCTGCAGCTGCGGCACCACCTCGTCGACGAAGCGCTCGATGGCGCCGGGGCTGTAGATCGGCGACAGCATGAAGCCGTCGCCGCCGACGCGGTCGATGAAGGCCTCCATCTGGTCGGCGACGTTTCTGGCCGTGCCGACGAACTGCGGCAGGCTGACGCTCTGGCCGTGGCGCATGCCGACCTCGCGCACGGTCATGGGCGTGCCGTCGGCCTTGCGGTAGCGCGTCTTCATGCGCTGCAGCTCGGGCTCGGTGCGATCCACCATCAGGGCGTCGGGCGGCAGCCGCGACAGATCGAAGTCGAGATGCGCGGAGAGGATCGCCATGCCGCCCTCGGCCGGCACCAGGCTGTTGTGCTCCTCCTGCAGCGCCTGCGCCTCCTCCTCCGTAGTGCCGACAATCGGCTGCAGGCCGAACAGGATCTTGCACGCGTCAGGGTCCCGCCCGAACTCGCTCATGCGGCCCTTGATGTCGGCGAAGTAGGCGGCGGCGTCCTCCGCCCGCGGCTGGATGGCGAAGATCGCGTCCGCGTGCCTGGCCGCGAAGTCTCGGCCCTTGCCCGAGGTCCCCGCCTGCAGGATCGCCGGGCCGTTCTGCGGCGAGCGCACCACATTGAGCGGCCCGCGCGACTTGAAGAACCGCCCCGCATGCTCGATGCGCCGCACCTTCGAGGCATCGGCGAACATCGGCCGCTCGCGGTCCATGACCACGGCATCCTCGTTCCAGCTCGACCACAGCTTGCGGCACACCTCCATGTACTCATCGGCGCGGTCGTAGCGCGTGTCCGCATCCGGCCGATCGGCCCCGAAATTGGCGTCCAGGTTGCGGTTGAGCGAGGTGACGACGTTCCAGGCGGCGCGTCCGTTGGTCAGGTGGTCGATGGTCGCCCACAGGCGCGCCGCATAGAAGGGGTGGCTGTGGCTGGTCGAGAAGGTGGCGCCGAGGCCGATGTGCTTCGTCACCGCGCCCATGTACGACAGCAGCGGGATCGGATCGTGCTCCGGCGCCTGCACGGCGTAGCTGAGCGCCGGCTCCATCGATCCGCGGTAGGTGTCGGAGATGTAGTTGAGGTCGGCGAAGAACACCATGTCGAACCGGCCCCGTTCGCACAGCCGGGCGATGTGCTGATAGAGCTCCGGGCGGTCCCAGCGATAGGAGGCGTGGTCGGTGCGCGGGTGCCGCCACATGGCGAGGCTGTGGTAGGTCGGCCCGTGCACCAGGAACTGGGCCAGATGGATCTTGCTCTTGCGGTTGCTCTTCATGAGCTCAATGGGCGTGCCACGGCCTACCCCAGGAACACCGTGTCGGGCGGCAATCCAAGCATGACGCGGCCGATGGTGATGTAGTTGGACGGCCGGCCCTGGGTCTGCTGCGAGGCCGACATGGCATCGCGCAGGCGCCGCTCGAAGGGGCCCGACGGGAAGATGGCGTTGTTGCCCGCGGCGCGATAGGCCTCGGTCGCAACCTCCACGCCCTGGTTGATGGCGTACGTGGTGGCGAGCTTCAGGTCGGCCGCATCCTCGGTGGTGAGCTCGCGTGTCCTCTCCACCTTGTCCCAGAGATCATCGAGCGTCGTGTGCAGGTAGGCGCGGCTCGCGCGCAGCTTCGCCTCCAGCACCGCCAGCTGGGACTGGAACACCGCGCTCTCCTTGAGCGAGGACGCCGCCCCCCGCGGCGTCTTCTTCATGGCGAGCGCCTTGAGCTCCGTCATCAGGCCCTGGGCGATGCCCAGCATCAGTCCGCTGAAGGCCGCCGCATAGGCCAGCGTCGTGGGGAACAGGTAGAGCGTTCCCGTCTCGACCCGTCCCTCGGGCCTGTCCCGGTCGATGGTCTCCTCCTCCGGCACGAACAGGTCCGTGACCTGGTAGGTGTAGCTCGCCGTGCCCCTGAGGCCGAGCGTGTGCCACATGTCCTCGATCTGGGCCTTGGACTTGACGAGCAGGACGGTGCGGTCGGCCGAGCTGCCGTCGGCACGTTTCCTCGGCGTGCCGTCCTTCTCGAACACGTAGCTGTGTCCCCCGAGCAGGGTCGCGTTGGCGCACCCGCTGGCGAACATCCACTTGCCCGTGACGCGATAGCCGCCGTCGACCGCGACGGCCTTGCCCTGGATGCCGGCGCCCCAGGCGAGAACCGCATCGGCCGGGCCGAAGAAGCGCCGTGCGACCTCGGGCTTCAGGTAGGCGGCCGACATCGCGCAGCCCGCGCCCTGGCCCATGCACCATGCCGTGCTGGCGTCCGCGCTGGCGATCGTCTCGGTCACCTGCGCCAGCGTCTTGATGTGCAGCTCGTCGCCGCCGAGCGACCGCGGCAACAGCAGCCGGAACATCCGCGCCTCGTGCAGCGCCGCGACGACATCTGAGGGCAGCGCGCGCCCGGCCTCGATCCGGCCCGCCGCGGCACCCAGCAGCTCGAGCACGCCGCGCGCGCGGGCAACGGCATCCGCGCCCGCACCATGCCGCGGCGCAGGCTCCGCCCCGCCGCCCGTCGATCTCTGCCCGCCTGAGCGCAGCTTGCTCATTTTTGTATCGACCCTGCCCGATCCACCGCCCGATCAGGACACTAGTCCTTTTCCGCGTCAACCGCTTCGTCCCCTTCGAGGGCATAGCTGTTATGGCGCGGGCGGCCATGGGTTGGCGCGCCGCCGTCAATCTGCTTAAGCTTGGCGCCAGGCAGCTGGGGACAGAATTCGACATGGCTTGGCGGGTTGGGGTCGACATCGGCGGCACGTTCACGGATGTGGCGCTGGTCGACGACGCGAGCGGGGCGATCGGCGTCGCCAAGGTGCCGACCACGCCGCGCAACCTCGCCGAGGGCGTGCTCGCCGGGCTCTCCAGCGCCATGCAGCGCTACGGCCTGAAGCCGCCCGAGGTGGTGCTGCTCTCGCATGCCACCACCGTCGTCACCAACGCCATCCTGTCGGAGCACGGCGCCCGCGCCGCGCTCATCACCACGCGCGGCTTCCGCGACATCCTGGAATTGCGGCGCTCCGCCCGCTGCGACCTCTACGACCTGTTCCAGGATGCGCCCGGCGTTCTCATCCCGCGCCGCCGCCGCTTCGAGATCGGCGAGCGCATCGGCGCCGACGGCCAGGTCGTCACCCCGCTGGCCGAGGCCGAGATCGACGGCCTGATCGCGGCAATCAAGGCCGCGCGCGTCGAGGCCGTGGCCGTCTCCCTGCTCTTCAGCTTCCTCAACCCCGAGCACGAGCGGCGGCTGGGGCAGCGCCTGCGCGCCGCGCTGCCTGGCATCCCCGTCTACCTCTCCTGCGAGGTCCTGCCCGAGATCAAGGAGTTCGAGCGCACCAGCACGACGGCGGTGTGCGCCTACGTCGGCCCGATCCTCGCCTCCTACCTCGCCAGCCTCGAGGAGACGACCCGCGCCCAGGGCCTGCCGCCGCTCTACGTCATGGGCTCCAACGGCGGCATCCTTGAAGCCGGCGAGGCCGTGGCGATGCCGGCGATGGCCGTGGAATCGGGCCCTGCCGCAGGCGTGGTGGCGGCCGCCCTCGTCGCCCGCCAGACCGGGCGCGGCAACCTCCTCTCCTTCGACATGGGCGGCACCACCGCCAAGGCCAGCCTGATCCGCGACGGCCAGTACGAGACCACGCCCGAGTACGAGGTCGGCGGCGGCTCCAGCCGCAGCCGCTGGATGCACGGCACCGGCCATCCGATCCGCGTCTCCGTCATCGACCTGGCGGAGGTGTCTGCCGGCGGCGGCTCGATTGCCTGGGTCGACCGCGCCGGATCGCTGCGCGTGGGCCCCAGGAGCGCCGGCGCCGATCCGGGCCCCGTGTGCTATGGCCGCGGCGGCACCGAGCCCACCGTCACCGACTGCGACCTGCTGCTCGGCTATCTCGACAAGGGCTCGCTGCTCGCCGGCGACCTGCCGATCGACCACGCGGCCGCGGAAGCCGCCATCCGCAAGCACTTGGCCGAGCCTCTCGGCGTGGATGCCCGCACGGCGGCCGCCGCCGTCATCGACGTGGTCAACCACGCCATGGGCGAGGCCCTCAAGATCGTCTCGGTGCAGCGCGGCCATGACCCCCGCGAGTTCGTGCTGGCGGCCTTCGGCGGCGCCGGCCCTCTGCACGCCGCCGCGCTTGCCGACGAGCTCGGCATCGCCGAGATCGTGTGTCCGCCGATCCCCGGCGCCTTCTCGGCGCTCGGCCTGATCGGCACCGACCTCAAGCGCGACTACGTGCGCACCGTCTACGTCACCACCGCGAGCGCGGACCCTGCGAGCGTCGAGGCGGTGTTCGCCGAGTTGGAGAAAGAGGGCGCCGCCATGCTCGACCGGGCCGGCATCGCGCCCGCGCACCGTCGCTTCGAGCGCTTCGTGGATGCGCGCTACGAGCGCCAGTCCTACGAGCTGTCCGTGCCGGTGCCGCCGCGCGCGCTCGATGCCGCCATCCTCGCCGAGATCGCCGAGGCCTTCCACACCCGCCATCGCGCCACCTACGGCCACGACAACCGCGGCGAGCCGGTGCAGCTCGTGAGCGTGCGCCTCACCGCCATCGGCGAGATCGCGCCCCTGATGGTGCGCGACCGCACCGCGCCAGCCGGAACGGACCCGATCAAGGGCCGGCGCGAGGTATGGTTCCGCCAATCGGGCGCAGTCACGGCCAACGTCTACGACCGCCGGCGCATGCCAGCCGGGCTCGCGGCGCCAGGCCCCGCCATCATCGAATCGCTGGAATCGACCATTCTCGTGCCGCCCCACTGGCAGGCCAGGATGACCGACGACGGCTTCGTGGCGCTTGCGCGCTCTTCTCCCTCTCCCCGCTCGCGGGGAGAGGGGACAGCAGCACGCAGCGGCGATCCCGCCACCTTCGAGATCGTCAAGAACAGCTTCTACAAGATCGCCGAGGAGATGCGGGTCGTCCTCGCCAAGACGGCCTACTCGCCGATCCTGAAGTCCGCCGGCGACTACTCCTGCGGCGTGTTCGACGCCAAGGGCTTCATGGTGGCGCAGGGACCCGACCTGCCGATCCACCTGGGGTCGATGCCGGACGCCGTGCGCGCCGTGGTGGCGGCCTTCGGCGCCGACGTGCACGACGGCGACGTCTTCATCCACAACGATCCCTACTTCGGCGGCAGCCATCTGCCCGACGTCAATGTCGTCCGCCCCGCCTTCTACGACGGCCGCCTGCTCGGCTACACCTGCCTGCGCGCGCACTGGCCCGACGTCGGTTCCGCCACGCCGGGCAGCTACGGCGCCGTCACCGAGATCTACGGCGAGGGCCTGCGCCTGCCGCCGCTGCGGCTCGTCTCCAAGGGCGCGCCCAACGTCGACCTCGAGAAGGTGATCCTCGCCAACGTGCGCACGCCCGACGAGCGCAAGGGCGACCTCGGCGCCCAGCTCGCCGCCACCCTGCGCGCCACCGAGCGGCTCAAGGCGCTGGCCGAGCGCTACGGCGCCGAGCGCCTCGTCGCCTACATGGCCGAGGTCATGGACTACTCCGAGCGGCTGATGCGGGCCACCCTCGCCGATCTTCCCGACGGGGAGGGCTACTTCGAGGACTTCTGCGACGGCGACGGCATCCCCGACACCCCCGACGGCAAGGACGCCCCATTCTGGGTCCGCATGCACGTCAGGAAGCGGGGCGATCGCCTCACCGTCGATTTCGCCGGCTCCGATCCCCAGGTGAAAGGCCCCATCAACGCGCCGCTCTCGGTCTCCTCCTCGGGCGTGTTCTGCGGCCTCAAGATGGCGGTCGACCCCAACAGCCTGATCCCCCCCAACTCCGGCTGCTGGCGCACCATCGAGGTGAAGGCGCCCAAGGGTTCCGTCGTCAATTGCGAGTTCCCGGCCCCCGTCGTCTACGCCAACCACGAGATGTCGCATCGCGTCGCCGACATGGTGATGGGCGCGCTGGCCAGCATCTGGCCCGAGCGGGTCATGGCCTGCAGCCAGGGCACCTCGGCCGTGCTGACGTTCGGCGGCGCCCATCCCCGCACCGGCCGCCGCTACGTGTCCTACGAGACCGTCAAGGGCGGCTTCGGCGCGCGCCCCACCAAGGACGGCATCAACGTCGTCGCCAGCGGCATCTCCAACACCATGAACACGCCGATCGAGGTGCTGGAGATGGCGTTCCCCCTTCGTGTCGAGTGCTACGAGATCAACCCCGACTCCGGCGGTGCCGGCCGCTACCGCGGCGGCCTGGGCGCACACCGCATCTGGCGCCTGCTGCCCGGTGCCGACGCGACGGGATCGCTGTGCATGGAGCGCATGACGTCGCCGCCGTTCGGGCTGCTCGGCGGCAAGGCCGGCGCGCATGCCGTCGTCACGCTCGAGACGCCGGACGGCACCGTCCGCCATCTGCCGAGCAAAGGCGCGTTCATCGCACCGGCGGGCTCCGTCGTCGACATGATCACGCCGGGCTCGGGCGGCTTCGGACCCGTGGCCGAGCGCGACAAGGCAGCCATCGGCCGCGACCTCGTCGACGGCTATGTGACGGAGCGCGCCGCGCGGGATGTCTACGGCATCGCCGATCCCGCCGCGCTGCGGGCGGATGCCGCGAAGGACGAGTGAAGGGGTCAGACCCTCCAGCACCGACGGTGGTCAAGGACACGGGCCAGGCATAGGGTCTGACCCCATAACGCAACGGTGAGGAAACCAATGTCCACGGCAACCCAATCCGACGGCCAGCTCCTCGAGACCGCGCGGCGCGTGCTGCCCGGCGGCGGCTTCGGCAACGTCAGCCACGAGGTCATCGTCGCCCGCGGCCTCGCCGGCCACGTCTGGGACGTCGACGGCAAGGAGTACATCGACTACCTGCTGGGCTCCGGCCCCATGATCGTCGGCCACGCCCATCCCGAGGTGGTCGAGGTCATCCAGCAGCAGGCGACCCAAGGCACCACCTTCTTCGCCAACAACGAGCACGGCATCCGCCTCGCCGCCGAGATCGTCGATGCTGTTCCCTGCGCCGAGCAGGTGCGCTTCGTCTCAACCGGCTCGGAGGCCGACCTCTACGCCATGCGTCTCGCCCGCGCCTACAAGGGCCGCGACAAGATCCTGAAGTTCGAGGGCGGCTACCACGGCATGAGCGACTACGGGCTCATGAGCCTGGCGCCCAAGCGGGCCGGCAACTTCCCCCAACCCATCCCCGACTCCGCCGGCATACCCAAGAGCCTGCGCAGCGAGATGCTGGTCGCGCCGTTCAACGACCTGGAAAGCGTCGCCAGCCTCGTGCGCGAGCACAAGGGGGACCTCGCCGGCATCATCGTCGAGCCGTTCCAGCGCCTGATCCCCCCCAAGCCCGGCTTCCTCGAGGGCCTGCGCAAGATCACTGAGGAGAACGATCTGGTCCTGATCTTCGACGAGGTCGTCACCGGCTTCCGCTTCGCCTACGGCGGCGCGCAGGAGTACTACGGCGTCACGCCGGACATCTGCACGCTGGGCAAGGCCATCGGCGGCGGCTTCCCGCTCGCCGCCATCGCCGGCCGCGCCGACATCATGGCCCACTTCGACAAGGGCAAGGTCGGCGAGGACAAGTTCATGATGCAGATCGGCACGCTCTCGGGCAATCCGATCGCCGCCGCCGCCGGCCTCAAGACGCTCGAGATCCTCAAGCGCCCCGGCGCCTACGAGCGCATCCGCAAGACCGGGCGCGCGCTGATGGAGGGCTACGCCGAGATCCTGAAGAAGGCCCGCGTCACCGCCCGCGTCGTCGGCGATGCGCCCATGTTCGACGTCGTCTTCACCGAACGCGAGGTGAAGGACTACCGCTCCTCGCTGGGCGACGAGGCCAAGATGAAGCGCTGCAATGGGCTCCTGCGCGAGCGCGGCATCCTCAAGAGCGAGAGCAAGTACTACATCTCGCTCGCCCACACCGACGCCGACGTCGCCGCCACCCTCACCGCCTTCGCCGGCTCGATCGCAGCGCTCTAGGCGCTCTTGGAAAATCCAGGCGGAATGCCTACTTGACTGGTGCGCGTCATGCGGGGCGCCGGCCCCGCCATTCCCGACAGGGCTGGCGCCCACCCCTCTTCTGCCACGGTCGCGCCGCAGCTTTGCTGCCCCGACCTCGCCGCCCATGCAGACGGACCGCAATCGCGCAGCCATCGAGGGATCACATATGAATGCGATGAAGCGACACAGGGGCGGCGGCCGGCCGCAGGCGCAGGCCCAGGGCCGGGCGCGAAACGGCACCGGCAACGCCAAGCAAAACTATGAGCGATATCTGGTCCTCGCGCGCGAAGCCCAGCTCGCGGGCGACGACATCGAGATGGAGCGGTGCTTCCAGTTCGCCGAGCACTACTTCCGGGTGATGCGTGCCGCGGACGGAACCTGACCGCAAGGATCACGGAAAGGGGAGTGAGCATGAGCGCAGCGATCGACTACAAGACCCACATCCTGATCGGCGTCCGCGCCAACGGCATCATGACCGTCCTGCGCGATTGGCCGAGCCTCCCCAGGCAGGCCGAGGTGCAGGACGAGATCGACGCCGCTGCCGAGCCCTGCGTGGCTTTCGCGCTGTGCACGCCGACCTCGATCCTGCCGGCGGGCGGCAACGGCAATTCCGCGCGCAAGACGGGGTCGCGCGGCCCGCATCGGCGCGGTTGATGCGCGGTTGATGGCAAGGCGCG
>Ga0247822_10002654_pt1 | contig 11481 bp, 7 predicted proteins | sample 13C_Cellulose_Da_FD_192423 | JGI IMG/M metagenome (GOLD analysis project Ga0247822, IMG submission 192423) | Soil microbial communities from agricultural site in Penn Yan, New York, United States - 13C_Cellulose_Day30 | ecosystem: Environmental > Terrestrial > Soil > Agricultural land | place...
GCTCGTCATACGCCGTACCCGCTCACAGTTGCGTTCGGGAACATCGCGATCACGTCCCTCATCACCTTCGCGTCCTCCAAGTCGTCGTCGAACCCGAGGCTGAGGTACACCAACTGCCGGCCGACCGCGGAGTCCGCGAGCACACGCAGCCCCGCCCGCGTCACGCCGTTCGACTCCAGCACCAGTTGCCGCAGCGCCGGGAACCGTCGGGCGTCCGCGACCGCCGCGACCCCCGCGTCGCCGACCGAGCACCCGGTCAGGTCAAGGAGCCGGAGGCGCGGGAACGACCCCTTCGCCAGCGCCGCCGCGACCCGCTCGCCGTCCTTCAGGGGGAACCGCAGCCGGTCCGGGGCGTGGCCGTGCTCCTCGTCGTAGTCGAACCCCAGCGACAGCCGCAGTTCGCGCACCCCCGCGAGGTGCTTGCTCGCCAGGACCGCTGCGACGCCCTTCGCGTCGAGGGAGTGGTACGAGAGGTCCAGCGAGGCCAGCTTCGCCAGGCCGGGGGCGGAGGCCAGCGCCTCCGCGACGCGCCGGCCGGACTGGCCGAACGCGGTCAGGTGGAGTGCGTCCAGCGCGAGCAAGTCCTGGAGGAGCTTCGCCAGCGCCTTCGGGGTGTAGGAGTAGTTCCCCGCGATCGCGAGGCTCCGCAGGCCCGCCAGGTGCGGCGACCCGCCGAGCATCGCGAGGTGCGAATCGCCGAGCGCAGTCGTTTCGAGGGCCAGTTTCGCGATCCGGGACAGGTGGGGGCACGCGGCGAGTTGCGCCAGCGGCACCGACCCGGCCTTCGCGTCGAGGCTGACGAACTTCACCGACCGGATCGGGTCCTGGGAGAAGAACTTCTCCCCCTCGGCGACAAACCGCTTCGAGTGGACCGTGACGTGCCCGACGAACCCGCGGTCGAACTCGAACGCGACTACCCGGCCCCGCAGGTGCGCGACCCAGTCGAGCTTGCGCTGCGCGGCCCGCTGGCGGACCTTGTGGTCGAGCTTGTCCCACTCCGCCTTCGCCGCCTGCCACGCGGGGGACCACACCTCCTCGCGGGCGACGCGGACCGCGCCGCGGATGTACTCGGCGCGGAACGCGTTCTCATTCCCGCCCTGCTCCTGCAGGAAGTCGGCGAACGCGAGCCGCGGCGTGTCCTCGTCGGGCTGCGCGCAGATCGCGGCGTGGAAGGCTTCGCGGTCGGTCATTTCACGTCGATGATGGAGATGTCGCTGCCGCCGTGGCGCGTGGTGACGAACGCGAGCTTCTTTCCGTCCGGACTCCACGCGGGGCTGGCGTCCTGCGCCGCGTGGTCGGTCAGGTTCACGAGGTTCGAGCCGTCCGCGTTCATGAGCCAGATGTCGTAGTTGCCCGATCGGTTCGACACGAATGCGATCTGCTTGCCGCCCGGCCGCCACGCGGGCCAGGCGTCGAGGAACTCGCCGTCCGTCAGTTTCTTCGCTCCGCTGCCGTCGGCATTCACGAGGTGAATCTTTTGCCGGCCACTGCGGCCGCTCGCGAACGCGATCTGCTTCCCGTCCGGGCGCCACGCGGGGTGCAGGTCGTAGGCCGGGTCGGTCGTCAGTCGCGTCTCGTTCTTCCCGTCCGCGTCCACGGTGTAGAGGTCCGGGTTCTTGCCGCGCGTGGAGACCCACAGCACGAGCTTACCGTCCGGACTCCACCGCGGCGACTCCTCGAACGCCTTGTGCGGGACGAGCGTCTTGTCGTCGCTGCCGTCCGCGTTGCAGACGTTGATGCGGAGCTTGCCGTCGGTCCCTTCGAGCTTGTCGTAGACGTAGACGATCCGCTTGCCGTCGGGGGAGAAGTGGCCGTCGAAGTGCGGTTCCTTGTGCTCGGGGAGGAGTCGTTTCATCTCCCCGCCGGCCGCGGGCATGGTCCACAGGGCCATCTTCCCCTCGTGGATCCGCGTGAACAGGAGCGTCTTCCCGTCCGGCGACCACTGGAGGTGCTGCTTGAAGCTGCCGTCGGTCGTCAGGCGAAGGGGTTCGGCGGCAGAAGATTCACCACAAAGGGACAGAGTTCCCACAAAGGAAACACAAAGAAGCTTGAGGAGACTATTCCGACTCATCTCGTTCCTCTTGGTGTTTCTTTGTGGCTCTTTGTGTCTTTGTGGTGAACACCTTCACCCGTCCCCATTGCGGTCCACGCCCAGAAGCGTTTTCGTCAGCGCCCCGCCCGCGACGAGCAACTCCGCGGTCGCCTCCTCCATGTGCCGGTCGGTGACGACCAGTTCCGAGGTCCCGTCCTCCTCGGCGGCCAGCACGGCCGCCTTACGGAGCAGTTCGCGGATGAACGCCGCACTCACGCCGTTCGTGCGACGCACCCACACCGCGGGGTCGCCCAACTCGAGCTTGAGCCCGCGGCCGTACAGGTCGAACAGCCGCCGCCGGCAGTCGGCGTCGGGGAGCGGGACTTCGATCGCCAGGTCGATGCGCCCCGGCCGCGCCGCCAGCGCCGGTTCGAGGTGGTCGGGCCGGTTCGTGGTGAGGACGAACAGGATGTCCGCGTCCTCGCCCAGCCCGTCCATCTGGTTGAGTAACTCGAACAGTAGCGCGTTCGCACCGACGGTCTGCTCACTCCGCTCTGTCCCGATGAGGTCTACGTCCTCCAGCACGATCGTCGCCGGTTCGAGGAGCCGTGCGAGCCCGCAGGCGGTCTCGATGGAGCCGACCGCACCGCCGGTGAGGATCATGACCGTGCGGCCGGGCATTTGCGCCGCGAGGTACATGGCCGAAAGTGTCTTGCCAGTCCCCGGCTTGCCGTGCATCAGGATGCCGCGCTTCAAGTGGCGGCCCGCGGCCTTCAGCCGTCCGGCGTGCTTGCTAAGTCCCATCGCCTGCCGCTCGATGCGGGCGAGCAACTCCGCGGGTAGGATGAGGTTCTCGCGCCCCACGTCGGGGAGGTTGTGGAACCGGACGGTGGTGCGGCCGTGGCAGTCCGCCTCCACGGACAAGACCTTCCCGCGAAACGCCGTCCCGTGGCGGACGCCCTTCGCGAGTTTGCGGGTGAACCGCTCGGCCGTGTCACGGTCGGACGCCATGACCTCAACTGTGATCCCGGTCGAGTAGAACCGTTCCGATTCGGAGACGAGTAGCGCGACGGGTTTGCCGTCGTCGCGGCAGGTGTACAGCCCCTGCCTCACGCACGCGAGTCGCTGGTCGTCGGCGAGTTGCACGTCCACGTACTCGACCGGCCCCTCCTCGTAGCCCTTCGCGGTTGCCGGGCGGGACAACTTCGCGAGCGAGACGCCCGAATACTCGTGGGGCAGGACGACTCCCACCAGTGAATGCGGGCCGGCTTTGGCGAGCAGTTCCTCGACGGTCAGGTGCAGGTTGGCCCGGTCGTAGAACTGGAACTTTTGCTCGATGACGGGGAGTTTGGCGGGGTCGGTGCCGAAGTGGCCGCGGAGGCGGGTGAAGAGCGCCGGCGCGGGTTTCTTTTTCGCGGGCTTCTTCTCGGTATTCGTCTTCGCCATTGTGACCTCGGGTGTTCGGGGTGGGTTCACCGCGGGCGGGGACAATGGGAAGAGAGTAACGGCCTTCGTCGGGTTCACGATCTCAGAACAGCTCCTCGATCGCGCGGCCGGTCGGGAGGAGGCCGATGCCGGTGAGTTGTTCGCTGGTCAGGCCGACTTGCTGGAGGACGGTCGCGTTCAGGTCCGCGGGGGTCAGCGGCGTGTCCGCGGGGTGCGCGGCCTTCGCGTCGCTCGTGCCGATCACGCGGCCGCCCTTCACCCCGCCGCCCGCCAGGACCGCGCTGTAGCAGCCCGGCCAGTGCTCGCGGCCCGCCTTGTCGTTCACCTTCGGCTCGCGGCCGAACTCGCCCACCGCGACCACGAGCGTGGAGGCGAGCAGCCCGCGCGCGTCGAGGTCTTCCAGCAGCGCGGAGAACGACTGGTCGAGCCACGGCGCGTGGCGGTCCTGCATGATCTGGAAGTTGCGGTAGTGGTGGTCCCAGCCGCCGTCGCCGCTGTCCTCCTCGGCCTCGACGTGGTCGCTCCAGTTCACCTGCACGAACGGCACGCCCGCCTCGACCAGCCGCCGCGCAAGCAGGCACGACTGGCCGAACCGCGTGCGGCCGTAGCGGTCGGCGGTCGCCGGCTTCTCCTTCGAGAGGTCGAACGCGGCCGCGGAGTTGGGCGACGTGAGCATCGCGAGCGCCCGCGCGCGGTACTCGTCCAGCTTGCCCGCCGCGCCGAGGTCGTCCGCGCGGCTCGCGACTTGCCCGAAGCCCGCGGCCAGCTTCTGCCGGTCGGCCAGGCGCTCGGGGGTCAGTTCCTTCGGCAGTCGCAGCGCGGGGATCTTCGTCCCGGTCGCGGGGTCGTACTCCATGCGGAACGGGTCCCACGCGGCCCCCAGAGCGCCGCCGCCCTCGCCGACGATCGGCTTCTTCCCCTGGTGGAGCTTCCCGCCGACCACGAAGAAGGGGTGGATACCAGTAGGGGCGAGGACCGCGCCGTCCTGGCTCGCGCCCGCCCCCTTGCCCCTCGCCGCAGCGACCGCCTTCGCGACGACCGAGCCGAGCGCCGGCCGCGGCGAGCCGGGCAGCGGCTTGCCGTCGAGGCCGGTGCCGCCCGCGCCGCTGCCGGTCAGCCCGATCGTCCCCGCGATGCCGTGGTCGTTCGACTGCGTCACCAGCGTGCGGACCAGCGAGAGCTTGTCGGTGAGGCCCGCGAGCTTCGGGAAGAGTTCGCAGAACCGGACGCCCGTGACGCGAGTGGGGATGGTGCCGAACGGCCCGCGGTAGTCGAGCGGGGCGTTCGGCTTAGGGTCGAAGGTGTCGAGCTGACTCGGCCCGCCCCAGAGCCACAGCAGGATGACGGCCTTCGCGTGCCCGCCCCCCGCACCCGCGGCGCGGGCGCGGAGCAACTCGGGGAGCGACAGGCCGAGGGCCGTCGCGGCGCCGGCCTGGAGGAACGCGCGGCGGTGGAGCGTCTGGCACGTCCGGGCCGTCTGGCGACCGATCAGGAGCATGGGGAGGGCACTCCGCGGGTGAACCCCATTATCCCGCGCCCGGCGGCCGCGGCAAGCGCCCGCCGGGGCGGCCCGCGGTCGGTCACTTCTGGAGGATCGGCAGGTAGTTGTTGGGCAGTTGCAGGATGATGAGGGCCATGGCGGTGGCGTAGGCGCTGCCGTGGTAGGGGTCGGTCCAGGCGCCGGCGCCGGCGCGGGCCTTCGCGAGCAACTCGTCGCGGATCGCGGGGAACCACTGGGTCCAGTAGTCGTCGCCCGCGGTCCACGTGGCGAGGGCCGCGTAGTACTGGCCGTACCAGTAGTGCTGGGGCTGGATCTCGCGGGCGCCGAACTGGCGGCCGGGCGTGAACTGCATGACGTACCGCAGCCCCTGCGTCACCTCCGGGCCGTCGTACACGCCGGCCGAGTACAGCCCGACGACCGCGGCGGCCGTGCGCGGGAACGCGGAGAAGCCCTGGCCCTTCCAGTAGCTGAACCCGCCGTCGCGGCCGTGGCAGGCCTTGATGTACGCCGCGCCCTTGTCGATCACGTTCTTCTTCGACACGAACAGGCCGGCGTTCTTCGCGGCCCGCAGGGCCATCATCTGGGCGGTGGTGACCGACACGTCCGCGAACTGCGGGTTCGGCTCGTACCGCCACCCGCCCTCCTGGTTCTGCGCCCGCACGGTGAACGCGACCGCCTGCTCCAGCGCGGCCCGCACCTTCGCGTCGCGGGCCGCGCCCGGGAGCATGCCGCACACCTCGCACAGGAACAGCGTGCCGAACCCGTGGCTGTACATCGGGGCCGGGGTGTTCAGCAACCGCTCCTGCGTCTCGGGCGTGGTGAGGAACCCCGGCGTCGGCCCGTTCGCCACGCCCACGACGTAATCGACCGCCCGCGCGACCGCCTTGCCGTACTTCCCGCGGCCCGGCTGGTTGCCGCCGGCCATCAGCGCCAGGCCGGCCAGCGCCGTGATGCCCACCGTCGCCCCCGACCCGCCGAGGCGGTCGAGGGGGAACGAGCCGTCGGACTGCTGGGCGCGGGCGAGGAAGTCCAGCCCGCGGTCGATCGCGTCCTGGGTGTCCTGGGTGATGAACTCCGCCCCGGTCCGCGCCCGCGCGGCCGGCGCGGGCGACTCGGCCGGCGGCTGTTGCGCGTGGCCCGCGAAGGCCAGCACCCCGGCGCCGGCGCCGGTGGCGCCGGCCCGGAGGAAGTCGCGGCGAGTGAACGATCGCGGCATGACGGACCCTCCGCGGTGGATGTTCGACCTACTTCTTCTCGGCCATCGACGAGTAGTACCGCTTCAGCAACTCCGCGTACCGCGGCATGATGTCCTGCTTGTAGTACTGCGTGGCCTGCTGGCGCAGCTTGTCGGGCAGGTGGCCCCACACGTCCTTCACCACGTCGTCCTCGATCGGCACGAGCATGCCGGCGGGCGGCGGCGTCTTGTCGCCGGTGGGGTCGGGCATGCTCCCGCCCGCCTTGGAGTCCTTCGGCTTCACGGGCGTCGGGTCCTGCTTCTGCTGCTTGTCCCCGCCGCCCCCGCCGGACTTCTTCCCCGGATCCTTCGGCTCCTTCGGCTCGTCCTTCGCCTTGCCCTCGCCCTGCCGCGGGCGGCGCTCCTTCGGCTGGTCCCCGCCGCCCGGTTGCTCCTCCATGCCGCTCATCCCGCCCTTGCCCTCCATCGGGTCCTGACCCGACTTCGGGGGCGGCCGGTCGCCCATCCCGCCGCCCTTCGAGTCTTGCTTGTCCTGCTTGTCGTCCTTGTTCCCCTTGCCGTCCTGCTTGTCCTTCTGATCCTTCGGGTCCTGCTTGTCTTGCTTGTCCTTCTGGTCCTTGTCTTTCTGGTCCTGGTCCGGCTTGGGCGGCGGGTCGTCCGGGTTGAGGAGGGCGTCGATGTCCTTGAGGATTTTGTCCTGGGTCTGGCGCGTGTCGGTGCCGGTGTCGGTCATGGCGAGCTTGTCACCGACCGCGTTGGAGTTCTTGATGATCCGCTCGACGACCTCGCGCGGGTCTTCCTTCTTCGGCGGCTCCGCGGTGGGGGCGGGGTCGCGCGACCCGTCGGCCTTGATCTCGCGCGGCGGCGGCGCGACGGCGACGTCCGCCCGCGCCGCCGACGCGACGGCGGCCGCCAGCAGTGCGAAGTACGCGGCTCGCGTCATGGCTTCTCCGGGGTCGGGGGCCGGGCGGGGACCTCGCGCGGGGGCGGCGGCGTCTCCGGCTCCGCGGGCGGCGCATCCGGTGGGCCGTCCGGTTGCTGCTGCTCGCCGAACAGTTTGGCCATCTCGCCGAAGAGGGCCGCGATGTCGCGCTGGGCGGCCTCGAGTTCCTTCAACTCGTCGCGCTCCTCGTCCGTCAGTTTAGCAGCGTCCGGGTGGAGTTTGTCGAACTCCGCGGTCCGCTGATTCAATTCGGCCTGCAGGGCGCGCAGGACCTTGAGCTGCGCCGCGGGGGGAATGAGGTCGCCGCGGGGGCCGGACTTGGGCGGCGCGGCGGGGTCGGACTTGGCCTGACCCTTCGGAGTGGCCGGCTGCTTCTGCGACTTCGCCCGCGGGTCGTCGGGCTTGAGGGCGTCGAGCAGTTGCTCCAGCCGGCGGGCGGCGAGGTCCATCGGCCGCTTCACGCGGCGGTCGTTCGCGACCTCCAGTTCCGCGTCGAACGCGAGGGCGGGGTCCACCTCGGCCACGCGGGCGTCGGCCCGCTTAGCGGCCGACTCCATCGCCCGGGCCGATTCCTCCAGCAGCCGCGCCAGCACGGGCAGGGGCGCGAACTCCTTCTGCAGGACCCGCACCTCCTCGGCGATCTTGGTCTCAGCCTCCGCGAGGTCGCCGTACGACACGAGTGTGTCACGCTCCCACGCCTTCGCGGCGGCGACGGCGCCGTGCAGCCGGTCCGCCTCCGCGACGCGGCCCTTCTGCCGCTCCAGCAGGCCGCGGACCTTGTCCGCCATCCTCCGCCGCTGCTCGTCGGCCAGTTGCTGCGGGGCGGCCGCGGCGGCAGAGTCGATGCGGTCGCGGGCGCTGTCGAGCCGCTCGACGGCCTCGTTCTGGGCGCGCATCCCGGTGTTGCCCTTCTCCAGCTCGTCGCGGGCCAGTTCCATCTGGTCAAGCGCCGCGCGGGTCTCGCGGGCGGGCCGCTCCGCCCGCTCGCGGGTGAGGCGCTGGAAGACCTCCTTGCCGCGCTCGATCAGCTTGTCCTGCTCCGCGGCAAGGGCCTTGAGCGCCGCGGCCCGCTTCTCCGGGTCGGCGATCTTCGCGGCCTCGGCGGTGCGGCGGCGCAGGTCGTCCTGCGCGCCGGCGATGTCGTCGAGGTCGTCGGCGGCCTTCTTCACGCGGGTGAGGTCCGGGGCCGCGTCGGCGTCCTTCTCGGCCAGGGCCTCGATCAGCCGGTCGAGCCGCGCGGCGGCCGCGCGGAGGCGCTCGATGGTGTCGGACCGCTTCCCGTCGCGGACGGCACGGGAGGCAGCCTGGAGATCCTCGGCCACGCCCTGGCCGCCGGCGGCGAGGACGCCCTTGCGCAGCGCGTCGGCCTCGGCCTGCGCGAACGCGGTCTCGGCGAGGAGACCGTCTCGCTCGCCCTCCAGGAGGGCGGCCTTCGCGTTCAGCGCCGACTTGTCCGGCGTGCCGGGGGGCAGGGCCGCGGCCTTCGCCCGCAGCGCCGCGGCGTCCTCGGCGTTCCGCGCCGCGGCGGCCGTCGCCTTCGCGGCCAGGCCGGCTTTCTCACCGGCGAGCTGGGTCGCCCGCCCCATCAACTGGGTGCCCTGGTCGCGGGCCTGCTCGGCGCGGGTGGCGGCGCGCTCCAGGTCGGCCCGCGCCGGCTCGCGGTCGAGGGCCTCCACGTCCGCGGCCTGTCGGAGGATGAAGTCGCGCAGCAGTCGCGCGTCGGTCCGGATGTCGCCGGCCGCGCCCCACACCGCGAGCAGGTCGATGAGGTCCGTCAGCCCCTCGTCCACCGCCTTCTGGTGCCGCCCGGCCGCGCGGATCAGCCCCGCGACGCGGCCCTCGTCGCCCGGCCGCGCCGGCTCGACGCCCAACTCGCGCGCCTGCGTGAGACTCGGCTCGATCACCGGCAGGTCTCGGTCGGCGAGCCGCCCCAACTGGTCGGCCGCGGCCTCGACGCGGGCGGTGGTGGTGGACCGCGGCAGCTTGTTCGCGCGGACCGTTCCGCGCAGCAGATCGACCTTCGCCCGCAGCCCCTCGGCCCGGTCCGAGATCCGCCCGGCGAGTTGCCGCTGCGCCTGCTCCGCGGCCAGCAGGCGGTCGCGATCGGCCGGGGCGAGCGAGCCGTCCGGCTGGACCGCGACCTCGCCGACCTTCTCGCGGGCCTCCTGCTGCTGCTCGCGGACGCGGGCCAGGTCCTTCCGCAGTTCCGAGAGGTTCTGCTGCAGCCACAGTTCGACTGCGTCCGGCTCCGCGACGACGATCTCGACCTCGGCGCTGCGGCCGGGTTGCTTGGCCGCGGTCACGTCGTCCCAGTCGTCGGCGGCGCCGCGGAGGACGAGGACGTCGCCGCCGCGCAGAGGCGAGCCGTCGTCGCGCGTGAACGCGGCCAGGGCGAGGACGCGCGGCTCCGGCCGCGCCGACTGCGGCCGCGGCTCGGGTGCGGCCGCGCCGACTGCGGCCGGCATCGCGCGGGCAACGTCGCGGACGTCTTCCAGCCGGAGTGTCCGGAGGGCGCCGTTGCGGCCGACGCGGTACTCCAGGAACGTCGCGCGCACGCCGTACTCCGGGTCGTCCGCGGTGACGTGGACCGGGATCGACCCGGCCGGGGTGAGCACCGTGGGGTCTCGGCCCGGCGTGGGTCGCGGCAGGAGGACCGTCGGGGCCGGGTCGGGGCGTACCCGGACGCGGACCGGGCGCGTGGCGGTCAGCCCCGTCTCGTCGGTCATACGCAGGGCGTAGACACCCGTGACCGCCCGCGACAGGTCGGCCGACAGCCCGCGGCCGGTCTCGTCCACCGCAACCGGGATGTCCGCGCCGAGCGTCTCGGCCAGTTGCGGCGCGGCGAACGCGGCGAGCGGGTTGGCGCAGCCGAGGTGCGCCAGCGGGGCGGCCGCGGGGACCGCTGACCGGTCGCCGGTGAACGCGAGCGATGCGACCGCCAGGGGCACGTCCGTCGCGGCGAGCATCCGCACGCCGCTGCCCACCGGCACCTCCAGCCACTGCTCCTGGTCGGGCAGTTCGAGGTCCGCGGCCGGCCGGCCGGTGTAGGCGGGCGGGACGACCCGGAACAGCGGACTCTGCCGCCCGCCGACCGGGACCAGTCGCGGCGGCGGCACCACCTCCACCGGCAGCCAGTCGGAGTCGTAGTCGTTCGCGACGATGCGGAACTCGAACGAGCTGACGACGCGGAACGGCTCGACGCGTGCCGCGACCACCGCGGCCCCGGACCCGTACTTCGGCTCATTCCCCGCGGTCAGCGGGTACTCCTCGTGGAACTCCTCGCCCCCGGCGACGCGGAATGACACGAGCGCGCGGTCCGGGATCGTGCCGCGGACGACGAACCTCAAGTCGAACGGCTCGCCGCGCGGCAGGCGCGCGGGGAGTTGCTCCGGCACCTGGATCTCGACGCGGGTGTCGGTGGGCCAGGCCCGCGGGGTGAAGGGGTCGGCCAGCCGGGTCAGGGCGCGGGTCGCGCGGGCGGGGTTCACCAGCACCAGCGGCACCGCGACGGCGACCACCAGGCCGCACACCCAGCCCGCGCGCCAGCACCGCCCGACGCGGGCGAGCGTGTCGATGTCGTGGCGGTCGGCCATGCGCCGCGCGTGCCGGACGGCGGCGTCTTGCAGGCGGTTCGACAGCCCGCGGCTCTCGGCGTCGCCGGCCTCCAGGAACTCGACGGCCGACGCGAGCGAGTCGTTCAGCTTCGGGTACTTCTCCTCCAGTTCCAGCGCCACGGCCAGCGCGTCGGTCCGCAGCGCCGCCGCGCGGGCCACGCCGCCGAGCCACACCATGCCCGCCAGTGCCAGCGTGCCGACCAGCGCGAACGCGCGGGCCAGCGGCGGCAGGTGGAACAGCGAGTCCAGCACGCACGCCAGCGCCGCCCCGCCGACGAGCACCGCGACGAACCGGAAGAAGCCTGTCGCGACCTCGACGCGCTTCCGGAACCGCCCCAGGTCCGAGAGGGTCTCGGTGAGTTGCTCGCGGAGGTCCGGCGGGCGCAGGAGGAATGCCATGGTGTGCCGTCCCGTACTTCGTCCGAACGGTGAGGGGCGGTCGGCCCCGGTCGATCATAACAGCCGCTCGCGCTTCCGCAAAAGCCACTCGGAGCTGAGGAGGAGTGCCAGGATCAGGTACACCCACGGGCTGTTCCACAGCTCGACCGGCGGGCACGGCTCGTTCAGCGGGACGCGCTCGAAGTCCTTCAGGTCGTCGAGCACGCGGTCCGCGTCGGCGATGGTGTAGAACCCGCCCTGCGACAGCGCCGCCGCGGCCGTCAGGTCCGGCTTGTTCAACTCGACCCGCTCGCGCTCGTTCGGCGGGGGGAGGACGCGGGCCGTCGCGGTCGGCGGGGACAGGCCCGCCGC
>Ga0247822_10002655_pt1 | contig 11481 bp, 5 predicted proteins | sample 13C_Cellulose_Da_FD_192423 | JGI IMG/M metagenome (GOLD analysis project Ga0247822, IMG submission 192423) | Soil microbial communities from agricultural site in Penn Yan, New York, United States - 13C_Cellulose_Day30 | ecosystem: Environmental > Terrestrial > Soil > Agricultural land | place...
ACGCCGGGCCCTCCTGACGCTCTACGCCCAAGGGGCGGAGCCTGATCCCGCGGTGCATGAGGTGCTCAGGCGGACGGCGCGAGACCACATCCCTGAGCTCTTCGCCGCCGGCCGACACGAGGGCCGCGCCTACGAAGTCTTCGAGCACATCGAGAGAGGCACCCTCGCCGACGCGGGATGCTTCGCGGCGGGCAGATCCGACGACTTGCGGCAAATGACCGACGAGCTCGGCAGAGCGCTCGCGGACTTCGCCGAGATGGGGCTGCGCCACCGGGACATCCGTCCCTCCACGATCCTTGTGCGTTCGCGGGAGCCGCTCGATCTCGTCATCACGGACTTTGGCTCGGCCCGGCTCTCGGACTTCGACCTCGAGTCGGTGGCTCCCTTGAGGCTGACGCGCTACTCAGCCCCCGAGTCCATCGTGGGGGCCGTCAGCGCCGCCAGTGACTGGTGGAGCCTGGGAATGATCCTCCTCGAGCAGGCCACCGCGGGCGCCTGCTTCACCGGGGTGGACGACCGGGCGTTCCAGCTTCACGTCGTGACCCGCGGCGTCGATGTGCCCGCCGAACTCGACCCAGCGCTTCGGCTCCTCCTGCGCGGGCTCCTCACGCGAGACCCACTGAAGCGCTGGTCCTGGCCCCAGGTGCAAGCGTGGCTGGCGGGCGAGCCCGTCGAGGCCTCGGAGAGTGGGGCCGCCTCGTCGGAAGAATCCCAGGGGCCCACCCTCCGTCTTCAAGAGAAAGTCTTCAGCCGACCCGAGCTCTTCGCGCTGGCGGCGGCGGAGGCCCAGAACTGGGAGGAAGCACGTACCCTCACCCTCCGCGGTGCCGTGAGCACCTGGCTCGAAGAGCGCGGCGCGGACCCGAAGCTACGCTCGCAGGTCCGCCAGCTGGCCTCGGATGAGGCGCTCTCGGAGGACTTCCGTCATGCGCTCGTCCTTATGGCGATGAACCCTTCCCTGCCGCTCACGTGGATGGGCGACATCGTGACTCCCGCATGGCTGCTCATGCACCCCGAGGAGGGATACGCCCTCGTGACTGGAAAGGTCTCACGCCACCTCGAGCAGATGGGCCGTGAGCCCTGGCTCGTCCGGATGAGGGTGCGCGCCGAGGCCGTGCGCGAGCGGGCCGGGCTCCTCAAGATCGATCTAGATGAGGATCGCATCCGCGTGGCGCTGCTGGCGTCCTCCCGTGCGAACCTGGAAGCCGAGCGCACGGCGCTCAGGCGGCTCTATCCCGACACCGACCACGCAGGGCTCGCTTCCATCGTCGAGCGGACCCGGCTCACCGACGAGGAGCTCATCCTCCTCGTCAGCGCGAGCACGCAACAGTTCAACTCGCAGGGGTTGCTGGTTGAGCGTGCCACGGAGCTGGCGCAACGTACGAGCGTCACGCTCGACAAGGCCGAGGCGGAGGCGTGGCTGGTGCGTCCCCGGCGTGAGGTGTTCGCGGAGGTGGATGCGCGGACCGCCAACTTCGCGCGCTGCGGCATCGCGCGAGTCGACGAGTGGGCGGATACGTTCCGGGTCGAGCGGCGCATGCCCCTGGAGCGCGCGGTCGTCCTCCTCGCTGTCCCTCGCGAAGCGTGGAAGGAGCCTCCGAAGCAGCACTACGTCGCGAATCTGCTCGAGCTCTTCGAGAAGCGCGTCGCGGGATCAGTCCAGCGGGGACCGCTGGCCCGGTTCGTCCTGGGCAAGACCACGCCACGGGTGGACTTGACGGAATTGGGGACGGCCGCTCGCCCAGCGGAAGCGCTGCTCCAGCATGTGCTCGGGCGCTCCGACTCACCCGTCTCCCTGGATCCAGAGCCACTGGCGACCGGCCCTGTCGAGAGCCGCATGCGGAGGCTGGTCAACCACGCGCTGATGTTCCGCCGCGACACGGGCATCGACGGGCGCTACCTCGGTTTTCCCTTTCTCGTCATGCGGCCCACCCGCGCGACCTCCTCGAGCGCCGCACCCCGGCTCGTCCCCATCTTGTTGTGGCCCATCGCCCTCGAACTCCCAGCGGGTGGCCGGGTGGCGACGCTCGCCTTCGATCGTGAGCGAGAGGAGGTCCGCCTCAACCCAGCGCTCGAGGGACTCCTCGATGCGGCGGAGTTCGCGAAGTGGAAGACCGCGCGGAATGAGCTCCTGGAGCGCCCCTCCATCGGAGTGGGTGAGGTGATGGATATCTTTGGCGCGCTCGCGGTGCCTCGTGCGCGGAAGCTGACCCGCCTCCCAGGTAAGGACCTGCAGTTGCCCGCGGGGGCACGCGAGATCGCCTGCTCCGCCGCGCTCTTCAACGCCGAGTTCACGGGCCAATCGCTGAGCGAGGACCTCCGGCAGATGCGCCGCATGCCCCCCGCAGGCACGGGGCTGGAGACGGTGCTTCGCGTCTCGGCGGAACCTCCCGTGAGTACGCCGCTCGGAGCGGTTCCGGAGCGTGAGCGGTTCCTCACGGTCGAGAGCGATCCCTCGCAAGAGGCTGCTGTCCTCCGGGCCCGCACCGCGCCGGGCCTGCTCGTGGAAGGGCCTCCCGGCACGGGAAAGAGCCAGACCATCGTCAACATCGTGGCGGATGCGATCGGCAGGGGCGAGTCCGTCCTTGTCGTATGCCAGAAGCAGGCAGCCCTCCGGGTGGTGGAGAAGCGGCTTGCCGCCGAGGGGCTCAAGGATCGCCTCTTCGTGGTCGTCGACATCAACCGCGACCGGGAGCCCATCGTCCGCGCGCTACGCGAGCAGGAGGAGGCCATCCGGAAGGCCGACCCTGCTCATGCGGCCGCGCTGCGCAAACAGCGTGCAGGGTTGGCGGGAAGAATCGAGACCCTGGAAGCGGAAGTAGACCATCACCACGAGGCGCTCCACGCGGTCGATGGCATGACAGGCCTCAGTTACAGGAGCCTCCTGGGCGAGCTGGTAGGACTGGAGGCGGAAGGCAACCGTGTCAACGTGCCGAGCCTGCGACTGCAGCTGGCAAAGCTCGATCACGAGACGATCTCTCGGCTCGAGGAGGTCTGTGGTCCCCTTGCTTCATTGTGGCTCGGCTCCCGGTACGAAGGCAGCCCGCTCGGGGTGCTCTCCGACTTCCCTGCCGATCAAGGAGTGATCGACGCGTTCCTGCGAGAGTTCAAGCGCTTCGTCCAGACAGAGGCAGAGCGCCGTGATGTCCTGGCTCAGCCCCACAGATTCGACGTCGACGATCCACGCCCCCTCCGTGAATGGCTCGACCAGCATGGGCGGATGTTCGAGGCGATGCCCACCAAGCTACGTACTCAGCTCGCCGAGTGGTTCGAGCTCTTCACCCCGAGACGGGGCGGCGCGATCCCCGGAGCCGAGGCCATCGACTCGCTCGAGAAGGAAGCAGACGCCCTCGGTCGGCTTGATGAGCGCGATCATGACAGCGCCTTGTTCAACGTCCTCTCGGCGCTGCCGCCAGGAGAACTCCGGGAGTGGCACGAGACCGCGACGCATGCGACGGCCGAGGCCTCCTTCTGGGGACGCCTCAGCCCAAGTCGCTGGCAGCGGCGCCGACGCTTGCGCGCTTTTCTTGTCAGCCATGGCGAGGAGCCGACAGAGCCGCGCATGGTCGCGCTGCGGCAGGCGTTTGCCCTGGAGCTCCGACTTCGGACGAGCCGCCGCGCGGTCGCCGAAGTCCGGGAGTCTCTGCGGCTGGAGGCCCAGCAAACTCCATCGTCCCTTCGCATGCTGCGCCGCGAGGTCGAGGACCTCTTGATCCTGCTGCGACCGGTGCAGACCGCTATCGCCGCAGTACGCGCATGCCCTCGCCCGGCGGAGGCCGAGGAGATGGCACGCTCGGGGGAGATGGAAGGCTACCGTCGACTCCAAGGAGCTTTTGACGCCGCCTTCACGAGGCACGCTGCCCGCGCGCGGAGCAGCGCCGCGCTCAACTCCCTCTCCCGATGGTTCCAGGCAGGCTGGATCGCAGACTGTGAGCGAGGCATCGCGCACGGACGGTCAGCTCCAGAGAAGCTTTTGGGAATCGTCCAGGAGTTGGGGACGCTCGAGGCGTTTCAACGCTTCCGCGTCCGTGCCAAGGGGCTCCCTCCAGACTCGCTGGCGGTGTTCGCGGCCCTGCGCGGCGTGGAGAGCGCGCTGAGAGGCCTGCCAACAGAGGCACTGGAGGAGCAGGTGCGCCGCATCATCCGCCGGGAGGCGCTCCTTGGCTGGAAGTTGCGGATGGAGCAAGCGCGGCCCGAGCTGTTGCTCGAGCGACAGGAGCTCGAAACCCGCGTGAAGAAACTCGCGGAGTGCGACCAGCAGATGCGCGAGCTCAACCGGCAGCTCCTGGCGATCGATTTCGACCGCTCACGCCTGGGCTCCTCTGCCGCTTGGGACACCATCACGCGGTTGCGAGGACCTCGGATGAAGCGGTTGCGGGAGGTTCTCGATCAAGGAGTCGACCTGGGGCTCATGCACCTGCGTCCCATTTGGCTCATGAACCCGGACGTGGCCAGTCGCCTGCTTCCACTCAAGGCCCGGCTCTTCGATCTCGTCATCTATGACGAAGCCTCTCAGATGCCTGTCGAGCACGCTATCCCCACCTTGTTCCGCGCTGGCCGCGCCGTCATCAGCGGAGACGAGAAGCAGATGCCGCCGACGAGCTTCTTCTCCAGCCGCATTGATGGCGACGAGGACGAGGAGTTTGACGGAGAAGAGCTCGACGAGGCGGCCACGGAGGCCGAGCGGACCGCGCACGAGGAGACCTGGAACCGCCGCGAGGTGAAGGACTGCCCGGACCTGCTCCAATTGGGCCGAGGCGTGCTGCCCTCCACCACGCTGCAGATCCACTACCGGTCGAAGTATCGGGAGCTGATCGGCTATTCGAACGCCGCCTTCTATGGCAACCGCCTCAGCGTGCCCGCCCGCCATCCCGAGACGGAGATCCGGCGCGTGCGCCCCGTCGAGGTGCTCCGGGTCGATGGCGTCTATTCGGAACAGACGAACGAGGCGGAGGCACGAAGCGTCGTCGAGCTGCTCGCCAAGCTGTGGAAGGCCCCCGCCGAGAAACGGCCGAGCATCGGCGTCGTCACCTTCAACCGCAAGCAGGCGGATCTGGTCGAGGAGGTCCTCGAGCAGCGCGCGGAGAAAGACACCGAATTCCAGCATGCCTATCAGGCCGAGCGGGACCGCGTGCAGGACGGCGAGGACATGGGCTTCTTCGTGAAGAACGTGGAGAACGTGCAGGGAGATGAGCGCGACATCATCGTCTTCAGCACGACCTTCGGACGCGACAAGAACAAGTCGTTCCGGCGCAACTTCGGCGTGCTGGGTCAGGCGGGTGGCGAGCGGCGCCTCAACGTGGCCGTGACGCGGGCCCGTGAGCGGGTGATCCTCGTCACCTCCATACCGGTGGGTGAGGTGTCGGACATGCTGGCGAGCAGGCGTGCGCCGGATAAACCGCGTGACTACCTGCAGGCGTACCTCGACTACGCACAGAAGCTCAGCGCGGGGGAACTCGAACTGGTGCGCGGCGCGACGGAGCGGCTCTCCACCGAGACGGGCTCCCAGCGCGCGAAGAAGCGCCCTCCTGACGGGTTCGCCACCGCTGTCGCGGGCTACATCCGAAAGCTCGGCCACGAAGCCGTCCCGAGGGACGATGACGATGCCTTCGGACTCGACTTCGCCATCGTGGATCCCCGAACGGGGCTGTTCGGCATTGCCATCGAGTGTGATGCGCCTTGCCATGAACTGCTGGTGCGCGCACGTGCGCGGGAGATCTGGCGGCCGGGAGTGCTCGCTCGCGCCATCCCCAAGGTCCATCGGGTGTCGTCGCATGCCTGGTACCACCACCCGGAGCAGGAGCAGCAGCGGCTCCGGGATGCCATCCAAGCAGCACTCGGGTGAGGAAAGACCGTCATGAGCGGACCCAAAGTCGTCCGGATCGTCACGCGTGAGGAAATCGAGGCCATGGCGCGGCGGCAATTGCAGCTCCTCGAAGAAGCACTTGAGGAACTGCGGCATTGCGCCAAGCGTCACGGAGCGCTCGGAGCGGGGTTCGAAGCCAGCCTGGAGCAGAGACGTTCGCGCATGACGCGCCTGTTTCAAGAAGAGGCGTGGACGGCACTGCAAAAGCAGATCCCCTCCGAGATCGCGTTCCTGGCATCCGAGCGCGACCGGATCCGAGCGGAAGCCGTAGCGGCCGCCGAGGCCGCGCGGACTTGGCGTGAGCGAATGGGAGGCGCCGCCCGTACCCTCCTGGCGGCACTCGCGGCGGCTGGGCGGTCGCCTCCGGCGAGCCTCCAAGAGGTCGCCGAGAGGGCCCACTCGGCGGACGAGGCGACACTCGGGAGGATGCAACGCGCGCTCAACGAGGCCTTCCAGCAGCTCATGCCCACCCCCCAGCTGGGGGCTTCGGCATCTCAGCGAGAATTGGCCGCGCGTCTGAATGCCGGAGAGGTGGGCCAGCGCTTTGACGAGTGGCTGGCGGCACAGCCCCAGCCGATGCCCAATGCTTCCAGCGCTCGCCTTCAGAAGCTGCTCGCGGAGATCGAGGCCTTGGAGGATGCTGAGGTGGCACGGCCCTTCCTCGCGCGGGCCGCCGCCATCTCCCGAGAGACTCAGGAGGGACGCCGGGCGCTCTTGACCGATTCCCTCATGCTGGAGGTCAGCGCGCATGTGCGCGCACGGCAAGCACGTGAGGCCACGGCTTCGAGCCTCCGGGAAGTACGGTGCGGACTGTCGGCGCTTGGCACTCCCTCGGCGCTGGCGCTCGGCGCTCGTATCAGAGAGACGCTGGACGGCAGCCACCAGGAGGACTTGGAAGGACTGCTTCGGGAGGCACGGTCCACGCTGGAGGTGGAGCAGCGGGAACTGGCTGCGGCCGCCAGGCGCCGTGCGGTCCTCGAAGGCCTGACCGCGCTGGGCTACGAGGTGCGGGAGTCGATGGCGGTGGCTTGGCCGAAGGAGGGGCGCATCGTCGTGCGGAAGCCTGGGGCGACCGACTACGGCGTGGAGATCGGGGCTCCAGCGGATGCGGCGCGAATCCAGATACGGCTGGTCGGCTCTGACAGGCCCAGCGCGCCTCGAACCACTGACCGCGACAGGGACATGGAGACCGCGTGGTGTTCAGCGTTTCAGCAGCTCCGCAAGGTGATCGCGGAGGATGGCACGGACGTCGAGGTCGAACGGGCGATCGAGGCAGGAGCCCAGCCCGTGAAGACCGTGCCGATGGCCTCGCTTGAGTCAGAGCAGACCGCCACCTCGACGCGGACAGGCCACCGGACTGTGCGCTGAGTTCCCCAAGCGTGGCCGAGGCCAGAGGAGCCCTCCGCACTGCCTCGACCCCTCGCTTAGAGGGTGTTGAGGCAAGGCACTCAGGCAAGTTGGCCCAGCATCAGTCGGATCGTCCCCCGGCACCTGATCCGAGCGCTTCACGATCTCGACCTCGATGCCGCTCTGTTGGGCGAAGGCCTGCACACGCAGACCCTCGTAGCCCGCATCGGCCCACACCTTCTGAAGCGTGGGAAACCGCTCTGCGGCCAGCGGCAGCATGGCGGCGGCATCTCGGTCCTGCATGTCGGCCGTCGTTATCCACGCCACCAGCACCATACCCAGAATGTCCACAAGCACATGGCGCTCCCTGCCCTTGACCTTCTTGCCCGCATCGTAGCCTCGGCTCTCGGCTTCCAGAGCCGTCTTCACGCTCTGGCTATCGAGAATGCCTGCGGTGGGCTCTTCCCATAGCTTCGGGAAGCCCAGCCGCCTGATCCTGCGCAGACACGGGCCAAAGTCCTTCCATGGGCACCCATGGTCGAACGCCGCCTGCACAGCATTCAACGACGACAACTTCCTCATGTCGCGGCGAAGGGCAGTGGCGAGACAGCGGTGGCCCGGTACCGTTGCTCAGGGTCGGGGCTGCCGCTCTCCTGTGCCCCTATCTGCCGAGGTAGGCGAGCGCTGCACGAATTGCCATGAACCACACCGCTAGAGTCGAGATCAGGTAGAGGTAGAACCGCAGCAGCACGACGTTGATCGTGCAATGAACCGCGCTGTGGAGCACGCGGAACGCAACGAAGACCCACGCGGCACCTACGTATGCGGCATCGACTTGCTCCGTGACGAAGAGATACAGCACGAGCGCATAGAAGATCACCGGAATCTCGAACAGGTTCTTCAGGTTGTCCGAGGGATTGGACACTTCGGGAGGCGAGCGCTGGGCGAGTGCTCCCGGGACAGCCAGCTCCTTCGGGCTGATCTTGTTGCCCGTGATGAAGCGGATGCGCTGGATGTACATGTATATCCACACAAGGAGCGTGAGGAATATCGTCGCGAAGAAGGGACCAAAGATCGTCGTCTGCTGCATCGTGCTCTCGTGCGTGGGAGTTCGCGGAGGCCCATTGTATCCCTACCCCGGCGTGTAGGCCGCTCAGGCCTTACGGCTCCTGCGGGGCCGGGCAGGTTCCGTGACTGCCACGGGCTCATGGCCTGCGGCGCGAGCCATGAGGCAGATCTCCACCACCTTGGGGCCAAAGCGCTCCCAGCGGCTCTCGCCGGTGCCCTTCACCGCGAGGAAGGAGTCCCGGTCCGTGGGCAGGGCCGCCGCCAGGCCTAACAGCGTGGAGTCGTTGAAGATGATGAAGGGCGGGATCTCCAGATCCTTGGCCAGCCCTTTGCGCCAGCGCCGCAGCTCCGTCGCCGCCAGCTCGCTGTAGTGCTCGGGCTTCCCAGCGGCTGCGGCAGTGGCCGGCCTGGCGACCGGCGCCATGCGTGGCATCCGGCTGCCCGCGCAGACGTCACAGTGGCCACAGTTGGGCTCGAGATCCTGCTGGCCGAAGTAACCCAGGATGAACGCTCGCCGGCACCGCCGCGTGTACGCATAGTCCGTCATCCGCTTGAGCTGCAGCAGGGCCCGGCGCTCCTGCTCGCGCACTCGGTTCAGGTCCACACCCAGCTCCCGGAATGGCACCTGCTCCAGCGCGCGGATGGTGCGCCCAGCGAAGGGCTTGCGCACCTTCACCGCCCCAGACTTCTCCAGCAGCCCCAGTGCGTGCCGCACCTCCTCTATCCCCAGCCCCGTGCGCCGAGCCAGCACGCCCAGCTCCATGCTGTTGGAGCGCCCCACAGGGAACACCTCGAGCAGCGCCTGGAGCAGCCTCCGTGCATCCTCCGCATGCGGGTGGGTGGCCTTGGCCTTCTCCGTGAGCGTGATGCCGTACTCGCCCTCGCCCCGGCCGCCGCGCTCGATCTTCCCCTCGCGCTCGAAGATGCGCAGCGCCGCGGACACCTCGAACTCACTGGCGCCCACCATCCCCGCCAGCACGCCCATGCCCTTGCTGAACTCCGGCACGGTGCGCAGCGCGTTCCACAAATCCGAGAGGACCACCTCCGAGGGGTGGTTGCCCTCGATGAGCCGCTCCTGCGTGTAGACGTCCGCGTGGTTGAACAGCAGCACGGCGGTAGCGGGCTGGCCATCCCGCCCAGCGCGGCCTACCTCCTGGTAGTACGCCTCCACCGCCTTGGGGATGTTCGCGTGGGCCACGAAGCGGATGTCCGGCTTGTCGATGCCCATGCCGAAGGCATTGGTGGCCACCACCACCGCCTCCTTCGCCGCCATGAACTCTTCCTGCGCGATGCGCCGGGCCTCGTCCTCCATGCCCGCGTGGTACAGCACGGCCTTCACCCCCCGCTCGAGCAGCGCGGAGTGCATCCCCTCCGAGGCCTTGCGGGTGGCGCAGTAGATGATGCCGCTGCCCCCCTGGGCGGCCAGCTGCGTGCACGCCTGCCGCTTCTCCTCGTCCCCGCTGACGCTCATCACCTCCAGGAAGAGGTTGGGGCGATCGAAGCCCTGGGCGAACACCTGCGGCTCCTTCATCAGCAGCACGCGGATGATGTCCTCGCGCACCTCAGGCGTGGCCGTGGCCGTGAGCGCCAGAGTGCGCGGCGGGCGCAGACGCTTGCGCACCTGTCCCAGCTGCGCATAGTCCGGCCGGAAGTCGTGGCCCCACTGGGAGATGCAGTGCGCCTCGTCCACGGCGAACAGATCCACTCCCACCTCGCTCAGCGCCTCCAGGAAGCTGAGGCTGCGGAAGCGCTCCGGCGCCACGTACACGAGCTTGTACTCGCGAGCGCGCAGCCGCCGCATCCGCTCCGCCCGCTCCAGGTCCGTGAGCGACGAGTTGATGAAGGTAGCCGGCAAGCCACGCGCGGTGAGCTGCTCCACCTGGTCCTTCATCAGAGCGATCAACGGAGAGACCACCAGCGTCACCCCCGGCAGCAGCATGGCCGGGAGCTGGTAGCAGAGGCTCTTGCCCGCGCCCGTGGGCATCACCACCACGGTGTTGCGCTGGCTCAGCACGGAGCTGATGACCTCGGCCTGCCCGGGCCGGAACTCGGACAGGCCGAAGTGCCGGACCAGGCCTTCCTGGGCCTCCGCGAAGTAGGGCAGCGCCGCTGGCAGCATCCTCCGCATATTCACTTTTCCCGGGAGATCGTCAACGGGGGATCCTCACTACCCGTCAGGTCAAATCCCGGTGGGACCGGAACAGCCCGCCGGGACCGAGCCTCGGCTACCTCTCGGGTCAGCCGGGCCCTCAGCTCGGGGTCCAGCCGGCCGTCCACCACCACGTCTCCTTCCCGGGTTCCGGGGGGCAGGGCGCTCCGGTCCACCATCCGAGCCTTGCCACTGCCCGGCTCCACCACCCGGGCTCGCGTCTCCCCCACGTCATCCACCTGCCACACCTGGCTGGAGCCTTGCCCCACGCCCCCACATCCCAGCACTGCCGTCATCACCAGTCTCCTCCAGCTGCGCTCCATTGAGCTTTGTCCCTCTCGTCCCCGAACAGCCCCCGCTCCATCAGCGACACGTACGCCCCATCTCCCTCGATGATGTGGTCCAGCACCTTGATGCCCAGCAGCCGGCCAGCCTGGATGAGCTGCACTGTCAGGGCGAGGTCCTGCGCCGAGGGCTCCGGATCCCCAGAGGGGTGGTTGTGGGCGAGCACGATGGCCGAGGCGCGCGTGATGAGCGCCGGGGCGAACACCTCGCGTGGATCCACCGGGCACGTGTTCATGGTGCCCTCGGCCACCCGCACGTCCGCCAGCAGCACGTTGCGCGAGTTGAAGCACAGCACGTGAAAGACTTCGCGCCGCAGCGCGCTCAGGCTGGGGAACAGGTACCCGTGAATCTCCCTGGGAGTGCGCAGCCGGGGGCGCCGCTCCGTGACACGCTGGGCCCTGCGCCCCAGCTCCAGCGCCGACAGCACCTGCGCCGCCCGCCCTGGCCCCAGTCCCGGCTCGCTGACCAGCTCCAGAGGCTCCCTCTGGAGCAGGGGCTTGAGGCCTCCGCTTCGTGCGAGGAGCTCCTCGGCGAGCCCGCGCGAGCGGGGCCCCATCCCCAACAAGATGCCCAACAGCTCCGGGTCGGTGAGGGCCGATGCTCCCACCTTGAAGAGGCGCTCACGGGCCTCTCCCAAGTCGTGGAGCCGCGCCCTCACCGACCCTTCGCCTGCAGACTCCTCCGCCTGCCCCGTCCCGCCCTCCAA
>Ga0247822_10002656_pt1 | contig 11474 bp, 8 predicted proteins | sample 13C_Cellulose_Da_FD_192423 | JGI IMG/M metagenome (GOLD analysis project Ga0247822, IMG submission 192423) | Soil microbial communities from agricultural site in Penn Yan, New York, United States - 13C_Cellulose_Day30 | ecosystem: Environmental > Terrestrial > Soil > Agricultural land | place...
TCTTGCCCGAGGTCATCCGGCCGTTCGGCGAGCCGCTGAAGGCGCGCGCAGGCTTCCTCGTCCTCACCGGCAATCTGTTCGATTCGGCGATCATGAAAACGAGCGTGATCTCGGAGGAATATCGCGAGCGCTATTTGTCCAACCCGGCCGATCCCGATGCGTTCGAGGGCCGCGCTTTCGTTTTCGACGGGCCTGAGGATTATCATGCGCGCATCGACGATCCGGCGCTCGACATTACGGCCGAAGATATATTGGTGATGCGGGGCGCGGGCCCGATCGGCTTTCCCGGCGCGGCCGAAGTCGTGAACATGCAGCCACCTGCGCGGCTCATTCGCGCAGGTGTGCGCTCGATGCCCTGCATTGGCGACGGGCGGCAGTCGGGGACGTCGGGCTCGCCCTCGATCCTCAACGCCTCGCCCGAAGCAGCGGCTGGCGGCAATCTGGCGCTGCTGCGCACCGGCGACCGGCTGCGGATCGATCTCGCCAAGGGGCGCGTCGACCTCCTGCTTCCCGTCGAAGACATCGCCATGAGGCGCGCGGAGCTCGATGCGGGAAGGGGATATCGCTATCCGCCTTCGCAAACGCCCTGGCAGGCGCTTCAGCGCGCGTCGGTCGGGCATCTGAGCGAAGGCGCCATATTGGAAGGGGCCGAGGCCTTCCAGCGCATCAGCACCACCTTCGGTGTCCCGCGGGACAATCATTGATGGCGATCCGGATCGCCCTCGTCGGTCTCGGGAAGATCAGCGTCGACCAGCATGTGCCCGCGATCGCGAACGACGCGGCGTATCAGCTGGTGGCGGGCGTCTCGCCGCGCAGCCGCATCGAAGGACTCGCTTGCTACTCCGATCTTGGCTCGCTCTTCGCGGCCACGGAGCTCGACGCCGTCGCGATCAATTCGCCGCCGCAGGCGCGGTTTGCCCTCGCGCGCGAAGCGCTCAATGCCGGAAAGCATGTGCTTCTCGAAAAGCCGCCGGCAGCGACCCTCTCGGAGCTTGCAGACCTTGAACGTATCGCGCGCGCGCAAGGGCTTACGCTCTACACGGGCTGGCATTCGCAGCATGCACCGGGGGTCGCGCCTTCGCGTGAATGGCTAGTGGGGAAGTCGGTGCGTGCCGTCGATCTCTCATGGTGCGAAAATGTTCGCGAATGGCATCCCGGGCAGCGGTGGATTTGGGAGCCCGGCGGCCTCGGCGTGTTCGATCCGGGCATCAACGCCTTTTCGATCCTCACCCGCATCCTTCCGGAGCCGCTCGTTCTCACCGCCGCGCGCCTCGACGTCCCGGCGAATTGTGCGACGCCGGTTGCCGCCGAACTCGAAGGATCGGTGGGCGAGGCGGGGCAGTTTCAGGGGCATCTCGACTTCCTGCAGACCGGCCGCCAGACCTGGACGATCAACGTGGATACCGATGCGGGCCGCCTGTCGCTTGCCATGGGCGGGGCGGAATTGTGCATCGCCGGCGAGCGCCAGGACGTCGGCCCGAGCCGCGAATATCCATCGATCTATCGCCGCTTCGCGGCGCTGGTGCACAGCGCCGAATGCGAAGTCGATGCGGCGCCCCTCGCGCTTGCGGCCGACGCCTTCCTCATCGGCCGGCAGCGGCGGGTTGCCGAATTCATCGAATGACGCGGGCGGTAGGACCGGAACGAAATTGAGAAGCGGGCGAAGGCCATTTGCCTCAATGGCAGGCCGCGCCCGGCAAGGAGTGGAACATGACGATTTTTGCTGGCCGTTTCGCGGGACGTACCGCGGTTATCACCGGGGGCGCCTCAGGGCTTGGACTCGACGTCGCGCGGCGCCTGGTTGCCGAGGGCGGCGCGGTCATCTTGTGGGACTTTGACGAAGCCGCGCTGGCGAAGGCGAAGGCCGAGGTCGGCGCGATCGCGACCGCGGTCGTCGACGTCGCCTCCTGGCCCGACGTCGAGGTCGCCGCCGCCGCCGCGAAAGCGGCTGCGCCGGCGATCGACATTCTGGTGAACTCGGCCGGGATTACCGGGCCGACGACCCCGGTCGCGGACTTTCCGCTCGAAGGCTGGCACAAGGTGATCGACGTCAATCTTTCGGGCACCTTTCATTGTTGCCGGGCCCTTGCCGGGGCGATGGCCGCCTCGGGCTATGGCCGCATTGTCAATGTCGCCTCGGTTGCCGGAAAGGAAGGCAATCCCAATGCCTCGGCCTATTCCGCTTCCAAGGCGGGCGTGCTCGCTCTGACCAAGTCCCTCGGCAAGGAGCTCGCGACGAGCGGGGTGCTGGTGAATGCCGTGACTCCCGCCGTCTTCGACAGCCCGCTTCTTGCCCAGATGCCCCAGAGCCAGGTCGATTTCATGCGCTCGCGAATTCCGATGGGACGGCTTGGCCGGACCGAGGAAACGACCGCGATGATCTGTTTCCTGCTTTCCGAGGAATGCAGCTTCTCGACCGCGGCGACCTTCGACACCTCGGGCGGCCGCACGACCTATTAGTCCGGGTCGCCCAAAGCCGCTTGACAGAGAGAGCGGCAAAGTCAAAAACAGTCAGATAAGCCTGTTAGTTGTCAGGCATCGGGAGATGACAATTGTCTCAGCATAGAAGCGCGACCGCGCCGACCTGGGGACTCGCCGCAATGCGACGTTTGCCGTTCGCCGTCGTTCCGGCGGGCGCGCGCCAGTGAGGGCGGCAACGCCGCAGCGACAGGCGAACGCCGCAAAGCGACTGGGGCTGGGCCGCGTCATCGCTTATGGCGCCGGCGACTTCGCCTTCAACCTGAGCTTCACCTTCGCGTCGCTCTTCCTTCTCTATTTCTATACCGACGTGCTCGAGATCCCGGCGGGAACGGCCGGGCTCATCATCATGGTCGCGCTGATCTGGGAAGGGATTACCGATCCCGTCATCGGGATGATCGCGAACCGCACGCGCTCGCGCTGGGGCCGCTACCGCCCCTATCTCCTGTTCGGATCGGTGCCCCTCGCGGTCTCGGTCGCGGCGATGTTCCTGCCGCTCGGGCTGACAGGCGGGGCACTTGTCGCTTATTGTTTCGCGACGCATCTCGTCTACCGCACGGTCTTCACCTTCGTGAACATCCCCTACATCGCGCTCTCGGCGCAGATGACGCAGGACAGCGACACGCGCGGTCAGCTCGCTGCCGCCCGCATGCTTTTCGCGATCAGCTGCGGGCTCCTGCTCGCCTCGCTGACGCTGCCCCTGGCGAAGGCGCTGGGCGGCGGTCAAACCGGCTTCTTTCTCGTCAGCATATTCTATTCGGCGCTTGCCGCAGCGATCTTGCTGCTGACCTTCGCGACGACCAGCGAGGAGGTCACCGAAGCGACAGCGGATCACCCCAGCCTCGGCGACATGATCGCGACGTTGCGCGTCAACCGGGCCTTCCTACTCCTGTTCGCGGCGACGGCGGCGGGTGCGACCGGCTACACCATGTCGGGCAAAGCGCTCATCTATTATCTCAAATATTGGGTCGGTTCCGAGGAATTCGTCACCTTGGGGCTCGTTGTGACTCTCGGTGCATCGGCGCTCGCGATGATACCCTGGATGATCGTGGCGCGGCGGCGCAACAAGCGGTTCGTCTGGCTTGCCGGCGCCGGGCTCAACATGCTCGCCTATCTCTTCATTCTCGCGCTTGCGCCTCGCGGCGGCGCGGCGCTCTGGTTTCCACTCGTCCTGATCGGGATCGGCAATTCGGCCTTCATCCTCACCTTCTGGTCGATGCTTCCGGATACCGTCGAATATGGCGAATGGAAGACGGGGACCCGCGCCGAGGGCGCCATCTTCGGCCTCATCGCCTTCTCGCAGAAAGTGGCGCTCGGGATCGGGACCGGCCTCATCGGGCTGATCATGGGTTGGATCGGATATGTTCCCAATCAGCCCCAGACGCCCGAGACGCTGCATGGCATCGTGCTGCTCTATGGCGCAGGACCGCTGCTCCTGTTCGCCGCCAGTGTTGCCGTGATCTGGTTCTATCCGCTCTCGGGCGATACCCACCGCCGTATGGTGCGCATCATCGACCGGCGCCGCGCCCGTGCCGCGGCCGCGGCGGAGGCAGCTGAATGAGCCGGCGTCTTCCATCGTTGCGGCGCACGACCGTCTCCGCCGGTTTCGCGCTGGCGTTCGGCGCCCTCGCTGCGACTCCCGCGGGCGCTGCGACCGGTGCGGTCCTTGATTGTCCGCTCGCGCGCACGCCTTATTCGGCCGATACCCCGATCATCGACCTTCTTATCGACAAGCGGGCGAAGGCGATGGTCGACGCGACGGGGCTCCTGGCCAAGGCGCCGCCCGTCGCGCTGCGCACCACGCCGCCCAGCTTTGCCTCGATCCTGTCTCTCCGGGTCGCCACGCGCACGCTCGCGCTCGATGCCGCCGTGATAGCCGATCTGGAAAAGCGACTGGCCGCGCTTCCCATCCGGCCCGAAGACAGCGCCGCACGCTGCGCGCGCTACGAGGCGGATGCCCGCCAGCCGCTCGCTGTCCCCGCGGGGCGGCCCGCCTTGCTGATCTTCGACCGGAGCAACGGCTTTCGCGACGGTCCCTCGGTCGAGGCGGCGACAGAAGCGCTTCGCGCGATCGGCGAGCGGAGGGGGTGGAGCTTCGTCTTCTCAAGCAGCGCCGGTGATTTCACGCCGCGCAATCTGAAACGCTTTCGCGCCGTGCTCTGGAACAATGTCAGCGGCGACATGCTCACCATGGGCCAGCGCTCCGCGCTCCGCCGCTATATCGAGCGCGGCGGCGGCTTCGCGGCCATTCATGGTTCGGGAGGCGATCCGCTCTACCTCTGGGACTGGTATGTCGACGAGTTGATCGGCGCGCGCTTCATCGGTCATCCCGATGCGCATCAGAAAGGCCGGGTCCTTGTCGAGAACCCCGACGATCCGTTGACTGCTGGCATTGCCCATGACTGGGCACCCGTCGAGGAGTGGTACAGCTTCGCAAAGAGCCCGCGCGGACCCCGCACACGTGTCCTGCTCAGTCTCGACGAGACCAGCTACAAGCCGACGGCGGGCGGACGCGATCTCAGCATGGGGGATCATCCCATTGCGTGGATCCGCTGCGTCGGGCGCGGGCGCTCTTTCTATTCCGCGATCGGTCATCGGCCCGAAAATTATCGCGATCCCAACAATGTGCGGCTTATCGAACAGGGCATTGCCTGGTCGATGGGTCTTTCCCCTTCGGGCTGCCGCCGCGACGGCTCGATGTCCGCTTCTCTGCCCGGAACCAAATAGTGACCCCTCCATCGATTCCCTGGCGGCCGCTCTCGCAGCCGCGTTTTCTGATCGGCATCTGCCATTTTCCCGAACAGGAGCCGCGCGAGCATCTGGCGTCCGACGCCGCGCTGATGGCCGAAGCGGGGATCGAGACGGTCCGCATGGGCGAATTCGCCTGGAGCGTCCTCGAACCGGAAGAAGGCCGCTATGACTTCAGCCTGTTCGACGAGGCGATCGCGGAACTGGCCGGGCAGGGGATCGACACGATCTTCTGTACGCCGACGGCGACTCCGCCGCGCTGGCTGACCCATCGCCATCCCGACATGCTGCGCGTCGACCAGAATGGTGTCGCGCAGCGCCATGGATCGCGCCAGCATGTCGACATCACGCATCCGCTGTTTCGCGAGCATAGCCGGCGGATCACCCGTGCGCTTGCCGATCATTATCGCAGCAATCCGCACGTCATCGGCTGGCAGACGGACAATGAGCTCAACACCCATTTTTCCGAAAGCCATTCGGCTGTGGCGCAGGACGCATTCCGCGGATGGCTCGTCGCCCGCTACGGCAATATCGACGCGCTGAACGCCGCGTGGGGGACGGTGTTCTGGAACCGGCAATATGATGATTTCGCGCAAGTCGAGACACCGGTAACGAACCGGCCGGCTTCGGCCGATCCGTCGCATCTTCTCGATTACCGGCGCTTTCTGGCCGACATGACCCGGGACTTTCAGTCCGAGCAGGTTGCGATCCTGCGTGCGGCGAACCCGGCCTGGTTCGTCTTTCACAATATCGGGCGCCTCAACGACATCGACCTGCGCGACTTCGGCACCGGCCTCGATTTTCTGGGCACCGACCTTTATCCGGGCCTGCGCGACGAGTTCATGAAAGTGGGTCTCGGCTATGCCCAGGCGATGCAGCTTGACAGCTTCCGGGGCTGGGCGGGCAACTTCATCGTTCCCGAACTGCAACTCGGTGCCGGCGCGCACCCCGCCTTTGCGATACCGGCCCCCGAACCCGGAGAACTTGGCCGCTTCGCTTTCTCATCGGTCGCGCGCGGCGCCGACGGCCTGATCTGGTTCCGCTGGACGAGCGCCCGATATGGCGCCGAAGCCTATTGGATGGGAGCGCTCGATCATGACCGGGTGCCGCGCCGCCGTTACGCCGAGCTCAAGCAGACGATTTCCGAGCTCAAGGCGGTACGCGACGAAGTGCTCGGCACGAGCGTCGATATCGACGTCGCGATTCTCGGCGCCGACTGGACCAACGAGATCGCGCAGGCCACCTTCTCGCTTGGTCTTCCGAGCCTCGCCGAGCTGGCCTTGCCGCTTCATCATCACTGCTATCTGAGAAATATTCGATGCGGCTTCGCCGCGCCCGGCGACGACCTGTCGAGGGTCAAGATCGCCTTTGTGCCGCACCTTGCGCTGTGGGACGATCGATGGACCGCGCCGCTCTCGCGCTTTGTCGGCGCCGGCGGGATTTTGGTGATCGGCGCGCGCACCGCGACCCGCACCGCGAACAATCATGTGGCGACCGAAACGCCGCCCGGACCGCTCGCGGAACTGTGCGGCGTCAGGGTCTCCGAGTTCGGCCGGCTCCCCGCGCTTGGCGCGTCGTCGATACTCTCGGGGGCCGTCTTCCAGGTCGAGAATGTCAAGAGCGGCCGCATGGCGGAATCGGCACGGCGCGAACAATTTGTCGACTTCGGCGGCGAGCCGGTCCAGGCCGCGCACGGTTACGAGATATTGGAGCCCGCCGAAGGGGTGGAAGTTCTGGCGCGCTGGAATGCCCGATTCCTCGCCGGCGAACCCGCGGTGACCCGCCGGCGGCTAGGCGCCGGGTCGGTCATCTATGTCGGAACCTATCTCACGCACCCGCTCGTCGCGCGGCTCTTTGAACCGCTGTTTGCCGAAACGGGCGTGCGGCCGCCGATGGCACTGCCCGCCGGGGTCGAACTGACGACGCGAAGCGGCCCCGAGACCATCCTGACTTTTCTTCAGAATACCACCGATGAGGCGCGGACGGTGGAAACGCCCGATGGGGCGATCGATCTGCCACCCTTCGGATCGACGATTTTGCGGGCCCGCGCCGGGCATGCGGGCAAGTAGCGCGCCAGCGCGGCTGGCCGAGCGGACGGAGCTGCGAGCGACGATGTAATTGTTTCCGGTGTCCTCTTGCCGGTCAAACCTGGCGGCATCTCCCGGATGACAGGGGAGATGCCGCGCTTCTTTGTCGGACGAAGCGGACGAAGGCGCCTATTTCCCGGCGCCGAGATATCTTACGATCGCCGCGCGATCCTCGGGCTTGGTGACCGAGATGACCATCTTGGTTCCCGGGATCATCTTGGTGGGGGCGGCAATATATTTGTCGAGCGTAGCGGCATTCCAGACCGTCTTCGATGCCTTCATGGCCGATGAATAAGCGTAGGTCGCGCTTCCCGCCTTGCGTCCCATCACCGCCGTCAGGTCGGGACCAATCTTGCCGCCCTTGCCATTGCGGGTGTGGCACATGGCGCAGCGCTGCTGAAACAGCGTCGCGCCGCGCGCCGCGTCGGCCTGGGGTGCCGCCTGGACCGGAACCGACATCTGGCTCGCCATCCCGGCGGTAAGGCAAAGGGCGATGGCAGGAAGAATGAGGCGTTTCATATGTCTCTCCGGTCGCATGAACTTGCAGTCATCTTTGACTGTAACAAGATTTCCCGAACCTGAACAGGGCGAGGCTGTCGTGGCTAACCGCCGTTCGGCGGTCCGCAGGGGGCGATAGCCCTTGCCGCTGACGGCATGAGGCATCCGCTTCGCTCAGCGCTTGCGAACGTCCGCCGGTAGGCCCTTGCGCGCGATCTTGCCAAGAAAGGCGGCGCTCGGTTTCGGCGTGCGCTTGAACGTCTTGCGATCGACCGAAACGAGACCGAACTTCGGCGTATAGCCATAAAACCATTCATAATTGTCGAGCAGCGACCAGTGAAGATAGCCGCGCACGTCGATGCCGTCGCGCAGGCAGTCGAACACGCCCTTGAGCGCATTTTCGATCATATAGACGCGGCGGCTGTCGTCCTCGGTCGAGCAGCCATGCTCGGTGACGATGATCGGCTTCTTGGTACGGCTCGCGACCATCCGGATCACATTGCCGAGCGTCTCGGGTGCCAGCGGATAGCCATTTTGCGTCAGTTCGACATTCTCGGGCGAGGGCAGGTCGGCATTCGGACCGACCAGATTATAGGTGTAATTCTGCACGCCGACGAAGTCATAGTCCGCGGCGAGCCAGGGATAGACATAATCCGCCCGCTTGCGCTCGACGCCGCTTGCGCCGCTCGGTGGCGCGCGGTCGTCGGGAAGCGACAGCGTGAAGCCGACTTCGATCCTGCCGCCCGAAGCCTGGCGAATCGCCTCGCGCGCGCGATTGTGCGCCTCGATCATGACCGGCTGCTGGACCTTCCAGTCGGACAGCGTGGGAGACGCGAAGATATCCGACCCTTCGGCCTTTGCCGCCGCCTTGTTGGCTGCATCGAATGCGGCGCGCAGGCGCGGATAGGTCGGCGACCAGGCGAGCTGCGCCCAGAGATTGGGTTCGTTCTGGGTAATGGCGATATCGAACAGGTCCCCGAGTTGCTCGGTGACGAAACGGCAGTAGCGCACGAACGGCTCGACCCCCGCCGGGGAAGTGAAGCCGCCGGCCGACGCGAACCAGCGCGGCACGGTGAAATGATTATAGACCACGACCGGTGTCATGCCATGTTTGCGGATCGCCTCGAGGACCCTGCGATAATAGCCGATCGCGGCGAGCGAATATTGGCCGGGCTCGGGCTCGACCCGCGCCCATTCGATCGAGAAGCGGTGGGTATTGTAGCCGAGCGATGCGGCGAGCGCGACATCCTCGCCATAGCGATGATAGCTATCTGCAGCATCGCCCGACACCTCCTTGAACAGGGTCGGCTTCAGATGCTCGAGAAGCCAGATGTCGCTGCCGACATTATTGCCCTCGATCTGGTAGGCCGCGCCCGCCGTGCCCCAGAGAAAGGCGGGCCGTCCGCGCGGTGCGGGCGTTTTCGCTTTGGCGGCATGCGCTACCGCGAGCGTTGCAGCCGAAGCGCCGAGCAGCATGGTGCGGCGGTCAAGATTTTCAGTCATTCCAGCTTCCTCTCATGCCTCGCGCGAGGCGATTTTTTGCGCCCTATCCAGCAAGGATATTATGGTCAATTGTGACTGTAAGTTGAGCCCGCTTGGTCTTTCGTCGCTTGCCCGGTGGCCGCGCTGCTCCCGCTTGCACCGTCCTGGGCCGCCGCGATCGCCTCGATCGCCGCCGCACGCGGAATGGCGGCGTCCTTCGGGCCCGTGTCCATAAGGTCGATCAGCCGGGGATGTGCCGGATCGAAGCGCGGCCAGGCGGGGCGCGAACTGCCGTTGGGATTCCCCGTCTTCGCGAAACCCGTCCAATAGCCGCTGATCGTACGTGCCTGCGCGGCGTCGTTCGCATCGGTGGCCCAGGCCGATGCGCCAAGGGTCTGGAAAACAAATTCGCGGTCCGATGCGTGGACTGCGCCCTTGAACATGGCCTGCGCCGCCTTGGGCACGATCGAGAATTGATAGGCGAAGGTCGGGTTGCCTTGTCGCGCATGGAGGCGGGCCAGCGCCACAGCCGGCTCGACGAACAGCATGTCGCTGAAGAAATGGAGATTATAGCTGTCCTTGTCGGGATAGGCCGCCTCGGCCCGCGCTGGCAAATCGCCCGGTATCGCCGAGCCCAACGGATTCTTGCCGGACAGCGCGGCCGCCGGGATCGGGAATTCGAGGCTGTTCCAGCCGACGATATAGGGGATGCGCGCCTGCTCGCCGCGGCGAAAAGACTCGATCGGCGCGCGGGGCAATATTTTCCCGTCGATCATCGGTCCGCCGCCGGTGAATATCTGCGGATCGCCCGCCTTCAGGATCGTCTCGGCGGTGAGGGCGCGCAGCACCTCGCCCGTCGCGTTCGGCGCGCCGGCAGACGCCGCGAAAGTCGCACCGGCGGTCTCGGCCTCGCCGAGCGAAAGGAATTTCTCGCGGCCAAGGCCCGACTGGGCGATCGCATGGTCGAAAAGCCCGCGTGCCGTCGGCGAGGTCATGAGCGCATTGACCGCCGCGCCGCCGGCCGATTCGCCGAAAATCGTCACCTGTTCCGGATCGCCGCCGAAACCCGTAATATTGGCGCGAACCCATTTAAGCGCCGCGATCATGTCCATCAGCCCGTAATTGCCGACCGCCTCCCCACCGGCTTCGGCGCTGAGAGCCGGATGGGCAAAAAATCCGAAGCGCCCGAGGCGATAGTTGAGCGTCACCACGACGACGCCCTGCTTGGCCAGCGCCGACCCATCGTACAGGGCCGCCGTTCCGGAGCCGTTGACATAGCCGCCGCCATGGATCCAGACCATGACGGGGGCCTTCTTCGCCGCGGCGGGCGCGAAGATGTTGAGCGTAAGGCAATCCTCGCTCATCGGGAGCGGACCGACGCCATTGTCCTTCGCTTGATAGATTTGCTGGCAGATCGCGCCATATTTGTCAGCGGCCCGGGTTCCGCTCCAGCGCTCGGCCTTGTGCGGCGCTTTCCAGCGCAGCGGACCCACGGGCGGGGCGGCGTAGGGAATGCCCTTGAAGCTGATCGTGGCGCCGTCGGCCGTACCCGACACGCGCCCGCTTTCCGTCTCGACGGCGGGCGGTGCGGACTGCGCCGACGCGTGGCCCGGGAGGAGGAGGGTGAGGGCGAGAAGCGAGGCGCACATGGTTCGCATCGGTCTGTCTCCTAACGGCCGCCCGCGGCGAGCGAAGCGCTCGCCTGCAGGCCGTCGAGCTTCGCCGAGGTCGCGACCCGGACATCATAGGTTCCGGCCGCGCGCCGCCAGCCTCCATCTTGATAGGAGGAAAGGATCCAGGGATCTGCCTTGACCGTCACCCGGCGGCTCTCGCCGGGCTTCAACGTGACCCGTTCCCACCCGGCAAGCCGGTGCGTGCGCCCCGGGGGGGCGACATAGAGCTGCGGAACATCGGTACCCTCGCGCTTCCCGACGTTGGTCACGGTAAAGCTGACCGAAAGCTGCTTGCCGCCCGTCACTCTGAGATCCTTATGCTCGAACTTGGTGTAGCTCAGGCCGAACCCGAACGGGAAAAGCGGTTCGGCGCGCGTCCGTTCGAACCAGCGATATCCGACATCGCTGCCTTCATGATAATCGACCGCGAATGGCGCGGGCGGGGGAGAGAAGAGGGTCGCCTTCGGATCATATCCGTCGAGCTTCCCGCAGTCGGTCGCCCAGCTGC
>Ga0247822_10002657_pt1 | contig 11472 bp, 17 predicted proteins | sample 13C_Cellulose_Da_FD_192423 | JGI IMG/M metagenome (GOLD analysis project Ga0247822, IMG submission 192423) | Soil microbial communities from agricultural site in Penn Yan, New York, United States - 13C_Cellulose_Day30 | ecosystem: Environmental > Terrestrial > Soil > Agricultural land | place...
GAAGGCGAAGTTGTACGTCCGCGATGGCGGAGACGACAACTGGGCGAAGTGGACGGCCACCATGCTCCGCTGGCGTGCCGGCGCCATGCTGGCGGACGCCGAGTACCCGGACGTGACGCGAGGCCTCGGCACTCAGGACGAGCGGCCCTACGAAGAGGGCACGACTTCCGCCATTCCCGAGACTCGGCCGGTGGAGGTGGTTGCGCACGCGCTTTCGGAGCCGCAGCCCACCCTGACGCTGGAGCGGGCGAACGAACGCGTGATGGCGGCCATCAGGGCTGCTGGTGGTCCGCTGAGACGTTCGTCGGAGCTCGCGAGCAATGATGCGGACATCGAGGAGCTCAATGCGTCAGACGCCTCCGCATCCGATGACATCCCCTCGCGCGAGCCGGGCAGCGACGACGGAGACGAGGACCCCATCACCGCTGAGGCGTACGCCATCGTGCGGACCTCGGAAGCCGATGGTCTGACCCGCGAGCAGTTGGACTCCCTCACCAAGCGCGGTGCGGCGCTGCCTGATGGCGACGAGAAGAGGGCCGTCGGCGTGGCACTGCGTGTGGCTCAGAAGCGGCTCAAGGAGGTGGCGAAGTGAGCACGGCATATGCGCGGTTGTGCTCGTGGTGCAAGGCAGCGCCCGTGAAGAAGAGGCGCGGTCAGTTTTGCTCGAACACTTGCTCTGCGACCTCCCGCGAGGCAACCCGTGTCCGCGATGTGGAGGCTGAATTCTGGGAGCGCGCCATCCCCGAGCCGAACACAGGGTGCTGGCTGTGGATGGGGGACATGTCCTCATTCGGCTACGGTGTTGCGCGTTTCGGGTCCGAGGGACGGCGCAGGGTGGCTGCCCACCGTCGGGCGTATCAGTTCGCGGTGGGGCCGACGCCGGAAGGTCTCGACGTTTGCCACCGCTGCGACAACCGCGCATGTGTTAACCCCGGCCACCTATTCCTCGGCACGAGGGCGGAGAATCTTGCGGACATGGTGGCAAAGGGCCGCTCGGCGCGAGGGGAGAAGCACCACGCCGCGAAACTGACGGCCAAGCAGGTACAGGAGATTCGACGGGACATGGCCGGTTCCGGCATTCCATTCGTGCTGGCCGCGCGCTTCGGCGTTTCGGTAGCCACCATCCACGACATCGCGGAGCGCCGGTCATGGCCTCACGTCTGAACATCACGCCAAGCGCACTCCCGAGAGTCCGTCAGTGCCTTGGCTCCGCTATCCTTCCGACGGCGGAGGAGGAGAGCGAGGGGATGGGCCGGGGCACAGGTCTGCACTCGTACATGCGCGCTCTGACCAAAGGCCGGACTCCCGAGGAAGCACTGCTCGATGTGCCAGAGGAGCACCGTGCCGACGCGGATTCCATCGACCTGTCGACGCTGCCTCCGTTGAGTTCTGGGTCTCCAGAGGTTGGGTTCGCGCTGAACCTCTCTGACTGCTCAGCAAGGGTCCTCGGCGTGGATATGGACCGTGCTGGAGTTCGGGCCATGAGGACTCAGGACGAGATGGGGATGCTCCTGGACTGGGTGGGGATGGTGGGCGCGCGCTCGCTGGTGGTGGTGGACTGGAAGTTCCAGAGACAGGAGGACCTTGCCCCGGCCTCGGAGCACTGGCAGTTGCTGACGTACATGTCCGCAGCACTGTTGACGTACGACGCCGACGAGGTGCATGGGTTCCTTGCCCATTGGCGTTACGGGAGGTGGGAGTGGGACTCCGTGCGCCTCGACTGGCTCGGGGCGCAGGCCCACCTCGCGGACGTTCGCGCGCTGATGTCCCGCGCCGAGAGGGCCACCACGGCCTACGCCGAGCGTAGGGAGGTGCCACCGCTGCGCCTCGGGGCGTGGTGCGCATGGTGCCCAGCACAGCGTCAGTGCCCGGCGAAGGTGGGCGCCGCACTGGCGGTGCTGTCTGGTGAGGCCGGGGATGCGCTGGAGGCCCGGTCGGAACTCACCCCCGAGCGTGCCGGGGAGTTGTGGTGGAAGTTGAAGAATCACGCCCTGCCCGCGCTTGAGCAGATGTTGAGGGGCTTGGAGAGCATAGCCCGGACTGAGCCGCTACCACTTCCGGACGGTGGCAGCCTCATGGAGGTTGAAGAGGGCGAGGACAAGGTGGTGGCAGTGGTGGCTGGGGACTGGCTGCGAAGAAACCTCGGCCCCGAGGTCGCGGCGGAGGCGGTGGAGACCAAGCCCTCGTGCTCGTGGGCCTCGCTGGAGCGCGCGGTGCGCAAGCACCACCTGCCGAAACTGGTGGCGGAGTGGGAAGCCGGCGGGAGGCGCGGGCGCAAGCCCTCGTTGGCGAAGGTCATGGCCGGGCTGCGAGAGGAGATGCTGGGCGTGCAGGTGGCGAAGCGTGCGACGTGGAAGGCAGTGCGGGCCGTCAAGGCCCTCAACGGATGAACTCACACGGAGGGAGACCCATGGAGAAGACGTTCACAGGCAAAGAGGGTGTGTACCGCTGGAGGCAGTCATTTGGGCGTGCAGGCAGTCTGACGGGCGTCTTCGTTGCGCGTTCGGATGAGGTGGAGTCCGTCATCGGTCGGGACGTTTACTGGGGCGAGGTATTGGGCAAGCACTCCGACGTGTCTGGCGAGTTGGAGGCCAGCGACTTCGCGCTGTTGACGGATGACACGGACTTCATCGAGAAGTTCAGGCGCTTCGGATTGGATACGGGCCACAACCCGATTGAGAGGCTGGCCGAGCGTGATGCGGAGGACGAGGAGTGAAGCCCACCCTCTTCTACCGAGGCAAGGTGGCCGGACTCCTTGCGGCCTGCGCATTGGCCACGTCGGCGCTCGCCGCTGAGCGAACGGACCTCTACCGGATGACGAGCGGCAACGCGGCCACCCTCGGTATACCCAAGGAGGGACAGGGCCTCTACAATGAGTGGAGGCGCGCAGCGACGAGGTACGCCGAACTCCTCGCGGCAAACAAGGACGCCCGCGACGCCATTGGTAGAGAGTTGGACCTGCCAGGAATGCGTTGCGTCTTGGAGAAGAAGATTGCCGACTTCGCCCGGGCCACACTGCGGGAGATGCACGCTCGCAAGCAGACACCTCCGACGTGGCTCCACGGCGCGGTGGGCAAGGCACAGCAGCGCGCCGAGAAGGCGTGCAGCGACAGGGACGACGGCGAAGGTGGACAGCGCGCGCAGAACCTCGGGGCCCTCTACCTCGTCGTCGCCTCGCGAGTGAATGTGGAGGGGGACGCGCAACTCATCAGCGAACTCGCACGCATCGGCGCGCTGCTGGAGGAGTTTTCGGGCATGGCGAATGGACGTGTTGCCCCTGCCGCCTCTTCGCTCCCCATCTTCGACCCGCGTCTTTTCCTCCGGCGGGCGAATGACCCGCTCATTGGAGACGGGGCTTGACTGGTTGGTAGTCCGGCGTGTGTAGTCGCTGGAAGTTACGCACCAAGGGGCGGAGTCTCGCTCGTCGTGAGTAGCCGCTCCGAGGTGCAACCCCGTGGGATTGGCTCACGGGGCATTTCAGGAGGAACCATGGACAAGAACGACACGCAGGAGTGCCAGTGTCCGCCCAAGCCGTACTGGTCGGTCGGAAGCGCCGCGTCGGGAAGCGCTACCGAAAATCGAGCCCATGAGAAGTGGGAGCGTGAGCACGGACACCACGCGAATGCCGCGAAGGCCAGGGACGTGGAGGAGGCGGAATGAGCGGAGACAGCACGCCAGCGCCCACTGTCCGGGACCACCTCTTCGTCTCCGGGGACCCGGCCTTCGGCTGGGAGTGGCAGTGCAACGTGAAGGTCCCGGTGGTGGAGCAAGGGCAGGTTGTCGGAGCCTGCTGCGGCCACCCGCCAGAGGAGCACGTCTCAACGGAGGCGTAGTCAGGATGGGTGGCAACGTCCGTCAGAGGAGCGCTGGGCGGTGAGGGGTCATGGCCTCCCGCTTAAACGAGTCAGCCGCTATCCACTGTCCGCCAGCAGCGAAGGGCCTCGGGGAGACTCGGGGCCCTTCGTCTTTTGTGGTAACAATCGGGGCGCAAAGCGTCTTACCAACAGCAACACAACCACGGAGAGCACATGCCCAAGCAACCCATCACGCAGGCCCCCGAGGACATCCTCCAATTCTTCAAGCACGACGACATTCCGGCCCACCTCCAGGCCGTCTCCAAGCCGTTCTGCGACCTCGCGTATGCCATCGCCGGCGACGAGCGAGGCATGCCAGCGGGCACGTCCACGCAGTTTCCGCTGCCCCGCAACCCCGAGCGGACGGTGGCGCTGCGCATGTTGCTGGAGGCCAAGGACGCGGCGGTGCGCGCCCTGTCGGCAAAGTAGTCAACGGCCACGGTGGCGTAGGGGGCCCAGGGAGACTCGGGCCCCTTGTCTTTCCGCGCTACGACTTTGGCGCCACGTTGGGCGCAGCCTTGCCGCCCAGAATCATCGCTACCCACGACACGAGGAGCAGGCCACGTTGGAGCCACCCGTCCGGCAGGGTGGCCGCGTAGGACGCGAGACCTACGCCGAGGGTGCCAACAGTGGGCGCAATGGTGAGGGGCAGAATCGGCTTGCTCGCCATCCACTCGGGCACCTTGAGGGGCTGTCCGGCGAGCCACCCCGCGAGTAGCGCCACGCCGCCGACAATGAGGCCCCAGGGCATGGGCAGGGCCGGGGCAGCCATGAGCCCCACCGCGCTGATGAGGCCCGCCACGGCAGCGAGAGCCCCGGAGACGAGCGGCTTGGTCTCGGGCACCTCCGCGACGTAGCCCGCACCCATGGCGCCGGACTGGGACTCACGCGCGGCAAGGGAGGCAGTCAGGGCCTCGGACGGGGGCGAGCGTCCCGGCCCGCTGGTGACGGGCTGGGGGCCGGGGGACAGCTTGAGTTCCAGCTCCTTCTTGGCCTTGAGGGCGGCGAGGAGTGCGGGGTTGGGGATGGTCGACGGCATGTGGTTCCTCCAGGTGCGACGGGTTAGGAATTCGTGCGACTCAGAGCCTCGCGCAGCATCCGCTCGATGGCCTCCTGCCCCTTCTCGATGCGCGCCAGCGACGAGGCCATCACGGCCACGTCGCGCTTCGTGGTGGCGGCCTCGCTCTTCATCTCGGCCACCTCTCGCTCGCTGCTCTCCATGTCCTTTTCAAGCCGAGCCACCCGCCACCGGGATTCACCCACGGCGGCGGCGATGCCGAGGAGGAAGACCATGATGGGCCACGAGAACGTGGCCTCTTGGGTGAGGACAACGGGTGCGGCTTGGGCGAAGAGGGTGGGGAGGTTCACGGCTTGGGCTCCTGGATGGAGGTGGCGGGGCGCTCGGCGCGAAGCACCGGCAGGTAGCACTTGCCCTTGAGTTCGTACATCTCCGAGGAGCACGCCTCGCCGGGCTTGGTGCTGCCGGGGGCGGGCACCACTTGGTACCAGCACCCGCCGTTGAGTGGCACCTGGGCCTCTGCGCAGGGAGGCTTGCGCTGGCCCTTGTAGGGCTCGGAGGGCAGGCGCTTCCCCGCACCGAGAGGGCCGGGCCCGTCACCACGCACGTCGGACACCCACACCTCGGGGATGCAGGGCAGCGGGGAGGGCTCAGGAGGAGGTGTAGGCGCTGCTACGGGCGCGCTGCGGTTGATGACCCACACAGCCAATGCGGCTCCAGCGGCGGCGCGGGCTATCGGCAGGTGGCGCGGACGAGAGGACATGGAGTGCGAGCGTGACACGCGCTCGGATGCATGGCAACATATGGTCAATCGGAGGGAACAACATGGCGAAGGAGAAGACACCACAGGGCGTCACGGCATCCGGCGAGGAGGCCGCAGGCGCCTTTGTCGCGCTCGGGGCCCGGAAGACGGACAGCGGCTACGAGGTGGTTGAGGTGACGGTGGAGGACGGCAAGGTGATGGTCCGCTCCCTGTCCAACCCGCTCCCTCGTGCCGCTGCCGCCGAGCGTCTGCGCGTCGAGACCGTGTCGTACATGCGGAGGCACCTGTGAGACTGGCGTCTGCGGGATTCGGCGAGAGCCACGACGGCCGAGACGCGCCTGCCATTGACGAGATGGTGGAGCGTGTGTGTTCTTTGCTTGTGGGCCAGCAGCCTGCGTGGCCAACCGTGCGGCTGGACGTAAGGGTGCATGGCTCGCTTGTGATGGTGACTGCCACTGGGGACGTCCCATGCTGACACCCGCTCGGCTGGTTCTGGCGGGGCTGGCTGTCTCTGTCTTTGTGCGTTACCTCGTCACGCCTACATGGCCGTGCGCCGTGGTGACGCTCGGGGTGTTCGCACTGGCGGTGGGCGGGTTCGTCCTCGCCGACAAGAGCAAGGCGAGAGACATGGAGCGCGTCGCGGAGCAGGCGAAGGCGGCTGGCGAGGCCGCTGCGGCCGTCTCTGACCGCGTTGACCGCATCGAACGGGCCAGAGCCTTTGGAGGGTAGACGTGGCGAAGAAGGGCAAAGGCAAGACCCCAGAGAGCCGGAAACCTGTGGTTCGTGACGCCAATGGCAGGGTGACCGGTGGCGGGAGCCTCAACCCCGGCGGTCTACCGAAGTGGCGCCGCGAGTTCGCAGATGCGTTTGGCGAGCGATGTGCGCCCAAGGCCGAGAAGGTGCTGAATCGCATCCTTGACCGGGCGCTGAACATCGACGTGCTTGAAGCGGTGCTGGAGTCAGACGGCACGCCGGAGGCGAAGCTCGCGGCCGAGAAGCGCATCTCTGACCGCATGGCGCAGGCCGGCAGCGCTGCCGACACGGTGCTGAAGTACGTACTGCCCAAGCCCACGCAGCAGGTGGAGGTGAGTGCGCCGCCGGGCACTGCTGCCGCGTTCGCAGGGTTGAGCGCGGCCCAGTTGCTGGAGATTGCGAAGATGAAGCCCCCGGAGGGGACATGAGCAAGAGCGATAGTAAGGGCAGCGGAGGAGCGTCTGTTGTCGGTATGCTCGGCGTGCTGTTCGTCGGACTCAAGCTGGCAGGCGTCATTGACTGGTCGTGGTGGTGGGTGACGCTGCCGTTTTGGGGCGGCATGGCGCTGGTCGCCCTCATGTTCATCGTCGCGGCGCTGATGATGGGCGCAGGCGCTGCGTTGGAGCGCATCGGCAAGTAGCCCATGGACGCCGCCACGCTCGCAGAACTGCAGGAGGCGATGCGTCGAGAGGCGCGCGCTGAGTTGTGGCGACGGCGTGAGGTATGGCCTCTGCTGGAGGTGTACTTGGACCGCGACCAACTCGCGGACATGCGCGCCTTCATGGCGGGTGGTGACGCGGAGCGCGGCGTGCTGCCTCCCGAGGACTGGTACGACGACATCAGCCGGCAGCGTGGCAAGTCGTGGAAGTGGTGCGTCTTTGCCGTGGTGTGGGCGCACTGCCATGGGCGGCAGTTCATCAAGTACGCGGCCCAGTTGGGGAAGTCCGTCCGCAACATCATCCGCCCCACCATCAACGCGCTCGTGGCGGACATGCCTCCCGAGTACCGCGAGAAGGTGTCCCAGCGTGGCAATGACGCGCCAGTGCTGGCCATCCGCGAGGACAAGGTGGACCACAAGTGGCTCTTCCCCAACGGCTCGGAGATTCAGGCCGCTGGCGCCAACTTCGGTCACTACGAGGACCTGCGCGGGCAAAAGAGCCACCTCAACATCAACGACGAGGCGGGCTTCTACGACGACTTCGACGCGGTTCAGCGGGTGTTGAGGCCCCAGACGCAGACGACTCGCGGCGTCAACGTGTACGCCACCACGCCCCCGGAGACGCCCGGACACCCGGTGACGACGGTGATGCAGGCGTTGAAGGCGGCAGGCCGCTACAGCCACCGCACCATCCACAACCACCCTCGCATGACGCCGGGCGACATCGAGACGTACCTGACTCGCGAGGCGCTGGCGAAGGGCATGACGCTGGAGACCTTTCGTCGCACCACCTACTACCGGCGCGAATTCCTGTGCATGCATGTGGTGGAGGAGTCGCGCGCCATCATCCCCGAATGGACCATGGACGCAGCCGACTGCGGCGCCGACGGCCACCCCGAGGGGACGCTGTGGGGCGACGTGCTGACTCGTGAGGTAGAGCGCCCACGCTGGGCTGACACCTACACCTTCGCGGATTTCGGATTCACGCGAGACCCCTCGGCCGTCCTCTTCGGCTACTGGGACTTCGAGGGCGCGAGGTTGGTGGTGGTGGACGAGACGCCGCCGCTGTACCGCACGCGCACGGATAAATTGGCCGTTGCCTACCGGGAGCGATGCTTGGCCCTCTGGCCTCTCTCCGGGCCGCCGCCATACGCCGACGCGCGGCCCGCGAAGCAGCCCCCACCGCACGCCAACGGCTCGCCCGTGCCTCCCGAGGAGCACGCCTACTGGGAGCCATATTCGGCCGGAGGAGACCAAGGCGGTCGCGGGGAAGAGGTGCTGACCGAGTTGGCCAAGGAGCACAACCTCGCGTGGCGGGGCGCCAACAAGGTGGACCTGGAAATCCGCGTCAATGAGGTGCGGCGCATGATCGCGGCAGGGAAGTTGTGGGTCCACCCGCGCTGCGTCCACCTGCGCAAGCAGTTGTCTCAGGGCCTCTGGGCGGACAAGGCGAAGACGGACTTCGAGCGCACCTCTGGGGGACACCTGGACCACCTCGCGGCATTGGTGGACCTCGTCTCGACGCTGGACCGGCAGCACAACCCCGTGCCAGTGGGCTGGGGATTTGACCATACGAATATGGTCACGATACACTCGGAGTCCTCGCGCAGCCGCAATGCGCTGGACGCTGCTTTCGGAGGGATGTGATGGGTAAACGACTCAAGCAGGCCACCAAGTGGGCGCAGGGCTATGTTACCGAACAGGCAGAGCGGGCCGGCGTCGAGTGCTCGCTTGACCCCATCGCATTCTGGTGCCGCTTCTGCCGCATCACGCTGGAGCCTGTCGTCCATGCCTGACCTCAAATACTGGGCGACGCTCCCCCCCGACGAACTCACACCCAAGGTGATGGAGCGAGTGCGCGCGTGGCGCCGCTACTTCAACACGAGCGGCATGGCCAGCAAGTCGGCCAAGGGCCACCGCTACTACTACGGCCACAGCGACTCGGGCGATTCCAGCAGTCATCTCTCCGTGGCCGGCGAGCGCCGGGACGCCGTGCGCAGCATCGTCAACGGCGTGCGGCCCCTCGTTCAGCGCACCGTGGCCATGCTTCTGTCTGGCGCGCCAGAGATGCAGCCCGTGGCCGCCAACTCGGACGCCCAGGCCCGCGAGCAGGCCATCGCCGCCAAGGGGATTCTCGAACACGTCCACCGTGAGCAGCAGGTTGACGTGTTGCGCCGTCAGGCCCTCACCGCCGCCATGGTGATGGGCGAGGGCTTCCGGGCCGTGCTGTGGGACGCCAACGAGGGCGACGTGACTGCAGTGGACCCGGAGACGCAGCGCGAGGCTGAGCGCGCCGGGGACTTCCGCAACGCCGTGTTGACGCCCTTCGACGTGTACCGCGACCCGGGCTACCGCAACTGGCGGGAGGCGCCGTGGGTGGCCTTCCGTCTCTGGGAGAACCGCTACGAGCTTGCCGCCACGTACCCGGAGAAGGCGGCGGAAATCGTCAACCTCCCCAGCAACGAGGCCATGCGGGAGTCGGAAGGGTGGCTGGACGTGCGCTGGCGCGCGGACGAGCGCTTAATCGAGTCCGATGCGGTGCCCGTCTACTACTTCTTCCACCGCGACACCCGTGCCTGCCCCGACGGCCGGGCGCTGATGCTGGTGTCCGAGCGCCTGTGGCTCACCGATGGGCCCAACCCTTATGGGCGACTGCCCGTGGAGCGCCTGACGCCGGATGACGTGCTGGGCACCTCGCTCGGCTACACCAACGTCTTCGACGCGCTCGGCATCACCGACGTGCTCGACGGTCTGTACTCGGCGGCCACCACCAACAACGTCCGCTTCGGAGTCCCCTCGCTCATCACCTACAAGGGCAGCGGCCTCACCGTCTCCCGGCTCGCCAGCGGCGCGGTGTCGATGGAGGTCAACCAGCAGGGCATGGAGCCCAAGGCGCTGGAGACGCCCAGGACGCCGCCCGAGTCGTTCAACCTCATGGACCGGCTTGAGCGCGTCCGCATGATGTCGCTCGGCCTCAACGAGACGGCGCTGGGCACGCCCCCGTTCTCCGGCATGGCTGCCTCGGCCATGGCGCTGCTCGACGGCAAGGCTGGCGAGTACATGGATGGGCTGGCTCAGTCCCTTCGCTCGTTCGACGCGGCCTGTGCGACGGCCGAAATCCGCGTCCTCAAGGCCTTTGCGAATGACGAGCGGATGGCCGTCATTGAGGGCAAGTCCAAAAACTGGATGCTCAAGTCGTTCAAGGGCAGCGACCTTGCCAGCGTCGACCGCATCGCCGTCGAGCCGGTGAAGGCCACGAGCCGCAATCAGGCCGGCAAGTTCGCGCTGCTGGAGTTGCTGGGCCAGTTCGGCGTTGAGCTCAAGCCCGAGCAAATCATCGACCTCGCCAACACCGGCCAGTTGGAGTCGATGTTCGAGCACGAGCAGGCGAACGTCCTGCGCATCAAGTCCGAGAACGAGTTGCTGCTGGACGGCCAGCGCCCCACGGTGCTGGTTGCCCGAACGCACTGGCTCGACATCCCCGAGCACCTGTCGCTGCTGTCCTCGCCCGCCGTGGAGGAGCGACCGGACGTGGTGGAGGCAGTGCTTGGGACGGTGGAGGAGAAGTTGGCCGCGTGGCGCACCATGCCGCCTGACCTGCTTGCGCTGCTGAACGGCCCGCCGCCACCTCCGCCACCTCCGCCGCCGATGCCTCCGGGCATGGCGCCAGTGGGGCCGGATGGGATGCCGCTACCACCGGAGCCCGGAATGCCTGCACAGGAGCCGCCCCCGCCGCCCGAAGCCGCCGGCCCCGGAGCGCCGCCGCCTGGAACCTCAGAGGCCGTCCTGTCGCCGGACGGGCCCCCCGCACAAGCCTGATTCACCTGGAGGGAGTACCGCATGCCTGAACCCATCACCCCCACAGCGCCCAGTCCGAGCGCCCAGCCCCAGCAGCCCGCCACCTCAACGCAGGCCCGCACCACGGGCGGCCAGTTCGACAAGGGGAATACCCTCCCCATCGAGCGGCAGGCCGGCATGGGAGACGCCCAGAAGGAGTCCAAGGAGACGCCTGCCGAGCGCCGCATCCGCCTCAAGCTCGCGGACGACGGGCCGGAGGAGGAGTTCGACGAGAGGACCCTCGCAGGGCTCGCGCGCCGCGGGAAGAACGCCGCCCAGCTCATGTCCCGTGCCGACAAGGTGCGGATGGAGTCGGAGCGCCGGGTGCGGGATGCCGAGGCGAAGCTGGCCCGCATCAAGGATGACCCGGTGGCCGTGCTGCGGGAACTCGGCGTGGACCCGCTCGCCCTCTCGGAGCAGCAGATTCTCCGCGCACTGGAGGAGGAGAAGGAGCGCCAGCTTCCGCCCGAGGAGCGCGCGCTGCGGCAGAAGGCCCGGGAGGCTGACGAGCTGCGCGCCAAGCTGAAGCAGCGCGAGCAGCAGGAGCAGTCCGCCCGAGAGGAACAGGAGACGGAGCGATACCGGGAGC
>Ga0247822_10002658_pt1 | contig 11472 bp, 8 predicted proteins | sample 13C_Cellulose_Da_FD_192423 | JGI IMG/M metagenome (GOLD analysis project Ga0247822, IMG submission 192423) | Soil microbial communities from agricultural site in Penn Yan, New York, United States - 13C_Cellulose_Day30 | ecosystem: Environmental > Terrestrial > Soil > Agricultural land | place...
AAATGGGGGTTGTCACCGATGGCGTGGGGCCCGCTCAGCGCACACGCTGGGGATGACGGCCCGCGCCGCGCCCCCGGACAGCGGGCCGTCGGGCTCCCGCGCACACGGGGGCCCGCGGCGAGCGGCCCACGGCGAGGAGGCGGTACGGGGTGCCCCTGTTCTGGCGGATCTTCCTGCTGAACGCCGTCGTGCTCATCGTGGCCACGGCCCTTCTGCTGGGACCCGTCACCGTATCCACGCCGGTCCTGCTCACCGAGGCCGCGGTCCTCACCGTGGGGCTGGCCGCCATGCTGGTCGCCAACGCCCTGCTGCTCCGCGTCGGCCTCGCCCCGCTGCAACGGCTGACCCGGGCGATGACCACGACCGACCTGCTCCGCCCCGGAGACCGCCCCGCGGTCGGCGGGCGCGGCGAGATCGCCGAGCTGATCACCACGTACAACACGATGCTGGACCGGCTGGAGGACGAGCGCGCCACGAGCAGCGCCCGCGCCCTGTCCGCGCAGGAGGCCGAACGCCGCCGGGTCGCCCGGGAACTGCACGACGAGGTCGGCCAGTCCCTCACCGCCGTACTGCTCCAGCTCAAGCGCGCCGCCGACCACGCCCCGCCCGGACTGGGCGAGGAACTGCGCCAGGTGCAGGAGACCACCCGGGCCGGTCTGGAGGAGATCCGGCGCATCGCCCGCCGGCTGCGTCCCGGCGTGCTGGACGAGCTGGGACTGGCCAGCGCGCTCAAGGCCCTCGCCAACGAGTACGGCGGCTCCGGCCTGAGCGTCCAGCACTCCCCCGCCGCGGACCTGCCCGAGCTGGACCAGGAGACGGAACTGGTCATCTACCGGGTCGCCCAGGAGGGCCTCACCAACACCGCCCGCCACGCCGGGGCCCGTCGCGCCGAGCTCGCCCTGCGCCGCGCGCCCGGCGGGGTCGAACTCCTCGTCCGGGACGACGGCCGGGGCACCGGCGCCGCGCCGGAGGGCGCCGGCATCCGCGGGATGCGCGAACGCGCCCTGCTCGTCGGCGCCCGGCTCACCGTGGGCCGGGCCGCCGGCGGCGGCACCGAGGTCCGCCTGACCGTCCCCGTCCCCGCCCGTTTCCCCGCGCACGCCCTCGTCCCCGCACGGGAGACCGCGCACGCTCCGCCACCGTGACCGACGCCCCTCGACCGGAAACGCTGAACATGACAGACCCGGCCCCCACCCGCATCCTGCTCGCCGACGACCACGCGCTGGTCCGCCGGGGGGTTCGCCTCATCCTCGACGGTGAGCCGGATCTGACCGTCGTGGCCGAGGCCGCCGACGGTGCCGAAGCCCTCGAGCAGGCCCGTGAGCACCGCCCCGACCTGGCCATCCTCGATATCGCGATGCCCCGCCAGACCGGTCTCCAGGCGGCCCGTGAGCTCTCCCGCACCCTGCCGGAGACCCGCATCCTCATCCTGACCATGTACGACAACGAGCAGTTCTTCTTCGAGGCCCTCGCCGCCGGCGCCTCGGGCTACGTCCTGAAGTCCGTCGCCGACCGCGACCTCGTCGAGGCATGCCACGCCACCATGCGCGGGGAGCCGTTCCTCTATCCCGGCGCCGTCAACGCACTCATCCACAACTACCTCGACCTGGCGAGGGAGGGCCGCGCCCTGCCGGCCAAGGCGATCACCGACCGCGAGGAGGAGATCCTCAAGCTCGTCGCCGAGGGCCACACCTCGCAGCAGATCGCGGGCCTCCTGGTGATCAGCCCCAAGACGGTGGAGCGGCACCGCGCCAACCTGCTGGCCAAGCTCGGCCTCCGGGACCGCCTCGAACTCACCCGCTACGCCATCCGCGTGGGGCTCATCGAACCCTGACCGGCGCACGGGCCCGCCGGGAGTGTTGCCAGACTGGGCACCCCCGAGCCCGCCCACCCGGAGTAGGAACCGATGCCGCACCCCTACGTCCTGCTGTCCGCCGCCGTCTCCCTCGACGGCTACCTGGACGACACCGGCCCCGAACGGCTGCTGCTGTCCGGCCCGGCCGACTTCGACCGGGTCGACGAGGTACGGGCGTCCGTGGACGCCATCCTGGTCGGCGCCGGCACCCTGCGCGCCGACAACCCGCGGCTGCTGGTCAACTCGCCCGAGCGGCGCGCCGCCCGCCTGGCCGAGGGCCGGACCGAGTACCCGCTCAAGGTCACCGTCAGCGGCTCGGGAGAGCTGGACCCGGCGGCCCGGTTCTGGCACACCGGCGGCGAGAAGGTCCTCTACACCACCGACGAGGGCGCCGAGCGGGCCCGCGTCCTGGGGATCGCCGCCGACGTCGTCCCGCTCGGCGCCGAACTGGACTGGCGGCGGCTGCTGGAGCATCTGCACGCCGCGCGCGGGGTCCGGCGGCTCATGGTCGAGGGCGGCGGACTGATCCACACCCAGCTGATCACCCAGGGCCTCGCCGACGAACTGCAGCTCGCCGTCGCCCCGCTGTTCGTGGGCGACCCGGAGGCCCCCCGCCTCTTCGGCCCCGGTGCCTACCAGGGCGGCCGGCTGCGGCTGACCGGGACCCGCCAGGTCGGCGACGTCGTCCTGATGCGCTACGAGCCCACCGCCCCCGGCACCGGCCCGCTGCCGTCCGCCGCCGACCACCACTGGCTGGCCCTGGCCTGCGAGCTGGCCGCCCTGTGCCCGCCGTCCGGGACGGCGTTCAGCGTGGGGGCGGTCGTCGTGGCCTCCGACGGCACGGAACTGGCGCGCGGTCACTCCCGGGAGGGCGGGGACCCGGTGGTGCACGCGGAGGAGGCGGCGCTCGCCAAGGCCGATCCCACGGACCCCCGGCTCGCCACCGCCACCGTGTACTCCAGCCTGGAGCCGTGCGCCCGCCGAGCGTCCCGCCCCGCGTCCTGCGTCCGGCTGATCCTGGACGCGGGGGTGCGGCGGGTGGTCACGGCCTGGCGGGAGCCGGACACCTTCGTCGAGGGCGCCGACGGCAGCGGCGTACTGGAGTCCGGGGGCGCCACCGTCGTGGTGCTGCCCGAGCACGAGGACCGCGCCAAGGCGCCCAACGGCCATCTGCTCGGCCGCTGAGACGGGCCCGCCGGTAATGGGTGTGCGGCATGTCCCGCGCATGGCGTACACTGGTGTCTACCGACGCGGGGTGGAGCAGCTCGGTAGCTCGCTGGGCTCATAACCCAGAGGTCGCAGGTTCAAATCCTGTCCCCGCTACTGAAGGCCGAGGGCCGGAATCCATGAGGATTCCGGCCCTCGGTGTTTTCCCCTCCCCCTCCACCCTTTCCCTTCACTCTCACCCAGCGTGAGCGGAGCGTCTCGCAGCGCATAACAACTGACAAACCGTCAGTTTCCCGATGTCGTTCGAGGTGCGGTCAACTCGCCCGTTTTTGACCGTCGGTGGCGCTTAAGTCCCCCCGGGAATCGTTAATGATCAAGAGGAACAGCTTGGAATCACGCCCTCGCGTCTATTAACGTTCGATAACGCAGCGCGGTCGTCCCAGCCGTCACAGAAGTCGGCTCCGTGCGCACGCGCCGAATCCCGCAAGGGAACCGGGGAACCACCACTTGGGGTGAATCACGCGGATACCGCCGTGGCGACACGGCACGTATACGCGCGTAGGAGACCTTCCTGCTCCGAACCCGTCAGCTAACCCGGTAGGCGAAGGAAGGAAAGGAGTGCGCCCACGTGGCGTCCAACCCGCCTGCCCCCGAGGCCCCCTTCAAGCCGAGCGACACCTTCGCCTACGGCGCGGCAAGCACCGACGAGGGCCCCTTCGAGGAGTGGAACCCCACCGCGGAGACGCTCCGCCCCGTACGGGGTCGGCACCGCGTCTCCAAGCAGCGCGGCGGAGGACTCGCCCGCAGCTCCACCGTCCTGGGCGTCGGTGTCATAGCGGCCGTCGGCGCCGGCGGCATGGCCAGCGCCCAGACCGGCAAGCCCCCGGTCTCGATCTCCGTCCCGGACCTTCCCAGCGTGGGTTCCCTCCTCTCCGACGAGGAAACCCCCAAGGGCTCGGCCACCCCCCTCAGCAGCATCGGCATGACCACCGCCGACAACGAGCAGGGCACCGCCGACGCCGGTGAGGCGCTGCGCGCCCGGATCATGGCGCAGGTCGAGCAGCAGCAGGACCAGGCCGAGACCAAGGCCGAGGCCGAGGCCGTCGCCGCCGCCGAGAAGGCGGCCGCCGACGCCGCCGCCAAGGCGGAGAAGGAAGCCAAGGCCAAGGCCGCCGCCGCCAAGAAGAAGGCGGAGGAGGAAGCCGCGAAGAAGGCCGAGGCCGAGCGCCTCGCCGAGCTGGCCAGGCAGTACGCGGTGCCGACCTCCTCGTACACCCTCTCCTCCACCTTCGGCCAGGCCGGCGCCTACTGGTCCTCCGGCTACCACACCGGCCTCGACTTCGCCGCCCCCACGGGCACGCTGCTCAAGGCCGTCCACACCGGCACGATCACCTCCGCCGGCTGGGACGGCTCCTACGGCTACAAGACCGTGCTGACCCTCGAGGACGGCACCGAGATCTGGTACGCCCACCAGTCGTCCATCAGCGTCAGCGTCGGCCAGAAGGTCAACACCGGCGATGTGATCGGCCGCGTCGGCGCCACCGGCAACGTCACCGGCGCCCACCTCCACCTCGAGGTGCACCCCGGCGGCTCCTCCTCGGGCATCGACCCGCTGGCCTGGCTGCGCGGCAAGGGCCTCACCGTCTGACGTCAGGGCTGCCGGTCGGGTGTGTGCGGGGCGTGCCCCGCGTACGGATGGCCGTAGCCGTAGCCGTAGCCGTAGCCGTAGCCGTAGCCGTGCCCGTATCCCGCGTGCCCCGCGTGTCCCCCGTACACCGCCCACGGCGCCGCCGTGAGCGGGACGGGTGGCGCGGTGGCGCGGGCGGCGTGCTCCAGCGCCGGACGGGCCGGGGCCCGCCGGTGCCACAGCTCCAGCAGCAGCTCCCGTTCCCGTGTGACGAAGTCCGGCCCGGCCCGCCCGAGCCGCCCCCGGTGCCGCAGGAACGCCAGCGACGTCGCGTACGCCTCGTAGGCGGCGACCGAGCGCGCCGCCGCCTTCCCGCCGTACCGGCGCGCGTACTGCCGGGCGACGCGCCGCGCCCGCATCGAGCCCAGCGCGAACGGCTCCGCCGGGCTGAGCCACCCGGCGGCCGCGTACGCGGGCAGTTCCTCCCGCACGGTCCGCAGCTCACGCTGCCGCGTCCACACCATCAGCCAGGTCAGCACCCCGAACGCCGGCACCATGAACGCCGCGTACACCGCGAAGAAGCCGTACCGGCCGAGCGTCGACGAGCCGTTCCACAGCGCGTGCATGCCCATCGCGAGGAGCAGCCCGCCCAGCGGCAGCAGCATCCGGCGCACCCGCCGGCGGCCCGCGGACAGCGCGGCGGCGCCGAAACCGATCCCGGTGAGCACGGTGAACAAGGGGTGCGCGAACGGCGACATCACGATGCGCACGAAGAAGGTCGCCGCCGTGACCGAGGCGACTCCGCTGTCGCCGGTGATCTGGTCGGTGCCGAAGGCGGTGCCGAGGTAGAGGATGTTCTCGGTGAACGCGAAGCCGGTGGCGGTGACCCCGGCTATCACCACGCCGTCGAGGATCCCGGTGAAGTCGCGTCTGCGGAACAGGAAGACCAGCAGCACGGCGGCGGCCTTCGCGGACTCCTCCACCACCGGCGCTATGACCGTCGCCCCGAGGGTGTCGGCGCCGGTCGGATCCGCGGTCGCGGTGGCTATCCAGCGGGTGGCGAAACTGTTCGCGACGATCGCGATCAGCGCCGCCGCGCACGCCCCCCAGGCGAAGGAGAACAGCAGATTCCGCCAGGGCCCGGGCTCGACCCGGTCCAGCCACCGGAAGGCGGCGACGAGCAGCGGCACCGGCAGCACGGCGAGGCCGAGCCCGACCAGGAACCCCTGTGTGCCGGTCTGCTCCCGCACCAGCGCCAGGATCACAAGGCCGGACAGGGCGAGCAGCGTGATCAGCGCGCCGTAGCGCACCCAGGGCCGCCGCCACCAGTGCGCATGCCGCGGTGATCCTCCGGAGGCTGCTCCGGGACGCGCCGGGTGCGGAGGGCTGGTGGCCACGGGATCGACCCTAACGAGGCGGGGGCTGTATCAGGCTCGGTCTTCCGCCTGCTCGTCCTGCCGTACGCGCCGGAAGAGCAGGTCGTTCACCACATGTCCCTTCTCCAGTCCCTGGCCCTCGAAACGGGTGAGCGGCCGGAACCCGGGACGCGGCGCGAAACCGCCGTCGGCCTGCGTGTTCTCGAAGCCGGGGTGCGCGGTGAGCACCTCCAGCATCTGCTCCGCGTACGGCTCCCAGTCGGTGGCGCAGTGCAGTACCGCCCCCGGTGCGAGACGGGTCGCGGCGAGGGTGAGGAACTCCGGCTGGATCAGCCGACGCTTGTGGTGCCGCTTCTTCGGCCAGGGGTCGGGGAAGTAGACGCGGAGCCCGCCGAGCGAGCCGGGGGCGAGCATCTCCCGCAGGAGGATGATCGCGTCGCCGTTGCCGACCCGTACGTTGGTCAGCCCGCGCCGGTCGGCGAGGTTGAGCAGATTGCCCTGGCCGGGGGTGTGGACGTCCACGGCGAGGATGTTGGTGGCCGGGTCGGCGGCGGCCATGGCCGCGGTCGCCTCGCCCATGCCGAAGCCGATCTCCAGGACGACGGGGTTGCCGTTGCCGAAGAACTCGGCGAGGTCGAGGCGCCGGCTGCCGTCGATGTCGAAGCCCCAGGCGGGCCAGAGCCGCTGCAGGGCGTCCGCCTGGCCGGCGGTCACCCGGCTGCGGCGCGGCTGGAAGCTGCGGATCCGCCGCTCGAAGTGCGAGCCGGCGGGATCGGCCTTGGGGCCGTCCGGGAACCGTGGCTCGCCCTTGGCCCGGGTATGGCGGACGGGCACCCCGGGCGTGTGCGGCGCGTCCTGGCCGGAAGCGGGGGGAAGGGCTGCGGAGGCGTTAACGGTGTCAGACACAGTGCTTCCGATTTTACGGCGACCCGCCCCTCACCCGTCCGGGGGCGGCACCCGGGTCCTCCAACCCTGCCCCCGGCTCCGAGCATCCCGCCGCGTCGGGGCGCCCTCGGGGGAGGCAGTGCCCCGCTGAGCCCGGGGTCCGTCGGGCGGACCCGCTGCCGGGGTGCGTCCGGCGGCCCCGCGGCCGGGGTGCCGCCTGGGAGCGTCCGGGTGCGGGGGTCTGCCCCGCGGGGGTGAACCTCGGGTTCAGGGTGTCGGTGGGGGCAGTGCCTCCAGGGCTCGGCGGGCCACCTCGCGGCCGATCGGGAGGGATGCCGTCGCCGCGGGGGAGGGTGCGTTGAGTACGTGGACCGCGCGGGGGGTCTCCTGGATGAGGAAGTCGTCGACCAGGGTGCCGTCCCGCAGCACCGCCTGGGCCCGCACCCCGGCCGCCGCCGGTATCAGGTCGTCCTCCCGCACCGCGGGCAGCAGCCGGCGCACGGCCCGGGTGAAGGCCTCCTTCGACAGCGAGCGGTGCAGCTCCCCGGTGCCGTACCGCCAGTGGCGGCGGGCCAGCCGCCAGGAACCCGGCCACGCCAGCGTCACCCCCAGCTCGCGCGGCCGCACCGTGCCCCAGTCGTAGCCCTCGCGGGCCAGCGCCGGCACCGCGTTGGGGCCGACGTGGACCCCGCCGTCGATGCCCCGGGTGAGGTGCACACCGAGGAAGGGGAACGCCGGGTCGGGCACCGGGTACACCAGCCCGCGCACCAGTTCCGGCCGCGCCAGCTCGTAGTACTCGCCACGGAAGGGCACGATCCGGGCACCGGGCTCGTCACCGGTGAGGCGGGCGATCTCGTCGCAGCGCAGCCCCGCGCAGTTCACCAGGACCCGGCCGCGCACGACGTCACCGCCGGCGGTGAGGACGGCGACCCCCCGGTCGGGGCGGCGGTCCACCCGGGTCACCCGCGCCCCGTACCGGATCTCCGCACCCGACGCCTCCGCGGCCTCCGCGAGCCGGCCGGCGACCGCGCCGAAGTCGCAGATGCCGGTGGTGCCGACGTGGATGGCCGCCAGGCCGTCCACCTCCTGCTCGTACTCCGCGATCTGCGCGCCGCTCAGCTCGCGGACCGCGATGCCGTTCTCCCGGCCGCGCTGGGCCAGGGCGTGCAGCCGGGGCAGCTCGTCGCGGGCCGTGGCGACGATCAGCTTGCCGGTCACGGCGTGCGGGATGTCGTACTCCGCGCAGAACTTGACCATCTCCGCGGCGCCCGACACCGCGTACCGCGCCTTCAGCGAGCCGGGGCGGTAGTAGACGCCGCTGTGGATGACGCCGCTGTTGCGGCCCGTCTGGTGCCGGGCGGGGCCGGACTCCTTCTCCAGCACCGTGACCCGCGTGCCCGGCGCCGCGCGGGTGAGCGCGTACGCCGTCGACAGGCCGACGATCCCGCCGCCGATCACCAGCACGTCGCAGTCGTAGGAACGGGAACGCCCCGTCACCCGCACCACCTCCCGGTTCCGATAGTGCACTGCGCCACTGACAGCGCCTTCAAACCCGGGAAGGGGCGGTTCGGGCCGTCATGCCGTCGTCATCAGGAGCGGGCGGGCGCGTTCGCGCAGTTCGACCACGCGGGGCTCGTCGCCGTAGGGCTCCAGACGGTGCAGGAGGTCCCTGACGTACTCGGTGGTGCGGGCCGACGAGATGCGGCCGGCCACCTCCACCGCGCGGACGCCCTGCTCGCAGGCCGCGTCCAGGTTGCCCGACTCCAGTTCGGCGACCGCCGAGACGACGAGCCGCAGTCCGTGCGAGCGCACGAACTCCTCCGTCGGTTTCGACAGCGCCTGCTCGGTGAAGCGGCGGACCTGTCGGGGCGCCTTCAGGTCGCGGTAGCACTCCGCGGCGTCGGCGGCGAATCGGTCGTAGGAGTAGAAGCCCAGCCAGGACGGGTCGCTGTCGCCCGGCCGTGAGCGCTCCAGCCAGCTCTCCGCCGCCTTCAGCGCGCCGCCGGCCGCCTGGGCGTCCCCGGCGCGTGCGTGCGCGCGCGCCTCGACCAGTCGGAAGAAGCTCAGGGTGCGTGCGGTGGCCAGGCCCCGGTTGCGCTCCAGCGCGGCCTGCGCGAGGTCCACGCCCTCGTCGCCGAAGCCGCGGTAGGTCGCCTGGAGGGACATGGAGGCCAGCACATAGCCGCCGAGGGGCACGTCGGCCGCCGCGCGGGCCAGGCGCAGGGCCTGGATGTAGTAGCGCTGGGCGGCCTCCTGCTGGCCGGTGTCGAAGGCCATCCAGCCGGCCAGCCGGGTGAGTTCGGCCGCCGCGCCGAAGAGGGAGCGGCCGACGTCGTCCGAGTACGAGCCGAGCAGCAGCGGGGCCGCCTCCACCCGGAGGCACTCCGGGACCATCGACGAACGCCAGTCCCCTCCGCCGTACTTGGAGTCCCAGCGCCTCGCGTCCTCGGCGGCCTCCCGCAGTTTCCGCACATCGCTGTGGCCGACTTTGGACGGTGCGCCGGAGCCGTCGGCGGGGTTCGCGTCACGCGCCACCGAGCTGTCGGCCGGGGTTATCAGCCAGCGCGAGGCGGGTGTGGCGTAGGCGCTCACCGCGAACGACCCGGCGAGCGACTGCCAGATGCCGCCCGATCCGGCTCTGCGGCCGGCGAGGTCCAGCCGGTACAGCTCCGTCGCGGAGCGCACCGCCTGTCCGACGTCCCGGGGGAAGGCGAGGCCCACCTCGGGTGCGGGGTCCGCGTCCGCCAGGCCGATCTCGTGGAGCGGCACGGGCCGGCCCAGCTTCTGGCCTATGGCGGCGGCGATCAGGTGCGGAGCCGCGCCCTGCGGCACCATGCCCTTCGACACCCAGCGCGCCACCGACGTCTTGTCATAGCGAAGCGTCAGACCTCGCTGGGCGCCAAGATCGTTGACGCGCCGTGCGAGACCCGCGTTGGAGATTCCCGCGAGGGCGAGAACGGTGCCGAGCTTTTCGTTCGGCCCGCGTTGCTCCCTGGACATGCGCCACCCCTCGACACAGACGGCTGCCGCGCTGGCATAACCACGCGGCATTCGTAAACCCAGCGTAGTTCGCCGCATCCCAAGCGTTAAGGGGCATTCTTCCGGATGGCGGGATTGTGGTCCGTACTGAAGTACGGTTCCCATACGCGCAGTTGCGGCGTGCTCCCGGCGTGTGGCCGTGCGCCCGTGCGTGCGCTCTTCTCCGGCCATCCGGGGGAGCGGTTCCATGGGCGGTGCGTGGGTCGGCCCGCTGTACTGGATCCAGTGGGCTGGGGGACACCGCCGCCTTCATCCCCGCGGGCGGCGGAACGGTCCGGGAGGCGTGCTCCGTCTCCCGGACTGCGCGACCGTCCAGTGGTGCGCAAAGCCTGTACGGAGCGTGTTTGAGAGTGGCCTCACCGCTTCGATTTGGCCGAAAATCGACCCCTGCTCTTTCCGGCGTATCGCCCCTTCTCCCCTGGTGGTTGACGGCGCGTTAGGGGTCTTGGGGGCGCGCGACGGGGGCGCATTCGCGTCGCGGAGGCGTGGCCGGTTGTGGGGCGCCGGTACGGTGATTCCTTTGCCGCGGGCGCCCGTTCGAGGCCGGGCGGGCGGATCCGCCGGGGCGCGTTCGACGGAGCGCATGCGGCTCCGGCACCCCTCCTGAGCGCTTCCTTCATGGCAGCATGGGGACCGGTTCATGCGGTGCACTGGTTGTCCACAGCCTGTGGAGGCGGCGATGCGGTGGTTGGTGGGATGGAGCAGCACCGCCGCGGGCGCCCGGGGATTCGGCCCCTCCGGCTCCGCCGGCGCCACCGGGGTCGACGGCGAGACCGTGCACCCCGTGGGATCCCAGCCGCTCTGGGGCGACCCCGATCCGCTGTGGGCGGTCGGCGACTGGCGCCCCGACGAGGTACGGGTGGTCAGCGCCGACGAACAGACCCGGATCGCCGTCCTCGGCACCTGCGGGGCCTCCGACGAGCAGTTGCGCGTCTCGCTGTTCGCCGCGCGGGGCGGAGCGCTGCGGCACCTGACCGCCTGGCCCGGCAGCTACACCGCCGTCGTGCAGGTGGGGCGCCGGATCACCGTGTGCGGCGACCTCGCGGGCGCCCGGCCCGTCTTCCACACCCCCTGGGCGGGCGGCACGGCCTACGCGACCGCCGCGCTGCCGCTCGCCGACCTCATCGAGGCCAACCTCGACTTCGGGCACCTCGCGGCGCTGCTCGCCGCCCCCGACGTACCGGCCGCGCTGCACGACTCCACGCCGTACGACGGCGTGAAGCGCGTGCCGCCGGGGCACGCGCTGATCCTGCGCGCGGGGGCGCGTGAGATCGCCGGGTACGAACCCGTCGCCTCGCTCGCCGTCGCCGCCCCGCCCGCCGACCCCGGCCACGCGGTGGACGCCGTGCGGGACGCGCTCGTGGAAGCCGTGCGCACGCGCCTGGCCGCGCCCCGGCACGTTCCGGGCACCGGCATCGACCCCGGGCCCGTGCCGGGCATGGGACCCGCCGAACGGCGTGCGGCGCGCGGGACTCCGGTGCCGGGCATCGGGGCCGATCTGTCCGGCGGGCCCGATGCCCGGC
>Ga0247822_10002660_pt1 | contig 11472 bp, 9 predicted proteins | sample 13C_Cellulose_Da_FD_192423 | JGI IMG/M metagenome (GOLD analysis project Ga0247822, IMG submission 192423) | Soil microbial communities from agricultural site in Penn Yan, New York, United States - 13C_Cellulose_Day30 | ecosystem: Environmental > Terrestrial > Soil > Agricultural land | place...
ATGTTGGAGATCTCGAAGGGCAGCTTCTTGGCATGGCGCCGCGCGGCATCCTCCATGAAGCGCTGGCGCTCCTCGGGACGGAGCGTGATCCAGCCACCCCCCACGGCCACGACGACGAGCGCGGCGGCGCCCATGCGCAGCCACTGGAGCTGATAGGCCCGGCGCTGCTCACGGCGCAGGCCCAGCTGGATCCCGTTGCGCAGCGAGGCAGGGGCCCGGCTGGACTGGATGGAGTGTCGCGCGGCGCGTCGCAACGACTGCTGAATCTCCCGTTCCTCTTCCACCCGGCGCGCGCACGCGGCGCACGCCTCGAGGTGGGTCTCCACGTCCAATCGCTCCTCGGGCTGAAACTCGCCGTCGAGGTAGGGGTAGAGCAGGCGATCGAGTTCCTGGCAGGTCATGAGCACTCGTGATGAGGGCGGAGATACGGCGGGCCCTGGGGCATTATGCCTTCGGGCCCGTCAACCGCGTACTACCCAGTCTTCTTCCGTTCCCGGTACTCTTCCAGGTTGGCCGGGGCCGCCACGGGCTCACCCTCATGGCGGAATACGCCTTGGCCCTCCGCGTACTCGCGAAGTGTCTTCTGCAGCAACTTGCGCCCGCGGAACAGGCGGCTCATCACCGTGCCCACGGGGCACTCGAGGATCTCGGCGATCTCCTTGTAGGAGAACTCCTGCAAGTCCGCGAGGATCACCACCAGCCGGAAGTCGATGGGCAGCGAGTCGATGGCGCGGAGCACATCATCCGACAGCAGCCTGTCGAAGAAGTATTGCTCGGGGTTGGCGGCAAAGTCCGTCGCGTCGCGGCTGACGAAGCGCTCGTGCACGGCCTCGCGCTCCACGCCCTCCACCACGGTGCGCTCCTTCACCTTGCGCCGGTAGCGGTTGATGAAGGTGTTGGTGAGGATCTTGAAGAGCCAGGCCTTGATGTTGGTGCCACGCTCGAACTTGTCGAAGAAGCGGTAGGCCCGCATGCAGGTGTCCTGCACCAGATCTTCCGCGTCGCGCTCGTTCTTGGTGAGACGCAAGGCCGCCGAGTAGAGCGGGTCCAGGTGGGCCAGGGCCAGCTCCTCGAATTCCTGCTTCGTTCGGTTGGGTTGCCTGAAGTCCAACATGTCCCGCCTTCCCAAAGGCCCGAAATTACAGGCGAATGTATCGTTGTCTGCCCATCAATGTATGCACGGGAACAGACAGGTCAACAACGCCTTCCGCCGCCCCTTGCCGTTCGCACGGTCGCCCCTAAAGGCAGTAGACACGCGGCGGCAAGGTTTATTTCCGACGGAAATTCAGGGAGGTAGGAGACCAGGCGACCCTCCCTCCCGTGGTGTACCAAGGTACGGGGTTGAGCTACCGGCCCTTGGCACCCAGGGCGTCCATGATGGGCACGTAGTCGTAGCCCATGTCCTTGGCGACGGCCTCGTAGGTGACCTTGCCGTCGTAGGTGTTCATGGCACGGGCCAGGGCCCTGTCGGCCTTCACGGCCTCCGCCAGGCCCATGTCGGCGATCCGCTTGGCGTAGGGGCGCGTGGCGTTGGTGAGGGCGAAGGTGGACGTCTGCGGCACGGCGCCGGGCATGTTGGCCACGCAGTAGTGGACGACGTCGTGCAGGATGTAGGTGGGGTTGTCGTGGGTGGTGGGCTTGCACGTCTCGATGCAGCCGCCCTGATCCACGGCCACATCCACCACCACGGAGCCGGGCTGCATCTCCTTGAGCAGCGACTCGGAGACGAGCTTGGGGGCCTTGCCGCCGGTGATCAGCACGCCGCCGATGACAAGATCGGACTCGCGCACGGTCTTGGCGATCGTCTCGGTGTCCGAGTTCAGGGTGGCCACGCGGCCGAGGAACACGTCATCCAGGTAGGTGAGGCGGTCCAGGTTCACGTCGAGGATCGTCACCTCGGCGCCCATGCCCACGGCGACCTTGGCCGCGCAGGTGCCCACCACGCCGCCGCCGATGATGGCGACGCGGCCGCGGCGCACGCCGGGCACGCCGCCCAGCAGGATGCCCTTGCCGCCGTGCGCCTTCTCCAGGCAGAACGCGCCCACCTGGATGGCCATCTTTCCGGCCACCTCACTCATGGGCTTGAGCAGCGGGAGGCTGCCGTCGTCCAGCTGCAGCGTCTCGTAGGCCACGGCGGCGGCCTTCTTCTTCACCAGCGTCTTGGTGAGCTCCGGATCCACGCCGGCCAGGTGGAAGTACGTGTAGATGATCTGGCCGGGCTGGATGCGATCGAACTCAGGGGTGATGGGCTCCTTCACCTTGACGATCATCTCTGCGCGCGACCAGACCTCGTCCGCGGACTTGACGATCTGCGCGCCCACGCGCTGGTACTCGGAGTCGGGGATGCCCGAGCCGACACCCGCACTCTGCTCGATGAGCACCGTGTGACCGGCGCTGGTGAGCGCGCGGGCGCCCGCGGGCACCATGCCGACGCGGTACTCACGGGTTTTGATCTCCTTGGGAACTCCGACGATCAAGACGTGCCTCCAGAGGAAAAAAGCGGGCGGACCATACCAGCGGACCTCTGGGAATCAAGGCGCCCTCCGGAGCGCTGCTCATGGCACCAGGAAGCGAGAGCCCGTGGCGCGGCGCAGCAATCGTCGAAGGGAAGGGGCGGCGATGGTAGTTAAAGGGGCATGACGTCCAGTCCCAAGCTGCTGTTCGCCGATCCCAAGGGGCGGGTGATGGAGCACCCGTACCTGATTGCCACGCTGCGGAGCGGGGAGGAGCTCGTGCCTCCGCAGGATCGGCCCATCCCATTGCCCTCGGCTGGGAGGCTCGTGCACCTGCCGGGCCGCCTGCCGGTAGGGCTGAACCCGGAGACGGGCGAGCTGGAGCTGGTGCGCGAGATGAAGGTGGGAGGGAAATCGTTTGTGCCCAACGCAGTGGGGGCGCTGCTGCCGCCGGGCTACACGCGGACGTTCCTTCCGGGTGAGGTGAAGGGAGACGGGCCGATCCTGCCTCAGTGGGCGTATACCGCCGCAGCCTGGGGCGAGGACGGACCGGTAGCGTGGGCGATCCACACGGACAAGCGCAGCCACTGGGACCCGGAGAAGTACTCGACGCCGGAGATGCGTTCGCTGGTGGAGAGCCACATGGCGCGCTTCCCGGACAACCGGGTGCTCAAGCAGCTGAAGACGTGCGCGCTGCTGTACCGGTGCTTCACCTCGCAGAACACGTTCTACGTGCGAGACGAGGCCGCGATCCCCGCCTCGGTGATGTGCAACGCGCGCTGCGTGGGATGCATCTCGGATCAGCCCGAGGATGGCCCGCCAGCCTCGCACGAGCGGATGGACGATGGGCCCTCGGGCGAGGAGATGGGGGCCATTGGCCTCTACCACCTGGAGCATGCGCCGGGCCGGACGATGGTGAGCTTCGGGCAGGGGTGCGAGGGCGAGCCGCTCACGCGCTACAAGGCCATCGCCGAGGCCATCCGCTACATGCGGGCCCGCACGGACAAGGGCTCGATCAACATCAATACCAATGCGAGCCTTACGCACGGACTGAAGGCGCTGTTCGACGCGGGGCTGGACGCGGTCCGCGTCTCGCTGAACTCGGCGGTGAAGGATCTCTACGAGGCCTACTACAAGCCGGTGAAGTACACGTGGGAGGACGTGGAGGCGTCGATCGCGCTGGCGCGGGAGCGGGGCGCGTACCTGGCGCTGAACCTGCTGCTGTTCCCCGGCGTCACGGACCGCGAGGGCGAGGTGAAGGCTCTGGAGCGGCTGGTGCGCAAGTACCAGGTAGATCAGGTGCAGACGCGCTCGCTGTGCATCGATCCGCTCCAGTACCTGGAGGTGGCGCGAGGACTGGGCGGGGGAGGAGAGCCGGTGGGGATCCGCGAGCTGCTCAAGCGCCTGAAAGCGGCGCGGCCCGGGCTCATCATCGGCAACTTCGCGCGAGGGCTCGAGGAGCGGGACAACGCGGCAGGCCCCGTGTAGGGACGAGGAGACGCGGACATCGGGCAGCTACTCCTGGCTCGGCGCCGCGTTCAGCTCGCGGGCCACCAGGCTGCTCATCACCGCGTCCTTGGGCAGGTAGCCGTCCGCCCCGGCCTCGCGGCAGATGCGCTGCAGCTCCTCAACGTTCTCTCCTGAACAGAGCAGCACCTTGATGCCCTTGAAGAGGCTGTTGCTCTTGATGAACCGGCAGAACTGCTCGCCGTTCACGTTTGGCATCCGCACGTCCAGCAGCACCAGATCCGGCCGCGTCTGCTTCTTGAGGATGATCTTCGTCGCCTTGTCCGCCGTGTCCGCCACGTGGACCTCGAAGCCCTTGGACACCAGGTCCGCCTCGATGATCCGGGCCGTCATCTCGCTGTCATCCACGATCAGGATGCGCGGCTTGCGCTTTCCAGGGGTGGGGTTCGCGGCGGTCAAGGTCCCCGAGGGGGCCGCCCCCGAGCCACTGGCGGCCGGTGGGGTGGTGGAGGTGGGCGCCGAGGCCGCCGGGCTGCCAGGCGAGGACGAGGGCTCCGGGGTGAGCGCGGGTGGGCCGATCAGCTTGATCACCTCGGTCAGCACCGCCTCCAGGCCCGCACTCTTGAGGATGTAGCCGTCCGCTCCCGAGGTGCGCGCCTTGGTGGCCAGCTCCTGCTCCGGGATGTCCGAGTACAGCACCAGCTTCGCGGACACCTTCTTCATGGTGCGCAGGTACTCGACGACGTCGTCGCCGAACATCTCCGGCATGTTGACGTCCATCAGGATCAGCGCGGCCGGTCCCTCGGCGAGCTTCTGTTCCAGGCTGGCCAGATCCATCGCGCCGCTTGCCTGGTAGCCTGCTGCCGTGAGTGCCCGCACGGTGAGCTCCACCAGCATCGGGCTGTCGTCGATGACCAGTACGCGGGACATCTGCCTCCTCTAATAACGCCGAGACAACCCTACACCGTTGGGGCTTGGCGGACCATCGAAACGGCATGCAGGCAGGCGACCAGGCGAGTCCCCTTGACCGGTTTTGATCCCCTCTCAGATACTTCAGCACCTTGAATCCGACTCCCCTCCAACGCGCGCTCCGGATCGCGCCGGATCGTGCCGTCGCCGCCCAGGCCCGGCCGGAGCAAGAGTTCTTCTGCTTTCGTGTAGGGAACCTTCGCCTCGGTGTGCCCAGCGAGAATGTGCTCGAAGTGCTCCGTGCGGGGTTGCTCACCCCGCTGCCTCGGGCGCCGTCGTTCCTGCTGGGCGTCACCGGCCACCGGGGCGAGGTGCTCCCCGTAATGGATCTGCTGCGCTTCCTGGCCAAGGGCGAGGCGCGCATCATGCCGCGCACGCGCATCTTCGTGGGCCTCAGCGGCACCTATGTGTGCGGTGTGGTGGCGGACACGGTGCTGGGGCTGCGCAAGTTCCTCGTATCGGACATCCTGCCGCCTCCCATCGGTGCGGACGCCGCCACCGAGCACATGCTGGGTGTCGTCGCCGGGCCCACCGCCGAGGAAGCCATCAACCTGCTCAACTTCTCCAAGCTGCTTCAGACGGCGCGGCAGCGGGCGGTGGCCCGATGAACGCGCTGGATCACGGGGAGCACGTCCAGGTCGAGGACGAGGTGGACATCCTCTTCTTCGAGGTTGGAGATCGGCTCTACGGCACGGACGCCTCGCAGGTGCTGCGCATTGATCGTTCGCTGCCGGAGGATCTGTCCCGTCCGGAGCTGGGACCCCTCCACCGTGGCGGCCGGGCGCTCGTGTTCTCTACCCCGGACGGAGAGGCACACCTCAAGGTGGACGCGGTGCGCGATGTGCGCTCCATTCTCATCTCGAACCTGCGGCGGCTCCCGCCCGCCGTCAGCGCGGCGCCCTTTACCATCGGAGCGTGTCTGGATCGGACGCGCCTCGTGTTGCTCATCGATCTGGTCGAAACTGCAAAGACGCAAGGAAGGCACTGACAGCAATGGCCCTGGACACCACGAACGACAAACCGGCGAAGGCTGCCCGCGGCGCGAAGAAGCCCGCGGCCTCCAAGCCCGCGGCCAAGCCCAACGGAAACGGCCTCGCCCTCAAGGCGCTCGCCGACACCCTCCGCTCGGTGCTGGCCGGCAACCTCCAGGCCCGTGTCGTGCCGGAGACGGTCGGCAGCGACATGATAGAGGTGGCGAACCTGCTCAATCAGGTCCTGGAGCGCTTCTCGGACTCCGAGCACCGCAAGCAGGTCGCCGCGCAGGAGATTGATCAGGCACTGGACGGGCTCATCGCCCTGGTGCGCGAGGGCGATCTGTCCCGCTGGAACACCACCACCCAGGATCCCCAGCTGGCCCCGCTGCTGGAGGGCTTCGGCAAGGTGATCGAGACGCTGCGCACCTTCGTGCGCGAGATCAACGAGGCGGCGCTGCGGCTGTCCTCGTCCGCCAACCAGGTGCTGGCGGCCTCCACCCAGCACGAGACCTCCTCCACCGAGCAGGCCGCGGCCATCCACGAGACGACCGCGACCATGGAGGAGCTGAAGCACGCCTCCGCGCAGATCGCGGAGAACGCGGGCGCGGTGGCGCGCGTGGCCGAGGAGACGCTGGGCGCGGCGCGCGCGGGCCGTGGCGCCATCGCCGAGTTCATCCAGGCCATGCAGCAGATCCGCAGTGACGGGATCGCGGTGGCGGACTCCATCGCCAAGCTGTCCAAGCGCGTGGAGCGCATCGGCACGGTGGTGGAGGTGATCGATGAGATCGCCGACCGCTCGGACCTGCTGGCGCTCAACGCGGCGCTGGAGGGCAGCCGCGCGGGCGAGGCCGGCAAGGGCTTCTCCATCGTCGCGGCGGAGATGCGGCGGCTGGCGGAGAACGTGCTGGACTCCACCAAGGAGATCAAGAGCCTGATCACGGAGATCCGCGAGGCCACCGCCAACGCGGGCAGCGCCGCGGACGCGTCCAAGGTGGCCACCGAGTCCGGCGAGAAGCTGGGCGCCGTGGCAGCGCAGGCCGTCGAGGGCATCCTCGCGGGCGTCCAGGAGACCAGCGACGCGGCGCGCGTCATCAACCTCGCCACGCAGCAGCAGCGCACCGCCACTGAGCAGGTGGTGGCCTCCATGGCCGAGATCGAGGACGTGACGCGCCAGACGACGCAGGCGTCCAAGCAGGCCACGGGAGCCTCGGCAGAGCTGTCGCAGCTGGCGGGACGGCTGGCGGAGCTCATCAAGCGCTTCAAGGCTGACTAGGACAGACCGGAGGGCGAGGGCCGCGCCCCCATGCGAGCCCAAGCCCCCGGAAGACCCTGGCCATGGATACCGAGGCCCTCAAAAAATCCCTCCTGAAGAAGTTCCAGGAGGTCTCCGCCGACCGGCTGCAGAAGATCCAACTCGGGGTCCTGGACCTCGAGAAGGAGACTGCGGCGCAGGCGGCGGACGACGTGGCGCGCGAGCTGCATACGATGAAGGGCGAGGCCCGCATGCTGGGGCTTGGCGCCATCGGTCAGCTGGCGCACGCCGCCGAGGATGTGCTGCGCTCCGAGCGCGAACGCAAGACGGCGACCCAGGTGGCCACGGATCTGCTCCTGCGCGCCTGTGACGTCCTCTCGGATCTGATCGAGGACATGGCTACGGCGCCTACGGGCACTCCGGCCAGCGAGGAGATGGTCAAGGCGCTCGTGGAGGCCTCGGGCCACCCCGCGCCGCCCATCAGCGGCAAGGCCAGAGCCGCGCCCGCGCCTGCCGCGCCTGCGACGCCCTCCAAGGCCGCTCCGCAGCAGGGCCAGGCCCCGGCTGCGCCTGCCGCGCCTTTGGCTCCGGCTTCCGCACCAGCGCCTGCCCAGGCCAGGGCCGATGAGGAGGCGCCGGCTGCACCCGCAGCGGCGGCCCCCAAGAGCTCCGTGGCTGATCGCAGCATCCGGGTGAATGTCGAGATCCTCGACGCGCTCGGCGTGCTCGCGGGAGATCTGCTCGTGGAGAGCGCGCGGGGGCGGCTCCGGGGCCTGGAGACCGCGGACCTATTCGAGCGCTTCTCGCGCCTGAGTGATCGCTTCCTGCGGCTGGGCGAGGAGTTCCACCTCTCCGCGGAGCTCCACGCGAGGCTGGAGGGCATCGAGAGCGACCTGCACATGCTGCGGGACGACGCCTTCCGCTTCGTGCGCCGCAACGATGACGGCATCAACACGCTGCACGGCAACCTGGCCAAGATGGCTGACACCGTGGCCGAGGCGCGCCTGGTGCCGCTGGCCTCCGTCTTCGACGCCTTCCCCCGGGCCATGCGCGAGCTGGCGCGCAACCAGGGCAAGGAGGTGGACCTCATCATCGAGAACGCCGACGTGGGCGTGGACCGCTCCATGCTGACGGACGTGCGCGATGCGCTCGTGCACCTGCTGCGCAACGCGGTGGATCACGGCCTGGAGACGCCGGAGGCCCGAGAGCAGCTCGGTAAGCCGGCCATGGGCAAGGTCCGCATCCGCGTCCGCGCCGACGGAGACATGCTCCACATCCAGGTGGAGGATGATGGCCGCGGCATCGATCCCGAGCGGCTGAAGCAGGTCGCCGTCAGCCGGCACCTCATCACCCAGGGCCAGGCCGCTGCCATGTCCGAGCGCGAGGCCGTCGATCTCATCTTCCGCCCCGGCTTCTCCACCCGCGAGCAGGTCAGCGAGATCTCCGGCCGCGGCGTGGGCATGGACGTGGTGAAGCGCAAGGTGGAGACGCTGGGTGGCTCGGTGGGCGTGGCGAGCCGCATCGGCCGCGGCAGCACCATCACCCTGCGCCTGCCCCAGTCGCTGGCGCTGATGAAGGTACTCCTGGTCCGCCTGGGAGATGACGTGTACGGCATCCCCGCGGCGGACGTGGTGGCGGTGATGCGGGTGAAGGCGGACGACCGGGTGGAGGTGTTCGGGACCCTTGCCGTCAAGCACCGGGGCAAGCCCATCGCGCTGGTGGCGCTGGGGCCGCTGCTGGGCGTCAACGGCGGCAACCGTCTGGACAAGCCGCCCGCGGTGGTGGTCCGCCATGGCGAGGACAACGCGGCGCTGGTGGTGGACGGCTTCGTGGACGAGCGCGAGGTGGCCGTCAAGCCGTGCGGCGGAGATTTCCTCAAGGGCGCGCCCTTCATCGCGGGCACCGCGGCGCTGGAGGACGGCCGGATCGCCGTGCTCTGTCACGTCCCGGACATCATGGCCGAGGTGCGCCGGATGGCCCGCCCCGTCACCCAGCAGCAGTCCGCCAAGCGGCTGCGGGTGCTGCTCGTGGATGACTCGCCCATCGCCCGAGCTACCGAGGGCGCGCTGGTGAAGGCGCTGGGCCACTCGGTGGAGGAGGCTCAGGACGGCGAGGAGGCGTACGCCAAGGTGCAGACCAACACGTACGATCTCATCCTCACTGATGTGCAGATGCCGAAGATGGATGGCTTCTCGCTCACGCGGCGCCTGAAGACGACGCCGGCGGTGGCGCGCATCCCCGTCATCATCCTGTCCTCGCTGGCCTCTCCCGAGGACAAGCGGCGCGGACTGGAGGCCGGGGCGGATGGGTACCTCGTCAAGGGTGAGCTGGGCGTGGAGAGCCTGGCCCTGACCATCGAGCGGTTGACGTAGCTGGGGGGCCGCGTGCGCATCGCTCCAGGGCTCGCATACAGGGTGCTGCTTGTGGGCGGCGGGCTCCGCATGTTGGCGCGCACCCTCTTCGACAGCGACTCGCTCACGAGCGTGGGCGAGTGCGGCTTCAGCGAGTCCCTGCAGACCGTGCGCGCGGAGATCCCGGACGTGCTGCTGGTCGATCTCACGTCTGTGGAGGCGCTGGACGCCATCGAGCGGATCATGGCGGAGCGGCCCACGCCCATCCTCGTGCTGGATCCGGGAGTGCTGCCGCGCGAGGAGGCCTTCCGGGCGCTGACGCTCGGGGCGCTGGATGTAGCGGAGCGCCCGCCCTCGCCCGGCCCTGAGTACTGGCAGGCCACCGCGCGCCGGTTGACGATGCTGGCGCAGGTCCGCGTGGTGCGCCACGTGCAAGGCAAGCTGAAGCGGCTGGCGGCACATGAGGGGCCGGAGCCACCCTTCCCGCTGGTCGCCATTGCCGCGTCGCTCGGGGGGCCCAAGGCCATCTCCCAGGTGCTGCGGGTCATCCCCAAGAAGTTCCCGGCACCGGTGGCCATCTGCCAGCACATCAGCGACGGCTTCACCGAGGGTCTGGCGCACTGGCTGGCCACGGAGACGGCCCTGCGGGTGCTGGAGGCCGCCCATGACCAGCAGATGGAGCCGGGGACCGTGTATATCGCCCCCTCGGGCGCCCACATGCTGGTGCGCCCCGAGGGAAAGCTGGCGCTGGACACCCGGCCGCCCGTCCGGGGGTTCCGGCCCTCGTGCGATCTGTTGCTATCCTCTGCGTCGGAGGCATTCGGGCGCCGGTGCATCGGCGTCATCCTCACGGGGATGGGGCGTGATGGGGCGAGAGGGCTGAAGGACATTCGTGAGCGAGGGGGGCGGACCATCGCCCAGAACGAGGAGACGTGCGTCGTCTATGGAATGCCGCGTGAGGCGGTGCTGATCGGTGCCGCAGAGGAGGTTCTTCCGCTGGATCGGATCGGCGCAACCCTCCGGGAGTGGGTGGAGACGTGCTGAACGTGAGCCAGAACGCCCTGCAGCAGCTCGCCGCCCTCCTGCTGGAGCGGGCCGGTCTGAAGATCACACCGGACGGCTTCCACAGCCTCCGGCTGGCGCTGTCCACGCGCATGCCCGCCGTGGGCCTCACCGATCCGGAGGTCTACGTGCAGCGCCTGCGGGAGGTGGGCGGCGAGCAGGAGCTGCGCGCGCTGCTGCCGCTGGTGACGGTGGGGCACACGGAGTTCTTCCGGGACCCCAAGCAGTTCCGGGCCCTGGAGCGCTTCATCCTCCCGCAGCTGCTGGCGAAGGCACGGCGCGAGCTGCGCAAGGTGTACGTCTGGTCCGCCGGGTGCGCCACGGGCGAGGAGCCCTACAGCGTGGCCATGGTGATGTCGGAGCTGGGCGCGCTGCCCATGGAGCTGGATCTGTGGGCCACGGATCTCAACCTGGCGGCGATCGAGGCGGCGAAGCTGGGGCGCTTCTCGGTGCGCCGCGTGGGCAACATGGCCTCCGAGCGGATCGAGCGCTTCTTCAAGCCAGTGGATGAGGGGTTCGAGGTCCATCCCGCGTTGCGGGAGTACGTGCGCTTCGACGGGTTGAACCTCGCGGCTCCCTCTTTCAACGAGATGGTGTTGCCGGGAACGCTGGATCTCATCCTCTGCCGCAACGTCATCATCTACTTCGATCTCCCCACCATCCGCGGCCTGATGGACCGGTTCCTCCAGGCGCTGCGCCCTGGCGGGCTGCTCTTCCTGGGGTACTCGGAGAGCCTCTTCAAGGTCTACGATCGCTTCGAGATGATCGAGGTGGATGGGGCCTTCGTCTACCGGCGGCCTCTGCCAGAGCAGAAGAACACCCGCCCACCTCTGACGGTTGCGTCGCCGCCCACCCCCGCTCCTGTCACGACGGCCTCTCCGCCTGGCGCGACGCCCGCGCCCATTCCGGGCGTTGGAGGGCCCGCCAAGGCTCGTCCTCTGGAG
>Ga0247822_10002662_pt1 | contig 11470 bp, 7 predicted proteins | sample 13C_Cellulose_Da_FD_192423 | JGI IMG/M metagenome (GOLD analysis project Ga0247822, IMG submission 192423) | Soil microbial communities from agricultural site in Penn Yan, New York, United States - 13C_Cellulose_Day30 | ecosystem: Environmental > Terrestrial > Soil > Agricultural land | place...
GATCCAGGTCCACCTGAGTTCGCTGCATTCGGCCATCGCCGAGGGCTATTTCCACGGGTGAGGACGCGGCTTTCTGTAGGAGCGACGCAAGTCGCGACCGCACGGCCGATGCTTTCGCCAACGTTTGGATCATGCGCAGCAGCCTGTCGTCCGGCGCTCTCGCTTGGTCGCGGTGCCGGGACGATTGGGCGTGCGGTCGCGACTTGCGTCGCTCCTACAGAGGCCTGAGGTCTATTGCTGCCCTTGCGCGTCGCCGGGATCCTGCCGCGAGGGTGCGCGCCGCGGCGGCATCGTTGGCAATGGGCCGGCGGGTGCTTCGCGTTCCTGCTGCGGCTCCCAGGGAAACCGCGGCAGGCTGTGCACTGCGGCTTCAAGCTTGCGCGACCACGTGTCGTGGATCTCGGCGTACAGCGGCGTGTCGGCTTCCAGTCGCACCTTCTGGCTGATCTTCAGGTCGCCCGTACGCAGCAACGCCATGTCCACCGGCATGCCGACCGACAGGTTGGAGCGGATCGTGGAATCCAGCGAAACCAGTGCGCAGCGCGCCGCATCTTCCAGCGAGGTCTCGGGCCGGATGATGCGGTCGAGGATGGGTTTGCCGTACTTGGATTCGCCGATCTGCAGGTACGGCGTTTCCGGTGACGTGGCGATGCAGTTGCCCAATGGGTAGACCATGTACAGGCCGGGCCGCTCGCCGGCGATCTGGCCACCGAGGATCAGCGTGGACTGCACGTTGACGCCGCTCTGCTGGGCATCGTCGATCACCCGCGCCTGGCTGGTCACCAGCGTCTCGCCCACGTACTCGGCCACTTCGTACAGGTGCGAGAACGTGCGCAGGCTGCGCGGCGCATGCGGATCATCCACGTCGCGCTGCAGCTTGGACAGGGTGAGCTGGGTGGTGGCCAGGTTGCCGGCCGACATGATGACGAACACGCGCTCGCCCGGCCACTCGAACACGTGCAGCTTGCGGTACACGCGCACATCGTCGAACGAAGCGCTGGTGCGGGTATCCGCGGCGAAGACCAGGCCTTCGTTGACTTCGATGCCGACGCAATAGGTCATGGCGTGTCCGTTGCTGCTGTGCACCACGATTCTATGCGTGGCCCCGGGGGTTGGCTAGGGCCGCCGTGCCAATGTGAATCGGCCCGTACAATGACGTGGTTTCCCGTTTCAGGTGCGCCATGCAGGCTGATCTACCCCTACCCGACGATGTGGCACAGGCGCACAGCGAACGCCTGGCCGCACTGATCCGCGCCGAGATCGCCGCCGGGGGCGGCAGCATGCCGTTTTCGCGGTTCATGGAGCGCAGCCTCTACGCGCCCGGGCTGGGCTACTACAGCGCGGGCAGCACCAAGTTCGGCGAGGCGGGTGACTTCACGACGTCGCCGGAGTTGGGGCCACTGTTCGCCAGCTGCGTGGCGCAGGCGGTAGCGCCGGTGTTGCAGCAGCTGGGCCCGGAGGCCGAATTCGTGGAGATCGGCGGCGGCAGCGGCGCTTTCGCGGAGATCATGCTGAAGCGCTTGCTGGCGCTGGATGCCCTGCCTGCACGGTACGCGATCCTCGAACCCAGTGCCGACCTGCGCCAGCGCCAGCGCGAGCACCTGGAAGCGCGCCTGATTCCGCCGGTCTTCGACCTGGTCGAATGGCTCGATGGCCCGCCGTCCGACGCCTGGAATGGCGTCCTGTTCGCCAACGAAGTGATCGATGCCCTGCCGACGCCGCGCTTCACGCTGCGCGATGGCGAAGTGTTCGAGGAGGGCGTGGCGCTGGACGGCGAAGGTCGCTTCGTCCGCACCGACCGGCCGGCCGACGCGTTGCTCGCCGCCGCCGTGCGCCATGTCGAGCGCTATCTCGAGCAGCCGTTCCCGGACGGCTACCGCTCGGAACTGCTGCCGCAACTGCCGTACTGGATACAGGCGGTGATGGGAGGCCTGGATCGCGGTGCCATGCTCTTCGCCGATTACGGCTACACGAGGCGCGAGTTCTACCAGCCTGACCGGGACGACGGCACGCTGCGTGCGTATTACCGCCATCGGGTGCACAACGATCCCTACCTGTGGCCGGGTCTGCAGGACATCACCGCGTCGGTGGATTTCACCGCGCTGGCGGAAGCCGGCACGCAGGCGGGCTTCGACATGGCGGGATACACCACGCAGGCCAACTTCCTGCTGGGCAACGGCCTGCAGGAACGGTTGGCCGAAGCCGAAGCGCGCGCGGACGAAACCACGTTGTTGCGCCTGCGCAACGAGGCCAAGCGGCTGACCTTGCCCAGCGAGATGGGGGAACGATTCCAGGTGATGGGTTTTTCGCGCGATGTCGAGTTCGGCGTGGCGTTCCTGTTCAACGACCTGAGCTGGCGCCTGTGAGCGGGACATTCGCGCTCAAGCCGTTCCGTCGTCCGCGGCTGTGGCTGCCGCTGTGGCTGATGGCGGTCACGGCCGTGGTGGTGTTGTCGCTGGTGAATCTGAGTGGATTGCCGCCGGTGCCGGCAGGTGGCGACAAGGTCGAGCACTTCCTGGCGTACGCACTGCTTTCCGCGGCGGCCGTGCAGCTGTTCGCCAAGCGCCGTGCCTGCCTGCTTGTGGCACTGCTGCTGGTCGCGCTGGGCATCGGCCTGGAGTTCGCGCAGGGAATGCTGACCAGTACGCGCATGGCCGATCCGCGTGATGCAGTGGCGAACACGCTGGGCGTGCTGGCCGGCCTGGCGACGATGACCACCCCGCTGCGCGACCTGCTGCTGCGCCTGCGCGGATGATGGTAGGAGGGGCCTCAGCCCCGATGCTTTTCGTCAAATCGATGGGATATCGACCGAAGAGCATCGGGGCTGAAGCCCCTCCTACAGGATCCTGATGGTTACTGCGGCTGCAGCGTGATCCGGTCCAGCACCCACATTTGCGGGCGTGTGTCGCCGGTGAAGCGCACGCACAGGTCCTGCCTGCCGGTCGTACCGGCCGGAAGCGGCGCCTCGAGATCGAGGAAACCATCGGCGTTGGGCGCGGCCGGCAACGCCACCGTCGCCAGCGTGCGGCCCTTGCAGCCGCCGCCCAGGATCTCAAGTTCGCCCAGCGGCGACTTCGCCGGCTCGAACGTACGGTGCGGTTCGTCGTGGGCCAGCTGGAAGTAGTACGGGATACGTCCGGCCCGCACCTTGATCGACGCGATGCCGTCGAGATCGGCCTGGTTCCACTGCCAGCAGGGATAGAAGATCGTGGCGTTGAAGATCGCGCGCTCGCCATCGGCCGGGCCATCGTCTTCCAGTCGCAGCAGCAGGCGTCCGGCGTCCGGACAAACGGCCATCGCTTCGTCGGTGCGCGACAGCAGCGAGGCGGGCGTCAGTTCGAACGTGGACGCAGGTGCCAGCGCACGGCCGTCGGCGAATGCTGCGGCGCGCACGGTGGCGGGGAGCTTCACGTCCAACGGCGTCGTGAAGGCCGGTGACGTCGCCTTCGGTTCGCTGCCGTCCGTGGTGTAGCGCACGGCATAGCCCAGCGGGTTCGACAACGTGATCTTCGCCGTGCCGGCCTTGCGATCGTCCTCGGTCGCGATCATGGCTTCGAACGGCGTCTTCGCGTAGCCCAGGCCGATGGCGTCGTAGCGCTTCAGCTGCGCCGGCAGGCGGGCGGTGAAGTTGGCGAAGTCCTTCTTCGCCGCCGGCGTCCAGCCGGTTTCCGCCACGGCGGCCAGGCGCGGGAACGCGTTGTGCTGCAGGCGGGCGAAGGTGCGCGTGTGTTCGGTCCACAGGTTGGCCTGGATGCCGAGGATATGGTGGTGCTGGCTCTCTTCCAGTTCCGCCGGGACCGGATCGAAGCCGTAGACATCCTGCAGCGTGATCAGCGCGGGACGACCCGGCGGCTCGTTCGGCGAGGCGGTCTGCAGGTAGTCGAGGTACGTCTTGTTGGAAGGCGACATCACCACGTCGTGGCCTTCGCGGGCGGCCTGCAGGCCGCCTTCGATGCCGCGCCACGACATCACCGTCGCCTCGGCGGGAAGCTTGGCTTCCAGAATCTCGTCCCAGCCGATCAGGCGCTTGCCGTGCGTGGCGAGATACTTCTCAAGGCGTCCGACCAGGTAACCCTGCAGGTCCATCTCGGTCTTCGCGCCCACCTCGCGCATGCGCGCCTGCTCGCGCGCGGAGGCTTCCCACTGGTCCTTCACCGCTTCGTCGCCGCCGATGTGCACGTAGGTGCCGGGGAACAGCGTGACCACTTCGCCCAGCACGTTCTCGAGGAAGGTGATGGTGCCTTCTTCGACGTTGACCAGGTTCGGGAACACGCCCCATTCGTTCGACGGCACCAGCGGCGTGTCGATCGAACCCAGTTCGGGATACGCGGCAATGGCGGCTGTGGCATGGCCCGGCACGTTGATCTCTGGCACCACGGTGATGTGGCGCTCGGCGGCGTACTTCACCACGTCGTGGATCTGGTCCTGCGTGTAGAAGCCGCAGTAGGGACGCGGCTCGCCCGTCTTCGGGTCCTTGCCGCCATCACCGGCGGGGATGCGGCAACCACCGATCCCGGTGAGCTTCGGGTACTGCTTGATCTCGATGCGCCAGCCCTGGTCGTCGGTCAGGTGCCAATGCAGCGTGTTGAGCTTGTGCAGGGCCATCGCGTCGATGACCTTCTTGACCTCGTCCACGCTCTGGAAGTGGCGCGCCGGGTCCAGCATGAAGCCGCGCCAGCCGAAGCGGGGCGCGTCCTCGATATGCAGCGCCGGCAGGGTGACCCCGTCCTTGTCGCCCTGGGTGGCGAGCTGCCACAGCGTCACCGCACCGTAGAACAGGCCGCGCTCATCGCGCGCCTTCACGGTGACGCCGTCGGGCGTGACGTCGAGCGAGTAGGCTTCCGGGTTCTCCTTGTCCGCACCGGCCGACTCCAGCACAAAGCGGATCACGCCCTTGCCCTCGTCCTGCGTGGTGGCCAGTGCAGGCCCCCCCGCGGACTGCAGGTAGGCCGCGAACTGCTGTGCCACGCGCGTTGCGGCCTCGCCGCTGGCGGCCAGGCGCGTGTCCGCAGTGATGGCAAAGGCGCCTTCGCCCGTTTGCAGTGCGGCAGGCGCCGGAATAAGCGATGGCGTGATCGGCGTGGACGCCGCCACGCCGCCATCGTCGCTCGTCTTCGGCGTGCAGCCGGTGAGAGCCAACAGGGTGAAGGCCAGTCCGGCCAGGGCGCGATGGGCGATGGGTCGTTTCATCGGTGTCCTCGGTAGCGATGGGCACAGCATGCCCAAAAAAAAGCGGGCCAGGACGCATCCGGGCCCGCAGAGGGAGAGTGTTCCCTTACATCCTTACGATCAGAACTTGAAGCGGAAGTTCAGGTAGTACTGGCGGCCGTTCTGGTAGATCGAACGTGGCTGGTCGCGGTTCAGAGCGTAGTACTTCAGCTTCGGCTCGTTGAGGTTCAGGCCGTCCAGGGTGACCGTCAGCCAGTCCGTCGCCTTGTAGCCCAGCGAGGCGGAGAGCACGTCGGTTTCGTCCTGGTAGAACGCCGTGGCGCGATCCAGGCCGCTGTAGAACTCTGAGCGGTAGGTGTAGTTCACGCGGGCATTGAAGCGGTCGTTCTCGAAGTATGCGCCGACGTTGTAGGTGTTCTTCGAGGTGCCTACCAGATCGCGGCCATCGTCCTGTTCGCCATCGGCGTAGGTGTAGTTGGCGTTGAAGCCGAAGTTGTCGCCGATCGGTTGTTCGTAAGTCAGCTCGAAGCCCTTGACCTTGCCGTCCGTGTTGACCGGTACGGTCAGCACATAGTCCGCCAGGTAGCCCTGCGGGTTGGTCGTGCTGTAGGTCATGTATTGGCGCGTCTCCTGGCCGTAGGACACGTAGTCCTTCAGATCCATGTAGAACACGCTAGCGGCAAGCAACGCACGCGGTGCGAAGTACCACTCCACCGAGACGTCGAAGTTGGTGGAAAGGATCGGCTTCAGGTCGGGGTTGCCGCCGCTGCCCGAACCCGGTGCGCCCACGGAAGGCGGCGGGCTGAGCGAGACGGCGCCCGCCAGCGCCGAGTAGTCCGGGCGGGTCATCGTGCGCGATGCCGCGACGCGAGCCACCAAGTCCTCGGTTATGTCGAACTTGAAGTTGGCGCTGGGTAGCAGGTCGGTATATGTGTGGCGGGTGATGACCGGCAGGTAAGGACCGAAATCCGAACCGGTGACCGCATCCGGCGAACCCGTGCCCGAGACATTGTTGTGGATGCGCTGCTCGGTCCGCACGTAGCGCAGGCCAATGTTGCCGCTCCAGCGATCGCCTTCCAGGTTCAGCTGGGTGTAGGCCGCGGAGGATTCTTCATGGATGCCGTACAGGCCGGCCCAGTCGGTGCGCGTGACGGGGTTGCGGTTGGTGAAGCGGTCGTTGAAGGCGGCCAGCTGCTGGGGCGAGAAGTACCAGATGTCGCGCGGGAACGTGCCGCCCAGGCCGTCGGCGAAGTCACCCGGATAGTTGGCGTAGCCACCGGTCGGGTAGTTGGCCGGATCGAACGGCGACTGCGTGCCGACCGGGCAGAAGTATGGCTGGCTCCAGTCGAACGCGACGGTGTTGCCGCTCGCGTCCTTACACGCCGGGCCCTGGCCGGTTGCGCCCAGCGACTCGCGGCTGTGCTCGGCATAGCGAACGCCGAACTGCAGCGAGGACATGGCGCCCTTGTCGATGAAGTATTCGCCATCGATCTGGCCCCACTTCTCTTCGTCTTCGACCTTGACGTCCTGGTAGCCAAAGATCCAGCCCAGCGTGTCGGCGGCGTTGCTGGCGGGGTTGCCACCGATGTACCAGTCGGCCGCGCCTACGCCGTTGAGGCCCCAGCCGCCGCCGGCGCCGATGCCCACGTTCCACTCCGCTACGTCCTGCGTCGGCGTCTCGCCGGTGCCGTCGGATGTGCCCAGCTGCGCCTTCAGCACCAGCGAGTCGCTGGGCTGCCACTTGGCATCGAACGCGATGAACGAGGAGTCTGCACTCGCATCAGGACGCGAGATCTGGTCGTACACGCCGTACGTCGTGCCGGGAACGCCAGCGAAGTCGGCCTGCACCAGGGTGCCGTTGCGGACGACGTAACCCGGCAGCGGCGCCTGGCCGGTACCGCGAGCCAGGAAGTGCGTCACCCACAGCAGGTAGTTGCGGTTGTAGTTGCCCGCTTCCTGATCCGACACGAAGGCGTTCACGCCCAGCGTCAGGTCGTCGGTCGGCTTGATCTGGACTTCCAGCAGGCCGCCCTTGCGCTCGCGCTTCTGCTCGAACAGCGCCGAGCCGATCATCGTCGGATACCACACGCCGGCGAGGTCCGGGTTGGAGAGTGCCACGGCGCTGCCCGGCGCGATCTGCTCATAGCCAAGAAGCTCTTGGCCGTCGCGACGCAGGCTGCGCTCTTCCGAGAACGCCTGGACCAGCACGCCGAGGGTGCCGGCATCGTTCTTCCAGTTCAGCAGGCCGCTGAACTGCGGTTCGGTTTCGCTCGGGAGATCGGAATAGACCGCGCCAATGGAGGCTTCGGCGGTGAAGTTCTCCGCGAACTCCAGCGGCTTGCGGGTGATGATATCGACCGAGCCCGCCACGCCACCTTCGACAAGGCTCGCCTGCGAAGACTTGTGCACGACGATCTGGCTCACCAGTTCCGACGGCAGCAGGGTGTAGCTGACGCTGCGGCCGACCGTGCCGGTCTGGTTCAGCACGAACCAGTCGCCCGAGGCGATGTTGTGACCGTTGAACAGCGTTTGCGTGAGGCTCGGATTGGTGCCGCGCATCGACACGCGGTCGTTTTCGTCGAAGCCGCCTTCGTTTGCGCCGGCTGAGCTCACCGTCACGCCGGGAATGCGTTGCAGCGAGTCGGCGACGTTCTTGTCGGGCATTTTGCCGATGTCTTCGGCGGTGATGACTTCAACGTGGCTCTTGGCATCGCGCTTGACGTCCAGCGACTTCTCCACGCTGCCACGGATGCCGGTGACGACCACGGTGTCGAGGTCGGTCGCCTGCGCATCGGCGGGTTGAGCGTCCTGTGCATGCGCCTGCACCGCTACGCCGAGACAGGTCACGATGGCGGCGGAAAGTATGGATCTGCGGTAAATCATGATGTCTCTCCCATCATTCATTGTTTGAGTTTCGGCAGTTCTTGCTCGCGCTTGCTCCGCCGTGCCTGAAGCCTTTGTTGCAATCGGCGCTGCGCGTGGACTGCGCTTTGCCTGTCTTCGTCGCGCCTGTGCCGGCGCTTCCCTTTCAATCGTCCCGGTGTTGCTCCAGGTACCACTTGGCGGCACCCACCACCCCCAACTGCCCGTGCTCCACCAGCTTCACGGGGATGCGTTCAAGCGCCTCGCGCATCGATCCCTTGTTGAGGAACCGCGGCACGAAACTGCTTTGAATCAGGAAATCGCGGATCTTCGGCAGGATGCCGCCGGCGAGGTACACGCCACCCTGCACGCCGTACAGCAGCGCCATGTCGCCGACCACGCTGCCCAGCAGGCCGCAGAACACGTCGAGGCTTTCGCGCGCCATCGGGTCCTCGCCGGACAGGGCGGCGGCGGTGATGTCGCCGGGGCGCGCATACGCTGAAGGCGCGGCCCCGCGCACCGCGCACAGCGCGGCGTGCAGGTTCATCAGGCCGGGACCGGAGAGGGCCTGTTCGACCGGCACGTGCGCGCGGGTCTTCAGCATCTCGGCCAACAGGGCCATTTCGAGTGTGTTGCCGGCGGTCAGCGCGGCCTGGCCGGCTTCGGTGGCCAGGACCACGGCACGCTTGCCGGCGGGAATCCAGACCGCCGCCCCCAGGCCGGTGCCCGGGCCGAGGATCAACGTGGGTCCCCGCGCCGGCGCGATGGCGGGACCGGCCAGTTGCAGGACCTCGCTGGCGTCCATCTGTGCCGCGGCGTGCGCCACGGCTTCGAAATCGTTGACCAGGCGGACGTCGTCGAAGCCCAGCTGCGCGCGCAGTTCGACTGGCGACAGTCGCCACGGCAGGTTGTTGGTGATGACGGTGCCGTCTTCCAGCGCGTAGCCAGCACTGGCGATCACCGCGCGGTTCACCCCGGCCGGAGCTAGGCGGGCGAGGAAGTCGCCGACGATGTCACCCAGGCTGGCGTATTCGGCGCAGGCGTACTTGCGGTACTCGAGCACACTGACCGGCGCGCCAGGATCGCCGCTGCCGCGGACCAGGCCGATGCGTACATGCGTGCCACCGACATCCGCCGCGATGAAGGCGTCTTCCGCCCTGCGGATGGCATCTGCCGGTACTGGATTTGCAATGGCGACCACACGTCTCCCCACATGTTCGCGGCCGGGACTCCCGCATCCCGATATGGCCCGAGTGTGGAAAGTGTTTGACAACGTTGTCAAGACTCTGTCATCAAATAGGCGTCTGGCGGGCAGTTGGGTGTAGCGAAACGGAAACAATTGGCGTGTTCAGCATTTGATTATCCGCATATTTGCGGTTAATCATTGAAAATGAAGGTCAGTTTTCTTCAAGTCTCGCAGGACTTCATGCTGCAGTGCACGAAGGCTTGGCGCTCACACAAGGGGTTGCGCTGTCGCCGCAACTGCCCATACGGTCGCTCTTTGATGGATTCTTTGACAACGTTGTTTCCGGTCGCGGGTTTGTTGCGGACCCGCTCATCGGCCAGCACGAGGGGACTCTCATGACCATCGCATCCGGCTCCAACCCGCTTCGCTCGCTGGCCATCGTCGGCCTGCTGTTCTTCATCATCGGGTTCTTCACCTGGATCAACGGACCGCTGATCACCTTCGTGCAGCTCGCGTTCGACCTGGACGAGGTGAATGCCTTCCTCGTGCTGATGGTGTTCTACCTGTCGTACTTCTTCCTCGCCCTGCCGGCGGCGGCATTGCTCAAGCGCACCGGCATGAAGAAGGGGCTGGCGATCAGCCTGTTCGTGATGGCAGTGGGCGCCGCGATGTTCGGCGAGTTCTCCACCCAGCGCTGGTACCCGGGCGCGCTGTCCGGCCTGTTCGTGATCGGCGGCGGATTGGCGTTGCTGCAGACGGCGGTGAACCCGTACGTCAGCATCCTCGGCCCCATCGAGAGCGCGGCCCGGCGCATCGCGCTGATGGGCATCTGCAACAAGATCGCCGGCATGCTGGCGCCCATCGTGATCGGCACGCTGGTGCTGCATGGGGTGGGCGACCTCGCTGCGCAGGTCGAGGCCGCCGACGCGGCCGGCAAGGCGGTGTTGCTGGATGCATTCGCCGCGAAGATCCATCTGCCGTACCTGGTGATGGCCGGCATCCTGGTGGTGGTCGCCATCGGCATCCTGTTCTCGCCGCTGCCGGAGGTGAAGCCTTCCGACGCCAACGCCGCGCCCGTGGCGGATGCCGCCAATGGCGAACGCGGCCTGGCGCAGTTCCCGCACCTGTGGCTGGGCGTGTTGTGCCTGTTCCTCTACGTGGGCGTGGAGGTGTTGGCGGGCGATGCGATCGGCACGTACGGCCGCGGCTTCGGCCTGCCGCTCGACCAGACCAAGCTGTTCACGACCTACACGCTGTTCGCGATGCTGGCCGGCTACCTCGTCGGCCTGGCCGCGATCCCTCGCTTCGTGTCGCAGGAACGCTACCTGGCCATCTCCGCAACGCTGGGCGTGCTGTTCGCGCTCGGCGCGCTGCTGACCCATGGCTATGTGTCGGTGGGTTTCGTCGCGGCGCTGGGCTTCGCCAACGCGATGATGTGGCCGGCGATCTTCCCGTTGGCGATCAAGGGCCTCGGCCGGCATACCGAGACCGGATCGGCCCTGCTGATCATGGGCATCGCCGGTGGCGCCATCCTGCCGCAGGCGTTCGCGGTGCTGAAGCAGCACTACGACTTCCAGGCGGTGTTCGCGGGGCTGGCCGTGCCCGGGTACCTGTACATCCTGTACTACGCACTGGCCGGTCACCGGGTGGGCCGGTCGCGGCCGGCGACGGACGTGCCGGAACGCGGCATCATGGCGGACTCGCCTCCATGACGGAAACGCCCATGCGCCGACCCACCATCAAGGACGTCGCCGAACGCGCGAAGGTCTCGCTGAAGACCGTGTCCCGGGTCATCAACAACGAACCGTCGGTGCTGCAGGGCACCCGCGCGCGCGTGCTGCACGCGATCGCAGAACTGGACTACGAACCGGACCAGTCCGCGCGCAACCTGCGCAGTGGCACGCCGTTCGTGATCGGGCTGGTGTACGACAACCCCAACCCGTACCACATCATCGGCGTGCAGAACGGCGTGCTGGCCGCGTGCAAGGAAACCGGCTTCGGCCTGCAGATCCATCCGGTCGATTCCACCTCGCCGCTGCTTGCGGAGGAACTGGTCGAGTTCGTGCAGCGTTCGCGCCTGGCCGGGCTGGTGCTGACCGCACCGATGTCCGAGCGCGCCGACCTGGTGACGGCGCTCGCCGCGCGCGGGGTGAAGCTGGTGCGCATCATCGCCGCCACCGAAGACCCGGATGATGGCCTGCCCTGCGTCTACGTGGATGATCGCGACGCCGCGTACGAGATCACCGAACACCT
>Ga0247822_10002664_pt1 | contig 11469 bp, 9 predicted proteins | sample 13C_Cellulose_Da_FD_192423 | JGI IMG/M metagenome (GOLD analysis project Ga0247822, IMG submission 192423) | Soil microbial communities from agricultural site in Penn Yan, New York, United States - 13C_Cellulose_Day30 | ecosystem: Environmental > Terrestrial > Soil > Agricultural land | place...
TCCGGCACGCTCCGAGCCCTGTGCGTCGCCGGCCTGGCCTGGGCGCTCTTCTGCTACATGGCCGCCGCCGACGCGGCGCTGGCCTCGTGGCCGGCTCGCGTCGGACGCCGCGGCGCTCGCGTCGCGGGGACGTTCCTCGTCGTGACGGTCGGCGTGGCCGCGCTCCTCCCCGGCACCGTCTTCGCGCTCGTCACGGTGCGCCAGGACACGTTGCTCGACACCGTGTTCGCCGGCTCGGGAGACGTCCAGGTCGCGCAACCGAGCCCGCTGGCCGACCTCGGCATCACGACCACGACGGCGCCGACCACCACGGCGTCGGTGACCGTCGCTCCGGCGACGACGACCACCGTCCCGCCCACGACCGTCCCGCCCACGACCGTTCCGCCCACGACCGTCCCGACGACGCCGCCCCTCGCTCCCGGCCGGTGGAACATCGCTCTCCTCGGTGGCGATGCCGGGCCGAACCGTTGGGGTCTGCGTACCGACACCATGATCGTGGTCAGCGTCGACCGCCAGACGGGCGACCTCGCCAGCATCTCGGTCCCCCGCAACCTGCAGCACCTGCCCATGCCTCCCGGGCCGCTGCGCGACCGCTTCCCCGGCGGCTTCGAGGACCTGGCCAACGCTCTCTTCCCCTACGTGTCCACTCATCCCGAGCTCGGGCTGGATCCTGCGCAGGCGGTCAAGGGCGGGCTGGCCGAGCTGCTCGGCATCCCGATCGACAACTACGTCCTCGTCGACATGATCGGCTTCATGCAGATCATCGACGCCCTCGGCGGCGTCACCGTCAACCTCTCCACCAACGTGCACCTCGTCCCGAACATCGACGGGCAGACGAAAGAGGCGCCGTCGGTCGGGCCGGGCCCGGTCAACATGAACGGGGCAATGGCGCTCTCGTTCGTGCGTTCCCGCGAGAAGGACTCGGACTACTCGCGCATGAAGCGCCAGCGCTGCCTGCTCGCTGCCGTCGCCGGCGGGACAAAGCCGACCGACCTCGCCGTCAACTACCTCGGGTTGGCTTCAGCGGTCGAGGGCGCGTTCCGGTCCGACATCCCCCGCGAGCGCTTGGGTGACCTGGTACGCGTCTTCAGCCTCGTCGACGTGTCCCGCGCCCGGACGCTCGTGCTGGTGCCCCCGGTGATCAAGCCGGCCAGCCCCGACATCGCCCGGATCCGCATGCTGGTCGGGAACACGCTCGACGCCGCGGCACCCCCCGCCGATCCGGCCATCGGCGCTCCCACCTGCTGAGCAGGTTGGAGCAGACTGCTGTCGGTGCGCCCGCTCGACCTCGGACCCCGGTCCAGTGACGAGTACGACCCGCCGCCGCCGACACCGGTGGTGGAGGAAGCGGCCCGGCGCGCGCGGCGGGCGATGGAGGACCTCGTCCGGCGAGGCGCGGTGTCCCGGCGGGATTTGCTGCGCACGGCGGCGGCGTCGGCTTCGGTCCTGTCCGCGCTCGCCGCGTGCACGTCGGAGGAGCGGGCCAGCCAGGGCCGGCCCTCGAGCAGCGCCACGTTCGCCGTGCCTGCCTCGAGCACGACGTCCGCCACCTCGACGGCCACGACGATCGATCCCGCCGCGTCCTCGTCCGTGCTCGACCGCGACGGGCTCGTCATGGATGTCCAGCTCCACTTCCTCGATCCCGACCGCAACCCCGGTGGGTTCGGCGGGGGCTTCCCGCAGGCGGACTGCGGGCCCGACCCCCGCCTGTGCTTCACGCAGGACGTGTTCCTCGACCTGGTGTTCGGTCAGAGCGACACCCAGGCCGGCGTGCTGTCCGGCCTGCCCTTCGCAGGGCGCGACAGCCCGCTCGCCATCGACATCATGGAGCGAGCCCGCGTGCGGCTGGCCGAGCTCGGTCCTCACCACCGATTGTTGCTCCAGGCACCGGTGTTCCCGGCCAGCGGTCCGCTCCAGGCCGCGCTCGACGGCATGGCTGCCGACGCCGACACGTACCCGGTGGCGGCCTGGAAGACCTACACCCACGCGCCGGATCAGTACCGGCTCGACGACGAGCGCGGCGGCGCGCTGCTGACCCAGGCGGTGGCGCTCGGGCGGCCGATCCTCGCCGTCCACAAGGGGCTGGCGGGCGAGGCGACGGCGGCGTCCCCGGCCGAGATCGGCCCTGCCGCCGCGGCGCATCCCGACGCCACCATCGTCGTCTACCACTCGGGCTGGGAGCTCGCCGCTCCGGAGGGTCCGTTCCAGGCCGATGTGCCTCCCGAGCAGCTCCGCGGCGTCGATCGCTTCATCGCCAGCCTCCAGGCGGCGGGCATCGGTCCCGGCGGGAACGTCTACGCCGAGCTGGGCAGCACCTGGTTCAACCTCAGCCGCGACCTCGACAGCGCGGGTCACGTGCTCGGCAAGCTGCTGACGTTCCTGGGCCCCGAGCGCATCCTGTGGGGGACGGACTCGATCTGGTACGGCTCCCCGCAGGGCCAGATCGACGCCTTCCGGGCGTTCGAGATCACGCCGGAGACACAAGAGCGCTACGGCTACCCGGCGCTCACCGCGGAAGCCAAGGACCTCATCCTGGGCGGCAACGCCATCCGCCTCTACGGCGTCTGACTATCGCTCCAGCTCGATCTGGTGCGTGATCGACCGCCGTTCACGCTCGAAGCCGAGTGCCTTGTAGAGGCGGTGCGCACCGGTGGGGTTGTCGGCGTCGACGCCGAGCATGGCGTGGGTGAAGCCTGCGGCGGCGAACGTCTTCAGCGACGCGGCGATCAGCGCCGACGCCACGCCGCGTCCCCGCCACTCCTTCACGGTGGCCAGATTCTCGATCCAGGCCTCCCGCCGCCCCGTCAGCGCGTCGTCCTCCGGGTAGGCGTGGGCGAGGCACAACGCCACCACCTGACCCGTGGCCCGCTCGACGGCGAGGACGGACAGGTCCGGACGGGACCCGTGCCCCCGCGTGATGCCCTGCCAATCCACGGCGGCGACCGGCGTCGAGCCCCAGTGGTCGGCGAAGGCGGCGTTGCGCATGAGACGCAGCTCTTCATCGCGGTCGTCGGGCCACGGCACCAGCTCGAGCTCGTCGGGGAGGTCGAGGTCGGGAAGGTGGTCGAGGGGCCGCCCGAGCTCCTCGAACCAGCGCACGGGCTCGAACCCCATCCGCGCGTACAGCCGGTGGTTGGCCTCGAGGAAGTCGTAGGCATCGACCCGCACGTACCGGGGCAGATCGTGGTCGCGGCTGCGTAGGCGCTCCTCGGCGCGCGAGACGCTCCACGCCAACAGCGCCCGGCCGACGCCCTGCCCGGCGTGGGCGGGATCAACCTCGCCGTGGAGGTAGGCCCGCTCCTGCGACGCCTCGGAGGGCGGGTTCCAGATCCAGGCCCAGCCCGCCAGCTCGCCGTCGACGAAGGCGGCGCGGGTGTCGGCAGCCACATCGAGGTGGGGCGACTCCATGTCCTCGCGCAGCTCGTCGACGAGGAGGACGCGCGGGATCCCGTGGAACCGCTCGAAGCGGTTGACGAGCGCGCACACGTCGTCCAGCTGGTCCAGGCTCAGGGGGTGCAGGTCGACGGCGGGCACGCCGGGAGTCTGCCGAGCACGGACGAATCGGACCAGCGGATATCCCAGGCCGGGCTGCCAGACTCGGCGTCGTGAACCAGTCCCTTCGTGCCGGCCGCGAGCTCGTGGCCATCCCGGGCCCGTCGGTGGTGCCCGACCGCGTCCTGTCGGCCATGCACCGGGCGATGCCCAACATCTACGGCGGCGAGCTCATCGACGTCTCCGACGAGGTGATGGAGCGACTGCCGGCGGTGGCCCGGACCACGGCCCGGCCGTTCATCGCCATCGCCAACGGCCACGGCGCCTGGGAGATGGCGCTCAGCAACACCCTCTCCCGAGGCGATCGCATCCTCGTGCTCCCGTCCGGGCCCTTCGCTCGCGCCTGGGGGGAGATGGCCGCGTTCGCGGGCGTGAAGACGGAGGAGCTGGCCGCACCTGACCGCTGCGCCGTCGATCCCGCACAGGTCGAGGAGCACCTGGCGGCCGACACCGATCGCACCCTCAAGGCCGTGCTCGTCGCTCACGTCGACACCGGGACGTCGGTGCGCAACGACGTCGCGGCCATCCGGACCGCCATGGACGCCGCCGACCACCCGGCGCTGCTGATGGTCGACGGCATCGCCTCGCTCGGTTCCGATCGCTACGAGATGGACGCCTGGGGGGTGGACGTCACCGTCGGCGCCTCGCAGAAGGGCCTGATGGTGCCGCCGGGACTGGGATTCGTGTGGGCCGGCCCGCGGGCGTGGGAGGCCCACGCCACGGCGGATCTGCGCACGTGGTACTGGGACTGGACGTCGCGGGCCACGGACGAGCCCCACTACCTCCGCTACTGCGGCACGCCGCCGATCCCACACCTGTTCGGCCTCCGCGAGGCGCTCGTCATGATCGAGGAAGAGGGGCTGGAGGCTACGTGGCGACGGCACGCCGTGCTGGCCGACGCGGTGCGAACGGCCGTGGAGGCCTGGAGCGCTCCGGACGGTCTGGAGCTCAACATCACCGATCCATCAGCGAGGGCCAACTCGGTCACGATGATCCTCGGCGGATCGATCGACACCGACCTGCTCCGCACCGTCTGCGCCGAGCAGGCCGGCCTCACGCTCGGGGTCGGACTGGGCGACCACGAGGGTCGGGGATTCCGCATCGGGCACATGGGTCATCTCAACCCGCCGATGGTCCTCGGGACCCTCGGCACGGTCGAGGCGGCGCTGGCCACGATCGGCGCGACGACCGGCTCGTCCGGCGTGGCCGCGGCGGCCGCCGTCATCGCCGACGCCATGAGACGCCCGTCTGTCTGAGCGCACGGCTGCCAGACTGCAAAACCATGCCGACCTACTTGATCGTCAACGCCGCAATCACCGATCCCGCGCTGCTGGATGAGTACCGCGCCGGGGTGGGCGCCACGCTGAAGGGTCACGACGTGGCCGTGAAGGTGTCGACCAACGAGGCGGAGACGATCGAGGGGGAGCCGAAGGGTCCCCGCGTGGTCGTGCTGGAGTTCCCCGACCGCGACGCCTTCCGAGCCTGGTACGACTCGCCGGCCTACCGGGAGATCATCGGTCTGCGGCACGGCAGCACGGACGGGTTCGCGGTCCTCGTGGAGGGGCGCTGACGGCACCGCAGGCGAGGGCGGTCGCGAGATCGGCATCCGTCGGGTATCCTGGCCGTCTGGCGTCCCGCTCCCGATGAGTGGTGGAGACGGTCGGGTCGAGCTCCGAGACGCCACGCGACGGACTTGCCGTCCCCGTTGGGCGGTGAGAGCGGCGCAGGGAGCGCTGCCGATCGATGCACGACGCCACACGAGAACTTGAGCTGGCGACCTGGGCGGTGGCCGAAGGACGGGCCACGGATGACCAGCGCGCGCTCCTGGAAGAGGACCCCGCACGCTGGCTCCACACGGTCGACCGCCTGATCCGGGACACCGAAGACAGCCTGGCCTCGGTCCGCGACATGCGGGGCCCGGCACGGGAGCTCGCCGTCGCCGACTTCGAGGACGACCTGGCCCGGCTCCAGGCCGTCGCCTCGCTGCTGTCCGAGGGGGAGAGCACGCCGTCGCCGTCCGACCTGGCGGAGGTCATGGGCCGCATCCAGCTCCAGGCCTCGTGGTCGGCGGGCCAGGTGGTCGTGTGGGCCGGCGGGCCGGGGACGGTCTCCACCACCAACGACGACCTCGCCGATCTGCTGGAAGCGGTCGGTGGTCCGGCCGTCGGGTGGAACCTGCACGCTGATGTGCCGCTGCCGTCGGGCGCCCGCGCCGAGGCGCTGAGCATCCCGGTGCGGGAGTCCCTCGGGTGGTTGGCCGACGTGGGCAGCGGCTCGCACGGCGATCAGGTCGGTCCGAGCGTGCTGTGGCTGGGCCGGGTGGCGTTGCTCGCGGTTCGGCTCGTCACCGCCGGCGCCGTCGTCCCGTCCCTGCGCACGGCCCGGGCGGCCGACGGTCGGGGGCAGGAGGCATCGGTGACCTGGCTGCCGGCCCTGGTCGACGAGGCCGAGCTCGACCAGCTCGCCGCCGCCATGCCCGGACCGGTCGTCGTGCTGGCCCCGGCCACGCCGCGGGCGACGGTGATGGCCGTCATGACCGCCGTGGTCGACGCCATCGTCAGCGAGGCGGCCGGCCGGTTGGAGCTGCCGGCGCCACCGCCGACGACCACGACCACCGCGGCGATCGCCGAGGCCTTCACCACGAGGCTCGACGGGTCCACCTTCCGGGTCCCGGCCGGCCCGGCCGGTCAAGTGGCCCGGCGGCTCGAGGTGTGGTCCAAGTCGGTCACGTCACCCCGCCGGCCCCGCCTCGTCGTGCAGCTCGAACCGCCGGACGCGGGCGGCGCGTGGTTCCTGTCGGTGCTCGGCCCGGGGGCGACGGGACAGCTGCTGCCCATCGAGGTCGCGCTCAGCGACGGCGGCCCGTCCCGCCCGCTGACCGATGAGCTCGTCAGGCTCGAACGCCTCCTGCCCGTCCTCCATCGACCCGGAGCCATGCGCCGTGGCCAGGTCGTGCTCAGCCAGGACGAGGCGTGGGAGCTCATGACCGTCAACGGCGCCGAGCTGGAGGCGGCGGGGTTCGAGGTGCGAGTGCCGCCGCTGTCCCGGCGCCGGCCGAGCCCGACGCTCAAGCTGTTCAGCGTGCCGACCGGCGAGTCGCACGTCGGCGCCCACCAGCTCAGCAACGTGCGCTGGTCGGTGGTGTTCGACGACGTCGAGCTGACCGCGGCGGAGATCACCCGGCTGGCCTCCGAGGCCCGCCCCCTCGTCCAGGCCCGCGGCCGGTGGGTCGAGCTGGACCGCGTCGACCTCAAGGAGGCGGCCGCCGCGCTGGCTGAGCGGGCCAAGACCACGCAGCTCTCGGGGGCCGAGATCCTCCGCCTGGGGCTCGGCCTGGAGTCCTCACCGTTCGGGCGGGTGGCGCTCAGCGGAGCGGGCTGGGCCACCGATCTCTTCGAGCGGGCGCAGGCCGTGGCCGACGAGCCTGTCACGAAGCCACCCGGGTTCGTCGGCGAGCTGCGGAGCTACCAGGCCGAGGCCCTGTCGTGGCTGGCGTTCCTCGACGCCGCCGAGCTGGGTGGCTGCCTGGCGCTCGACATGGGCCTGGGGAAGACACCCACGGTGCTCGCGCACATCGCCCGCACGGCCGGTCAGGGACCAGTGCTCGTGATCGCGCCTCCGGCCGTGGTCGGGAACTGGGCCGCCGAGTCGGCCCGCTTCACCCCCGGCCTGCGCGTCGTCGTGCATCACGGTGCATCACGGGCGACCGCGGACGAGCTCGAGGCAGAGGTGGCGGACGCCGACGTGGTCATCACCACGTACGGGACCGCGGTCCGCGACGTCGACGCCCTGGCCGAGCGGACATGGGCCCGCATCGTGCTGGACGAGGCACAGGCCATCAAGAATCCGGCCAGCGAGACCGCGCAGCAGCTCCGCCGGCTGCCCGCCCCGACCCGGGTGGTCCTCACGGGCACACCGATCGAGAACGGGCTCGGCGATCTGTGGGCGCTGCTCGACTTCACCAATCCCGGTCTCGTCGGCACCAGGCCCGCCTTCGTGGCGCAGATGGCCGGCGAGGGCGAGGCCGCGCTGCGGGCCCTGAACGGGATCCTCGTCTTCCGGCGCACCAAGACCGAGCCCGAGGTGGCCGCCGAGCTGCCGGATCGCATCGACGAGCTCGACCACTGCACGATGACCCCCGAGCAGATCGGCCTGTACCAGGCCGTGCTGGACGGGCTGGTGGTCGACACCGCCGAGGTGGGACGGGAGCGGAAGCAGGGGGCGATCCTGGCCGCCATCACCGCCCTCAAGCAGATCTGCAACCACCCGTCCGCCTACCAGGACGACGGACGCCCGCTCGCCGGACGGTCCGGCAAGCTGGCCCGGCTCGAGGAGATCGTGGCGTCGGTCTTCGAGGCCGGCGAGCGGATCCTCGTCTTCACGCACTTCGCCGAGTGGGGCCGGAAGCTCGCCGCGCACCTCACCGAGGTCACCGGCACACCGGTGTCGTGCTACGACGGCAGCCTGAGCCGAGGCGTGCGGGACCGGATGATCGCCGAGTTCCAGGCCGGCGAAGGGGCGGGCGCGCTGGTCCTGTCGCTGAAGGCCGGTGGGACCGGGCTCAACCTCACCGCAGCCAGCCACGTCGTCCTCTACGACCGTTGGTGGAACCCGGCCGTCGAGGACCAGGCCAGAGACCGGGCCTGGCGCATCGGCCAGACCCGCACCGTGGTCTCGCACCGCCTCGTGTGCCCGGGCACGGTCGACGAGCGGGTCGAGGAGGTCGTGGCCGGCAAGCGCCACATCGCCGACCTCGTGCTGCCGGCCTCCAGCTCGCTGTCCGATCTCAACGCCGACCAGCTCCGCGTGGCGCTCGGGCTCCAGCCCGGGTCGCTGCTGACCGAGGAATTGACATGAGCGACGCGCCGTCGACCAACGGACGCCAGTCCCGGAACCGGCGTTCGTCCGGACGCAACGGCCGGGGCGCCCAGCCGCGGCAACTCCGCCCCGAGGACCTGTGGCGGACCGGCCTGCCCCTGCCCGACGCCGAGCCAATCACCCCGGTGGACGACCCGACCGCGCTCGTGCGCTCCCTCGGCGACCCGCCGCTCCCGGGCAACCGCCTGCCCGCCAGCCACTACGTGGCCACCGTTGTCGAGCGGGCCGCGGTGCTGGCCAGCGCGCTCGCCGCCAGCGCCGGCCTCCTGGCCGAACGGGAAGAGACCTCAGCCGACTGAGCACCGCTTCCCTGGCGGTTCGCGAGGGCGATCGCGATGAGTCGCGTCCTGCCACGGCGTCGTAGGGGCATGGGCATCGTCACCTGTGACCTCTCGATCTCCCTCGACGGGTGTTCCGCCGGGCCGAACCAGTCGCTCCACTATCCATTCGGTGATGGAGTGGGAGGCGGCGAGGCCCTGCACGCTTGGATGTTCGACCACGCCGATGAGCACCGCGCTGAGCTCGCCGCGATCACCGCGGCGGGAGCGTTCATCATGGGTCGGAACATGTTCAGTCCCGGGCGCGGTGCGTGGGACCTCGACTGGGTGGGGTGGTGGGGGCCCGACCCGCCGTACCACGCTCCGGTCTACGTGCTCACCCACGCCGAGCGCGACCCGCTCGAGATGACCGGCGGCACCACGTTCCACTTCGTCACCGGTGGGCCGGAGGAGGCCCTGAAGCTCGCTCGGGAGGCGGCGGGGGACAGCGATGTCGCCATCGCCGGCGGTGTGACGACGATCAATCAGTACCTCTCCGCCGGTGCGATCGACGAGCTTCGCCTGCACGTCGCACCTTTGGTGATCGACGTCGACTACGTGCGGTTGTTCGACGGCGCCGGACCGGCCGGATGGTCATCGACCTCGGCCCGCTGGACGCCCGAAGTCACCCACCTCGTCTACAGGCGGTGAGGAACTCGTGTCAGATTCCATCACGCTCAGCTCGGCGGCGCTCGACTGCCCGGACGCGCGAGAGCTGGCCGCCTTCTACGCCGACATCACCGGCGGGCGAGTGATCTTCGAGAACGACGCCTGGGCGACCGTCGACGGCCCCGGTGGACGGATCGACTTCCAGACCGTGCCCGGGTACCGGCCGCCGGGGTGGCCCGACCCGACGTCGTCGATCCAGATGCACCTCGACTTCTACGTCGAGGATCTGGGCGCCACGGAGACTCGCGTGCTGGCCGCCGGGGCGAGGAAGTTCGAGTACCAACCCAACGCCGATCACTGCTTCGTGTTCGCCGATCCGGTCGGACATCCCTTCTGCCTGTCCACCTGGGGTGACCTCGCGGCGTCGACGGACGACGGGGTCGGCCGCCCGACGGCGGAGGTCGAGACGCTGCTCGCCTGCCTCGACCGCCAACGTGATCACGTGCTCGGCATCCTCGACGGGCTCGACGAGGCCTCACTGCGGCGCCCGGTGCTGCCGTCGGGGTGGGCCTGCCTGGGACTGGTGCAGCACCTCGCCGTCGACGTCGAGCAGTTCTGGTTCCGTGGCGTGGTGGCCGGCGAGCTCGCCGTGACCGAGCGGGTCATCGACGGAGGGGACGACGCGTGGCAGGTCTCGGCCGCCGTCGGTGCTGCGGAGGTCTTCGCCCACTACCGCGACGAGATCGCCCGAGCCAACGCAATCATCGCCGCGAGGAGAGCGGACACGGCGCCGGCCTGGTGGCCCGGCGATCTGTTCGGTGACTGGCAGCTCGATCACCTTCGCGACATCGTCTTGCACGTGATCACCGAGACCGCCTGTCACGCCGGGCATCTCGACGCGGCCCGCGAACTGCTCGACGGTCGTGTGTGGCGGGTCGTCAGCGGGTGACCATCATCCAGGGCGGCGCCAGAGGGGCGGGAACCAAGCGCATCAGTTCGGGTCCGGCGACGGTCAGGCGGGGTCGACGATGGCGGGGTCGAAGGCGGGACGGCTGAAGACCTCACGGACGAGTGGCTCGAAGGCCTCGAGCGGGAGCGACGGGTAGTCGGGGTCGAACGACGCCTGGTCCCACCGCGCGCAGAACTGGTCGCACGTTCCGTACCAGGGGTGGTCGCGGTACTGCTCGCGGCCGTCGGGGTCGAGGCCGATGTGGTGGCCGTAGTACTTGAGCTGGAACAGCCCGTGCATCGCCACTGTCCACGTCACCTCCTCCCGCACGTAGGGCCGGATGATCGCCGCCGCCAGCTGCGAGTGGTTGTCCGGGGCCAGGTCATCGCCGATGTCGTGGAGCAACGCCGCGACCACCATCTCGATGTCGGCCCCGTCCGCCCGGGCGCGGGTGGCGGTCTGCAACGAGTGCTCGAGGCGGGTCACCCGGTAGCCGGACAGCCCGTCGTCGAGCCGGCGGAGCCCGGCCAGGAGCCGGTCGGGCAGGCGGCCGATGTACTCGGCTTCCAGCCGGTGGAGGAACTGGTACTCGTCGCGCGTCCCCTGCTCCATCGACGTGAACTGCACGGTGTCGATCGTCATACCCGCGACCCTACGGCGGTCACGGTGGCACACTCGCCGGATGCTGCGCCCGTTCCGCCAGGTCGATGTCTTCACCAACGTGCCCTACCAGGGCAACCCGGTGGCCGTGGTGCTGGACGGTGAGGGCCTGTCCACGGACGAGATGCAGCGCTTCGCCCGGTGGACGAACCTGTCGGAGACCACGTTCGTCCTGCCGCCGACGGCGCCGGAAGCCGACTACCGGGTCCGCATCTTCACGCCCGTCCTGGAGCTGCCGTTCGCCGGCCACCCGACGCTGGGCACCTGGCACGCCTGGCGGGAAGCGGGCGGGGCCCCACTCGATGCCGAGCAGGCCATGCAAGAGTGCGCGGCGGGGTTGATCCCGATCCGCGTCCTCGACCCCGGGTACGGCTTCTTCGGCGCACCACCCCTCATCCGCTCGGGACCGGTGGACGAGGACGTGCAGATCCACCTGGCTGAGCTCCTCGGCATCGGACGGGCCGACATCGTCGACGCCCAGTGGGTGGACAACGGGCCGGGCTG
>Ga0247822_10002666_pt1 | contig 11468 bp, 7 predicted proteins | sample 13C_Cellulose_Da_FD_192423 | JGI IMG/M metagenome (GOLD analysis project Ga0247822, IMG submission 192423) | Soil microbial communities from agricultural site in Penn Yan, New York, United States - 13C_Cellulose_Day30 | ecosystem: Environmental > Terrestrial > Soil > Agricultural land | place...
GTGCCGAAGTGGCTGACGCCGACCTGGACAACATGCTGGAAGTGCTGCGCAAGCAGAACGTTCGTTTCGAAGCCGCTGATCGCGCTGCCCAGAACGAAGACCAACTGAACATCGATTTCGTCGGCAAGGTCGACGGTGAAGTGTTCGCCGGTGGTTCGGCCAAGGGCACCCAGCTGGTTCTGGGTTCCGGCCGCATGATCCCAGGCTTCGAAGAAGGTCTGGTTGGCGCCAAAGCCGGTGAAGAGCGCGTTCTGAACCTGTCCTTCCCTGAGGACTACCAGAACCTGGACCTGGCTGGCAAAGCCGCCGAGTTCACCGTTACCGTCAACAGCGTTTCCGAGCCTAAGCTGCCAGAGCTGAACGAAGAGTTCTTCGCCCAGTTCGGCATCAAAGAAGCTTCCCTGGAAGGTTTCCGCGCCGAAGTTCGCAAGAACATGGAGCGTGAACTGCGTCAGGCCATCAAGACCAAGGTCAAGAACCAGGTAATGGACGGCCTGCTGGCTGCCAACCCGATCGAAGTGCCAAAAGCCCTGCTGGAAAACGAAGTGAACCGCCTGCGCGTTCAAGCCGTTCAGCAGTTCGGTGGCAACATCAAGCCTGAGCAACTGCCGGCCGAGCTGTTCGAAGAGCAAGCCAAGCGTCGCGTCGTGCTGGGTCTGATCGTTGCTGAAGTGGTCAAGCAGAACGAGCTGAAGCCGGACGAAGCCCGCGTTCGCGAAATGATCCAGGAAATGGCCTCGGCCTACCAGGAGCCTGAGCAGGTTGTAGCTTGGTACTACAAGAACGACCAGCAACTGAACGAAGTTCGTTCGGTTGTGCTGGAAGAACAAGTTGTGGATACTGTTCTGCAGAAAGCGACTGTGACCGACAAATCGGTCTCGTACGAAGAAGCGATCAAGCCAGTGCAGGCTCCTGCCGCTGACTGATTTCCTTCTCTCGTAGGAAAACACCACAAGCCAGCCTTCGAGCTGGCTTGTGCGTATTCAAGACATGACTATTTGGGAGTGAGTGCAGGACATGTCCCGCAATTCTTATTATCAGCAGAGCTCTGACATCCAGGCCGCAGGCGGCCTGGTCCCGATGGTTATCGAGCAATCCGCTCGTGGCGAACGTGCCTATGACATCTACTCGCGCCTTCTGAAGGAGCGGGTGATCTTCCTGGTCGGCCCGGTAGAGGACTACATGGCCAACCTGATCGCGGCGCAATTGCTGTTCCTTGAAGCGGAAAACCCGGACAAGGATATCCATCTCTACATCAACTCGCCGGGCGGTTCGGTGACTGCAGGCATGTCGATCTACGACACCATGCAGTTCATCAAGCCGGACGTCTCCACCACCTGCATCGGTCAGGCCTGCTCCATGGGTGCCTTCCTGCTCGCCGCCGGTGCCAAGGGCAAGCGTCACTGCCTGCCGAACTCGCGGGTGATGATTCACCAGCCACTGGGCGGTTTCCAGGGGCAGGCGACGGATATCGAAATCCACGCCAAGGAAATCCTCTCCATCAAGTCGCGGTTGAACGAACTGCTGGCCTATCACACCGGTCAGGAGCTGGAAACCATCAAGCGTGACACCGAGCGCGACAATTTCATGAGCGCGCAACGTGCTGCCGAGTACGGTCTGATCGACTCGGTACACGAGAAGCGGCAAATGGCTGTCTGATTAAGGCGCTAAAGCAGGTGGTTGGGCTTTCCCGCCACCTGTGGACTTGAAAAAGCCCGCAATTGCCTTCATCTTGTGTTGCAAGCCTACCGGATTGGATCGATCGAATGACTGACACCCGTAACGGCGAGGACAACGGCAAATTGCTCTATTGCTCCTTCTGCGGCAAAAGCCAGCATGAAGTGCGCAAGTTGATTGCCGGCCCCTCGGTATTTATCTGCGACGAGTGCGTCGACCTGTGCAACGACATCATCCGCGAGGAGGTGCAGGAAGCCCAGGCCGAAAGCAGCGCGCATAAACTGCCTTCGCCGAAAGAAATCAGCACCATCCTGGACCAGTATGTCATTGGTCAGGAGCGTGCGAAAAAGGTACTGGCGGTAGCGGTGTACAACCACTACAAGCGCCTGAACCAACGCGACAAGAAGAACGACGATGTCGAGCTCGGCAAGAGTAACATCCTGCTGATCGGTCCGACGGGCTCGGGTAAAACCCTGCTCGCCGAAACCCTCGCGCGTCTGTTGAATGTACCGTTCACCATCGCCGATGCCACCACCCTGACCGAAGCCGGTTATGTCGGTGAAGACGTCGAGAACATTATTCAAAAGCTGCTGCAAAAGTGCGACTACGACGTGGAAAAGGCCCAGATGGGCATTGTCTACATCGACGAAATCGACAAGATCTCGCGTAAGTCGGACAACCCGTCGATCACCCGTGATGTCTCGGGCGAAGGCGTGCAGCAGGCGCTGCTCAAGTTGATCGAAGGCACGGTTGCCTCGGTACCGCCGCAAGGTGGCCGCAAGCATCCGCAGCAGGAGTTCCTGCAGGTCGACACGCGTAACATCCTGTTTATCTGCGGCGGCGCGTTCTCGGGCCTGGAAAAGGTCATTCAGAACCGTTCCACCCGCGGCGGTATCGGCTTCGGTGCCGAAGTGCGCAGCAAGCAGGAAGGCAAGAAGGTGGGTGAATCGCTGCGTGAAGTCGAGCCTGACGATCTGGTCAAGTTCGGTCTGATCCCGGAATTCGTCGGCCGTCTGCCGGTGCTGGCGACCCTCGACGAGCTCGACGAAGCTGCCTTGATGCAGATTCTCACCGAGCCGAAGAACGCCCTCACCAAGCAGTACGCCAAGCTGTTCGAGATGGAAGGCGTAGACCTGGAGTTCCGCAGCGATGCGCTGAAATCCGTGGCTCGCAAGGCCCTGGAGCGCAAAACCGGTGCCCGCGGCCTGCGTTCGATCCTCGAAGGCATCCTGCTCGACACCATGTATGAGATTCCTTCGCAGAAGGATGTCAGCAAAGTGGTGATCGACGAGAGCGTCATCGAAGGCTCTTCGCAGCCGCTGCTGATCTACGAGAACAGCGAGCCGCAAGCCAAAGCTGCACCCGACGTCTGAGTCGCCAAACGGCTCGAGTCTGCAAGGGGCCTTCGGGCCCCTTTGCTTTTCCTGTCGTAGAGCTTGTTTTTTTGCGGGGCTGCCCCCACATTAAACCCACGCTCAAATTCCACCGGTTTCCGGCCACAAGGCCGCTGTAGAGGCGAAATCATGAAGACCACCCTCGACTTGCCTCTTTTGCCATTGCGCGATGTCGTCGTCTATCCGCACATGGTTATCCCACTGTTCGTGGGGCGCGAGAAGTCCATCGAAGCCCTCGAGGCCGCAATGACGGGCGAGAAGCAGATTCTCCTGCTGGCCCAGAAGAACCCCGCTGATGACGATCCAGGCGAAGACGCCCTGTACCGCGTCGGTACCATTGCCACTGTTCTGCAACTGCTGAAACTGCCCGATGGCACCGTCAAGGTCCTGGTCGAGGGCGAGCAGCGCGGTGCAGTTGAGCGTTTCAACGAAGTCGATGGCCATATCCGCGCCGAAGTTTCGTTGATCGACGAGTCGCAGACCGCCGAGCGCGAGTCTGAGGTCTTCGTTCGTAGCTTGTTGTCACAATTTGAACAATACGTTCAGCTGGGTAAAAAAGTCCCGGCTGAAGTCCTCTCGTCGCTCAACAGCATCGACGAGCCAGGACGCCTGGTCGATACCATGGCTGCGCACATGGCGCTGAAGATCGAGCAAAAGCAGGAAATCCTCGAGATCCTCGACCTGACTACCCGTGTCGAGCATGTCATGGCGCTGCTGGACGCTGAAATCGACCTGCTGCAGGTGGAAAAACGCATCCGCGGCCGGGTCAAGAAACAAATGGAACGCAGCCAGCGCGAGTACTACCTGAATGAGCAGATGAAGGCCATTCAGAAGGAGCTGGGCGACAGTGAAGAAGGTCATAACGAAGTCGAAGAGCTGAAAAAACGCCTCGACGCCGCTGGCCTGCCAAAAGATGCCTATGCCAAGGCTCAGGCCGAGCTGAACAAGCTCAAACAGATGTCGCCGATGTCTGCCGAGGCCACCGTGGTACGTTCCTACCTCGACTGGCTGGTGCAGGTGCCGTGGAAAGCCCAGAGCAAGGTGCGTCTGGACCTGGCCAAGGCCGAAGAGATTCTCGATGCCGACCATTACGGTCTGGAAGAGGTCAAGGAGCGCATCCTTGAGTACCTCGCCGTGCAGAAGCGGGTGAAGAAGATCCGTGGCCCGGTGCTGTGCCTGGTCGGTCCTCCCGGGGTGGGCAAGACCTCCCTGGCCGAGTCGATCGCCAGTGCCACCAACCGCAAGTTCGTGCGCATGGCCCTGGGGGGCGTGCGTGACGAAGCCGAGATTCGTGGTCACCGGCGTACCTACATCGGTTCGATGCCGGGTCGCCTGATTCAGAAAATGACCAAGGTCGGTGTGCGCAACCCGCTGTTCCTGCTCGATGAAATCGACAAAATGGGCAGCGATATGCGTGGCGATCCGGCCTCGGCGCTGCTTGAGGTGCTCGATCCCGAGCAGAACCACAACTTCAACGATCACTATCTGGAAGTCGATTACGACCTCTCCGATGTGATGTTCCTCTGCACCTCCAACTCGATGAACATCCCGCCAGCGCTGCTGGACCGGATGGAAGTTATCCGTCTGCCGGGTTACACCGAAGACGAGAAGATCAACATCGCGGTGAAGTACCTGACGCCCAAGCAGATCAAGGCTAACGGCCTGAAAAAGGGCGAACTGGAAGTCGACGTCACGGCGATTCGCGACATCATCCGCTACTACACCCGCGAAGCCGGTGTACGGGGCCTGGAGCGCCAGATCGCCAAGGTCTGCCGCAAGGTGGTCAAGGAGCACTCAGGCCTCAAGCAAGTGGCTGTGAAGGTCACTGGCGAGCAGCTGGAGCACTTCCTCGGGGTGCGCAAGTTCCGTTATGGTCTGGCCGAGCAGCAGGATCAGGTGGGGCAGGTCACTGGCCTGGCCTGGACCCAGGTCGGTGGTGAGTTGCTGACCATTGAAGCGGCGGTGATTCCGGGTAAAGGCCAATTGATCAAGACCGGCTCCCTGGGCGATGTCATGGTCGAGTCGATCACCGCGGCGCAGACGGTTGTCCGTAGCCGGGCGAGAAGCCTGGGTATCCCGGCCGACTTCCACGAGAAGCGTGACACCCACATCCACATGCCCGAAGGCGCGACGCCCAAGGATGGTCCAAGTGCCGGTATCGGCATGTGCACCGCCCTGGTCTCGGCCCTGACCCAGATCCCGGTACGCGCAGATGTTGCCATGACCGGTGAAATCACCCTGCGTGGACAGGTGTTGGCCATCGGTGGTTTGAAAGAGAAACTGTTGGCCGCGCACCGTGGTGGGATCAAGACCGTGATCATTCCTGAAGAGAATGTGCGGGATTTGAAAGAAATTCCTGAGAATATTAAGCAGGATCTTCAGATTAAACCGGTCAAATGGATTGACGAAGTCCTCCAAATTGCGCTGCAATACGCCCCGGAGCCCTTACCAGATGTGGCTCCCGAGATTGTCGCCAAGGATGAAAAGCGCGACAGCGATTCCAAGGAAAGAATTAGCACGCATTAGTACGTATTTGGCTGGGGGGCTTTCTTGACAGTATTTTCAGGCCCTTGTTATAAAGCGGCGCCTAAGCGTCAATAGGCCACCCAGCGCTCGTTTAGCTTTTCATTACATACTTAGAAACAAACTCAATAGAGATATAAGGGGACTTAGAGTGAACAAGTCGGAACTGATTGACGCTATCGCCGCATCTGCTGACATCCCGAAAGCTGTAGCTGGCCGTGCGCTGGACGCAGTAATCGAATCCGTCACCGGCGCCCTGAAGGCAGGTGACTCCGTGGTACTGGTAGGTTTCGGTACCTTCTCCGTCACCGATCGCCCAGCTCGCACCGGCCGCAACCCGCAAACCGGCAAGACTCTGGAAATCCCTGCTGCCAAGAAGCCAGGCTTCAAGGCTGGCAAGGCACTGAAAGAAGCCGTCAACTAAGACCTTCCTTCAGGCTTACGCCTAACCGAGCCTGGCTCATGCCTGGCTTGGCTGCTGAGCATCGGGACACGCTGAAAAGCACCAGATGTTCGGTCGGTTACGAGAAGGCGCATCTTCGGATGCGCCTTTCTTCTATCAGGAATCTACCCACGCTCCACGGTTGTTTCATTCAGTACAGCCGTTTCTGGGGGACGCATGCTGCAGAATATCAGGGACAATTCACAAGGTTGGATTGCCAAGACCATCATCGGTGTCATCGTAGCCTTGATGGCACTGACCGGCTTCGATGCCATCTTCCAGGCCACCACCAACAGCCAGGACGCTGCCAAGGTCAATGGTCAAACCATTAGCCAGAACGAGCTGAGCCAGGCCGTCGACATGCAACGCCGACAGCTGATGCAACAGCTGGGCAAGGATTTCGATCCGTCGCTGCTCAACGAGAACATGCTGCGTGAAGCGGCGCTCAAAGGGCTGATCGACCGCAAGTTGCTGCTGCAAGGCGCCGAAGACGCCAAGTTCGCCTTTTCCGAAGCTGCACTTGACCAGTTGATCCTGCAAACGCCTGAGTTTCAGGTTGATGGCAAGTTCAGTGCCGAGCGTTTTGACCAGGTGATTCGTCAGATGGGCTACGGCCGTCTGCAATTCCGCGAAATGCTGGCTCAGGAAATGCTCATTGGGCAACTGCGCGCAGGCCTGGCCGGCAGCGGTTTTGTCACCGATGACCAGGTCAATGCTTTCGCTCGTCTGGAAAAGCAGACCCGCGACTTCGCTTCGCTGACCTTCAAGGCCGATCCGGCTGCGGTCAAGGTGACCGACGAGCAGGTCAAGGCGCACTACGATGAGCACGCCAAAGAATTCATGAGCCCGGATCAGGTGGTCATTGACTACATCGAGCTGAAGAAGTCGGCGTTCTTCGATCAGGTCAATGTCGACGAAGACGAGCTCAAGGCACTGTACGAGAAAGAAATCGCCAACCTGGCCGAGCAGCGCCATGCCGCGCACATCCTCATCGAAGTCAACGACAAGGTAAACGAAGCGCAGGCCAAGGCGAAGATCGAAGAGATCCAGCAGCGTCTGGCCAAAGGTGAAGACTTTGCCGCGCTGGCCAAGGAATTCTCCCAGGACCCGGGTTCGGCCAACAACGGCGGTGACCTCGGTTATGCCGGGCAGGGCGTTTACGACCCGGCCTTTGAAGAGGCGCTGTATGCGCTGAACAAAGACCAGGTTTCGGCGCCGGTGCGCACCGAATACGGTTTCCATCTGATCAAGCTGCTGGACGTGCAGGCACCTGAAGTGCCGAGCTTCGCCAGCCTGAAAGACAAGCTGACCCGCGAACTCAAGACCCAGCAGGTCGAGCAGCGCTTTGTCGAAGTGACCAAGCAACTGGAAGACTCTGCATTCGAAGCGTCCGACCTGGCTCAGCCAGCTCAGGATCTGGGTCTGAAGGTTCACACCTCGGCGGCCTTCGGTCGTGAAGGTGGCGAAGGCATCACTGCCAACCGTGCCGTGATCCAGGCCGCCTACAGCACTGAAGTGCTGGAAGAGGGTGCCAACAGCACTGCCATCGAACTGGATCCGGAAACCATCGTGGTCCTGCGCGTCAAGGAACACCGCAAGCCTGAGCAACTGGGGCTGGACGTGGTCTCTGACAGCATCCGTAAGCACCTGGCCAAAGAGCAGGCGACCGCCGCCCTGAAAGCCAAGGCTGACAAGCTGATCGCCGGTCTGCGTGACGGTAGCATCGCACTGGGTGCTACCCAGGAAGGTCAGAGCTGGAAGGTCCAGGAAGCGGTCTCGCGCAGCCAGGAGGGCATTGATCCGGTCGAGCTGCAGGCAGTGTTCCGTATGGCCAAGCCAGAGGCTAAGGACTAGCCGGTCTACAGCAGCGTGACGCTCAACGACGGTAGCCTGGTTGTATTGCGCCTCAATGGCGTCAACGAAGGCGCTGCGGCCACCGATGAAGAGAAATCGGCATACCGCCGCTTCCTCGCTTCGCGTGCTGGCCAGCAGGACTTCGCTGCTTACCGCAAGCAGCTGGAAGCCAAGGCCGACATCACTCGCTATTGAGTGATCCACGCCAGAAACAGAAAAGGCCGCTTATGCGGCCTTTTCTGTTTTTAGCATCTGGCTCCCCCGGGGGCGAGAAAGGCTGCCTCCAGCAGCTGTCGGGTATAGGCATGTTGCGGTGCGGCGAAGATATCCGCCGCGGCACCTTGTTCCACCACCTTGCCCTGCTTGACCACCATCAACTGATGGCTCAGCGCCTTGACCACCGCCAGGTCATGGCTGATGAACAGGTAGGTGAGGTTGTATTTGCTCTGCAGTGAACGCAACAGCTCGACCACTTGGCGTTGCACTGTGCGGTCCAGCGCCGAGGTCGGCTCGTCCAGCAGGATCAGCGCCGGCTTCAACACCAGTGCGCGGGCGATGGCGATACGCTGGCGCTGGCCGCCGGAGAACTCGTGCGGGTAGCGATGGCGAGCCTGGGGATCCAGGCCAACTTCGTGCAGGGCGGCGATGATTGCCTGCTCTTGTTCGGCCGCGGTACCGATGCGATGAATACGCAGGCCTTCGCCGACGATGTCGCTGACGCACATACGCGGGCTGAGACTGCCGAACGGGTCCTGGAACACCACCTGCATCTGCCGGCGTAGCGGACGCACCTGTTGTTGATTCAGGTTTTCAAGCGCGGTGCCCTGGAAGCGAATGGCACCCTGGCTGCCGAGCAAACGCAGGATCGCCAGGCCGAGGGTGGATTTGCCCGAGCCGCTTTCGCCCACGATTCCCAGGGTTTGCCCCTGCGGCAGGCTGAAGTTGATGCCGTCCACCGCCTTGACGTGATCGACGGTGCGCCGCAGCAGGCCTTTTTTGATCGGGAACCAGACGCGCAAGTCTTCGACCTCCAGCATCGGCTTGCCTGCCGGGTTGCCGGCCGGACCGCCGCTGGGCTCGGCGCCGAGCAGCATCTGCGTGTACGGGTGCTGCGGGCTGTGGAACAAAGTCTCGCAGTCGGCCTGTTCGACGATGCAGCCGCGTTGCATCACGCACACCCGGTGAGCAATGCGCTTGACCAGGTTGAGGTCATGACTGATGAGCAACAGGGCCATCCCCAGGCGCGCCTGCAGCGACTTGAGCAATTCGAGAATCTTCAACTGCACGGTGACGTCCAGCGCCGTGGTCGGCTCGTCGGCAATCAGCAGCTCCGGCTCGTTGGCCAGGGCCATGGCAATCATTACCCGCTGCCGCTGGCCGCCTGAGAGCTCGTGTGGCAGGGCTTTGAGGCGTTTGTGTGGCTCAGGGATGCCTACCAGGTCAAGCAGCTCCAGCGTGCGCGCAGTGGCCTCCTTGCCACGCAGGCCCTTGTGCAGCAGGAGGATCTCGTTGATCTGCTTTTCGATGTTGTGCAGCGGGTTGAGCGAGGTCATCGGCTCCTGGAAGATCATCGCGATGCGGTTGCCGCGAATACGGCGCATCTGCTTTTCATCCAGGGTCAGCAGGTCGCGCCCTTCGTAGTGAATCGTGCCGGATGGGTGGCGCGCCAGCGGGTAGGGCAACAGGCGCAGGATCGAATGGGCGGTCACCGACTTGCCTGAACCGCTTTCACCGACCAGGGCCAGGGTCTCGCCGCGGCGGATGTCGAAGCTGATGCCTTCGACCACCCGTTGGCTCTGCTCGCCGGTGATGAACTCGACCGCCAGGTTGCGCACTTCGATCAAGGTTTCATTGCTCATGTCATTTCCTCGGGTCGAAGGCGTCGCGGGCGGACTCGCCAATGAATACCAGCAGGCTGAGCATCAGCGCCAGCACGGCAAAGGCGCTGATGCCCAGCCAGGGCGCCTGCAGGTTGGACTTGCCCTGGGCCACCAGTTCGCCCAGCGATGGCGCGCCAGGTGGCAGGCCGAAGCCGAGGAAGTCCAGGGCGGTCAGCGTACCGATAGCGCCGGTGAGAATGAAGGGCATGAAGGTCATGGTCGAGATCATGGCGTTGGGCAGGATGTGGCGGAACATGATCGGGCCGTCCTGCATGCCCAGGGCGCGCGCCGCACGAACGTACTCCAGGTTGCGGCCACGCAGGAATTCGGCGCGCACCACATCGACCAGGCTCATCCAGGAAAACAGCAGCATGATCCCCAGCAGCCACCAGAAGTTGGGCTGCACAAAGCTGGCAAGGATGATCAGCAGGTACAGCACCGGCAGGCCCGACCAGATTTCCAGGAAGCGTTGCCCGGCCAGGTCCACCCAGCCGCCGTAGAAGCCCTGCAGGGCGCCGGCTATCACGCCGATGATCGAGCTGAGAATGGTCAGGGTCAGGGCGAACAGTACCGAGATGCGGAAGCCGTAGATCACCCGAGCCAGCACGTCACGGCCCTGATCGTCGGTGCCCAGCCAGTTCTGGGTCGAAGGTGGCGCCGGAGCGGGCACCTTGAGGTCGTAGTTGATGCTCTGGTAGCTGAATGGGATCGGCGCCCAGAGTACCCAGCTGTCCTTGGCGGCCAGCAACTCGCGGATGTAGGGGCTCTTGTAATTGGCCTCCAGCGGGAATTCGCCGCCAAAGGCGGTTTCCGGGTAGCGCTTGAGTGCCGGGAAATACCATTCGCCGTCGTAGCGTACGACCAGGGGCTTGTCGTTGGCGATCAGTTCGGCGCCCAGGCTCAGGCCGAACAGGATCAGGAACAGCCACAGCGACCACCAGCCGCGGCGGTTGGCCTTGAAACGCTCGAAGCGTCGACGGTTGAGAGGGGACAAGGTCATCTCAGTGCTCCCGGCTGTCGAAGTCGATACGGGGGTCGACCAGGGTATAGGTCAGGTCGCCGATCAGTTTCACCACCAGGCCGAGCAGGGTGAAGATGAACAGGGTGCCGAAGACTACCGGGTAGTCACGGTTGATGGCCGCTTCGAAACTCATCAGGCCCAGGCCGTCGAGGGAGAAGATCACCTCGATCAACAGCGAGCCGGTGAAGAAGATGCCGATGAAGGCCGAGGGGAAGCCGGCGATCACCAGCAGCATGGCGTTGCGGAACACGTGGCCATAGAGCACCCGGTTCGGGCTCAGCCCTTTGGCTTTGGCAGTGACCACATATTGCTTGTTGATCTCGTCGAGGAAGCTGTTCTTGGTCAGCAGGGTCATGGTGGCGAAGTTGCCGATCACCAGCGCGGTTACCGGCAGGACCAGGTGCCAGAAATAGTCGAGGATCTTGCCGGTGGTGCTGAGTTCGTCGAAGTTGTTCGAGGTCAGGCCGCGCAGGGGGAACCAGTCAAGGTAGCTGCCACCGGCAAACACCACGATCAGCAGGATCGCGAAGAGGAACGCCGGAATTGCGTAGCCGACGATGATCGCCGAGCTGGTCCAGACGTCGAAGTGGCTGCCGTGACGGGTGGCTTTGGCGATCCCCAGAGGAATCGACACCAGGTACATGATCAAGGTGCTCCACAGGCCCAGGGAGATCGAC
>Ga0247822_10002669_pt1 | contig 11465 bp, 8 predicted proteins | sample 13C_Cellulose_Da_FD_192423 | JGI IMG/M metagenome (GOLD analysis project Ga0247822, IMG submission 192423) | Soil microbial communities from agricultural site in Penn Yan, New York, United States - 13C_Cellulose_Day30 | ecosystem: Environmental > Terrestrial > Soil > Agricultural land | place...
GACTTCTTCCTCGCTCGACTCCTTGCCCTTGCGGAAGGCGAAGATACCGATGTACAGCACGATGCCGAGGTAGGCGAAGACGATCAGGGCGGGCAGCATCAGCGGGCCTCATCCCCGCCGCCTGCGGTCGCGGCGGCGCTTTCGGTGTGCGGAGACGTCGCGGGACGCAGGCTCTCCTCGTCCTCCAGGTGCGCGGGCCAGAGGAAGTGGACCAGAACCGCCATCGTCGCGGCGGCCAGCAGGGAGAAGAAGGCGTGGTACGCCAGCCCCGCCGGCAGGAAGCCGAAGACGAGGTTCTTGTTCGTCCAGTTCCACGTGTCCTGGTGCAGCAGGAGGACGCCGATCACCAGGAGCGTCAGGGCGACTTTCACAGCGGACTCGCCTTCCCGGCGGCGGCGCGGCGGCGCTCGCCGTCCTCGTGGTTCGCGCGGCAGGGGAACGGCGGCGGGTAGCGCTTGCGCCAGGCGTCGCGCTCCCGCTCGCGGCGGGCGCACTCGGCGGGCGACGGCGCTTCGTAGTCTTCGAGCGCGACCGTGGTGCCGTCCGCTGCGGTCGCGCTCGCCGTTGCCACCCCCGCCGCCGCGCCCCCTATGGCATACAGGTGGGTGGGGGTCCCGACGTACAGGGTGCCGTTGGCGACCACCGGGGAGGAGTAGACCGGCGCGCGCATGTCGGCCCGGGCCACCTCCTTCAAGGTCTTGCCCGCCTCCAGGACGATCAGGTCGCCGTCCTCGGTGCCGATGTAGACCTTGCCGTCCACCACCAGGGTCGAACCCCAGATGTGGCTCTTGGTGTCGAAGACCCAGTAGGGCTTGCCCGTCTCGGCGTCCAGGCAGTGGACGAAGCCGCTGTAGTCGGCGACGTAGATCAAGCCGTCCGAGATCGAGGGCGTGGAGAGCGAGCGGGCGATCTTGTCGTAGCTCCAGATCGTCCCGGTCTTGGTGATGTCGCCGCTCTTCGTGGCGTCGATGCAGACCAGGTACCCGAGTCCTTCGCCGTGCTCGGGGTCCTGCCCGATGGGGACGTAGACCCGGTTCTTGTAGAGGACGGGCGTGGCGATCACCTCGCTCGGCCCGCCGTGGGTCGCGTACTTGAGCGGCTTGCCGTCCTTGACGCGGTACTGCGCCGGGTTGCAGTCGAAGCGCCACTGCTCCTTGAAGAGTTTGACGCCGCCCTCGTCGACGGTGTCGGTCGAGAAGCCGTAGCACCACCCGTCGCCGCCGCCGAAGATGACAGTGTCCTTGCCGCCGATCGGGCCGCCCGCGGGCGACGACCAGTTCGAGTGCAGGGTCCGGGACGAGACGCCCGCGCCCTCCTCGGCGATCAGCTTGCCGGTGTTCTTATCCAGCATGCAGAGCGCGGGGGCGCGCGGGTTGGGGATGTTCGTGTGGGTCCAGTCCACCCCGTTGGAGGTGGTGACCACGATCTTGTCGCCCACGATCAGCGGGCCGCAGTTCGTGATGTTGTGCGGGAAGACGCCCAGCTCCTCGCGCATGTCGAACTTCCAGATCACGTCGCCGTCCTTGGGCCCCGGCGTGTGGGCGGGCTTGCCCTTGTCGGCGAGGTACTTGCCCTCGTCCTGGAACGGGCCGTCGTTGCCGTTCGCCATGCCGTTGACGTCGAGGCACATCACCTCGCAGCGGTTGGTGACGATGTAGACCCGGTCGCCCTCCACCGCGGGCGAGGAGCACAGTCCGAGGAACTCCCAGTCGCTGATCTTGCCGGTGCCCAGCTTGGGGATGGCGAACTGCCAGACCGTCTCACCGGTCTTCTCGTCCAGGCAGAGGAGTACGGCCCGGTCGCCGGTGAGCTTGGGGTCGCGCGGCGACTCGTTGTTCGTGCCGAGGAAGACCTTGCCGCCCGCGATGGTCGGGTTCCCGTAGGACTGCGAGCCGAGCTTCGCCACCCAGCGGACGTTCTTCGTGGTGGCCGCGTCGATCTCGTCGGTGCTGCCCTTGTAGCGCCCGGCGTCGAAGCTGACCGGCGCGCCCTTCTCCTCGGACACCATGTTGCGCGAGGCGTCCCGGCCCCAGAACGGCCAGTCGGCCGCCGCCCGCCCCGTCAGGGGCGTCGCCGCCGCTGCGGCGGCGACGACGGCCGCGCACGCGCCCAGGGTAATGTTCTTCTTCGAAAATGCTTTCATGGCTTGGTTTCTGGTACTTCCCGTCATTTCCCGTTCGGCGTGATCGAGAGATTGTCTATGTAGACCTTGAAGAGGCTCTGCGGGGAGAAGCCGAACAGGCCGGGCGAGCCGCTGGCGTGCGCGACGCGGTGCGGCACCTCCAGGGTCCACTTCTCGGGTTCCGGGTCGCCCTTCTTCCACGCCTTGGCGCGCACGACGCCCGAGCCGTTGGGGGCCACGTCCACGCGCGTCTTCAGCCGGTACCAGACCTTGGGTGTCCACGCGAACGGGACCGTCGCCTTGATGCGCTCCTGGTTGGAGTTGATCTCCAGCTCCTGCGCGTTGCCGTTCAGGACGACGTAGTAGCGCTGGTTGATGACACCGACGGAGGACATGGTGCGCCGGTTGCCGTCGGACATCACGTCCGCCTCGAACGTGTAGTTCTTCTCGTCCGGGTGCCCGAGGAAGACCGTGGCGCGCTGGAAGAAGATGTTGTCGAGCGTCTTCGCGAACACCTTGTTGCCGCCCTCGATCTCGCGCACGTCGAACTTGAAGCGCGCGCCGATCCAGGGCAGCGGCGGGTACGCGAACTTCTGGTCCGGCGCGGTCGGGTCGGGCTCGGAGGGCGTGAACGCGTCGAACGTTTCGGCGTAGGGGAGCGATGGCAGGACGCGTCCGCGCATCGTGCCCTTCACCTGCCCCCCGTCGAGGGTGGCCTGCCACGCCCCCGCGGACGACTTCGTCCCCGCCGTCAGCGTCCCGCCCGCGTCGAAGCTGCCGTCCATTTCGGACTTGACGCGCGCTGTCGGCGGGACGAACTTCGCCCAGGTCAGCCGCTTCGCGTCGAACGTCTCGGTCGGGAAGCCGTTGGCGTCGATGCCCCGCACGGTGAAGGTCGCCTTCCCGCCGGGCCGCAGCGCGACCTCGGACGGGATGACCTGGAGGGCGACCGTCGGCCCCGCCTTCGGGCGCGGCGGCGGGGGTACCGCCGCCGCGACGCGGCCGGGGTTGCCGCCCTTGCGGCCGAAGCAGTAGAGCTTCTCCGTGCTGTGGACGTACACCTTGCCGTTCCACGCCGACGGCGCGCCGATGCACCGGCCCGCGAGCTGCGCCTTCGAAAGCTCCTGCGCGCCGGTGTCGGTCGGGCGCAGGATGAAGAACAGGCCGTTCTGCATGGGGACGTAGAGCTTGCCGTCCGCGTAGAGCGGCGAGGCGTGCAGCTGGTCGGGGGCCAGCTTCTGCCGCCACAGCACCTTGCCGGTGTCGGCGTCCACGCACGCGAGGTGGCCGGTCTTGTCGGTCTGGTACAGGCGCTTGCCGACCAGGACGGGGGAACTGGAGATGGCGGCGAGGTCGTTGCGCCATACCTCCGCCGTGCGGTCGATCTGCGGCGGGCCGACCTCGACCGGCTTCGGCTCGGCGTCCACCTTCACCGCGGTCATGCGCCCGGCGTCCGAGGAGTCCAGGTTTTCGTCGGCGTGGATGCCGACGACCGTCCCGTTGTAGAGCGCCACGGTGGCGTTCATGCCGCCCGCCGAGACGGGGTAGCGCCAGATGGTCTCGCCGGTGCGGGCGTTGACGCAGATAAGGCTGCCGTCGCCCGCGCCCGTGTAGAACACGCGCTTGCCGCCGCGCCAGCCGAAGACGGGCCGCGCGAACGAGTTGTCCTTGGGGGCGACGCCGGGACTGCACGACCAGACGAGCTTGCCGCTCTTCTTGTCGAAGGCGTAGAAGCGGTCCATCGCCGCCCCCTCGCCGCCCCAGTTGCTCGTGATCCCGCGGATCAGCACCAGGTCGTCCTCGACGATCGGGCCGCCGGTGCGCCCGTTGGTGAACGTCAGTCGCCCGAGCGATTCCATGAGCGAGTGGTCCCACACCGGCTTCCCGTCACGCGTGGTGCAGGAGAAGACGCCCGCCGACGTCAGTGAGTAGACGTTGCCCGTCTCAGCGTCCACGCACGGGCTGCCGATGGCATAGCGGTCGTAGACGATGTCGCTCAGGAAGTCGTTGAAGCGTCGCTCCCAGACCTTCTTGCCCGTCTCGGCGTCGGCGCAGAGCAGCACCTCCTGGAGGTCCGCGCCCTGCCCGTCGTAGCCCATCGCGTACAGCCGCCCGTCGGCGATCACGGGCGTGCCGCCGCCGGGCAGGTCCACGGTCCACAGGTGGTTCGCGCCGCCGGGCGTCCACTTCTCGGGCAGGCCGGTCTCGCGCGAGACGCCGGCCTGCTCGGGGCCGCGCCAGTCGAGCCAGCCCCGCACCTCCGCCGCGGCCCGGGCCGCCGCGAGGGCGGGCAGGGACGCGGCGGCGATGCCGATCCCGGCCCCCGCCGCCAGGGTTCCGAATACTGCTAAACGCTTAGACTGTCGTCGCATCATTAGCCCAGTTGAACCTCGTCGTCTGTCTCGCCGTGGGCTGAAGCCCCGGCTTCTACCCACGGCGATCTACCACCATCGGCGATCTACCGCCTCAGGTCCAGGCACACCAACGTCCCCTCCTGGCTGCGGGCGTAGAGAAGCCCGTTCGCCAGGACCGGGTGCGTCCAGCAGGTGCCGTCCATGACCTTCGCACGGGCCAGTTCGGTGAACCGATCGCCGGCCGCCCGCGCCACTACCAGTTCGCCCCGCTCGGTCAGCACCAGGAGCTTGCCGTCGGCGGCGATCAGCCCGCCCTTGCCCATGCCGCGCATCCGCCACCGCTCCTCGCCCGTGCGCAGGTCCACGCACTTGAGCGTGTTCTCGTCGTTGCCGTAGAGCATGCCGCCGACGAGGACGCAGGAGTTGACGTGGTTGCGCATGCTCCGGCTCTCCCACGCCGGCGACAGTCGGCCCGCGCCGACGCCGCGCAGCAGAGCCCCGCCCTTGCCGTAGTTGGAGGAGATGAAGACGGCGTCGCCGGTGAAGATGGGGTCGGCCGCGTTGACGTCGAAGTTCGTCTGCCACGGGTATTGCCAGAGCCGCCGACCGGTGCGCGGGTCCACGGCGACGAGGGCGGTACCGGCGAAGATCGCCACGCCGCTGCGCCCGCCCGCGCCCGTGAAGGCGACGGGCGAGGCGTATCCCGCGGTGCCCGCGCTCGAGGTCCAGACCACGCGCCCGGTCGCCTTGTCCAGCGCGGTGCCGGACGCCCCGGCGTTGTAGATCACGACCCCGCCCTGGACGAGCGGAGACCCGGCGTAACCCCAGTTCGGCGCGCGCCCGCCGACGTCGCGCCGCCACAGTACCTTGCCGCTGGCGGCGTCCAGGCAGAGCGCGAGACCCTCGCGGCTGAATGTGTAGACGCGGCCCTCGTGGATCGTGGGCGTGGCCCGCGGCCCGGCGTAGTCCCCCGCGCCGCACGGGTAGCGGTACTGCCACACGACCTTGCCCGTCGCGGCGTTCGCGCAGGTCACGACGTCGCGGCTGCCGTCGTTGCCCATCGTGTAGACGCGCCCGCCCTTCACCGCGACCGAGGAAAACCCCTGGCCGACCTGGAGCGACCAGAGGCGTCGGGGGCCGGAGGCGGGCCACTGCGACCGCCACCCCTTCTCGGCGGAGATGCCGTTGCGCGCCGGACCGCGCCACTGGGGCCAGTCCGCGCCCGCCGCCGGAAGGGCCGCTGCTGCGATCCATGCCGCGGCCCCGAGGGCGGGGGCGATACTTCTCTTCCGCAAAAAAACCTCCCGGTAGTCAGTCCTCGACTACGGCTGCTTCACGTCGTAGCAGAGAAGAACGTCCTGGTCCCGCAGGTAGAGTCTGCCGTTGGCGATGACGGGGTGCGGCCAGGAGGCGTCCCGACTGCGCTCCGGCTGCTCGAAGCGGCCCTTCTCGACGTACGCCGTGGGCGTCGCCTCCACGAGGGCCACCGGGCCGCGCTCGCTGCGGCAGTAGAGCTTGCCGTCGGCGCTGCTCACGGAGCCCTTGCCGACGCTGCGGTCGGTCCACATCACCTTGCCCGTCTTGAACTCCAGGCAGGTCAGGTTGCTGTTGTCGAAGCCGTAGAGGTAGTCGCCCACCAGCACCATGCCGCCGTGGTGGTTCTGCATCTGGCGGGTGAAGTAGACCTCCTGCGCCGCCGCGGCTTCGGCCCCGGCCTTCGGCAGCGTCGCCAGGCCGCCGCCGGTCTGGTAGCCGCTGGCCGCGAAGACCTGCCCGTCGCGGTAGATCGGCGTCGAGCAGTTGGCGGTGCGGTTGGCGGGGGACTCGTAGCGCCACAGGAACTTGCCGTCCTTAGCGTCCATCCCGATGACCCCGCCGGAGAGGAAGTGGATGTACTGCTTCTGCCCGCCGACATTCGCCGCGATCGCGGAGGAGTAGTGCGCGGCGTCGCCCCCCGGCACGGCGCACTGCCAGGCGACGCTGCCGTCCTTCTTGTTGAAGCCGACCACCGTGGCCTTGCTCCCGCCCGGCGCGGCCACCACCGTATTGCCGTCCACCAGGGGGGACTCGCTGTAGCCCCACTGCGGCACCCGCCCGCCGAAATCGGCGACCAGGCTCTTCTTCCAGATGAGCTTGCCGTCGGCGCGGTTCAGGCAGGCCAGGTCGCCGCCGACCCCGAGCGCGTAGACGCGGTCGCCGTCGACGGTCGGGGTGCCGCGCGGGCCGTAGCCGCCCTGCCGTCCTCCCAGTTCGGTCTGACCGGCGATCCGGGTGCTCCACGCCTCCTTGCCGGTCGCGGCGTCGAGCGCCCACACCATTTCGTCCGCGCCGCGCAGGCCCATGCCGTAGATTCGGCCGCCGGCCACCGAGGGCGTCGAGTGCCCGAGGCCGACGCCGCGCGCCGTCCAGAGCAGCTTCGGGCCTTCGGCGGGCCAGGCCGCGAGCAGCCCCTTCTCGGCGGAGACGCCGGAGCGGTCCGCGCCGCGCCACTGCGGCCAGTCCGCCGCGCGGGCGGCGGAGATCGAGGCCGCCGCCAGAGTGGCAGCGGCCAGCGAGAGAGCGACCAACCCCGACGGTGAAAACCTTCGCATGGCGCGCCTCATTCCCCGGCCTTAATAGGCCGGTTCGTCTAAATCGGTAGACAATGCCCCCTACGGCGGGGGGATGCCCAGGCACTCGGTCTTGTCGGCGTAAAAGCCGCCGTTCCGGCCGATGGTGTAGACCTTCAGCTCGCGGCCCGGCCCGAAAACGGTAAACTGGTTGGCGGTCCCGCTCTCACGCGCCTGGATGTTCTTCACGTGCCCGTCCACGAAGGCGGCGTTGAAGGTGTTCTGGTGGCGGGCCTGGACGAGCTGCACCTGGAGGCCCGGAGCCGCGCCGGGGGCGACATTGCCGTCGTAGTTGAGCACCGTCTCCGCGGGGCGCGGCACGTCCCCGAGAGCCGCCGGGGCCGCGCCGGGGAAGAAGCCGTTGGTGAAGAGCGCGTGGTTCACCACGTAGCTGTTCAGGGGCGGCGTGTCGGCGCAGGGCGCTCCCACCAGCTCGACCACCTTCGCCGGGTCGTCGTCGCTCGGACACTTGGTGATCTGGTCGTTCTTGACGTAGGGGTGGACGGCCCAGTAGAAAGTCGCCACGCACGCGCCGTTCATCCAGGCCGAGAAGGGGAAGGTCTCGTCGTAGTCCTGGACGTACATCATGGTCGCGGTCGAATACTGGCGCGTGTTGGAGAGGCAGGACGTCTGGCGGGCCTTCTCGCGCGCCCCGGCGAAGACGGGAAAGAGGATCGCCGCGAGGATCGCGATGATGGCGATCACGACGAGCAATTCGATGAGGGTAAAACCCGACCGCCGACCGCTGCTGCTGAAACTGCTCAAGGACGAGCCCTCCTTCACCACACCCGAACCTGCGTACAGGGTAATTGGGCACGCGCCGCCGGTTTTCCTGTTGCAGACGCCGCGAAGGCGCAAAGGTTCATCAAATACTTTACGAAATAGTCGACCCTGCCGCACAGGAGAGCGCACGCCGACGGTGAATTAGTCAGGAAGCCGCGTGAGCCCGGTGACATTCGTCGCCAACGCCCCGCAGATTTACTATAAGGCGTTCGGCGGGCGAATGGTTCCCCGGAGCCGGTTCGGCCGCGAAAAAACCGCCCGAGGAGGACGCGAGATGCCTGCCGCTCCTACTTCCATCGCCGCCTGTCTCGCCGTCGCAGCCGCGGTCGGCGTGCCCGCACTGCTGCGCGCCGCACAGACAGGCGGCAACGCCCCGGCAGCCAACTGGCCGTCGTTCCGCGGCGCGAACGCCGCGGGCGTAGGGGACGGCTCCGCCGCCCCCGCCTCCTGGAACGTCCCCGAGAAGAAGGGCGTCCTCTGGAAGACCCCGGTGCCCGGGCTCGGCCACTCCAGCCCGGTCGTGTGGGGAGACCGCGTCTTCGTCACCACCGCCCTCAGCGGCAAGCCGGACGCCGGGCTGAAGGTCGGCCTGTACGGCGACATCGCGCCGGTGCAGGACGACACGCCGCACGAGTACCGCGTCTACTGCCTGGACCGCAAGACGGGCAAGATCCTCTGGGAGCGGACGGCCTACAAGGGGGTGCCGAAGGTCAAGCGGCACACCAAGGCGACCCACGCGAACTCCACCGCGGCGACCGACGGCAGGAACGTGGTGGCGTTCTTCGGCTCCGAGGGGCTGTACTGCTACGACCCGAGCGGCAACCTGCGCTGGAAGAAGGACTTCGGCCTGCTCGACTCCGGCTTCTTCATGGTCCCGGACGCCCAGTGGGGGTTCGCCAGCTCGCCCGTCATCCACGGCAACCGCGTGCTGATCCAGTGCGACGTCCAGAAGGGCTCGTTCGTGGCCGCCCTGGACCTGAAGGACGGGCGCGAGGTGTGGCGCACGGCGCGCGCCGACGTCCCGACCTGGGGCACGCCGACGGTCTGTACCGAGGGCGGGCGGGCGCAGGTGGTGGTCAACGGCTGGAAGCACATCGGCGGCTACGACCTGAAGACCGGCAAGGAGTTGTGGCGCATGACCGGGGGCGGCGACATTCCCGTGCCGACGCCGGTGGTGGGGCAGGGGCTGATCTTCATCACGAACGCGCACGGCAGGATGTCGCCCGTCTACGCCGTCCGCCCGACCGCGGCCGGCGACATCACGCTGGAGGGCACGGCCCAGAGCAACGCCCACGTCGCCTGGAGCGTCCCGCGCGGAGGGGCGTACATGCAGACGCCGCTCGTCTACGGCGACTATCTCTACAACTGCCGCGACAACGGCGTCCTCACCTGCTACGAGGCGAAGACGGGCAAGCAGGTCTACCAGGAAAGGCTCGGCACGGGCCGCACCGGCTTCACGGCGTCCGCCGTGGCCGCCGACGGCAAGCTCTACTACACGAGCGAGGAGGGCGACGTCTACGTGGTAAAAGCGGGTCCGAAGTTCGAGGTGCTGGCCACCAACCCGATGGGCGAGGTCTGCATGGCGACCCCGGCCATATCCGAGGGCGTCCTCCTCTTCCGCACCCAGGGCCACCTCGTCGCCATCGCCCCGCCGAAGAAGTGACCGCCGCTTCCGGCCCCACTCTGGCGTAACTTCCGGCCCATTCTGGCACACTTCAAGGAGAATGCCGCAACGTGCAGCATCGACCGACACAACACGCCGTGACCGTCGGCGGCGGGAGGAACGACTTTGCCGAACCGACTTTTTCGAAGTGCCTCACGAATTGCACCGGTATTTCCCTCTGCGGCGCTCGTCGCGCTTGTTACGGCGGGCGGCGTTGCCGTTGCGGATGACTGGCCGCAGTGGCGCGGGCCGCAGCGGGACGGGGTCTGGGCGGAGAAGGGCGTGGTCGAGAAGCTGGCGGGGCCGGAACTTAAGGTCCGGTGGCGCGTCCCCGTCTCCAACGGCTACAGCGGGCCGACGGTCGCGGACGGCCGGGTGTACGTCACCGACCGCGTGACCGAGCCGAAGGAGGTCGAGCGCGTTCACTGCTTCGACTGGCAGACCGGCAAGAAACTCTGGACGCACGAGTACGACTGCGTCTACAAGGGGGTCAGCTTCCCGAACGGCCCCCGCGCCTCGGTCACGGTAAGCGACGGGCGCGCCTACTCCCTCGGCTCGATGGGCAACCTGCACTGCTTCGACGCCGCGAAGGGCACGCTCCTCTGGAGCAAGGACCTCAACAGCGAGTACAAGATACGAATGCCCGACTGGGGGATCGCGGCGGCCCCGCTCGTGGAGGGCGACCTCCTGATCGTCTTCGTCGGCGGCAGCGGCGACGCCGCGCTGATCGCCCTCGACCGCAAGACCGGGAAGGAGGCGTGGCGCGCCCTGCCCGACCGCGCCACGTATTCGTCCCCGGTGGTCATCGACCAGGCGGGGAAGCGCGTGCTCGTCTGCTGGACGGCGGAGCGACTGGTCGGCCTCGACCCGCAGACCGGGAAGCTCTACTGGGAGCAGCCGTTCCCGGCGCGCGGCGCGCCGATCGGCATCATCACGACGCCCGTCGTCCACAAGGACTGGCTCTTCGTGACCGGCTCCTCGGAAGGCTCCCTGATGCTGCGGCTCGGCAAGGAACAGCCGACGGCGGAGAAGGTCTGGGCGCGTCGGGGGCAGAACGCGCGCAACACGGACGCTCTCCAGACGCTGATGGCAACCCCCATCGTGCGGGGCGACGCCGTCTACGGCATCGACTTCTACGGGGAACTGCGCTGCCTGGACGCGAAGACCGGCGACCGGCTCTGGGAGGAGAAGACAATCATGCCGCGCGCCATGTGGGCGACCGCGCACCTGGTTCAGAACGGGGACCGGACCTGGATCTTCAACGAGAAGGGGCAGCTCATCCTCGCCCGTCTGACGCCGAAGGGTTACGAAGAGATCGGGCGGGCGCAGCTCATCAAGCCGACGCTGGGCCAGTTCGACCAGCGCGGCGGGGCCGCCTGGTCGCACCCCGCCTTCGCCAACCAGCACGTCTTCGCCCGAAACGACGAGGAACTGCTCTGCGCCAGCCTGCGGGCCGACGGGAAGTAGGCAGGCGGCCGTGGCCGATTCCCTGCTCCACGAGGCGGTGCGCAACAACGCGCTCTGGTGCGATGCTGTCTGCCGCGCGCACGGCCGACCCGGCGAGTTTCGGGAGGGCGTCTGCTGGCTCAACCGCCGGGAGACACCGCCCTTTTACCCGAACGTCGTCACGCTGACCGACGCGCCCGAGGTATCAGAGGAGCAGACGGCGTGCGTTCGGTCGCTCGCTGGGTCGTCCGAACTTCCCGGAGAGTGGGCGGTCAAGGACAGCTACCACGCGCTGGACCTCGCCCCGCTCGGGTTCACGGTGCTGTTCGCGGGGGAGTGGCTATACCTCCCGGCGGGCGCGTCGCCGCCTCCGGGCCATACGGCGGGCATCCGGTGGGAGCGGATCGAGGAGGCGGGAGCGATCGCCGACTGGGAGGCGGCCTGGGGCGGGCCGGAGCGGGCGGGCGAGCCGCGGGGCGGGCTGCCGC
>Ga0247822_10002670_pt1 | contig 11464 bp, 8 predicted proteins | sample 13C_Cellulose_Da_FD_192423 | JGI IMG/M metagenome (GOLD analysis project Ga0247822, IMG submission 192423) | Soil microbial communities from agricultural site in Penn Yan, New York, United States - 13C_Cellulose_Day30 | ecosystem: Environmental > Terrestrial > Soil > Agricultural land | place...
GCCACCTCGGGGGAACTGGCGACCCGTCTGGGCCTGTCCGGCGCCCCCGCCATCGCCGAGCGCATCCAGCTGGAACGCGATCTGGCCCTCGTCGAACAGACCGGCGCCCGCTTCCTGGTGGATCAGATCTCGACCGACGGCGCGCTGCAAACCCTGGCCCGCGCTCGCGCTCGCGGCCTTGAGGTTTCCGCCTCGGTCTCGATCAACCATCTCTGCTTCAACGAAATCGACATCGGCGACTATCGGACCTTCTATCGGCTGGACCCGCCGCTGCGCGCCGAAAGCGACCGTCAGGCTCTGGTCGAGGCCGTTCGCGACGGTCTGATCGACGCCATCACCTCGGCCCATGCGCCCGAGCCCGCCGAGAACAAGCGCCGCCCCTTCGCCGAGGCCGCGCCCGGCGCCGTGGGTCTGGAGACCCTGCTGCCCGCCGCCCTGATGTTGCATCACGAGCACGGGCTGGACCTGCTGGACGTGCTGCGCCCGCTGACGCAGGGCCCGGCCGGTCTGCTCGGTCTGGACGCCGGCGTCCTGGCCCGGGACGCGCCCGCCGATCTCGTCCTGTTCGACGCAGGCGCGCCGGTTGTGGTCGATGCGGCAACACTGCGTTCAAAATCGAAAAATTCGCCCTTCGACGGGCGTCGCCTGCAAGGGAAGGTCTTGCTCACGGTTGTCGGTGGACGCATCGTCCACGACGCACGCTAAACGGGAGCGAATCACTTTGCAGGATCTGGCCGCACCGGCGCTTCTGACGCTCGGGCTTGTCGCGATTGGCGGATACCTGCTCGGTTCAATTCCGTTCGGGGTCATCCTGACCCGCGCCGGGGGCGCCGGAGATGTGCGCAATATCGGCTCGGGCAATATCGGCGCGACCAATGTGCTGCGGACGGGCCGCAAGGACCTGGCCATCGCCACCCTGATCCTGGACGCCGGCAAGGGCGCAGTCGCCCTGCTGGTCGCCCGTTATCTGTTCGGTGAAGTCGCCGGCGCCATCGCGGGCGGCGCGGCCTTCCTGGGCCACTTGTTCCCCGTCTGGCTGGGCTTCAAGGGCGGCAAGGGGGTCGCGACCTTCTTTGGCCTGATCCTGGCCGCCTGCTGGCCGCTGGGTCTTCTGGCGGCGGCGACCTGGCTGATCGTGGCCTTCGCCCTGCGTTATTCCTCGCTGGCGGCCCTGGTCGCGGCGGCGCTGACGCCGCTCTACGCCCTGCTGCCCCTTCCCGCGCTTGGCCTGCCCGCCGCCGCGCCCATCCTGATGCTGGCGATCTTCACCGCCGTCCTGATCTATATCCGCCACCACGAGAACATCGCCCGGCTGCTGAAAGGCGCCGAGCCCAGGATCGGGGCCAGGAAGGCTTGACCCATCTGTCCGACGCCGAGCGTTTCGCCCGGCTTCGGCTGGCCCGCACCGACCGCGTCGGTCCCGTGGCCTTTTCCCAACTGCTGCAGCGGTTCGGCTCGGCAGTTCGCGCGGTCGAGGCGCTTCCCGATCTGGTGCTGCGCAGCGGTCGCGACGGTTACGCCCTGCCCGATGTCGATCGCGTTGAAGTCGAACTGGCGGCGGGCGAACGCGTCGGCGCGCGACTGATCCTGCTGGGCGACGCGGACTATCCCGACCTGCTCGCGGCCGTCGATCCGCCGCCGCCCCTGCTGTGGACGCGTGGCGACATCGGCCTTCTGTCCCGTGCCTGCATCGGCGTCGTCGGCTCCCGCATCGCCTCGGCGGGCGGTCAGCGCATCGCCCGCGGCCTGGCCCGGCAACTGGGCGAGGCCGGCCACGTCGTCGTCTCGGGTCTGGCGCGCGGCATCGACGCGGCGGCCCACCTGGGCGCCCTGCCGACCGGCACCATCGCGGTGCTCGGCGGCGGCGTGGACGACATCTACCCGTCCGAGAACGCCGAACTTTATCGCCAGATTGTCGAACAGGGCTGCATCGTCTCGGAAAGTCCCGTCGGCGCCCGCGCCCAGGCCCGCGACTTCCCCCGCCGCAACCGCATCATCTCCGGCCTGTCACGCGGCGTGATCGTGGTCGAGGCCGAAATCCGCTCGGGTTCCCTGATCACCGCCCGTCTGGCCAATGAACAGGGGCGTGACGTTTTTGCTGTGCCGGGCTCGCCGCTGGACCCCCGTTCAAAGGGCCCTAACGAACTGCTGCGTCAGGGGGCCATCCTGTGCGAGGGACTGGAGGACGTCGAGCGCGCCTTCAGCACCCTGCGAACCTTGCGTGAACCGCCGGACGCCTCTCCTTTCGAAGGGGCTCCCGATGATCTGGATGAAGCATTGATCGAGCAGGTCGCCGCTCTGCTGTCGCCTGTGCCGACGCCGCGCGATGAGCTGGCGCGGGTGCTCGGCGTGCCGGCCGGCGTCGTGGCTGCAGCCCTGCTGGAGCTTAGCCTCGCCGGTCGCGCCAGCCTTTTGCCAGGCGGTCAGGTTTCTATCTAGCGAGCGGCCGGCGCGGCCTGGCGAGCCATATTCGCTGCGGCTTCCAGAGCGGCGGCCAGGGCTTCATCCCCGTCCCAACGCGCCATCCCCGCCAACTCTGCAGCCATCCCCGCGACGTATTCCCGCACGGGATAGTCAGCGAGATCAGGCGCAGTCCGGCCTTCATCTTCCACCGCCTGCGGTCCAGTTGCTTGGGGCACGCTCAAATTCTCCAGTTGACCGTCCCGATTAGACACAACCTTCAGTAGCAAAACAAGCCGACAGACACGCGAAAGTCGTTCCAGTAAACGTCCTGATTGACTTCCCGCCCGACGCCAACCACGTTCGCGCCCCGATTTCCCGAATAGAGCGCCATGAATCTCGTCATCGTCGAGAGCCCCGCCAAGGCCAAGACCATCAATAAATACCTGGGTTCGGACTACGAGGTTCTGGCCTCCTATGGCCATATCCGCGACCTGCCGTCCAAGGATGGCTCCGTTCTGCCCGACGAAGATTTCGCCATGCAGTGGGAGGTCGACGCCAAGGCGTCCAAGCGCCTGTCCGAGATTGCGGAGGCGGCCAGGCGCGCCGACCGCGTCATTCTCGCGACCGACCCCGACCGCGAGGGAGAGGCGATCAGCTGGCACGTTCTGGAAGTCCTGAACAAGAAGAAGGCGCTGAAGGACACCGAGGTCCAGCGCGTCACCTTCAACGCCATCACCAAGGCCGCCGTGCTGGAGGCCATGGCCAATCCGCGCCAGCTGGATATGGAGCTGGTCGAGGCCTATCTCGCTCGCCGCGCGCTGGATTATCTGGTGGGCTTCAACCTGTCGCCTGTCCTGTGGCGCAAGCTGCCCGGCGCCCGTTCGGCCGGCCGGGTGCAATCGGTCGCCCTTCGCATCGTCGTCGATCGCGAGATGGAGATCGAGAAGTTCAAGGCCCAGGAATACTGGTCGGTCGAGGCTGATCTGGTCGCCGACAGCCCGCCCTTCACCACCCGTCTGGTCAAGCACGCAGGCAAGCGCATCCAGCGCCTCGACATCCCGACCGAAGAAATGGCCTTCGCCGCCCGCGACGCCATCAAGGCCGGCGACTTCACCATCAAATCGGTCGAGAAGAAACCCGCCAGGCGTTCGCCCGCCCCGCCCTTCACCACCTCGACCCTGCAACAGGAAGCCTCGCGCAAGCTCGGCTTCACCGCCCAGCGCACCATGCAGGCGGCGCAGAAACTGTATGAAGGCGTCGACGACACCGGCGGCCTGATCACCTACATGCGGACCGACGGCCTGTTCGTCAGCCCCGAAGGCATCGCCCAGGCGCGCGAGGTCATCGCCGACCGCTTCGGGCCCGCCTACGTCCCCGCGGAACCGCGCTATTACAAGACCAAGGCCAAGAACGCCCAGGAAGCGCACGAGGCCATCCGCCCGACCAACATCGCGCGTCACCCTGAATCCCTTCGCCTCGAAGGCGACCTGCAGCGTCTGTACGAACTGATCTGGAAGCGTATGGTCGCGTCCCAGATGGAGAGCGCCCGTCTCGACCGTACCACGGTTGAAATCGAAACACCGGACGGTCTGACCGGCCTGCGCGCCACGGGCCAGGTTGTCGTCTTCGACGGCTTCATCGCCGCCTACGAAGAAGGCCGCGACGAGAAGCAGAAGGGAGCCGAGGACGACGAGGACGAAGGCGGCCGCCTGCCCGCGCTGAAGGAAGGGTCCAAGGCCAAAGTCGAGGCCATCCGCACCGATCAGCACTTCACCGAGCCGCCGCCGCGCTTCTCGGAAGCCACCCTGGTCAAGAAGCTGGAAGAGCTCGGCATCGGTCGCCCCTCGACCTACGCCTCCATCCTGACGACCCTGCGCGACCGTGAATATGTCCGCATGGACAAGAACCGCTTCTATCCCGAAGACAAGGGACGGCTGGTCACGGCCTTCCTGGAGCAGTTCTTCACCCGCTGGGTCGAATACGACTTCACCGCCGCGCTGGAGACCCAGCTGGACGAGGTGTCGGCCGGCGATCTGGACTGGAAGGCGCTGCTGCGCAGTTTCTGGACCGACTTCCACGCCGCGACCCAGGCCGCCGGCGAACTGCGCACCACGGCCATCCTGGATCACCTGAACGACGCGCTTGGTCCGCACATCTTCCCGGACAAGGGCGACGGCACGGACCCCCGCGAATGCCCGCTCTGCCACCAGGGCCAGCTCAGCCTGAAGACCAGCCGCTTCGGCGCCTTTATCGGCTGCTCGCGCTATCCGGACTGCAAATACACCCGCCCCGTCGCCTCGCCTGACGGCGCCGAAGGCGGCGCGGACGGCGGCGACCGCGAACTGGGCGTCGATCCGGCCACCGGCCAGCCGGTGCAGCTGAAGATCGGCCGCTTCGGCCCCTATGTCGAAACCACGCCGCCGGGCGAGGAGAAGCCCAAACGCTCGTCCCTGCCCAAGGGCTGGAGCCCCGCGTCGCTGACGCTGGACCAGGCCCTGCGCCTGCTGGCCCTGCCGCGCGAGGTCGGGGCTCACCCCGAGGACGGCAAGATGATCACGGCGGGCCTGGGTCGTTACGGCCCGTTCGTTCTGCACGCCGGCACCTACGCCAACGTCTCGGACATCGACGAGGTGTTCGAGGTCGGCATCAACCGCGCCGTCGCCCTGCTGGCTGAAAAGCGGGCGGGTCGTCCCGGTCGAGGCTCGGCCACGGCGCCGCTGAAGGAACTGGGCGCTCACCCTGAGGATGAGGCGCCCGTGCAGGTCATGGCCGGGCGTTTCGGCCCCTATGTCAAATGGGGCAAGGTCAACGCCACCCTGCCCAAGGGCGTCACGCCCGAGGACCTGACGCTGGAAGCCGCCCTGCCCCTGCTGGCCGCCAAGGCTGGGGCGGCGCCGAAGAAGAAGGCGGCTGCGGCCAGGAAGCCTGCGGCGAAGAAGGCTCCGGCCAAGAGTGCTGCCGAGAAGAAGCCTGCTGCGGCCAAAAAGACCGCCGCCAAAAAGCCGGCTGCAAAGAAGGCCGCTCCGAAGAAGACGGCAGACGCCGGGTAGGTCCGCTGGCCTCCCGGTTCGCCCAGCGGACCGGGAGGCGCCTAGCGCCCGGCCACCAGTTCGTTGCGAACCCGCCTCCCCAAGGGATCACGCCCGGGCCAACTCTGCCCCACCGACGCCTCGACCAGGGTCGTGCAGAACCGCGACAGCAGCATTCGGGGCCTGATCCCGTTCAGGCATACGCGCTCGCCCTCAATGGCCCAGCGCGCCGTCAATCGCCGCCCGTCCGAGAACGCGGCCCGATAGCTTCCGTCCCGGTCAAACCAGTGTTTGACCCACGCGCCGTCAGGATAATGGGAGATGACGGTGTTTCCAAAAGCCGATTCCATCTCCGCCTGGGCCGGCAGCGCGGTCGCGCAGCAAGCAGCCAAGGCGAACGCAAGCGTTTTCATACGCATACGACAACCCTTCCCTACCCCAAGGCGACAGTACAGACCTGTAAGGCTTTGCCAACCGCCTGGTTCCCGAACGGAAATACTTGACTGAGGCGTAGGGGTTTCCATATACCGCCGCAGGCTCGGGACAGGACTGGCGATGCGCGCCGCCCACTCGCCCACGAGGGGCGGTTCCGTAAGCTGAAGACGTTACGACGTTTCCTCCGTCCTCAAGGTTACATGACAGAATTCACCAAGCTGGGCCTCTCGGCCACGACCCTGCAAGCGGTCGCCGATACGGGCTACACCGAAGCCACCCCCATTCAGGCCTCCGCCATCCCGGTGGCCCTGGCCGGCCGCGACGTCCTGGGCATCGCCCAGACCGGCACCGGCAAGACCGCCGCCTTCACCCTGCCCATGATCGACCGCCTTGGTTCGGGCCGCGCCCGCGCCCGGATGCCGCGGGCCCTGGTGCTGGCGCCGACCCGCGAACTGGCCGACCAGGTCGCCGAGAACTTCGCCAAATACGCCAAGGGCACCAGGCTGAGCTGGGCTCTGCTGATCGGCGGCGTGTCGATGGGCGACCAGGTGGCCCTGCTGAACAAGGGCGTAGACGTCCTGATCGCCACGCCCGGCCGTCTGCTGGACCTGTTCGAACGCGGCAAGATCCTGCTGACCGGCGTCGAGATGATGGTCATCGACGAAGCCGACCGCATGCTCGACATGGGCTTCATCCCCGACATCGAACGTATCTTCAAGCTGACGCCCCCGCGTCGCCAGACCCTCTTCTTCTCGGCGACCATGCCGCCCGAGATCACGCGCCTCACCACGCAGTTCCTCAAGGATCCGACCCGGATCGAGGCTTCGCGTCCGGCCATGACCGCCGACACCATCACCCAGTATCTGGTCCGCATCCCGACCAGCGACCCCAAGGCCAAGCGCACCGCCCTGCGCGCCCTGATCGAACGATCGGACGTCAAGAACGGCATCGTCTTCTGCAACCGCAAGTCCGAAGTCGATATCGTCGCCAAGTCTCTGAAGACGCACGGCTTCGACGCGGCGCCGATCCACGGCGATCTGGATCAGTCGCTGCGGATGAAGACCCTGGCCGACTTCCGCGCCGGCGACCTGAAAATCCTGGTGGCGTCCGACGTCGCCGCACGCGGTCTCGACATCCCCGACGTCAGCCACGTCTTCAACTACGACGTCTCGCACCATGCCGACGACTATGTGCACCGCATCGGCCGCACCGGTCGTGCCGGTCGCAAGGGCGAGGCCTACATGATCGTCACCCCGTCCGACGACAAGTCGCTGGATAAGGTGCTGAAGCTGATCAAGATGGCGCCGCAGGAGCTGACGCTGGACGGCATCGACTTCGCCGCGATCAAGGATCGCCCGCGCTCCGACGACGCGAAAGGCCGCGGCCGCAGCCGCAGCGACCGCCCGCGCCCCATCCCCAAGAGCGACAATGTCGCATCCATGGAGCCGATCACGACTCCGCTGCCGCGCGCAGAAAAGGCCGAGGAAGCCCGCGAGGAAGCCCCGCGGCGGTCGCGCAGCCGTCGCTCGACCAGGCCGGAAGCCGCGCCGGAAAGCCTGGGCGCCGCCGTCGCCACGACGCCGGAAGCCACGCCTGAAGTTGAGGCGGCGCCGGCCAAGTCCGAACCCCAGCGTCGCGACCGCAGCCGCGATCGTGATCGCGCCCCGCGTGAAACCCGGAAACCCGAGGCGACCAGGGATCAGCCCTTGCGCGCCGCCAGCGGCGGTTTCGGCGACGACATTCCCGCCTTCCTGCGCCGCCCAGTCGTCTTCCAGGACTAGGGGCGAAAGCTGCCGGTCCGTCAGCTTAACCGCTCATTACGGATCGATGTTCTAGTGTGACCCGACTAAGAATTAGGGGCGCGAGAATCAGAATGACGGCGCAGGTCGAAACCGCCCTTCGGGGACCGGAGGCTTATGCTCTGGCGCACCGCATCGTGGACGCCATGCAGCAGGCCTCCGTCTGGCCGACGCCCCTGAACTTCGAGCTGTGGCTGCACTACGTCAGCGATCCGGAAGGCGCTTTGGGGCGTGAGCTTCAGCGTCTTCTGTCCGGCGACGCCCCCTTTACCGATGCGACAGCAGAGATGCTGGCGGCGGAATTCCTGCCGCGCGGTCGCCTTACGGAAGAAATCCGCGACGTCGGCGCCGTGCTGAATCGTGAACTCGCCGCTGTGGCCGAGGCCATCGACAACGCTCGCAAAACGCAGACCGCCTATGGCGAGACCCTCAGCACCGCCTCGGCCAGGATGCAGGAGGCTGAAGGGCCGACGGATCTGACGGCCATTGTCACCACCCTCTCCACCGCCACCCGCAAGGTCCAGCGCCACACCTCGGCGCTGGAAAAACGACTGGAATCCTCGAATCGCGAGGTCGTCCGCTTGCGCGAACACCTGGAACAGGTCCGGCGCGAGGCCATGACCGACGCCCTGACCAACCTGGCCAACCGCAAGACCTTCGACGAACAACTGGCTCGCCTCTGCGACGAAGCCGAATCCGAAGACAAGAGTCTGACCCTGGCTATCGTCGATATCGATCATTTCAAACGCTTCAACGACACCTGGGGTCATCAGACCGGGGATCAGGTGCTGCGTTACGTGGCCAGCGTCCTGGGCCGGATCGCGCGCAATCCGCGCGTCGCCGCTCGTTATGGCGGCGAGGAGTTCGCGGTCATCTTCCCCGGCGAAACGCCCGGGACAGTTGAGGCGGCGCTGAACGCCGTCCGCGAAGAGATCGGCTCGCGCTCGTTGCGTCGTCGCTCGACCAATGACGATCTGGGCGCGGTGACCATTTCGGTGGGCTTCGCCGAACGTCGACGTGGTGAAACTGCCCTGGGCGTGCTGGAACGCGCCGACGAGGCGCTCTACGCCTCCAAGCGCGGCGGCCGCAACTGCGTCACCAACGCCGATCTCAAGGAGCAGGTCGCCGCTTGAGCGGTTGCCGAACGCCCCCCTGACCGTGTCATAACGGCGGGATGAGAAGCTTTATCTTCAATATCGCCTATTGGGTCCTGTCGATCGGCTACTGCGTGGCAGCCGCCTTCGCCGCCCTTTTGCCCGGCCGGCGCGCGACGACATGGATCATTCGTCGCTATGTCCGCCGCATGGTTCAGGCCATGGCGCTGTTCGCAGGCATCCGACTGCAGGTAAGAGGCAGAGAGAGGCTGCCTGACGGTGCCTTCATCGTCGCCTCCAAGCATCAGAGCTGGGGCGACGGCTTCGCCACCTATGACCAGTTTGACGACCTGGCCTTCGTCACCGGCGACCACCTCGAGAAATTTCCGCTGCTCGGCACAGTCCTGAGAAAGCTCGGCGCTATCGTCGTCAACAGCTGTGGCGGCCACACCGCCCGCGCGGCGCTCAAGGAACGCGCCGCCGACGCCCACAAGGAAGGCCGCAAGATCCTGATCTATCCCGAAGGGCATCTGGCCAGGGTCGGCGAGAAGTTCCGCTACCGGTCGGGCGTCTGGCACATGTACCGCGACTTCGACATGCCGGTCGTGCCTCTGGCCACCAATCTCGGCCTGTTCTGGCCTCAGGAAGAGGCGCGCAAGACGCCAGGGATCGCCACGCTGGAGTTCCTCGAGCCCATTCCCACGGGCCTGTCCAAGGATGAGTTCCTGGCTCGTCTTGAAACCGCCATCGAAGGCAAAACCGCCGAGTTGATCGCCGAAGCCACGGGCCGTCCGCTGGCCCCCGCCGTCCAGGTTCCCACGCCGCACGAAGTCGCGCTCGCCTCGACCGCCGCCTGATCGTTGCCTGTTTCCGTTCGGGATCGACTGCATCCATTTTGTTCTTGATTTGTTCCGTCACCATGCCATTCTCCCGGCATGAAGACGGCGATGAAAGGACGCGGCGCACGCTCCAACGACTCGGGCCGGTATGAAGCCGACCGGCGCGAGGAATTCGACGACGGCTGGACGGATCAGGACGAGGCGGCCGCGCCGCTGCGCACCACCCTTTCGCCGGAACACGCCCGCACCATCATCGCCAGGAATACGAGTCCCGACGTCGGCTTCGATCGCTCCATCAACCCTTACAAGGGCTGCGAACATGGCTGCATCTACTGCTACGCCCGTCCGTCCCATGCCTGGATGGGCCTATCCCCGGGCCTGGATTTCGAGAGCCGGATCTTCTTCAAGCCCCACGCGGCGAGTCTGCTGGAACAGGAACTCAGCAAGCCCCGATACGTCTGTAAACGCATCCACATAGGCGGCAACACCGACCCCTATCAGCCGGTCGAGCGCGAAACCCTGTCGACCCGCTCGATCCTGCAGGTCATGCAACGCTTTCGTCAGCCGTTCAGCATCATCACCAAATCGGTGCTGATCGCACGCGACGCCGACATTCTGGGAGCCATGGGGCGCGACGGCCTGGCCTCAGCCTTCGTCTCCATCACCACGCTCGACCGTGGTCTGGCGCGGGCGATGGAGCCCCGCGCCTCGACGCCCGTCAAGCGACTGGAGGCCATCAGCCGGCTGGCCGATGCGGGCTGTCCCGTCGGCGTCGGTTTCGCACCCGTCATTCCCGGCCTGAACGACCATGAGATGGAAGCCATCCTCGAGGCTGCACAGAAGGCGGGCGCCACCTCTGCCATGTATGTGACCCTTCGCCTGCCGCTGGAGATCAAGGACCTGTTCCGCGAATGGCTGGCCGACGCCCGGCCAGAGCGCGCGGCGCGCGTCATGTCCCTCATCCGCCAGACACGCGGCGGCAAGGACTATGACCCCGACTGGGCTCAACGCATGAAGGGAACAGGCCCGGTCGCCGAGTTGATCGCCACCCGTTTCAAGGCGGCGATCAAACGCTATGGCCTGGGCGCGCCCCGCACGCCGCTGGACGTGACGCAGTTCCGCGTACCGCCCGACATGCGGCCCCAGATGGACCTGTTCGACCTGGCGTCCTAGCGTCCTAGCGCCGGAAGATGCCCACCAGTTCGACGTGGGTCGACCAGAGGAACTGATCGATGGGCGTGACCTTCTCCAGCCGGAAGCCGCCGTCGATCAGAACGCGAGCGTCGCGGGCGAAGGTCTGGGGATTGCAGGACACGCCGACAACGACGCTGGCCTTGGTCCCCGGAAGTTGCCGGGTCTGTTCCAGCGCCCCGGCGCGCGGCGGGTCGATAACGATGGCCTCACAGCCCTTCAGGTCATAGGGCGACAGGGGGCGACGGAACAGATCGCGCGCCTGGGCCTCGATGGTCTTCAGGCCCTGTGCTGTGGACACGCCTGCCTTCAGCGCCGCTATCGAAGCCGACGACGAATCCGCCGCGATCACGCTGGCCACCTCGGCCAGGGGGAAGCTGAAAGTGCCGGCGCCGCAAAACAGGTCGGCGACCTTTCTGGCCCCCCTCACCGCCTCCACCGCGCGGCTGACCATGGCCGCCTCGGCCGCGGGCGCCGCCTGCAGGAAGGCCGCGGGCGGCAGGGGCACAGTCGCCCGGCCAAAGGTGATGCGCGGCTGACGCGCCATCACCAGGGTGTCGCCGTCCAGACTGAGCCGCGCCAGACCGGCCTCGGCCGCCGCCGCGATGGCCCGCGCCGTCACGTCCGCCGTCAGCCCGCCCGACTTCTTCTCGACACCGGGCTGGACGTGGACG
>Ga0247822_10002673_pt1 | contig 11461 bp, 12 predicted proteins | sample 13C_Cellulose_Da_FD_192423 | JGI IMG/M metagenome (GOLD analysis project Ga0247822, IMG submission 192423) | Soil microbial communities from agricultural site in Penn Yan, New York, United States - 13C_Cellulose_Day30 | ecosystem: Environmental > Terrestrial > Soil > Agricultural land | place...
GCCCACAGGAGACGAAGCATGAGCGATGCCAACAATCGCATCGGCGAGATCGTGAAGTCCAACGAGGTCGTGCTGTTCATGAAGGGCACGCCGCTCTTCCCGCAGTGCGGATTTTCGAGCCGCGCGATCACGATCCTCGAACATCTCGGCGTTCCGTTCGAGAGCGTCGACGTCCTGCAGGATCCGGAGATCCGACAGGGTATCAAGGATTATTCCGATTGGCCGACGATCCCGCAGCTTTATGTGAAAGGCGAGTTTGTCGGGGGTTCGGACATCATGATGGAAATGTTCAAGAGCGGCGAGCTGCAGCAGCTTGTCGGCGTTGAGGCCAATTAGTCCGGGCAAACAAAAAGGGACGGTGAGCGGGACCAGAAACCTGCTGCACCGTCCCTTTCGTTGGCGTGGGACCAAGTGGACCCGAATATAGTAGCAACGCGCGTGCCAATTTGAAGAAATGGCGGAAAAACGCGATATTTTTGAGTCAGGGCCCGGGGAGGGCAGTCGAATGTGTAAAAAGTGCCGACAGAATTGCCGGTCTACGGCTGATGGCACTTTGTCGCCTTGCCGGTGTTGGGCCTCTCAATGAGCCGTGACGACCCCGATATGACGAGCCCGCTCGTGACCGAACGTCTCATCTGCGACGTGACTCAAAGCTGGTCCGACGTCGGCGGTGGCGTGGGGACTTATTTACGTCACAAGCGCCAGCACATCCTCAACCGTACCCCGCACAGGCATCTGCTGATCGTGCCGGGTCAGGAGGATACGGTGAAGGAGGAGGGCCGCGCGATTACCGCGACGATCCGCTCGCCGCGCGTGCCGGGAAGTCCGCATTACCGGCTGATGCTCCGCAATGGCGCGGTCCGTGCCTTGCTCGAGCGCTTCATGCCTGACCTCATCGAGTGCCAGGACAGCTACAATCTGCCGTGGGCGGCGCTGGCTCATCGCAAGCGTTTTCCGGAGACGGCGCTCGTCGGCGGCTATTTCACCGACTTTCCCACCGTCTATGTTGAGCGGCCCTTCTCCAAGGTGATGGGCGGGGCTTTGGCCGGCACGGCCGGTCGCATTTGCTACCGCTATTGCGGTCGCCTCTACAGCCAGTTCGACGCCGTATTTGCGCTCAGCGAAAATGGTGGAGCAACGAAACTCCGGTCTTACGGCGTCGAGGACGTCGGCATCGTTCCGCTCGGCGTGGAGCTTGGCGACTTCGGGCCTTCGCGCCGCGACCTCAAGCTACGCCGCTCTCTGGGCATCGAAGATCATCAGCCCCTGCTTATCTACGTCGGCCGCCTCGACGTGGAGAAGAAGCCGCACATCGTGGCGGAGGCTTTCCGGAAGCTTCCGAAGGATTTGGGCGCTCGCCTAGTCCTTCTCGGCGAGGGCCCGCTGCGCGAAGAAATCGAAGCGCTGGGCGACGAGCGGATCCACACGCCCGGCTTCATCCGCGACCGCCAGCATATCGCACGCTGGCTGGCCAGCTCCGATCTCTATGTTTCCGGAATGGCCGACGAGACGTTCGGCGTTTCCATCGTAGAAGCCCAGGCGTCAGGCCTGCCGGTCGTCGGCGTAAAGGCCGGTGCAATGGTCGACCGCGTTACGGATGCCATCGGACGGCTCGGCCCGGTCGATGACTCGGATGCGATGGCTGGGAACATTCTTTCCGTGCTCAACTCGGACCTTCGCCACATGGGTGAGGTCGCGCAGGCGGAAGCGCGGCAATATAGCTGGGATCGCAGCATGAAGACGTTGTTCGGGCGTCTCTACCGGTCGGCCTTCGCCGCAAGGGCAAGGCGGCTGGTCGAAGCGCCGGCAATGTCCCGCAGAACCTTCGCCGTTCCCGCCGAATAAGCTCCGCACTAGGCGTGCCGGAAGGTCCATGGCAGAGCGTTAAGCGTGGATGACGCTCCGTATGAGCTGCTGGAGACGCTGGAGCCCGGGATCGCCCGAGTTCTCGCGCATAATCCGTCGGCCTTCACTTACTACGGTACGCAAACCTATTTGATCGGGTCGGATGAGCTGGCCATCGTCGACCCCGGCCCGGACCTGCCCGAGCATGTCGAGGCCTTGCTTCGTGCGATCGGCGATCGCCGCGTGGTGGCGATCATGTGCACGCACACCCACCGCGACCACAGTCCTGCCGCACGGCCCTTAGCGAACGTCACCGGTGCTCCGATCATCGGCTGTGCGCCACTTGCGCTGGAGTCTGTCGGCCCTCGCGCAGACGCCGCGTTCGATGGCGACTATGCGCCGGATCGGGTGCTCGCGGATGGTGAAGGCATCGAAGTCGACGGGCTGACCGTGACTGCGGTCGCGACGCCTGGTCATACGTCCAACCACCTTTGCTACGCGGTCGGCGATGCCTTGCTGACCGGCGATCATGTCATGGGCTGGTCGACGACCGTCGTCGTGCCGCCTGACGGCGAGATGGCGGCCTACATGGCCAGCCTCGACAAGCTCCGGCAACGCGACGACCGCGTCTATTATCCGGCGCACGGGCCCGCGGTGAAGAAGCCGCAGCAATATGTCCGCGGCCTGATGGGGCACCGCCTGCAGCGGGAAAAGCAGATCCTGCGCCTGGTCGGCGAGAAGCCGCGCGATATCCCTGACATCGTCGCCAACGCTTACCCCGGCCTTGATTCTCGGTTGATCAATGCCGCCGCCGGCTCGGTCTATGCGCATCTTCTGGACCTTGAAAAGCGCGGGCTCGTTGAAGGGCAAGGAGACTTATGGCTGAAGCCCTGAAGATCACGCCCCGCCAGATCGTCATTGCGGTCATCACGATCGCGCTCGTCATCTGGGTCGGCACATGCCAGTGGCGCGCTTCCGAGGATCGTCGCCGGGAAGAGGAAATTGCGACCGCCGAAGGGCTGGCGCAGGTCGTCTCGTCGACCTTCGCGGGGAAAACCGATCTGAAGGTGTCCAACGTCAGCGGTACGATCGACGTGACCAGCGTCGATCGCGGCACGTTCTTCGATTCCAAGCTGACCGGCACTTTGCCCTACTCCGTGGATTATTTCGTCGATCTGTCCGGGCTGGACCGTGACGATGCGCGTTACGACGCTGCGTCTAAGCGCCTGATCATCGAGGTGCCGGAAGTCCGGGTTTCCGATCCCAATATCGATTTGACCCGCGGCCGGGTCGGCGACGCGGAAGGGTTCTGGGTCTCACGCCGTGCCAGCGCCAACCTTGTCAGCCGGGCTCTCAAGCTGACTCGGGAAAAGGCCGAACAGAACGCGCGCAAGCCGGAGAATCTGGATCGAGCTCGCCAGGAGGCAAGAAGCAGGATCGCGGCATTGTTGCAGGTGCCACTTCAGACGACCCGCTTCAACGACGTCGAAGTTGTCGTGCGCTTCGCCGGCGAAGCGGGCGCGCGCGATCCTTCCTACCTCGATTTGTCGCGCGACCCCGCGGAAGTGATCCGGGAGGCCGAGCACCGCTGACCTTTGCCCTCCGGGCGCGCTTTGTTATGAGGCGCGCGGGGTATCAACAGGGGGCTGTTCGATGGCAACTCAGATCGAAGGCGGCGCGGCATTCAGCGCGCCGCAGCGCGGTTTCATGGCCGATCAGGGCTTCTTCGTTCGCTATGCGATCGTCCTGGCCGTCTTCATCATGTTCGGCTTCCTGCAGTTTGCGGCGCGCGGCTATTCCAACTTCGGAGCCGCACCGCTGCTGGTGCACCTCCACGGCGGCCTGATGGTCGCATGGCTCGGCATCTTCATCGCCCAAAACATGCTGGTGCATCGCGGAGAGCTCGGCCTGCACCGCAAGCTCGGCTGGACGTCCGCGGGCCTGGTCATCGTCGTCGCCGTGACCGGTGTCGCCGTCGGCTACAATGCGGTTGCGACAAATCGCCTTCCGCCCTTCTTCTCCGACTCCTTCTTTCTCGCGCTGACAGCCGTTGGTTCGATCAGCTTCGCGGCAATGGTGGTGTGGGCGATCACTCTCCGGCGCCAGGTGCAGTGGCATCGCCGGATCATGCTCGGCGCCATGTTTATCCTGCTGGAGCCGGCGCTTGGCCGCCTTCTCCCGATGCCGCTGTTAGGCTCGTGGGGTGAATGGCTGATCCTCGTTGTGCAGCTGATCTTCGTCGCCATCCTCGCCAATCACGATCGCAAGGTGCTCGGCTCGGTGCACGGCGCAACCAAGGCGATTGCGGGCATCCTGATCGCCCAGCACGTCGTGATTGAGACGCTGGCCGTGCTTCCGCCTTTTGTCGCTTTCGCTGAGGCGGTTGCAGCGGGCTGAACGACACCATATCTCGCCAGCAAGAGAGAGGCGGGATGAGATGAGCACACCGGTGCAGAGTTTGAAGGGCGTCGATCTTCTGGCCGAGATCGCGCGGCTCAAGCGCGAGCGCAACGCCGTCATCCTCGCGCATTATTATCAGAAGCCGGAGATCCAGGACCTCGCGGACTTCGTCGGCGACAGCCTCGATCTCTCTCGCAAAGCCGCGGCGACGGATGCGGACGTCATCGCCTTCTGCGGCGTTCGCTTCATGGCCGAGACTGCGAAGATCCTGTCACCGCAGAAGACGGTGATCCTACCCGACATGGATGCCGGCTGCTCGCTCGAAGACAGCTGCCCGCCGGACCAGTTCGCAGCCTTCCGCGCGGCGCACCCCGACCATATCGCTTTGACCTACATCAACTGCTCGGCGGCGGTGAAGGCGCTGAGCGACATCATCGTCACCAGTTCTTCGGCGGCGGTCATCCTCGACCAGATTCCAAAGGATCAGAAGATCATCTTCGGCCCCGACCGGCACCTCGGCGGTTATCTCGCCCGCAAGTTCGACCGCGACATGCTGCTGTGGCCGGGCGTCTGCATCGTCCACCAGGCTTTCAGCGAGACCGAGCTTCTGAAGCTGAAGGCCGAGCATTCAGACGCGCCGGTCGCCGCGCATCCTGAATGCCCGCCGCATATCATCGATCACGCCGACCTCGTCGGTTCGACCAAGGCGATCCTCGACTTCGCGTTGAGCTCGCCCGCTGAGACGATTCTCGTCGCGACCGAGCCGCACATCATTCACCAGATGGAGAAAGCGGCTCCGCAGAAGACGTTCATCGGCGTCCCTGGCGGCGACGGGAACTGCAACTGCAACATGTGCCCGTACATGGCACTCAACACGCTGGAGAAGCTGTACGGTTCGCTCCGCGACCTTGAGCCGCGCATCGAGCTATCTCCCGAAGTCATGGATCGCGCCCGAGTGCCGTTGGAGCGCATGCTCGAAATGGCAGGCCGGACCGTAGGGCAGGGCGACGTCGGCAAGCCGATCATCGATCCCCGTATTAGCGGCGACTAGGCCAGTCGCATCCAGATCACCGCGATGAACATCGACAGGTTCATGTAGGCCGTCGAGGAGAAGCCGGGCGCCCGATAGAGCGGGTGAATGCGGTAGCCAATCCAGAAAACCATGCGGCAGATCACGAACGTAATCGCGACCGCCGGCACGTAGCTGATCCGCTCGATCGGGACGCTGACTGACAGCGCCGTAATCCCGACCAGGAAGCAGACGAACTGCTGGAGCGTGTTGTCGGCCACGCGGCCATCGACGATCATCGATTGGCTTTCCTTGCCCAGCGTCGGGTCGATCGCCTCGCTGAGGAACCGAGCATTCCCTACTGCTGCAAGCATGGCGAACAGGGGAAGCACCGCGACGACCGACCAGCGGAACGCATAGGCGAGCCGGTCTCCGTTCGAATCGATGACCACGGGCTCCGGAATGCTGCTGGCGATGATCCAGACGAGCAGGATCATTCCGACGATGCCGCTCGCGGCGCCTATCGCGACTGTCTTCTGGTCTTTGGTCATGTGCCTGCCCCCGCAGAGCGGTCGGCATAGCATGATTACGGCCGTTTCAGGAGCGGCGGCCGGTCACTTCGCCCTCCACGGTCGCCGTGGCGGGATGATGCTTGTCGAGATGGCGCTTCACGATGCGCAGGTTGCGCGTGTTCGATCGGAAGAAGAAGTCGGGAATAGCCCCGACCCACGGGATGAGGCCAAGCGCCCAGTCCACGCCGACATTCCCCGCCATGCGCGTCATTTGCGTCTTGGACATACCGAGGTTTCGCGCTTCCCATGCCATGTAGGCGCCGATCAACGCACCCGCGGTACTTCCGGCAAAGGGAACCAGGTCGAGGATAACGTCCAGCCCGACGCCACGATTGGTCCCGGGGATGGTGATCAGCCGCTCCATGATCTTTTCGAGCGCTTCGACGCGCTGGCGCACGGATGCGGGGTCGGTCCCTAGGTGCGGCATATGATTTGCCTCTCGCTCAATCCGCGCGCTCCCGATCCAGACGTTCGTTCAAGGACGTCAACGTATGTCGCGCAAAGCGGTTCGTCGCGAAGCCCTGCACGCGGTCTGCAACGAGCGACCAGCGGATCGGAGCCGCAATCGCGATGAACAGCTGTTCTTCGTCCATTCGCTGCGCCGCCTCGTTGAGCATGGCGTTGCGCTGGGCCGTGACGGTCGCCGCGCGCGCTCCCTCCAGCAGCTCGTCGGCTTCCGGTTCGCACACCGCCACTTCGCCGCAGCGGAAATTGCGCAAATACCAGGCGGGTGATGTCGACGGAGCAACGGCGTCGATCAGCCGGAAGTCGGCGGGTTCGCCGGGCTTTGCCGTCGCGACGGTAAGACCCAGCGCTCCCCAGTCGCTCGCGAGCCGGCTGAGCAATATTCGTGCGCCAGGAGCGTCCGGAAAGGCGATTCGAATGATTGGCCTGTCGAGGTCGCCGAACAGGCTTTGCGCCTTTGCCGAAAGCTGCGTCCGCCTGCCTTCCATCGGAACACCCAGCCAGGCTGGCGCTGAAGGACTGGGCACGCCATCCAATCCGGGCTCGAGAATCGTCGCGCGAGGCAGCAGGCCCGGCACGCGCAAGGCGTCGATCAGCGCCTGCCGATCGATGGCCTCGCTTAGGAGTCGGCGTATTTCGCGGTCGGCTGCCGGACCATCGGCACGCGCGGGCACTAGCCCGAACAGGCCCGCTGCCGGATCAAACTGGAGCGCGTTCTTGGGCAATTCCTTCACGCGTACGAAGGGCAAATCGGCGAACGTCCCCCCAAGCACCAAATCCGCTTTGCCTTCGAGGAAACTGCGCACCGCAGCCTGGACGGGCTGGCTGGCGAGGATGACTTCCTCCTTCACGGCTTCGTCTTCGTCAGGAGCGGTAACGCTGCGGTCGAGGTCGAGCGATCCCTTCGCCTCGCCACTCTTTACCTGAAATGGGCCAAGGCCCTGCTGCTCGCGTACAATCCCGAATTGAGGCTGGGCCAGAAGCTGCAACAGGTGAGGGCGGGGCGCCTTCAGGCTGATCTCGATGACCCGATCGGTCATGGGTACGATCTCGTCGATTGCGCCAAGCGTATCGCGTAATGGGTTCTTGCTGCGGGCCGCAATCTGGCGCCGAAGCAGCCGCGCGACTTGCTGAGCCGTTACCTTGCGACCGTCCGGCCATTCCGCGGACTGCAGCCGGAAGATGTAACTGAGTCCGTCGTCGGTGACGTTCCACCGTTCGGCTAATCCCGGAACGATCTGTCCGGCTGCGTCGAACCGGACGAGCCCTTGCGCGACGCTCGATAGAAGTACGGCCTGTGGCTCGGTCAGCGGACCTGTCGCCGGGTCGACGATCGTCGGCATATCGCCGATGACCAAGACGTCGACTTCTCCCGATTGCGTCGCGTCGCATCCGGTCGTCATGACTGCGGCAAGGAAGAGGGTCGCTGCGGTGCCGAGACGGAAGGATACGGACGACCGCATTGCCGCTGTTTAGTCGTAAGCCCGCATTCAGCAAATCTCTGGATATATCCGCTCAAGTGTTTTACTGAGGTAAGGCACCTACGCAATGCGAGTGTTGGGACGAGCTTGGTCGACAATGAGGGTATCTGGAGCCGCGGAGGCTCCAACGTGGAGGAGTTGCCCGACCCGTTTGCACCGGCCGCGCCGCGTCCGGGTGTAACTCCTGACGCTTCCGACTTCGAGCCCAGGCCGCGCCGCCGCCGGCGCTGGCTCGTGCTCTCCTTCTACGCAATTTCGGCGATCTTCCTCGCGACATTGATCTGGCTGATCGTGACGGCGCCCTTGTCGCGCGCGCTGGAGCCGCTGGAGGATCCGGCCATTCTTCTTCTATCGCAGGAAGGCCAGCCGATCGCCCGGCGGGGAGCAATCAAGGAAGCTCCGGTCGACGTCGCCAGGCTCAACTCCGTGACTCCGGCGGCCTTCGTGGCCATCGAGGATCGGCGGTTCTATTCCCACTGGGGCATCGATCCGCGCGGGATCGGCCGGGCGATGGTCGCCAACATGCAGGCTGGCGGCGTCCGTCAGGGCGGCTCGACCATCACCCAGCAGCTGGCGAAAACCAGTTTTCTGTCGTCCGACCGCAGCCTGAAGCGGAAAGCGCAGGAGGTGATCATCGCCTTCTGGCTCGAGTCCTGGCTGACCAAGGACGAGATTCTCTCGCGTTATCTGTCCAGCGTCTATTTCGGCGACGGCGTGTACGGTCTGCGCGCGGCATCGAAGCATTACTTCGGCCGCGAGCCCGAGAACTTGAATCTGGCACAGTCCGCAATGCTCGCCGGAGTGGTGCAAGCGCCGTCTCGCCTCGCGCCCACGCGCAACCTCAAACTCGCGCAGGCGCGCGGGAAACTGGTGCTCAGGGCGATGGCCGATACCGGCGCCGTCAGCAGATCGCGGGCGAGCGCGGCGACACCCGCCCGTCCGGTCCTGCGCTCGTCAAAGATCCCGACGGGCACCTACTTTGCCGACTGGGTCTCGCCCTCCGCCCGCGACGCGTTCGAAGCGGACTTCGGCGAGGTGAAGGTGCCGACGACATTGGATGCCGACCTTCAACGGCTGGCCGTCCGCGCCATCTCGCGCAGCGGCGTCCCCGATGCGCAGGCGGCTCTCGTCGCGATGCGACCCGACGGTCGCGTCGTCGCGATGGTGGGGGGCAAGAGCTACAAGGACAGTCCGTTCAATCGTGCGACCCAGGCGCGGCGTCAGCCGGGTTCGGCTTTCAAGCTGTTCGTTTATCTGGCTGCTCTTCGGGCGGGGTGGACTCCGGACAGCATGGTCGACGATCGGCCGATCACCATCGATGGGTGGACGCCCGCGAACAATGACGGGGTCTATCGTGGCGACATCACCCTTCGCGAGGCGTTCGCGCGATCAAGCAACGCCGCCACCGTCCGCCTTTCCGAAAAGGTCGGCCGCCAGAATGTGATGCGTGCGGCCCGCGAACTAGGGATCACTACGCCCCTGCCAAATTCGCCTAGCATCGCGCTTGGCACGGCGGGCGTAAGCCTCCTTGAACTCACCTCCGCTTATGCAGCCGTCGCCAGCGGCCGTTATCCGATTCGCGCGCGAGGCCTGCCCGCCGACCAGAGCGCGGGACGTTTTGCGGGACTGCTGCAGGGGGGCGGCCGCATGGATTCGCGCCGCGACTGGACGCCGATGCTCGATCTTCTCTACGCGGCCGCAAATAGTGGGACGGGCAGGAGGGCGGCTCTCGCGGTGCCTACCTTCGGCAAGACAGGCACAAGCCAGGACAATCGCGACGCGCTCTTCGTTGGATTCGCCGGCAACCTAGTCGTTGGCGTGTGGGTCGGCCGCGATGACGACAAGCCGCTGGGCAAGAAGGTCAGCGGGGGAACGGTGCCGGCGCAAATCTGGCATAACTTCATGGTGTCGGCGATTTCGGTCGACGGTCGATCGGGTCCGAATCTGCCCAGCGAGTTCCGCGTTCCGCAGCGAATCCAGCCGAAAAAAAGTGAAAGTCCGTTACCCGCTGAATGGACCGAAGGGGCCGAGCCGCTCCGTAAAGTCCTTCAGGAGCTTGAGAAACTCTTTGAATAAGTTGAATCAGTTAATGTTTATCAACCGAGCGCTTTAAGCATTTCTCAATTCCCGACTCCTATTTGAAGCCTCGACCTGAGCGGAATTTCGTCAGGCGATGGGGGTTCGCTCCCGACTTCGAGGACAGGAGACCAGAAATGATCAAGCGGTTCGTCAAGCTGATGAACGACAGCGAGGGTGCAACGGCCATTGAATACGGCCTGATTGCAGCTCTCATCGCCGTTGCGGCGATTGGCGCGATGCGCGGCATCGGCACCAAGCTGAATTCGACCTTCAACAACGTTTCCAGCCAGCTCCTCTAAGAGCCAGCTTAAGACGTTACCTAAACGGCGGTGCCGAAAGGCGCCGCCGTTTTTGTTCGTGTACAGCAGTCACGCTCTCGATTGGCCGTCTACACGAAATCGGCCCGACGTTTTCGTCGAGCCGCTTCGAAAACCTTCAGAAATCAGAAGGATGGTGGAGCCGAGGGGGATCGAACCCCTGACCTTCGCAATGCCATTGCGACGCTCTCCCAGCTGAGCTACGGCCCCGTTCCTTCGCGCCTTTAGGCGATGTTTCCCGGTCTGCAAACGGGGTATTTGCGAACCCCGCCGAAGACCTCTTAGCTTTCTTCGTCCTCGCCAGGGGTTCCGACGCCAAGGTCGTCGTCGCCCGTCTGCAGGTCGACTTCCTCGTCCGCGCTGGGCTCTTCTTCCTCTGCGATCGCCAGATCCTCAGCTTCAAGGTCGGCGTCCTGCGCCGGTTCCTTGGTCGGTGCCGCAACCTCGAAGGGCATTGGCTGCTTCGACTTCAGGACGGGCTCGGGCACCCACTCGTTGGCGCATTCGATGCAGTGCACCGGATCGTCGTTGCCGAGATCATAAAAACGGGTCGAGCACTTGGGGCAAGTGCGCTTGGTGCCCCATTCGGGCTTCACCATGTGGGTCTAACTCCAGTCAAATTCCGGTGGCCGCAAGACGGCGGCAGCGTTCGGGGGCGCGCCTTGCCATAGGCTTTTCGCCCTGTCAAAGCGCCCGGCTTGAACGAGAATTTCGGAACTCGAAGCGGCCCGCGCAAGGGGTTCGTCATCGCGGTCGATGGACCGGCGGCCAGCGGCAAGGGCACGATCGCCCGCGCACTGGCGGCGCATTATGACTTGCCGCACATGGATACTGGCCTGCTGTACCGGGCCGTGGCGCTGAAATTATGGCGCTGGGGCGGTGATGCAGCCAATGAGTTCGAAGCCCTGCGGGCCTGCGACGATCTGGGTTTCGACCCGACCGACGAGGAGCTGCGCAGCGAACCGGTGTCGAGGATGGCCTCGAAGGTTTCTTCATATCCTTCCGTTCGAGCAGCCTTGCTGCAGCGGCAGCGCGACTTTGCGGCGCAACTCGGCGGGGCGGTTCTCGACGGCCGGGACATCGGGACGGTCATTGCGCCCAATGCCGACGCCAAGCTGTTCGTCACCGCAAGTCCCGAAATTCGCGCCCAGCGCCGGGTCCGCGAGCTGCTGGAGCGCGGAATGCCCGGCCATTACGACGACGTCCTACTCGACATCCGGGCCCGCGACGAGCGCGATGCCGGCCGGGACATTGCGCCGCTCAAGCAGGCAGATGACGCCGATCTCCTCGACA
>Ga0247822_10002674_pt1 | contig 11460 bp, 7 predicted proteins | sample 13C_Cellulose_Da_FD_192423 | JGI IMG/M metagenome (GOLD analysis project Ga0247822, IMG submission 192423) | Soil microbial communities from agricultural site in Penn Yan, New York, United States - 13C_Cellulose_Day30 | ecosystem: Environmental > Terrestrial > Soil > Agricultural land | place...
CGCGGTCGAGACGGCGCGCGTGGAAGCGTTGGGATCGCGCGGCTATGCCGGGGTCGCCGGCAATCTTGACCATGCGCTGCAGATGCGGATGCGTTCCGACCCGATCAGTCGGGCGCGGACCCGCGATGAGGTGCCGCTGTCGACCGCCATCCAGCTGATGGTGCGCGAGCGGCTGACCGGGCGCGATGCACCGGCGGAGGCTGCGCTGGGGCTGGCGCTGGTCCGCGACTGGATCGAGGACAAGGGCGGTGCCGATCTCGACGCGCTGGCGCTGGCGATCGACGATCAGGCGGCGTTCGCCAGGCTGGTCGGCAATCTGCTCGAGGACCTCGAGCTGACTGAGGGCGAGATGATCCCCGACGAAGCCGATGAGGGCGGCGGCGAGGACGAAGGCACCGAGGAGCAGGAGCAGGACGAAGGCGAGGACGGCGAGCAGGACGGCGAGACCGGCGAAGGCGAGGTAGAGGCGCGCGGCGAGGAGCGCGAGGCCGAGACCGAGGACGGTCAGGAAAGCGAGCAGGAAGAGGGCGAGTTCGACGACGCCGAGGGCGAGCCGGGTGATGAGGGCGAGGAGGGCATGATGCCCGTCCGCCCCAACCGCCCGTGGTCCGATCTGCCGCCGCAGTTCGATTATAAGGCGTTCACCACGCAATATGACGAAGTGATCGCCGCGACCGAGCTGTGCGACGAGGAAGAACTGGAGCGGCTGCGCGCCTATCTCGATCAGCAGTTGCTGCATTTGCAGGGTGTCGTGACCAAGCTCGCCAACCGCCTTCAGCGGCGGCTGATGGCGCAGCAGTCGCGGAGCTGGGATTTCGATCAGGACGAAGGGTTGCTCGACGCGGCGCGGCTGGCGCGGGTGATCGTCAATCCGATGCAATCGCTGTCCTACAAGATCGAGAAGGACGCCAAGTTCCGCGATACGGTAGTGACGCTGCTGATCGACAATTCGGGGTCGATGCGCGGGCGGCCGATTTCGATCGCGGCGATCAGCGCCGACATCCTCGCGCGCACGCTGGAGCGGGTCGGGGTCAAGACCGAGATCCTCGGCTTCACGACCAAGGCATGGAAGGGCGGACAGAGCCGCGAGAAGTGGCTGGCCGAGGGCCGCGCGCCCCAGCCGGGCCGGCTCAACGACGTGCGCCACATCGTCTACAAACAGGCCGACGAGCCGTGGCGGCGCGCGAAGAAGTCGCTTGGCCTGATGATGCGCGAAGGGCTGCTCAAGGAGAATATCGACGGTGAGGCGCTGCTGTGGGCGCATCACCGGCTGATCGCGCGGCCCGAGGATCGCAAGATCCTGATGGTCATCTCCGACGGCGCGCCGGTCGATGACTCGACGCTGAGCGTAAACAGCGGCTCCTATCTCGAGCGGCATTTGCGGCAGGTGATCGGCTGGATCGAGCAGCGGTCGCCGGTCGGGCTCGTCGCGATCGGCATCGGGCATGACGTGACGCGCTATTACAGCCGTGCGGTGACGATCATGGACGTCGATCAGCTTGCCGGCACGATGATCGAGCAGCTCGCGTCGCTGTTCGACATCGACGCGTGATGTCGCACGCGTGATCGAGGCCCCGCCCGGCGGGTTTCAGGGGCCGGTCAAACGGTCGATCACCATTGCCGGACACCCAACGTCGATCAGCCTGGAGCCGGTGTTCTGGGCGGCGCTTGAGGCGGCGGCGGCACGTCGCGGCCTGCCAATCAATGCGATCGTCGCCCAGATCGATCACCTGCGGATCGGTGCGGACGATCCCCCGAATCTGGCGAGCGCGATCCGCAGCTGGCTGTTCGCGGCGGGTATAAATCGCGGCAATGATGAAAATGATTCGCAACAGCGTTGACAGTGCGAACGAGTCGCAATAGCTGGCCCCCTAACGAACAGGGCTAAAGGGGCCAATCATGACTCGCACGACTTCCGACGGCCGTAAGGCCGCGCCCGCTTTCCTCGCGCTTGCCGCGGTCGGTTTCATCGCCTCGGCCCCCGCGCATGCTGCCGATCCGGTCGCCGAGGAGGACACGCCCGTCCAGCAGGAGCGTGACGAGGTTGTCGTTACGGGTCAGGAAGTCCGTTCGGAACAGGCCAGCCCCAAGGCGACGCGTCCGGTGCGCGATACCCCGCAGACGGTGACGATCCTGACCAACAAGGTGATCGAGGAGCAGAATCTGCTCACGCTGCGCGACGTGCTGTCGACGGTGCCGGGCATCACCTTCGGCGCGGCCGAGGGCGGCATCGCGCCGAGCGATCAGATCACCCTGCGCGGCTATTCGGCCTCATCCGACATCACCACCGACGGCGTGCGCGACAGCGCGCCCTATTCGCGCAGCGACCCGTTCAACCTCGAACAGGTCGAGGTCACCAACGGCGCCAATTCGGTCTATAACGGATCGGGATCGGTCGGCGGATCGATCAACATCGTGACCAAGCGTCCGAAGGCGGAGACCGAGGTCGCGGTGCAGGCCGGCATCGGCACCGACGAATATTATCGCGGCGCGATCGACGCCAATGTCCGCGTCAATGAGCTTGTCGCGCTGCGTCTCAACGCGATGGTCCACAAGAATGACGTGCCGGGCCGCGACGTCGAGAATTACGACCGCTGGGGCATCGCGCCATCCGCGACGATCGGGATCGACGGGCCGACCAGCCTGACGCTGCAATATCTGCATCAGGAAGACACCAACATCCCGCAATACGGCGTGCCTTATTACAAGAACGCGACCTTCAACGGGGCGCTGCCGGGCATCGATCGCAGCGATTACTTCGGCTACCGCAACGTCGATACGCAGGAGATCACCGTCGATCAGGCGACGATCACCGCCAGCCATGAATTCAGCGACAAGCTGTCGCTGCGCAACCTGACCCGCTGGCAGAGCGTATCGCAGCGCACGATCGTCGGGCCGCCGCAGGGCACCTATTGCCTGACCGGCAATATCCAGGCGAACGGCACCGCTTGCCCGGCGACGGTTCCGGTCGGCTATTATCTGATCGGCGGCCCGCGCGGGAACGTGCGCGATACGACCAGCGAGCTGATGTACAACCAGATCGACCTGTCGGCGCAGTTCGCGACCGGTGCGGTCGAGCACAGTCTGGTGCTGGGCGCCTCGGCCGGGTGGGAGAAGTATTTCCTGTCGACCGGCAACGTCTTCCGCAACGCCAATCGCACGCTGGCCTACACCGCATTCCCGCTGGTCAACTGGTCCAACCCCAATGAGGTGGTCACGGGTCCGGCCGGCTTCACCTATGGCAGCAACGTCTACACCGGCCCGGTCAACTATGTCGAAGGCGGCCGCCAGCGCGGCGAGGTGACCAACTATGCGGTCTACCTGTTCGACACGATGAAGTTCGGCAAGTTCGAGCTGAACGGCGGCGTCCGCTACGAGAACAACAGCGGCAATTACCAGACCGACACGTCGACGGCCGCGACCGCCACCGTGCCGCAGGGACCGATCGTCACCGGGCCGCGCTTCTATAACGAGGCAGACCTGTTCACCTATCGCGTCGGACTGGTGTTCAAGCCGGTGGAGGCGGTGACGCTGTACGCCGCCTATGGCAATTCGCAGACACCGTCGCAGAGCGCGGTCAACGGCGCGTGCGTCGCCACGAGCTGCAATGTCGATCCGGAGAGCGCCAAGAACTACGAGATCGGCGCCAAGGCGGAGATTGGCCGCGCGCTGTTCAGCGTCGCGCTGTTCCGCAACGAGCGTGACCAGTACAAGGTGCCGTCGAACGACATCAACGAGCCCGATCAGGTGCTCGAGGGTCATTCGCGGGTGGACGGCATCGCGGTCAGTGCCACGGGCAACATCACCCCGGCATGGTCGATCACCGCCAACTACACCTATCTCGAGCCGAAGCTGATCCGGTCGGTCGCGGTGGGCAGCCCGGACCCCGCGGCGGGGGCGGAGTTGCAGAACGTGCCCAACCATTCGGGCAGCCTCTACACCACCTACACGCTGCCGTTCGGGCTGAAGCTCGGCTATGGCGTGACCTATCAGGGCAGCTTCGCGCTGAACCTGCCGACCGCGGCGTCGGCGGTCGTCTATCGCTCGGACGACTATCTCGTCCACAACGCGTCGATCTCGTACGACATCAACACCAACTTCAGCGTGCTGGTGAACGTCAAGAACTTCACCGACGAGCTCTACTACACCCGCATCCGCAACAATGGCTGGGCGACGCCGGGCGATGCGCGGGCTGCTGTGCTGACTGTCGGCTACCGCTTCTGAAGATAAGGGGGAGGAGCGGGTGGCGGTTCACCTGTCCCCCGAAGCGTTGCCCGCTCCAACCCCTTCAGGCTAGGCAAGCGCCATGATGATCGCGATCCCCGAACTGCTGGACGCCGAAACCGTGGCGCGGGTGCGGGGGATCATCGATTCGGCCGAATGGGTGGACGGCAACGTCACGTCCGGCCACCAGTCGGCGCTGGCCAAGAAGAACGAGCAGCTGCCGGAGGGAAGCCCGGCGGCGCTTGAGGCCGGGGGCGTCATCCTTGTTGCCCTCGGCCGTTCGCCGCTGTTCTTTGCCGCGGCGTTGCCGCTCAAGGTCTTTCCGCCGCTGTTCAACCGCTATGGCGAGGGGCACACGTTCGGCACGCATGTCGACAACGCGATCCGGATCAAGCGCGGCAGCGAGTTCCGCATCCGCAGCGACCTGTCGATCACCGTCTTTCTCGAGGATCCCGCCGAGTATGACGGCGGCGAACTGGTGGTCGAGGACCATTTTGGCGTGCAGCGGGTCAAGCTGCCCGCGGGGCATGCGGTGGTCTATCCTTCCTCGAGCCTGCACCATGTGACCCCGGTGACGCGGGGCGTTCGGGTGGCGAGCTTCTTCTGGCTCCAGTCGATGGTCCGCGACGACGGCGCGCGGCGCATCCTGTTCGACCTCGATCAGAGCATGCAGCGGTTGACGGGCCAGCTTGGCGGAGCCGACCGCAGCGTGATCGAGCTGACGGGCGTGTACCACAATCTGCTGAGGCGCTGGGCGGACGCCTAGGCGAGCAACGCCCGAAGCGCGGGTGACAGGCGCTCGCCGCTGCCCCGCACGATCATATGCACAGCCAATCCCGCGCGTTCGGCGAGCGCCATTCCCGCGTCCGGCCCCAACACCGTCAGCGCGCTTGCCCATGCGTCGGCTTGCGCGCAGTCGCGGTGCAGAACGGTGACGCTGGCGACCGCGTCGGTCACCGGACGAGCGATGCGCGGGTCGATCGTGTGGGCGTAGCCGATGCCGCCGTCGATGAAGACGCGACGATAGTCCCCCGACGTCGCCACCGCGAGACCATGCAGCACAATGCGCAGCGGCGCGGCGTCCACGCCCGGCGGCGCCTCGACATCGACCCACCAGGGCTGGCCGTCGGGCCGGATGCCTTCGCCGACCAGCTCGCCGCCGATCTCGACGAGGAAGTCGAGACAGCCCAGCCCGCGCAGCCGGGCGGCGACGGCATCGACGGCATAGCCCTTGGCGATGCCGGAGAGGTCGAGCCGGGCGGGGCGGGTGAGGCGGAGGCGCAGGAGCAGGGGATCGAAGTCGATCGCGTCATAGCCGCACAGGGCGCGGGCGGCTTCGACCTCCGCTTCGCTGGGCAGGCCGGTGCCCCAGACACTTCGAGGTCCGGGCGGGCCAAAGCCCCACAGATCGACGGCAACGCCCGTCGCCGGGTCGAACGCGCCGCCCGATCGCCCGGCGATGTCGAGGGCGATTTGCATGACCTGCGCGAATTCGGGGCCGATGCGGTGCCAGGTGCCGGGCGCGGAATTGTTGATGCGGCTGAGCTGCGACGATGGCTCCCAATGACTCATCTGTGCGATGATATCGGCGAGGACGGCCTCGATCGCGGCGTGAATGCCGGGGGGCGGAGCGACGATCTTCGCCGACCATGTCGTGCCCATCGTCTCGCCGCCGAACGTCGCGACAACGGCATTCGCCCGCCGCCTGTGGAAGGCAGCGGGCGAAATCGTGTCCGGGATGATGACGCGGGGTTCGGTGCTCAGGGCGCCATCACCTCAAGCGTCGTCACATAGCTGGCGCGGCGGCCACCCGGCGCGGGCGGTGCGCCTTCCTCGCGCTCGGCGCGCGGGGTGGTGACGTTGATCCAGTACATCCCCGCCGTCGGCCATTTGACCGTGACCTTGCCGTCGGCACCGGTCCTGAGGTCCTGCTGGTGGAGCTGGTCGCGATAGCGGATGCCGCCGGGAATGACGGTGACGGGCAGACCCGCGGCTGGCTTGCCGTCGAGCAGGAACTGGAAGGTCGCGGGTTCACCGGCGACGAGGTCGTTGGGGTGAGTCACCGGAACCAGCTCGATACCCTTGCCGGTCGGCTTGAACACGGTGGCGGTCGGCTCGCCCGCGGTCACGAAGATCTCGTTGCGGTTGCTGCTCTCGCTGGTCTTCACATCGGTCGCGCCAGCGGGGATCGCGGCGGCGAGATTGGCGGTGGTGGTGCCGCGCGGCAGGCGCTTCTCCTCCCCATTGAGCTTGTAGGTGCCCATCACGCCGTCGGTCGCGTAGAAGATCTTGTAGGTGCCGCGCTTGCCGATCTGAACGTCGAAGGTGGTGCGGTAGCGGCCGGTCGCCTTGTTCCTGACCTCGCCCGGCGTGCCGTCGGGCAGGAGGACGCTGACATCCGCGCGCATCGGCTGATGCTCGAAATAGAAGAGGTCGTTCGAGACGGCGGCGTCGACCGTCACCCAGACATCGTCGCCTTCGCCCGAGACGACGGTCATCGACGGGAGCATCCACTGGCGGTGCGCCTGCACGGCGGCCGGAACGGTGATCGCGATGCCGGCGGCGGCGATCAGGACATGGCGGAGTTTCATCATTGGTTCGGACCCCTGGTTGAATTGATCCAGCTCCGTTTGCCCTGAGCCTGTCGAAGGGCCGCGCTTGGGCTTCGACAGGCTCAGCCCGAACGGAGTGTGGCTAGCTGTTCAGCGCTTGACGGTAAGGGTGACGGCGCCCAGCTCGGACGTGCCGGCGGCGCGGGCGGTGCCGCCCTTGGGCAGCGCGAAGGGCAGGCGGAGCAGCTCGCGGCCGCCGACTTCGCGCGCGGCCTCGACCACCAGCGTGTAGTTGCCGGGGGCGAGCTGGGGCTTGAAGCTGAGCTTGTGCGTGCCGGGCGCCTTGGTCGCGCCGGTGACGCCGGCCGCCGGGAACTTCATCGTGCGGCCCGAGACGCGCCACCACTGACGGATGTCGCGCAGCCACTTGGTGCCCTCGTTGTTCTTCATGTCGGAATCGTAGAAGACGGCGAGCGTCTTCGCGGGACCGCCCTCCTTCTCCAGCCAGATCGCGACATAGGGACGGTGATATTCGGCGACGGTGAGGCGCGGGATGGTGAGCGTGACGTCGAGCGTCTGCGCCGCCGCCATGCCGGGCGCGAACAGGCCCGCGCCGAGTGCGGTGGCGGTCAATCCGGTGATGCGAAGCTGCATGACGGCGTTCCCCTAGTGGATGAAGTAGATGGCCAGAATGGCGGGAATGATCAGGCCCGCGGCGACCAGCGGCCAGGTGCTGGGCCGGTGGCGGGCGTGGAGCTGGAGCAGGACCAGCCCGGTGAGCGAGAAGACCACGCAGGCCAGCACGAAGATGTCGATGAACCACTTCCACACCGTGCCGGCGTTGCGGCCCTTGTGCAGATCATTGAGCCAGGCGATCCAGCCGCGGTTCGTCGTCTCGTTGGTCACCTCGCCGGTTTCCCGGTCGATCGCGACCCAGCCGTCGCCGCCGGGGCGGGGAAGGGCGAGGTAGATCTCGCCGGAGGACCATTCGGCGTTGCCGGTGGCGCGCGTGACGGGAAGATTGGTCTGAACCCAATCGGCGACGGGCGGGGGCAGCGGTTTCTTCGCGTCCGGCGCATCGTCGGGCTTGATCGTCGCGAGCAGCGGAGCGGGAAGCTGGACCTTCTTCTCGACCGTCACCGGGGATCCTTCGATCTCCGCGGCGTGGTTGAGCGTGAAGCCGGTGATCGCGAACAGCAGCAGGCCGATCAGGCTGATCGCCGAGCTGACCCAATGCCAGGTGTGAAGCTGCTTCAGCCAGAAGGCTTTCCGGCTTTTCTTGCGAGGGGCCGGTTTGGCGGTGGTGCCGTGCATCGGGCGAAGACGTTCCAGTTGCGAGTCGTTCGCGGCTTAGCGAGAATGATTCGCAATTACAACGTGCGGTGATGCCTGGAGTCGAAAGCCCCTCCCCGTGAAGGGAGGGGCTGGAAGGTTACCGTCCGAGCAGCACGCGGGCCTGTCCGGCGATTTGCGCGAGCATCGCGGCGTTCGGCGACGAGGCCTTGCGCGCGCGGTTCACCAGCGCGGCGAACTGAGCGACGCGCGGACCGTGATCGGCGAGCCACGCATCGACGGCCGCGCGCGGATCCTTGCCCTCGGCGCGGGCGAGGAACTCGAGCCGCAGCTGCTGGAAATCGCGCGCGAGGCCCGCGATCAGCAGGCGCTCCCACGGATCGCCCGCAACGATGCGCGCCGCCACCGCCTGAGCCCAGTCGAGGCCAAGCTCCTGGCCGAGATGGGTGAAGGCGTGGGTCAGCTCGGTCTCGTCGATGCCGCGGCGCTGGCCGAGGTCGGCAAGGCCGACCGCGCCGTCCAGCTCGAAGATGCGGACGATCTTGACGACCAGATCATGCGGCGCGCCGGCTTCCTCGAGCTTGGCGGCGATGCGACCGGACTGGGCGCGTGCCTCGTCCTTGAGCAGCTTCTTGGTCTGGCGATCGAGGCCGGCGATGCCGGGCTTGAGACGGGCGATCAGCGCGCCCGGCCCTTCGTCCGGACGGCAGACGCGAAGCAGATCGGCGATCTGCGAACGGGTCGCCACGGCAACCTCGTCGAGCAGGGCAAGGCGGGCCTGCTCGTTGATCGCGGCGGTTTCGATCGCTTCCCAGATGGCGGGCAGGCCGAACAGCCGCTCGGCCACGACGAACATCGCGGCGATATCGCGCAGCGAGGCGCCTTCCTCCTCCGCCAGCTCGAACGGGTGAAGCACGCCGAGCCGGTTGACGATGCGGTTGGCGAGCTTGGTCGCCACGATCTCGCCGCGCAGGCGATGCTCCTCGATCGGCTTCCTGAACTTCTTCTGCATCGCAGGCGGGAAGGCGGCGACGAGGTCCGGTTCCAGTTCCGGGTCGAGACCGAGGCCGTCTTCCTCGATCGCGTCCTGCAAGGCGAGCTTGGAGGTGGCGAGCAGCACGGCGAGCTCGGGCCGGGTGAGGCCCCGGCCTTCCTGCGCACGGCGGAGGAAATCCTCGTTGGAGCCGAGGCCTTCGACCGCGCGGTCGAGCCGGCCGGCGGCTTCGAGGATCTCGATCACGCGCACGAAGCTCGGCACTGAGACCGCGCCGTCATTCTCGAGGAACGAGAGCGCCAGCGTCTGGAGGCGGTTATCCTCCAGCACCAGATGCGCGACGTCGTCGGTCATGCTGGCGAGCAGCGTGTTGCGGTCGTCGATCTTGAGGCGGCCCTCGATCACCTCGCGGTTGAGGGCGATCTTGATGTTCACCTCGTTATCCGAGCAGTCGACGCCCGCCGAGTTGTCGATGAAGTCGGTATTGAGGCGGCCGCCACGCAGCGAGAAGGCGATGCGCGCCGCCTGGGTGACGCCGAGGTTCGCGCCTTCGCCGATGGCTCGGGCACGCATTTCCTCCGCGTTGACGCGCAGGCGGTCGTTGGCGGGATCGCCCACTTCGACATGCGCTTCGGACGCGGCCTTCACATAGGTGCCGATGCCGCCGAACCAGATGAGGTCGACCGGTGCCTTGAGGATCACGGAGATGAGCGCGTTCGGCTCCATCTCTTCAGCCTCGATGCCGAGAACCTCACGGATCTGCGGGCTGAGCTTGATGACCTTCTCGGTCCGCGCGAACACGCCGCCGCCCTTGGAGATCAGGGTCGGATCGTAGTCCGCCCAACTTGATCGCGGCAGCGCGAACATGCGGTCGCGCTCAACCCAGCTCGCGGCGGGATCGGGATCGGGATCGAGGAAGATGTGGCGATGGTCGAACGCCGCGACCAGCTTGATCGCCTTTGACAGCAACATGCCGTTGCCGAACACGTCGCCGGACATGTCGCCGCAGCCGGCGACACGGATCGACTCGGTCTGGACGTCGGTGCCCATCTCGAGGAAGTGGCGCTGGACGCTGACCCATGCGCCGCGCGCGGTGATGCCCATCGCCTTGTGATCGTAACCGACCGAGCCGCCCGAGGCGAAGGCGTCGCCCAGCCAGAAGCTGCGCTCGATCGCGATCGCGTTGGCGACGTCGGAGAAGGTCGCGGTGCCCTTGTCCGCGGCGACGACGAAATAGGGATCCTCGCCGTCATGGATGGCGACGCTGTCCGGATGGATGATCTTGCCGCCGACGATGTTGTCGGTGATCGACAGCAGCGAGCGGATGAAGATGCGGTAGCTTTCCTTGCCTTCCTCGAACCACGCGTCGCGGTCGACAAGCGGAGAGGGGAGCTGTTTGGGATAGAAGCCGCCCTTGGCGCCGGTCGGCACGATGACGGCGTTCTTCACGCGCTGTGCCTTCATCAGCCCGAGAATCTCGGTGCGGAAATCGTCACGCCGGTCGGACCAGCGCAGGCCGCCGCGCGCGACCGGGCCGGCGCGCAGATGGATACCCTCGACACGGGGGCTGTAGACCCAGATCTCGCGCCACGGGAGCGGCGCGGGGAGACCCGGCACCTTCGCGCTGTCGAGCTTGAACGCCAGCGCTTCGGCCGCGGCGGGTGCGAAGGCGTTGGTGCGCAGGGTCGCGCGGATCACGCCCGCGATGGCGCGCAGGATGCGGTCGTCGTCGATCGCGCTGACCGCGTCGAGACCCGCGGCGATCGCGGTGTCGGCCGCCTTGATCGCCTCGGCGCTGCCCTTGGTCCGGGCGGGGTCATGCGCGGCGGCGAACCGCTCGACCAGCGCGGTGGCGACGGCGGGTGCGCGGCGCAGTGCTTCGACAACAGTGACCAGACCATAAGCGAGGCCGGTCTGGCGCAGATAACGGAACCACGCGCGAAGCAGCACGACCGATGCGGGCGCGATGCCCGCTTCGACGATCAGCCGGTTGAACGCGTCGTTCTCGGCGCGCCCTTCAAGAACGGCGGCGATCGCGTCCTCGACCGTGGCGACATCGCCCTTGAGTTTCGCCTCGCCGGTCAGCGTGACTTCGAAGTCATGGATATAGGCACCGGCCTCACCGGGTAGCGCGGTGGGCAGTTCCTCGATCACGCGGAAGCCGAAATTCTCAAACACCGGAACGGCGTCCGACAACGGCAACGCGCCGCCGAGGCGATAGAGCTTGATGCGCAGCTTGCCCGCCTGTTCGAAGAAGCGGACCGAACGCGCATCGGCATCGGCGAGCCCGGCGATGCGGACAATATCGCGCGCCGCTTCCTCGGGCGCGTTGTTGTTGCGATAGCCGAGCGGGAAGGCGGGGGCGTAGCGCAGCGCGAGCCGGGCGGCGCGCGATAT
>Ga0247822_10002678_pt1 | contig 11442 bp, 8 predicted proteins | sample 13C_Cellulose_Da_FD_192423 | JGI IMG/M metagenome (GOLD analysis project Ga0247822, IMG submission 192423) | Soil microbial communities from agricultural site in Penn Yan, New York, United States - 13C_Cellulose_Day30 | ecosystem: Environmental > Terrestrial > Soil > Agricultural land | place...
GGGCAGGGCGGTGCGCCGGGTATGGCGGGGGCGAGCGGCGCGGCAAAAAATCGACCCGACCAGCGTATCAACCGCCCCAATTCCGGCGGCCTCTCGCACGCATGCACAGAGGCCGGGCTGTCGGGCAGCAATCCCAGGTCGGGCCGAAGTGAGCCGTCGTCCTGCTTCGCGCTAAGCCCTGTCTACTCCCCTTGTCGTTCAAGCCCCTAGATTGTAAGCAGCCTTCACGGACCGTTCAAGCGCCCGGTCCGGGTTTCCAAGGATTTTAGACAGACTCTGTCTTCCACCCGTCGCCGAACCCGTCACCCAATCACGCAACACAATCCACCCCGTCCGACCCGAGCCTCGATTTTGCGGCCGGAGTTCACATGCCCCCCCTCAATATCGGCATCGAGCCAGGAAAAAAACTGCCGAATCACTAAAGCGTGAGCTAAAATGACTGGTCCATGGACGCGGTGTGCCCGCTCCCGGGATCGTCGCCCGCCGGGATCGTCAGGCCCGACACGGAAGGACGGTCAACTTTGGACTCCCACCTTCGGAGCGACCCCGCCGGTCAGGCCGGCCCGGGGGACGTTTCGTTACCCGTCCCAACCCGCGACCTGTGCTCCGTCCTGGTTGTGGACGACGAGCCGTCAATCCTTGCCCTCCTGGCCGCGCAACTCGGCCCGGTGTTCGACGTTCGGACCGCCGGCTCCGCCGAGCAGGCCCGCCGCGCCCTGACCGAACGCCCGGCCGACATCGTCCTGACCGACCTGCACCTGTCAGACGGGGTCGGCCTGCAACTCTTGGACTGGGTCTACCGCCGCTCCCCCCGGACGGCCCGCATCCTCCTGACCGGCACCGGCCGCATCGAGGACGCCGCCGACGCGGTCAACTGCGCCCGGGTCCACCGCCTCATCCTCAAGCCCTGGCGAGCCGAAGACCTGCTCGACACCCTCCGCTCCGTCAACCAGGGGCTGTTGCTGGAGCGACGCCACGAGCACCTCCTCGACGAGTACCGCCGGCTCAACCAGGAACTGGAACAGCGCGTCCAGGACCGCACCCGGGAGCTGGAACAGGCGGCGCACCAACTCCAGATGAAGAACCAGATCCTCGAGAAGATGGCCCTGACCGACCCGCTGACCGGCCTGCCCAACCGCCGGGCCGTCGAGTTGATCGCCCGCAAGGAATTGTTGCGGCGGACCCGGGTCCCGGACGGGATCGCCTTCGGGCTGGTGGACGCCGACCGGTTCAAGCAGATCAACTCCCGCTTCCTGCTCTGCGGCGGCGACCACGTCCTGGTCTGGCTCAGCCAGGCGCTCTCCGAGGCGATCCGGAAGACCGACGCGCTGGGTCGGGTCGGCGGCGAGGAGTTCATGGTGGTAGCCCCCGGCACCGACGCGGTCGGGGCCGAGGTGCTGGCCGAGCGGCTGCGGGCGGCCGTGGCCGCCAGCGAGACCGCCTACCACGGTGAGCCGATCCGCATGACTGTCAGCGTCGGGTTCGCGGTGGCCCCGGCCGACGTGACCGCCGGCTACGAACAACTCCGCGAAGTGGCCGCCGCCGCCCTGGCCGAGGCGAAGGCCACCGGCCGCAACCGCTGCGTCGTCCGGACGCTGACCTGACCGCCGCGGGGCTGGGCGACCGGCTCCGGTCCGCGTACCCTTCCGTCGGGGCCTCCCGGCCCGCATCAGTCCTCACCGGAGCATACCGATGACCCGCCTCTGCGCCGCCGTCGCGGCCGCACTCGCCCTCGGGCTGGCCGCACCCGCCGACGACCCGAAAGAAGAGAAGAAGGACCAGCCCCTGAAAGGGGCCTGGGTCAAGGACCACGACGGGGCCGAATTGAAGTTCGACTTCAAGACGAAGAGCGAGTTGATCATCTCCGTGACGGCCGGAGACAACAGCGTTACCCTGACCTGCAAGTACGAGGCGGACAAGGCGGGTAAGTTCAAGGCGAGCGTGACGGACGTAAAGGAGAAGGGCGACTTCCCGGGCAAGCCGGCAGTCGGCTACGAGTTCAAGGGTGTCTTCAAGATCGACAAGGACACGGCCAAGCTCACGGACTTCGAGGCCGACAACGCCGACCAGGTCCGCAACGTCGTCGAGGGCGAATACAAACGGAAGAAGGACGACTGATCCGGCGCCGGCGGTCCGGCCCGCGGCCGGACCGCCGCACTTCTCTCGCTCACTCCGGCTGCGTCATGTCCACCGTCACCCGGTCGCCGGCCCGGACGGTGACTCGCTTCGTCCGGCTCACGGGCTGACCGTTCTCCGTCCACGTTGCCCGAACCACGTAGGTGTAATCTACCCCCGGCTCGATCGGCGGTGAGACGAATGTCTGCGTCGGCCCGGTCTGGTTGCTCGGCGCGTCCGCCACCCACACCTGCGCCCCGTCCGGGACGTTCACGGTCACGTGGACCGGCGTGGCCCCGGTCGGAACCGGCGACGGGGCCGGGACCGGGGTCGGCTCGGCGACTGCGGGGACCTGCGTCGGGTCGAGTACGGCCGGGAAGCCCAGCACTGCCGCGGTCGCGGGGGCAGAGTAGGTGCCGACGTACCCCTGCGGCAGGACCGAGCCCGCGGGGTAGTAGTACGGCGAGTACCCGCCGAACGAGCGGTACGGCAGGTTCATCAGGCTCCCGACCGCCAGCCCGACGCCCACGCCGGGCCAGAACCCGGAGTTGGAGGAGTAGTAGGGTCGGTAGTACGGGTAATAGGGGTTGCCGTAGTAGTTCGGATAGTAGGGCGTCCGGTAGTTACCGCCCGGGTACACGGGTCCGTATGCGGACCCGAGGACGGCGTTCCGCGCCTGGCCGGGCGGAATACCACCGTGACCCGGCGGGATGCCGCCGTGCCCACGACCGTGGCCGCCGCCACCGCCCTTCCCCTTCTGGGGGGCTGCGGATGCCGGCCCGAGGGCCACGAACAACATGCCGCCGGCCAGCAGAAACTTCGCAAGTCGAATCATGGTACGAACTCCTGGGGCGCCACCTCCATTCTACCCCGGTCCCGTCATATCTGGCGAACGGCCGGCGTGTGCCGGCTGGTGGAGGCAGGCATCACCAGCCGGCTCACGCCGGCCGTTCGCTAAATCACAGGCTTGATCCCGCATCAGGGCAACGGCGTTACCTTCACGGTCAGCTTCTTGTCCTGCCGGACCACCACCACGTCGATCGCCACGCCCGGCTTCTGGCCGGCCATCGCGGTCATGTAGTCGTTGATGTTCTTGACCGGCTTGCCGGCGATCTCCACGATCACGTCCTTGGCCTTCAGCCCGGCCTTCTCGCTGGCCCCGCCGGGGACCACGTCCTCGACCAGCACCCCGCCGGTCTCGGCCTCGTAGTTGCCGGGCATGATCCCCAACTTCGGCCCCTGCGGGCGGCTGACCCGCGGCCGGTCATCGGTCGGGTCCGTCCAGCCGCCCTTGGTCGCCTGGTACTTCGGCCGCTCGGTCGCGGCGGCGTAGTGGCTCGTCAGCACCTCGACCAGGTCGGCGACCTTCATAAGCCCCGGCAGGTTGACCTTCTCCGGGGTGTCGGTCGGCCGGTGGTAGTCGCGGTGGGTGCCGGTGAAGAAGAACAGCACCGGGACGCGCTTGACGTAGAACGATTCGTGGTCGCTCGGCCCCGACCCGCCAGGCACCCGCAACAGCTTGAAGTCGAACTTCCGGTTCGCCTCGGTCAACAACTCGTCCATCCCCGGCGCGGTGCCGGTGCCGTACACCACCACCCGGTCCCGCTTGACGACCGCGCCCGGCGTGCCCGTGCCGGCCGCCGCGCCGGCGACGCCGCCGACCTGCACCAGCCCCGCGTCGTCTTCCACCTCGACCACCCGCCCGATCATGTCCATGTTCAGCATGAACACGGTCTTCGCCAGCGGGAACGGCGGGGCCTGGCAGTAGTGCTTCGACCCGTGCAGCCCGCGCTCCTCGCCGCTGAACGCCACGAACACCACCCGCCGGCCGACCCGCTCTTTCTTCGCCCCGAAGCGCCGGGCCAACTCCAGTAGGCCCGTCGTCCCGGAAGCGTTGTCGTCCGCCCCGTAGTGAACCTGCCCCTTGCCCTTGGCCCCCAGCGCGCTGCCAGGCTCGCCCTTGCCGAGGTGGTCGTAGTGCGCGCCGACCACGACCGTCTCGTCCGCCAGCGGCCCGGACCCCTCGGCCACCGCGACGACGTTGCGGCACGGGATCGCCTGCCGCTCCACTGTCACCCCGGCCGCGGCCGTCCACCCGGTCAGCGCGACCGTCCGCGGCTTGAGATCCTTGTCGATCGCGGTTTCGAGGTCGGCCAGCTTCCGCTCCCGGGTCGCGAGCAGCTTCTCCAGGGCGTCCCGCTTCATGTGCAGCACCGGGAACGCGGCCGGGGCGTCGCCGCGCACCGGCATCAGCAGGTCGCCGTCCTTGCCGTAGGTTGAGTCGTTGACGAACACCACCCCGGCGGCGCCATGCCGGGTGGCGTTCTCGATCTTGGTGGTCAGGGCCGCGTGGACGCTCTCGGGGTCGGGGTCGAACGGCTCCCTGTGGGCGTCGGCGCGCGGGGTGCGGCGGAGGACCACGACGAACTTCCCCTTCACGTCCGCCCCGGCATAGTCGTCGTAGCCGAGCTTCTCCGCGGTGATGCCGTACCCGGCGAACACCAGCCCCGCCTCGACCCGGCCCGACGCGGACGCCCCGGTCGGGGTGAAGTCGGCGCCGTACTTCAGTTCCAGCTTGCGGTCGTTCGGGCCGGTCAGGACCAGGGTGTTCGGCGTGCCCAGCCGCGGCTGGCCGTAGACGGTGAACGGCTGGAAGTACGAGCCGTCCTGGCCGGCTGGCTTCAGGCCCGCGTCCCGGAACGCGGCCGCGACGTACTCGCCGGCCTTCTGGATCCCCTTCGTCTCGATGCCGCGGCCCTCGCACTCCTCCCCGGCGAGGTAAAAGAGGTCCTTCTTGATCCGCTCCAGGGCGGGTTCGGCGGCGGGGGCCGACGAAGCGGCGGCCAGAATCGCGGCAGCCGCGAGCAGGCGGTAGCGCATGGCAGGGGTTCCTTACGACGGGCCGGCGCGGGGAGTCCGGCGGTGCTGGTTACTACCATCCTACGGGCCGGGAGGGAGGAGTGTCGGCCCCGCGTCGGCCCCGCCGTAACGCCCGGGATAATTCCTGCTGCCCATCCGCCGACGGGGCGGTATGGTGAACCCTATCCCCCGGCGGCCGACGCTCGCGGCCTCCCCTGCTCGGAGTTCGGACTCATGGCGATCTCGATCACCTGCCCCGGGTGCCAGTCGGTTTACCAGGTCCCGGAAGCGCTGACCGGCAAGACCATCCGCTGCAAGAAGTGTGGGGAGACGGTCGCGGTTTCCGCGCCGGCCGCGCCGCTGGCGGCTCGCCCGGTCGCGGCGCGTCCCGCCGCCCGGGTGGTGGCGGAAGATGACGACGTGGCGATCCCGGCCCGCCCGGCCCGGCCGCGGCGCGACCCCGAGGAGGACGACGAGGCCCCGCGCGAGCGCGGCAAGCCGGAGAAGAAGGGGTCGAAACTGCCGCTGGTACTGGGTTCGGTGCTGGGGGTGCTGGTCCTCGGCGCGGCCGGCGTCGGGGCGCTGTTCGCGACCGGGGTGATCGGCGGCGATTCCGAGCCGACCGACGTGGCCGAGAACATCCGGCCGCCCGCGATGCCGTCGTTCACCGACCCGGACCGCACCGGGGACGAGGAGCCGAAGAAGGCGGCCACCACTCCCGGCGCGAACGCCTCCAACAATGCTGGCCCCAAGACGCCAGCGCCCCGGAAGGACGGCGGGCGGCCGCCGCTGGTCGTCGGCCCGGCCACGGTCACGACTCCGCCGCCGGCCCCGATCACCTCGACGGCCGGCATCGTCAAGGGCAAGGGACCGACCAAGGACGAGATTGACCCGATCACCCTGACCGCGTGCAAGAACGCGGCGGTGTTCATCAAAATCGAGGACACCAAGGGGGGAGGCGGGAGCGGCAGCGGGTGGTTCGGCCTGGAGTCGAACCTGATCTTCACCAACGCCCATGTGATCGGAATGAAGTCGCCCGGAAGCCCGAAGCCGGCCAAGCTGACCGTCTGGGTCAACCCGGGCACCCCGCAGGAGAAGGAGATCCCGCACGCCAAGCTGGAGATCCTGGCGGTGGACCGCGAGATGGACCTGGCGGTGATCCGGGTGATGAACGAGACCGGACTGCCGCCGACTATGAAGGTCCGGCCGTCGTCGGAGTTGCGTGACCTGGAGCGGCTGGTGGTTCTCGGCTACCCCGGCGGGGAGCGGCTCTCCGAAAAGAACCGCAGCACCAAGCCGCCGGCCGTCACCATCGCCGAGGCCCGGGTCCAGAACCTCCGCAAGGACGACAACGGCAACCTGTACTCGGTGCAACTCCAGAGCAACATCGTCCACGGCAACTCCGGCGGCCCGATCGTGGACGCCGATGGCAACGTGGTCGCGGTCGCCGTCCGGGTGGACCTCGACCGCCAGGGGCGGTTCACCGGGATCGCCTACGGAGTGCCGACCGAGTACGTGATCGGTCTGCTCGCCGGGCGGATCGCCGATGTCGAATACGGCGAGGCCTACAAGAAGAACGGCAAGGTCCACATCCCGGTCACCGCCCACTGCCTGGACCCGCTGGAGCGGCTCAAGAAGAACGGGTTGGGCGTCGCCGCCTGGGTCGGGGAGGCCGAGAGCAAGGGCGCCCGCCCGCCGGGGCCGGAGCGCACCCCCGCGCAGGGCGACCTGCACTACGCCGAGATCAACCTCGACTACAAGTACAAGAAGGACGACCCGGTCGCGACCGGGGAGATCGTCCTGCCGGAGTTGCCGGCCGGGCGGTCGTACTGGGCGCAGCCGTTCTACGCCAACGCCCTGGTCAGCCGGTACTTCATGGCCGGTAACAAGGTCAAGCTCTCCGGCCCGCCGGTGGACCTGGTGCCGGCCGACCTGATCGTCCGGTACAAGACCGGCACCCGGCGGCCACTCACTCTGGTCAACAGCAGCAGCCTGGAGGAGTTCGAGGAGGGCGAGGGGGCCGACAAGAGCGAGCGGCTGCTGATCGAGAGCGAGTTGAAGATGACCGAGACGGTCCAGCGGCCCAGCGACCGGGACGCGGTCGCGTCGCTGCTGTTGAACTACGAGGAGATCAAACTCAAGGCGCAGATCGGCCCGAAGACGCTCGACGACATCCTGCCCAAGGAGTTCCGCAACCTGCTCGGCCAGGGGATCAAGCGGGTGCAGGGCCTGGGCCACGTCAACAAGAGCGGCGAGATCTACAAGACCGCCAGCGACGTGCGCGGGGTCGCCCAGTTCGGCCCGCTGTTCCGGGCTTTCAGCAACGACGCCCTGGAGACGCTGGCTGGCGCGTCCATCACGCTGCCGAACACCCGGGCCGAGCCGAACTTCACCTGGACGAGCACCAAGTCCTATCGGCTGTTGGCGACCTTCGCCGATGGGTCGGACCTGTTCGGTCCCGAGCCGAAGTCGCCGGGGTCCGGCACGTCCAGGCAGGCCCCCAAGGCGACGTCGCGGGAGTACAAGTACCAGCAAAACGTGACGTACACCTACCTCGGTTCGCGGACCCGGGCCGGGGTCAAGGAGGCCGTGGTCAAGATCGAGGGCAAGATCGTGACCGCACCCGGCACATCGGCCGAGAGCGGCGCCCACGGGCTCTTGAAGGGGTACGCATACATCGACCTGGACACCGGTACTGTGCTGGAGGCCGAGGTCGAGAAGGAACTGGAGATTGATACCTCGCTTAACAACACCAAGAAGCGGATCTCCGGCATCAACAAGTACAAGCTCTCCCGCGGGTCGGCAACCACCGGCTGACCCCTGCGGGGTAAGCTCCAAATCCCAAGCACCAAATCCCAAACAAGAAGGTGTCTTGTTTGGGATTTGGTGCTTGGGATTTGGGATTTGAAAGGTTACTGATGGCCGACCACCAGATCACCTGTCCCGGCTGCGGTAAGCCGCTGCACGTCCCCGCGACGGCGGTCGGCAAACCGGCCCGCTGCCCGCACTGCCGGGCCGCGTTCCGCCTGCCGGCCAACCCGGACGGCTCGCCCGGCACGCCAGAGCCGGTCCGCCACGGGCCGGGGCTGCCGCGGGTGCTGTTCGTGCCGGGGTTCGGCCTCTTGATGCTCGGGCTGGCCGGCACGCTGGTCAACGGCTACCTGGCGGCGCGGATGTCCCTTCAGCCGGGGTTTGACCGGGAGTTCGCCCGCGGCCGGGTGGGGGAGGTGCGGTCGGCGGAGGCCATGTCCGGGGCGATGAGCGAGCCGACGGCCTGGTCGGGCGAGCCCGGCGCCGCGCTCGGCGGGACGGTCGCGGTCGTGGCGGCCGAGGAGCTGGCGAACGAGGAACTGGCCGCCGCGTGGGCGCCGGGGATGACGCCCTTACACTGGGTCTCGACCGCTGTCAGCGCGGTGGCGTTCCTGGGTGGGGTGGCGATCCTGCGCGGCCGGTGGTATCCGCTGGCCGTCGCGGGGTGCGTGGCGGCGATCCTGAACGTCAACCACCTGTGCTGCTTGCCCGGGGCGGTGGCCGGCGTCTGGGGGCTGATGGCGCTGGCGCGGGACGACGTGCGGGCTTTCTTTAAGAGAGGGGGTGAGGGCGTGAGTGGGTGAGGGGGTGAGAAGACAGGATTATCACCCCCTCACCCACTCACGCCCTCACCCCCTCATCTTCATTCCTGCGGGTACAGCGCCGTGGAGAGGTAGCGTTCGCCCAGGTCGGGCAGCACGGTGATGATCGTCTTGCCGGCGTTCTCCGACTTCTTGGCGAGGGTGACCGCCGCTGCGACCGCCGCCCCGCAGCTAATTCCGCAGAGCATCCCCTCTTCCCGCGCCAGACGGCGGGCCATCTCGAACGACTCGTCGTCGGTCACCTGGACCACGTCATCGATGAGCGTGTAGCCGCCCTTCTTCGCCCGCGCCAGCCCGTCAAGGACGACCCCCGGGATGAACCCGGCGCCGAGGCCCTGGATCTTGTGCCGTCCCGGCCGTACCTGGTCGGCCGGTACTCCTTCCTTGATGTGCTGCGTCAGCACCGGGCTGGCCGTCGGCTCGACCGCGACACACTGGATGTTCGGGTTGCGGGGCTTGAACACCTCGCCGCAGCCGACGATCGTCCCGCCGGTCCCGACCCCCGACACGAAGATGTCGAACTTGCCGCCGTCGGTCGCCTTCCAGACCTCCTCGGCGGTGGTCTTGCGGTGGACCTCCGGGTTCGCGGGGTTCTGGAACTGCTGCGGGATGAACGCCTTGCCCTCGCCGCCGTGCTCGCGGAACAGTTCCTCCGCCCGGCCGACGGCCCCGCTCATGCCGCGCTCCGCCGGGGTCAGGTGCAACTCGGCCCCGAACGCCTTCAGCAGCCGCCGGCGTTCGAGCGACATGCTCTCCGGCATCGTGATGACTAGCCGGTAGCCCTTGGCCGCGCAGGCGAACGCCAGCCCGATGCCGGTGTTGCCGGAGGTCGGCTCGATGATGACCGTGTCCTTCTTGATCATCCCGTCTCGCTCGCCGGCCTCGATCATCGACACTCCGATGCGGTCCTTGACCGACCACAGCGGGTTGAAGTTCTCCAGCTTGGCGATGACGGTCGCCTGGCACCCCTCGGTGACGCGGCGGAGCTTGACCAGCGGGGTGCCGCCGATCGTCTCGGTCATGTTGTCGTAGATCCTGGGGCGGATCGACGTGGTGTCCTGCATGGCGATCTCCGGGCGGGGAAACCTGAGCAAGGTTATCAAATTGTGTGCAATTCTAGCGTCGAGGCCGATACGAGCAAGACCGGACGCGAATGGGACTACCAGCGGGTAGCAGTCCGGCCGAAGGCTGGACGCCAGGACGTGGTCCTCGATCGGCTCACATCAGCCCGCTGATCGGCTCGCCGGAATAGACGAAGTGCGGTCGGCCCTCGGCGTCCTGCCAGTGGGCGGTTTTCGGAACGCCCAGCACGTTGTAAATCGTGGCCGCGAAGCTCTCCGGCGACTGCGGGTCGGTCGCGGGGAAGGCGCCGTTCTTGTCCGAGCTGCCGACGACCCGGCCGCCCTTCACCCCGCCGCCGGCCAGCCACACCGTCTGCACCGCCCCCCAGTGGTCGCGGCCTGGCAACTTGTACTCCGGCTCCGGCTTGATCTTCGGCGTGCGACCGAACTCGCCGGCCATCACCACCAGCGTCGAGTCGAGCAGCCCGCGCTCGGACAGGTCGTCCACGAGCGCCGCCATGCCCCGGTCGGTCGGCGGGAACAGCTTGTCCTTGAGGTGCGGGAAGGCGTTGCCGTGCGTGTCCCACGTCTCGTTGTTGCCGAGGTTCACCTGCACCAGGTTCACCCCCGCCTCGACCAGCCGCGCCGCCATCAGCAGCGACCACCCGAATGCGTTGCGGCCGTACCGGTCGAGATCCTTCGCCGGAGCTTTCGAGAGGTCGAACGCTCGCCGCACCCGGGCGTCGGTCAGCAGCGACACCGCGTCTTGCCGCGAGCGGTCCAGGCCGACGGCCGCGGCGTCCAGCGCGGTCCGTTTTGAGTCGATGGACTTGAGGATGTCGAGCCGGGCGTCGAGCCGCAGCGGGTCCACGCCCTGCGGCAGGGTCAGGTCCGGCAGCACGAAGCCCTTGCGGGCCGCAGTGTACGGCCGCTGGAGGTGGTCGAACTCGTACCCGGGGTACGCGCCGTACGCCTTCGGCTCGAACGCGGACGCTTCGAGGAACCACGGGTCGCCGCGGCGGCCCATCACGCCGCCGAACTGCCCGGGAAGGATGAGGCCGTCGTTGTGGATCAACCGCTCGGGCAGCACGACCGCCGGCGGCAGGTTGTTCCGCGGCGCGGTCACGGCCCCGGTGATGGACGCGATGCTCGGGTGGTCGCTCGGCTGGGGCCGCTTGCGGTCGAACCCGGATGGCAGGTCGGACCGCCCGGTAAGCATGATGTGGTGGCTGGTCCCGTGGTCGTTCGACGGGTGCGACAGCGACCGCACCAGCGCCCATCTGTCGCTCCGCGCCGCCAGTAGCGGCAGGTGTTCACAGACGAGTACGCCGGGCGTCCTGGTGGCGATCGCCTTGAACTCGCCGCGGATGTCGGCGGGCGCGTCCGGCTTGGGGTCGAAGCTGTCATGCTGGCCCAGCCCGCCGGAGAGGAAGACGTAGATCACCGACTTCGCCGGCCGGTGCTTCTCGCCGGCGGCGCGGAGTTGCCGCAGTTCGCTCAGCCCCAGCCCGAGGAGGCCGACGGCCCCCGCCTGCAGCGCGGTACGGCGGGTGATCGTGGGGTGCTGAAAGGCGGCGCGCAAGGCGACCTCGTGTGATGGGCTTCGAAGGCTCGAACCGGCTTACGAGAGTATCACCCCTCTGCCGGGGAAAGGCAACACGGGGCACTTCCAAGTCGTCCGGTGTACAGCACAGCTTTTCATTGCCCGTCCGCGTCCTGGCGAACGGCCGGCGTAAGCCGGCTGGTGGAGCCACGCCCCACCAGCCGGCTTACGC
>Ga0247822_10002682_pt1 | contig 11437 bp, 11 predicted proteins | sample 13C_Cellulose_Da_FD_192423 | JGI IMG/M metagenome (GOLD analysis project Ga0247822, IMG submission 192423) | Soil microbial communities from agricultural site in Penn Yan, New York, United States - 13C_Cellulose_Day30 | ecosystem: Environmental > Terrestrial > Soil > Agricultural land | place...
GACGGAGACGGGAACCGGATAGCGGCGCACCTCTTCACCAGTCACTGCCACTGCAGTGACCGCCGCTGCCACGCCGCCAATCGCCGTGAATCCGGCCCAATGCATACGCTTACCCCCAAACTCGGGCGCCTGAATTAAACGCTAATGGTAATGGAAGCGTGAACGGCTGGAACCTGCGGCCAGCGCTTGCTACGGGGCCGGGCCATGAAAACGCCCCCACCCATCGAACCGCCCGCCCTTTCTTATTTCGATCCCGGCGACGGCCGGCGCATCGCCTATCGCTTCCGCCCACAGCATGAGAAGGTGAAGGGCCCGACCCTCATCTTCCTGCCCGGCTACGCCTCGGACATGGACGGGACGAAGGCGACGGAGATCGACAAGTTCGCTGCGGCGGCGGGCCTCGGCTTCCTGCGCCTCGACTATAGCGGCACGGGATCGAGCGGCGGTGAGTTCAGCGCCGGAACGCTCGACCGCTGGCTCGAAGAAGTCCTCGAAGCGATCGACATGCTGACCGAAGGGCCGGTCTTGTTGATCGGATCCTCGATGGGCGGCTGGCTTGCGCTCCATGCCGCACTGAAGCGGCCAGACCGGGTCAAGGGCGTGGTCGGTGTCGCCGCTGCGCCAAACTTTACCGACTGGGGGTTCACCCAGGAGGAAAAGGAAGTGATCTGGAACGAGGGCAAGCTGGAGAAGCCGAGCCCCTATGGCGACGCGCCGCAAGTTACGCATCGCGACTTCTGGAAGTCGGGCGAGAACATGCGCCTCATCTACAATCCGATCATGATCCAATGCCCGGTGCGCCTGGTTCATGGCGAGATGGACACAGACGTGCCGATCGGGGTGGCATTCAAAACCTTGGAAGACCTGCATTCAGGCGACGTGCAGCTGAACATCATCAAATGGGGCGATCACCGGCTGTCGAAGCCGCACGAGATTGAAACCATCCTTCGAACCATCGTCACAATGGCCGAGAAAATTCGATGATCTTCCTGTTCGCGGCCGCTGCTTTGGCTGCCGCCGATTGCCCAACCGACACCACGTCGCAGGCCGCAGTCTGCAAGGCACTCGTCGCCCAGAAGAGCGGCCAGTTCGCCGCGTCGGCAACCGAGTTTGAGACTGCCGCAGGGCGGGCCAAGCCGGGCGACCCCGCCGCCGACCGGATGCTGGCCGCGGCCGGCAATATGTGGATCGCCGCCAACGAACCGGCAAAGGCCGCAGTTGCGCTGGACAAGGCGCTCGCCGGCACCGGCCTACTCGCCGACCAGCGCGGGAATGCCTTGCTCGATCGTGCCCGGGCTGCCGAAGCGCAGAACGATCTCAAGACCGCCCGCGCCCGCATTACCGAGGCGATGCCGTCGATCGGAGAAGACCCTTTCGCCTGGTATTTCTCGGCCGCGCTCGCGGTGCGCGAGAACGACCTGAAAACCGCCGACTCCGCAATCCTCAAGGCGATGACGCTCGCTCCGAACGACGCCGAAATCCTGTTCGAGGCGGGACATATCGCCCAGCTCGGCGGGGATGAGGCCAAGGCACGAGGCCTGTGGCAGAAGGCGATGGCCGCCAACCCGAACGGTCCGGGCGGGACCGCGGCCAAGAAGGCGCTCGACCTTCTCGACCAGCCGGCCCCGAACGCAAGCCGGTAACCGCTCCCGACTATCCGGCGATGTCGTAGTCGATCGTCGTTACCACCCGGACTTTCTGAAACGGCGAGTCCGATCCGTCGGATCCTTCCTCGCTGTCCGCACCGTCGCGTGGACCGATCGAGAAATAGCCCTGGCTGGCGTTGCGGATCCGGCCGACCTCGGCGCCGCTGTCGCGCGCGAATTGCTCGGCACTTTCCCTTGCCCGAACCGTCGCTTCGGCGATCATCGCCGGCTTCAACTCATTGAGCTTGGTAAAGCTGAAGTTGAGCGAGCTGCTGTCGAGCTCGACCCCCGCCTTGAGGAGGTTGGCGAGCGCTTCGTTGGCGCGCTTGGCCCGCATCACTTCGGTGGTCCGAAGCTCGATGGAGCGGCTGACGGTGACCCGCTCGCCCGCCGGGTTTCCGTCGCGGTCGGTGAGGTTCCTGCGCTCGAACGAGACGCCACTGTCGGTCATGTCGGCCGGCTTGAAACCGGCGCGCTGGAAAAACCGGCGTACGGCGGCGGATTGCTGCTCGACCCGTGCGTTGACTCCGGCAAGCTCGCTGCCTTCGTCGCTGAAGCTGATCGTCCAGGTCGCGAGGTTGGCGGTGACGTCGCGCTCCGACACGCCGCGGACGGCGATCGAGCGCTCCGCGCTCTTCGCCCGCCTGAGCCCGTCACCAAGCAGGTAACCGCCCGCCATCAATGAAAGAGAGAAAATCCCGACCGCTCCGAGCAACAGCCCCCGGTCGCCTTGAAGTTTGCCGATCATGGAACGACACTCTTGGTTCGTCGTCTCTATTGACGGCCACCGGACACGATTGCCGGTCACGGTCGTCGACGAACCGTGCATATTTAGCGATGAATCGAGCGAGGCTAAAGTGAAATTTCTCCATTCCATGCTCCGGGTGCACGATCCCGAGGCCACTGTTGCATTCTTTCAACTGCTCGGCCTGGAGGAGCGCCGGCGAATGGACAACGAGGCAGGGCGTTTCACACTCATCTTCCTCGGAGTTCCGGGCGAGGATGCGGAGGTCGAGCTGACGCACAACTGGCCGCCGGAAGACGGCGAAGCGGAGCGTTACGAAGGCGGGCGCAACTTCGGCCACCTCGCCTACCGTGTCGACGACATTTACGGCTTGTGCGCAAAGCTGATGGCAGCCGGCGTGACGATCAACCGTCCCCCGCGGGACGGCCACATGGCCTTCGTCAGGTCGCCCGACGGCATCTCCATCGAACTGTTGCAGAAGGGCGAGCGCCTGCCGCCCGCCGAGCCGTGGGCGTCGATGCCCAATAGCGGAGAGTGGTGATGCCGATCGAGATCGTCCCCGTTCCGGCTTTCAGCGACAACTATCTGTGGCTGGCCCACGATCCGGAAAGCGGATCGACCGCTGTGGTGGATCCCGGCGACGGCGAGGCCGTGCTCGCTGCTGCTGCCGAGCGGGGTTGGACGATCGACACGATCTTCAACACGCACTGGCATCCGGATCACACCGGCGGCAACCGCAAGGTAAAGGAGGCCACAGGCGCGGCCATCTACGGCCCAGCGGCGGAGGGCGCGAAGATCGCCGGTCTCGATGTGCCGCTTAAGGAAGGCGACCGCGTTCGCCTCGGGGACCACGAAGCCGAAGTTTGGGAAGTCCCCGGTCATACCCTGGGCCACATCGCCTATATCTTTCGCAACGACGATTTCGCCTTCGTCGGCGACACCCTGTTCGCGATGGGCTGCGGCCGCCTGTTTGAAGGAACGCCGGAGCAAATGCATGGATCGCTTGGCCGTATCGCGGGCCTTCCGGATTCGACGCGCCTCTATCCCGCCCACGAATATACATTGTCGAACGCGCGCTTCGCCGCGCATGCGGCACCGGGCGATACCGCGGTCTCCGAGCGCCTGGCGAAGGTTGCGGCAATGCGGGACCGCGGCGAGATCACGCTGCCGACGACCGTAGCCGAGGAGCGCGCGACCAACCTTTTCGTTCGCGCTGGCTCGGTCGCTGAATTTGCCCGCTTGCGCACGATGAAAGACAATTTCGCCTAAAGCCTTTGGGCGCCTCGTGCGTTATACTTCCTCAAGGAGGTCGATATGCGAATCCTGATGATCGGTCTCGCCGCGACGGCCGTAGCGGCTTGCGAGAGCACGATGGAGCCGATGGCCCGGTCCGATCGCGACCAGGCTATTTACGATCGCGAGCTTGCGGGCAAAGTTGCTGGCAAGGTCGAGAAATGCCTGCCGCTGCATCGCACCCGCGACATGGAAGTGATCGACGACCACACCATCCTGTTCCGCGACGGGCGCACGGTTTACGTCAACACGACGCTTGGCGACTGTAACAACATGGCGGACGACAGCTACGCGCTGGTGACCCGCAATGTCGGGCCTCAGCTGTGCCGCGGCGACCTTGCGACTGTGACGGACGCCAGCAGCGGAATGACGGTCGGAAGCTGTTCGCTCGGCGACTTCGTCCCCTATCGCCCCGCGCCGTAGTTCACCTTTTATAGAGGGCGTCGAGCCGCTCGACATAGGCCTTGCGGATGACGTGACGCCGGATTTTCATCGACGGCGTCAGCATCTCGTTCTCGACCGTGAACGGGGCATCGGCGACGATGAAGCGGCGCACCTTTTCGATCACGCTGACGTCCTTGTTGACGCGGTCGACCGCCGCCGAAAGCTGCTTCATTACGTCCGGACCCTTGGCATATTCCGGATCGGGAACCAGCAGGCCGACGAGATAGGGATGGCGGTCGCCATGAACCATCGCCTGGAGGATTTCGGGCTGTAGCGTCAGCATGCCCTCGACCCGCTGCGGCGAGACATTGTCGCCCTTGTCGTTGACGATCAGGTCCTTCTTGCGGTCGGTTATGACGATCCGCCCCTTGCCGTCGAAGTGGCCGATGTCGCCCGTGCCAAGCCAGCCATCCTTGAGGACGCGGCTGGTCTCTTCGTCATTGTGCCAATAGCCATGCATGACGTTCTCGCCGCGCACCAGGATCTCGCCGTCGTCGGCAATGCGCACCTCGGTGTTGAGCAAGGGCGGGCCGACGGTTTCCATCCGGATTCCTACGCTGGGGCGATTGCAGCTGATGACCGGCCCGGCCTCCGTCTGGCCGTAACCCTGCAGCATCGAGAGGCCCATCGCCTGGAAGAACAGGCCGACGTCGGGGTTGAGCGGCGCTCCACCGGAGACCATCGCCTTCATCCGCCCGCCGAACTTGGTCTTCACCTTTTTGCGCAAGGTGAGGCTGAGGATTCCGTCCATCGGCAAGTCCCACGGCACCTTGCGGCCCTGGTACCGCTTGGTCTCGATCGCGATGGCTCGGCCAAGCAGGTAGGCCGCCACGCCGCCTTCCTTTTCGACCGCCTTGATCATTCGCGCGCGAAGCATTTCGAACAGGCGCGGGACGACGACCATGATCGTCGGCCGCACTTCCTCGATGTTGGCGGCGAGCTTCTCGAGGCTCTCGGCGTAGTAGATCTCCGCGCCGAGGCTGACGGGGAAATGCTGCCCGCCGGTATGCTCATAGGCGTGGCTTGCGGGCAGGAACGACAGGAAGACTTCCTCGTCCCAGCCGAAGTCGTTGGCGATTACGTCGACGCATGCCTCGCAATTATGCAGGATCATGCCGTGGTGCTGCATCACTCCGCGCGGAGCGCCGCCCGTACCGCTGGTGTAGATGAGGCAGGCGAGGTCCTGCCTCCCGACTTTCGCCATGCTTGCTTCGAGCGCGCCGACATCCGACGCGCCGGATACGAGGTCCTTCCAGAAATGGAATTCGGCGATTTCCGACGACTGTCCGGTGATCACTTCGTCGATCGAGATGACGTGCCGGCAGGACGATTCAAAGAGGACGGCGGGAAGCAACGGCTTGGCAAGTTTCTGGGTCGAGACGATGACTGCAGCAGCGCCGCTGTTGGCGAGAATATGCTGGTGATCGCGTGTCGTGTTGGTGGTGTAGGTCGGCACGGTAACGCACCCGGCCGCCATGATTCCGAGATCGGCGATCAGCCATTCCGGCCGGTTCTCGCTGACCAGCATCACGCGGTCGCCGGACTTGAGCCCGATCCGCTTCAGTCCTTCCGCCAGCGCGGCGACCTGACGCGCCGCCTCGCTCCAGCTGATCGACTGCCATGCGCCGTCGCGCTTGGACCACAGGAACGGCTTGTCTCCGCGCTCTTTCGCCCGGGTCAGGAACATCGTGACCAGATTGGGAAAATGTTCGAGCTTCGTTTTCGCCACCGCTGCCGATCCCCTGCTTCCGGATACTCGCATTTGCGGTGGTGTTTAGCGGATTGGCGGGTCCGCGCCAGTCGCCTAAGGCAAGGGCGATGCGTCTTTCCCCCTTGTTTGCCGCGCTCGCTTTTGCCGCCTGCAGTACGTCTCAGGCGCCGAGACCAGCCTCCTCCGTCTCTCACCAGCAGGCGCAAGCCTTCGTCATCGCCGCCAATCCGCTGGCCGCCGAAGCCGGCCGCGAAATATTGGTTCGAGGGGGAAGCGCAGCCGATGCTGCGCTAGCGGTCCAGGCCATGCTGAGCCTTGTCGAACCGCAAAGCAGCGGCGTCGGCGGTGGCGCCTTCCTCAACTATTACGACGCGGCGTCGCGAAGCGTTTCCATTTACGACGGCCGCGAAGTCGCTCCGGCACAGGCCACTGCGTCAATGTTTCTTGGACCGAACGGAAAGCCACTTCCGTTCGGGACGGCTGTAATCAGTGGCCGGGCAACCGGCGTTCCTGGGGCCGTCGCGGCGCTTGCAGAAGCGCATCGCGATCACGGAAAGCTGCCGTGGAACACGCTCTTCGGATCAGCGCAAAAGACGTCCGCCGATGGCTTCGTCGTCAGCCCCCGCCTCGCGCGAATGGTGGCCGGGAATTCTCCGCAGAACGGAACGCCCGACACCCAGGCCTATTTCCGGCAAGGTCCGGGAGGTGCCTTGGTCAAAGCCGGAGACAGGCTCCGGAACCCGGCCTACGCCAGCTTCCTGAGCCGCCTCGCCACAGGCGGTCCGCGAGTCCTCTATACTGGAGAGACCGCAGCCCGGATCGTCGAGCGGCTGCGCCAGGGTGAGCTGCCCGGCAGCATGACCATGGCGGACCTCGCCGCTTACCGGCCCGTCCGGCGCGAAGCGCTGTGCAGGCCGTGGCAGGGATATAATGTCTGCGTCCCCCCGCCGCCGTCGAGCGGTGTCGGGTTGCTGGAGTTGCTGGGGCTCCTCGAGCGCACGGACATTGCACGGCGCGGTCCGAACGACCCGCAAAGCTGGTTCCTGTTCGCCGAGGCGAGCCGCCTGATGTACGCCGACCGCGACCGCTACGTCGGCGATCCGGCCTTTGTCGAGGTTCCGGTCGAGGGCCTGCTTCAGCCGGCCTATCTCGACGCTCGAGTTCGGCTGATCGGTGCGAATGCCATGAGCGCGCCGGAAGCGGGCAGCCCGGCTGGTGCCAAGCGCACGGCGGCCGACTCTACTCATGAGCCAGTCGGAACGAGCCACTTCATTGTGGGCGATGCCGAAGGCAATGTCGTGTCCGTGACAACGACGGTCGAAAGCATCTTCGGCAGCGGCCGGATGGTCGATGGCTTCTTTCTCAACAACCAGCTGACCGATTTCTCGTTCGACCCGAAGCGGCCGGACGGGGGACCGTCCGCAAACGCGGTTGCCGGCGGGAAGAAACCGCGGTCGTCAATGGTCCCCGCCGTCCTCCTAACTCCAGATGGCCGTTTCGCGGGAGCGATCGGAAGCGCCGGCGGCAACGCCATCCTTGCTTTCGTGGCCAAGTCGCTGGTCGCCTCGGTGATGTGGGGAGAGCCGATGCAGCAGGCGCTGGCCGAGCCCAACCTCGTCGCGCGCGGATCGAGCATCGGCGGCGAGATCGACAAGTTCTCGCCCGCAATCCTGGAAGCGCTTCGCGCTCGCGGCATCGACGTCAAGCCTGGCCAAGGCGAGGACAGCGGGGTTCACGGAGTTTTGATCCGCGATGGCCGTATCGACGGCGGCTACGATCCGCGGCGCGAAGGCCGGGTCATCGTGCTTCCGAGCCGATCGCCTCGCTGATCGACGACATACCCGACTGCTTGAGCCGCTCGGCAAGTCCGTGGGCGATGCTCCGCGCCAGGCCGGGACCTTCGTAGACGAGGGCCGAGTAAAGCTGGACGAGGCTCGCGCCCGCGCAAATCCGTTGCCACGCATCGTCGGCAGAACCGATACCGCCTGCGGAAATCAGCGGCAGGTCGGATCCGACGATGGCCCTGAACAAGCGAAGCTGCTCGAGTGCCAGCGCTGCCAGCGGCGCGCCCGAAAGTCCTCCGGCCTCGTTCAGATGGGAGGACTTTGACGCAGGCCGCGTGATCGTTGTGTTGGCGACGATCAGCGCGTCAATCTTATTGTCCAAGGCCGCGCGAGCGATGCGCTCATGGTCGCCGTTCTCGAGGTCTGGAGCGACCTTCAAGAACACGGGCGGGCCGTGTTCCTCGCGCGCGCCGCGCACCGCCGCAAGCAGTTCGTTGAGCTCTCCACCGGCCTGAAGGTCGCGAAGCCCCGGCGTGTTGGGCGAGGAGATATTGACGGTGAGATAGTCGGCGACCGGCCCCATGCGCCGTACGCCCAAGACATAGTCGGCAATGCGGTTCGCGCTGTCCTTGTTCGCGCCGATGTTGACCCCGACGACGCCCTTGCTGCGATCCCGCTTTTCAAGCCTTGCGGCTGCCGCCTGCTGCCCCCGGTTGTTGAAGCCCATACGGTTGATGACCGCATGGTCTTCCTCCAGCCTGAAGAGCCGAGGGCGTGGATTGCCGGCCTGGGCCAGCGGCGTCACGGTCCCGACTTCGACAAATCCGAAGCCGAGGCCAAGCATAGCATCGGCAACTTCGGCATCCTTGTCGAACCCCGCGGCAAGTCCGACCGGCGAGGGAAAGCCAATTGCCGCGACGCTTGTCGTCAACGATGCGGGAAAGCGCGGCGCGCGGCGCTTGGGCGCCCATTTGAGCGCCGCGATCGTCGCGCGGTGTGCCGCTTCCGCGTCGATCCGGAAGATCAGCGGACGGAGATACGGAAAGATGCGCATGGCCCCCATTCGTCGAATAACCGCTTCCGCGCACTTGAGCCGGTGCCGCTCAATCTGCAAGGTGCCCGACGATCAAATCCGGGGGACCTTCCATGAAATCTTTGCCGCGTTTCGCAATCCTGCTTGCTGCTACCGCTTTTTGTCCCGCCGTCGCTGCGGGGCAGGCCGCCGCTCCGGAGGCCGCGCCCCAGACAGCAGCGCAAGACAGTGCGGAGCTTGCCGCCTTCTTCGACGCCTATGACAAGTCGAATCTGGAATATTCGCCGGAGGGCAAGACGTTCCGCGGCATCCGCGACGAAGATTACGGACTGTGGAGCGATGCCAGCGATGCGTCGGACATCGCCGCCCAGAACCGGCTGCAGACCGCTGCGAAGACATTGCGAGCACTCTATGATCCGGCGAAGCTATCGGCGAAGGACCAGCTTTCCTACCGGCTGTTCGACCGCAACGCGAAGCGCAGTGCGATTCTCTTTCCCTACCGCCACCTCGGTTACGTTTTCGACCAGATGAACGGCGCGCAAAGCGAGATCGCGGCGTTCCTCATCAACATCCATAATGTCACCACCAAGGAGCATGCCGAAGCCTATGTGTCGCGCGTCCTTCGCGCCGGACCGGCGATCGACCAGCTGACCGGGATTTCGAAGGAGCGCGCCGACAAGGGCGTGCTTCCGCCCAAGTGGGTCTATCCCTATGTCCTCAATGACATCGACAACCAGCTCAACGCCGGCAAGGGCGCGTCGCTGTCCGGCCACCCGATCATCGATGACCTTCGCGGCAAGGTGGCCAAGCTCGACATCTCGAAGGCGGAGAAGGACAAGATCGTCGCTGACGGTGTCGCGGCCTGGAAAGGCAGCGCTGCACCCGCCTTCCGCCGGCTTCGCGCAGAAATGGTCCGCCAGCAGGGAATCGCGGGCAATGACGACGGCGTGTGGCGTTTCCCCGACGGCGCGACCTACTACAATGCGCTACTAGCCAGCTACACGACCACCGACCTGACCGCCGACCAGATCCACGAGATCGGGCTTCGAGAAACAAAGCGGATCCAGGCCGAGATGACGGCCATCAAGGACAAGGTGGGATTCAAGGGCACCCTTCAGGAGTTCTTCCAGCACGCCCGGGCCGACCCGAAATATTTCCCGAAGAGCCGCGAGGAATATCTCGCCAAGACGGATGCGGCCATCAAGGCGATGGAGAAGAAGCTTCCCGATTTCTTTGCGACCTTGCCGAAGGACCCTCTTCTGGTGAAGCCGGTCGAGGCGTTCCGCGAGAAAAGCGCAGGCAAGGCCTTTTACGGCCGGCCGGCGCCGGACGGCTCACGGCCGGGCACCTATTACGTCAATCTGTATGACCTCAAAGCCATGAGCCTCAACGAGCTCGAGGCCCTGGCCTTCCACGAGGGCATTCCCGGCCACCATCTGCAGCTGTCGATCCAGACCGGGCTTGGCGAGATGCCGGCGTTCCGCCGTTTCGGCGGAGTGACCGCCTATTCCGAAGGCTGGGGCCTCTATTCGGAAGAATTGGGCAAGGACATGGGCTTCTACACCGACCCGATGTCCGACTTTGGCCGGTTGGCCATGGAAATCCTTCGCGCGGGCCGCCTGGTCGTCGATACCGGAATCCATTCCAAGCGCTGGAGCCGGCAGCAGGCGATCGACTGGTTCATGACAAACACGCCGAATGCCGAGGGCGACATCATCAGCCAAGTCGAGCGCTACGTCGTCAATCCGGGGCAGGCGACCGCATACATGATCGGCAAGCTGAAGATCATGGAGCTTCGCGAAAAGTCGAAGGCGGCGCTCGGCGACAGGTTCGACATCAAGGCCTTCCACGACGCGGTGCTGAAGTCGGGCCCGGTTCCTCTCGACATCATGGAAGAGAATGTCGACGCCTGGATCGCCGCCACCAAGGCGTAAGATAGTTGTAATTCGAGACGCATCGGCCTAAATCGGAGTGGAAAGCTCCGATTAGACCGATGCGACTCACTCATCTTGCCGACTATGCGGTCGTGATGATGACCGCGGCCGCGCGCCGCGGCGATGGCGCGCGCCTCAGCGCGACAGAGCTTGCCGACGAGACCGGCGTTCCGCTTCCGACGGCGCAGAAATTGATGCAGCAGTTGTCGCGCCACGGTCTTTTGACTGGTCAGCGCGGTGCCGGTGGCGGCTATGCGCTGTCGAAGCCAGTTTGCGAGATCAGCCTGGCCGATATCGTCGAGGCGGTCGAGGGGCCGATTTCGCTCACCATGTGCGCCGACGGCGTAAATCACGATTGCGCGCTCGACGCCCACTGCCGGGTCAAGCCGCACATGGGGATCGTCGGCAATGCCGTGCGCGGTGCTCTGGGCGCCGTCTCGCTTCAGGAACTGGCGCGATGAACGAGCAGGTCACGAACCGCGAAGCGCGGGAAGCGATTGCCAAGGACTACGAATATGGTTTCGTATCCGAGGTCGAGCAGGAGTTCGCGCCGAAGGGCCTGGACGAAAGCACGGTCCGCTATATCTCCGCCAAGAAGGGCGAGCCGGAATGGATGCTCGAGTGGCGGCTCAAGGCCTATCGCGCGTGGCTGGAGATGGAGGAGGTCGACTGGGCCAAGCTGACGATCCCCAAAATCGATTACCAGGACGCGTATTATTATGCGGAACCGAAGCAAAAGCCGACGCTGAAGAGCCTCGACGAGCTCGATCCGGAAATCCGCCGCACCTACGAGAAACTAGGCATTCCGATCGAGGAGCAGAAGGTGCTCGCCGGGGTCGAAGGCGCG